>Ga0070689_100000663_pt1 | contig 20810 bp, 14 predicted proteins | sample KBSS23HmetaG_FD_64669 | JGI IMG/M metagenome (GOLD analysis project Ga0070689, IMG submission 64669) | Switchgrass rhizosphere microbial communities from Kellogg Biological Station, Michigan, USA - KBS S2-3H metaG | ecosystem: Host-associated > Plants > Roots > Rhizosphere ...
ACGAGGAACGTGCGCGCGTACTCGGCGGCGTGCTCGCCCTCCTCGCGCCGCGCGTTGAGGAACTGCCACGCGACGGCGAGCGCGATCACCTTCGTCTTCCCGCTCCCGGTGGCCATCTTGATCGCGTACCGCGCGAAGGGGTCGGCCGGCGGTGGCGCGACGCCGCCGTCCGCGTACCGCGCGACGAGCGACGCGCGCGTTCGGACGCGCGCGTGCTCCCACACGAAGACGAGCGCCTCGATCGCCTCGCGCTGCGCTGCGTGGTACGCGAACCGCGCGCCGCCCGCGACGCGGTGGTCGCTCTCGAACCAGTACGCGAGGAGGCGCCGCGTCGTCTCCGTCGTCCCCGGGTAGCCGCCCGCGCGCCACGCGCGCACCGCGTCGCGGATCGCGGGGACGCATGATTGCGCGTCGCCGCTCGGAGGGGTCCGATCGGGAGGGCGCGCCCGGGCGCGCCGCTTCGTCGTTCGCGATCGGCCACCGCCCTCGCGAGCCGCCATCCTTCAGTCCACCTGGACGGTGAGCGTCGTCGTCGTATCGGCGCCGAGGAGGTCGATCACCTTCACCATCACCACGTAGCGCCCTGGCTCCGCGTACTCGTGCCGCGCGACGAGCTCGAGCTTCGACGCCGCCGACGTCCGATACGACTGCCACTGGTTGTGGAAGGTGCCCTCGCGGTGGTCCCAGTCGATCGCCCAGTAATCGACCCACTGCGACCAGTGCGAGACGGCGTCGCGCACGTCCGCCGGGAGGTCCTCGGGCGGCATGATGAACTCGGCGAGCTCGACGGAGACGGCGCGCGCGTCGACCTCCGCCTTCGCCGTGGCCGCGCGGAGCTCGAAGAAGTCCTTCTCCTCGACGTCCCCCTGCTCGACGGCGCGCCGGTCGAGCACCTCGCGCGGGATCCGCCGGAACTGCACGTCGACGCCCGCCTCCGCCGCGGCCCGCCTCGCCGCGTCACCGAGCTCGAACGCGAACTCCCACCCGAGGACGTCGACGGCGCCGCGCAGAGGGCCCTGGCCCTCCGCGGCGCGCGCGACCTCGTGCGCGATCACCGCCACGTCGGAGTCCGTGACCGGCGCGTCGACCGCGGCGACGTGGACGAATCGGCCGGCCTTCGCCCCGTGCAGCCACGCGTGACCGGTGAGCGCCTCGGCGTGGAACAGATCGAGGATGAAGCGGCGGTACGCGTCCTCCCTCGCCGCGCGCTCGCCCTCGTCGAACTCGGCGGAGAGCCACGCGTGCCGCTCGTATTTGCCGAGGTTCTGCACGACGAACGGGCGCACGCCGCGGATGGCGAGGAGGCGCTTTCGCGCCGTGTGGATCGCGAACCGGCCGAGGTCGCACGTGATCCATCGCCGTCCCATCTTCTCCGCGACGGCGGCGGTCGTCCCGGAGCCGCAGAAGCAATCGAGGACGAGGTCGCCGGGGCGCGTGCTCCACGCGATGATCCGCTCGAGCAGCCCCTCCGGCTTCTGCGTGTCGTAGCCGAGGTCCTCGCTCCGCGCGCGGTGCCGGAGCGGTCGCACGTCGTAGTCGTCCCACAGCGTGTCGACGGGCTGGTCCTTGTACCAGACGCCCCCCTCCCCCTCGCGGAGGAAGTACTTGATCGAGATCCCGCCGGTCTGCGCGTCGTGGATGCGCCCCTCCTCGCGGAGCTTCGCGATGCTCGCGTCGGTGTAATCGCCGCGCGGCGCCGTCGTGTAGAAGAGGCGCTTCGCCGCGTCCCAGATCGCGCCCTTCGGCTTCCCTTCGCGATCGACGTCGACGCGCTCGCTCCGGATCGGCGCGGTCCCGGAGAAGAGCGAGCCGGGCGTCTTCGAGTAGACGTAGATGGTGTCGATGACGCGCCCGAGCTGCTTCGCCGCCGCCTGCCGCCCGAGGTTCGGCGCGCGCCGCCAGATGATCTCGTTGCGGAACGTGTCGCGCCCGAAGACCTCGTCCAGGATGCAGCGCACGTAGCTGTTCACGCGCCAGTCGCAGTGGACGAAGATCTTTCCGTCGTCGGAGAGGAGGTCTTTGAGGAGCGCGGCGGTCTCATAAAACCATTTCAAATACGAGTCGAGCCCGCGCCCCCACGTGTCGCGGTACGCCTTCATCTCGATCATCGACGGCCGCTTCGTCAGGCGTCCGCCGCTCTCCGGGATCGACGTCGTGAACGAGAAGTCGGCTCCGGTGTCGAACGGCGGATCGATGTAGACGAGGCTCACCGCGCCGTGGAGCTCGGGGAGCAAGCTCGGGAGGACGTATTTCTTGTCGCCCCAGATGAGGCGATTCCGCCACTCGCCGCCCGCGCCCGACGCGGCCGGATCGACGCTCCGCGGCCGCCCGTCTCCCCCGTCGCTCACCACCTCCACCGTCTGGAACGGGAGGGCGACGCGCAGAGGAGCGACCCGCTTTCCGTCCTTGTATTTCCCCTCCCAATGCAGCTCCGTCACGACGCTCTTCTACCACAGCCGGCCGCGCCCACGCGCACCGCCGCCGCGCGCGCAGGCGTGATTACGCGACGCCTTTTGCGCGGCGGATCGCGTCGGCGACTTCGTCGGCGGTGGGCGCCGGGTGCGGGACCGGGGTCATGAGCGGCTCGTCGGCCGCGGGGAGGAGGATCGTGAACGTCGTGCCCGCGCCCGACTGCGTCTGCACGTCGATCGTGCCGCCCGCGTTCTGCACGATGCTCTGGCTGATCGCGAGACCGAGGCCGGTCCCCTGCTCTTTCGTGGTGAAGAACGGGACGAAGAGGTTCTTCAAGATGTTCTGCGATATCCCGGGGCCGCTGTCGCGCACCGCGACCTCGACGAGCTCCTCTTCGCCGCGCTCGCTGAGCGGCCCCTCGCCGGAGAGGCTCTTTCGCCCGCTCCAGACCGAGCGACCGCGCCGGCGGAGCGCGGTCGACACGAGGATGCGCCCGTGCCCGTCGAGCGCCTGGAATGCGTTCTGAATCAGGTTGATGAGCACCTGGCGGAACTGCTCGGGATCGATCTTCGCGCGCGGGACGCCGGACTGGAGCTCGAGCTGTACGTCGATGTCCTCGCTCTTCTGACTCAGGAGGATCTGCACCGTGCGGCGGACCGCGCCGTTGATGTCGAGCGGCACCGGATTCCCGGCGTGGGGGCGCGCGTAGTCGAGGAAGCTCCCCACGACGCGATTCAGCCGGTCCACCTCCTCCAGGATGATCCCGATGAACTCCTTCGACTCCGCGGCGCCGATGCCCGCCGATCCCTCTTCGAGGAGCTGCGCCGCACCCTTGATCGATCCGAGCGGGTTCTTCACCTCGTGGGCGAGACCGGCGGCCATCGCGCCGAGCGCGGCGAGGCGGTCGCGCTCCTTCATCCGCGAGTAGATCCGGCTGTTCGCCACGGCGACGCCGATCTGCGCCGCGACGCGCTCGAGCAGCGCGATCTCCTCCGGGCTGAACGCGTCGCGGACGCGCTCGTCCACCACGCACACGATCCCGACGATCTCGTCGCCGTCCCCCTTCACCGCGAGGAGCACCGCGTTCCGCAGCGAGCCGAGCGTGGCCGCGGCGGCCGCGGTGATCGGCGACTCGACGCGCCGGCTGGCCGTCGCCTCGGCCGCCTCGCGCCCGACCTCCTCGAGCGATACGGCGTTGTCCTTCTGGAGGCGATCGAGGATCGGCCGCGCCCCGAGCACCTCGATCCGCTGCGGCGCCGGCTCGCCGACCGAACCGGCGAGGTCGTACCCGTCGCCGTCCTTGTCGCGCAGGTAGATCGCGCACGACGTCGCGCGCCCGGACCGCTCGATCCCGGCGAGGAGCGTGTCGACCATCTCGTCGATCTCGAGCACGTACGAGAGGTTGCGCCGGAGCTCGGCGACGCTCGTCTCGAGGTCGTAGCGCTCGCGGAAGAGGACCCTCCGGAGACGCCTCTCGGACACGTCCTGGAGCGGCTCGAAGAGGACGAGGAAGACGATCGCCGCGAGGACCGCGTTGTACACGTTGTAGACGGTGTTGAACTTGATCGTCGACAGGTCGATGCGCGGCGCGATGAACCTCTGGAACAGGTAAAACGCGCCGCCCAGCGCGAACGCGAGCCCGGTCGCCACGACGAGGCGGCGCGCCATGTCGTAGAGGTCGGCGAGGCGCGGGCGCGCGAGCGACTCCGCGAGGATGAAGAGGAAGACGATCGACAGGACCGCGCCGAGCGGCGGCACGGAGATCCCGAGGACCCACAGGAAATCGCCGAGCGTCGCCGCCGTCGCCGCGGCGCCGACGGTGACGAGGAACTGCACGCGATCCCGCACGGCGCGCGACGTGCTCTGCCGGCCGCGGCGCCAGAGCGAGACGAGCGCGGCGACGAGGAGGCCGAAGACGTAGAAGAAGTAGACGAGCCTTAGCCACGTCGGCGCGTCGAGCTCCTGCGGCGGATAGGCGAGCGCGATGGCGAGCATCGGGACGCCGAGGATCGCCGCCACGCGCGGGAGCTGCGATCGCTGCCGCCGCTCGATCGGGACGATCGCCTGGAACAGGCGCACCGCGAGCTGCGGGAGGAGCACGGTGAGGACCGCGGTGACGCGCGTCCAGCTCCACGGATCGTTCGACTGCAGGAAGAGCCCATAGACCGACTGGCTCGCCCACCACAGACCGACCTCCCCCGCGAACGCGGCGAGGAGCCAGTGCACGGCCCGCCGCCCGCGGAGGAGGATCGAGAGCGCTATCGCGAGCGCGAGGCAGGCGCAGAAGAGCGTCGTGAGAGGGCGGAGGGTCGCGTACTCGCCCGCGTTCTCGGAGCCTTGCACTCCTTCAGTGTGTCACATCCGCAGAGCGCCGCGCGTCACGTCGTGAGCGTGCGCACGAGCTCGCGGAAGAACTTCGCGCCCTCGCCGATCCACTTCACCGACGCGCGCTCGTCCGGACCGTGAGCCATGTGCGACGCCAGCGCTTCGCGCTGCGACCCGGCCACCGGCGAGATCCCGTACGCGCGGATCCCGATCGCGCGGAGGTAGCGCGAGTCCGTCGCGCCGGCCGTCATCGACGCCACCACCGGCGGCGCGCCGAGCATCGCGGCGCTCACCTTCTTCACCGCGTCGAACACCTCGCCGCCTTCGGGCGACGCGGGCGCGTCGCCGAACGCCGGCGCCGGGACGATCTCGATCGCCGGGTTGCCGATGATGCGCGCGAGCGCCGCCTGCGTGTCGGCCAGCGTCTCGCCCGGGAGGACCCGGCAGTTGACCGTCGCCTCGGCGGTCGTCGGGAGGACGTTGTCCTGCGGCGACCCCTGGAGCATCGTCGTCACGCACGTCGTCCGGATCTGTGCATTGTACGTGCGCTCCTTCGAGAGCACCTTGTCGTCGGCCGGAGCGACCTTCGGCGCCGACGCGAGCATGTGCTTGATCGCCTCGACGTTCTCCGGCTTCGCGTGCGTCACCTCGATCGCGAAGCCGTTCTTCACCTCGGGGAGGACGCGCGCCGGGAAGCGGTGCTCGCCGATCTTCACGAGCGCGCGCGCGAGCACCGTCGCCGGATCGCCGTCGACGGGCGGCATCGACGAGTGACCGCCGTTGCCGCGCGCGATGAGCCGGTACGACTGGAACTGCTTCTCGCTGACGGCGATCGACACCCGCTCGACCTTGGTCATCTCGTCGTCGACGCGGATCGATCCGCCCTCGTTCAACGCCACCTCGGCGTCGAGGAGGTCCTTGTGCTTCTCCGCGAGCCAGCGCGCGCCGGCCATCCCGCCGGTCTCCTCGCCGGCGGTGAGCGCGACGATGACGTCGCGCGAGAGCTTCGCCTTCGTCCGCGCCATCTCGAGCGTCACCGCGACGATCGCCGCGGCCATCGCCTTGTCGTCGTTCACGCCGCGGCCGGAGAGGAAGCCGTCCTTCTCGGTCGGCGTGAACGTCGGGACGGTCCACGGCTGCCCCTCGACGGGCACGACGTCGATGTGCGCGATCAAGAGGAGCGGCTTCTTCTTCCCCTCGCCTTTGAGGCGCGCGATGAGGTTGCCGCGTCCCGGCGCCGACTCGAGGATCTGCACCGGCACGCCGGCGCGCTTGTAGCGCTCGGCGATCGGCTCGAGCGCCTTCGTCTCGTTGCCGTGGCTCGTGTCGACGGAGACGAGCTCCTCCAGGATCTGCCGGTCTTCCGCCTCGAACGTCGCCGGCACGGGCGGCACGGGCTTCGCCGGAACGGCCGTGGCGGTCACGGAAGCGGTCGCCGCCGCGGGGACCGGAGCCGCCGCGGTTTGGCGCACCGCCTCCGGAGCAGCGGGCGGCGCCGATTCAGCCGCTCCCCCACCACAAGCCACGACCATCGGAGCCAAGACCGCCAGCGCTCGAGCGATTTTCATGGCGCGCATCCTAGACCCCGCCTGCTCGGCTGGGGAACTCGAGGGACCTCGGAAGACGGAGCGGCGCGGAGGGGGAATATCTCGTATAGTTTTTGTTCGGGTTCTGAAAAATCGCTCGCGGTGGGGCGAACGGGTGGCGATGAAGTCCGACCGAATGAGGCTCGTTTGGCGCGTGGGACGGCGGCTCGGGATCGCCGCCGGAGCGCTCGTGCTCGGCCTCGTTCTCCTCTACGTCGCGTTCGATCGGCGGTTCCATCCGAAGCCGTCGCGCGCCGCGTTCTCGCCGCCCGCCGATCAGGGTGAGGCCGACCGGCAGGACATCGACGCGCTCGCCGAGCTCCTCTCGCTCGACGAGAGCTTCGACGAGACGAAGCGCGCCGCGTTCGAGCGGCAGCGCGCGGCGCTCCGCGCGCGCGCCGGGCGGATGACGAGGGCCCAGTTCGAGCTGGGGATCGCGTCGCTCGCCGCGATCGCGGGGAACGGTCACACGACGGTCAGCACCGGGCAGCGGGCGGGCCGCTTCCCGCGCATCCCTCTGCGCTTCGCGTGGTTCGGCGAGGGGCTCTTCATCGTGCGCGCGACCGCGGCGCACCGCGAGCTCCTCGGCGCGCAGGTCGAAGAGATCGACGATCGAACGCCGGAGGACGTCCGCGCCGCGGTGCGCCCGTACATCTCCGGCACCGAGGAGCTCGCGCGGCCGTACAGCACGCCGCTCTTCGAGACCCCGGTGCTCCTCCACGCGATCTGGGGCGACGCTCCGGAGGGGCGCCTCGCCCTCCGCCTCCGCCTCACGAGCGGCGACGTCGTCCTGCGCGACGTCGAGCCCGTGCCGGCGGATCCGGCGGCGCCCGCGATCAACCCTGTGCGCGCGATCGCGCCGCACGCGATCGCGAACGAGGGGGCCGACTGGAAGACGGTGCTCCCCGACGACGGCGATCTGCCGATCAGCCTGCGCGAGCCGGACCGGAGCGCGTACGACGTCGAGATGAAGGGCGGCCTGTACCTCCGCATCAACGCGATCGACGACGACGACCGCGGCCCGCTCGAAGGCCAGCTCGCGCGCGTCCTCGCGCGGAGCCCGGCCGAAGGATGGCGCTGGCTCGCGCTCGATCTCCGCTTCGACGGCGGCGGCGACTACACGAAGACGCTCGCGTTCACGCGCGATCTCGGCGCGCACGTCCGCCCCGACGGGACGCTCTATCTCCTGACCGGCAATTCCACGTTCTCCGCGGCGATCGTCACGCTCGCGCGCGCCAAGGCGCTCACCGCCGCGCACTCGATCATCGTCGGCGAGGCGGTCGGCGATCACGAGCCGTTCTGGGCCGAGCGCGGCGACCCGCTCGTCCTCCCGAACAGCGGCGTCCGCGTCAGCTACGCGACGGGGAAGCACGATTGGTCGAACGGATGCATGAACCCGCTCACGTGCTTCTGGCTCAATCTCCCGTACGGCGTCGCCGCCGGCGACCTCGCGCCGGAGCGGGTCGTCCCGTGGCTCTTCACCGACTACGTCGCGCGGCGCGACACCGTCCTCGAGGCGGTCCGCGACGAAGCCAACCACGGCGGCGAGCGCGGCGCGAACGTGCGCTAGAAGGTCGCCAAGGAGTTCCCCTCGCGCGAAGGGAGGGGTAGCGTGGCGTCGTGGAAAGCTCCCCCGGGGCGCCTGCGCGGCGTTCCTCCACCCTCCGCGTGCTCGCCGAGCTCGGACGCGGAGGCATGGGGATCGTCTATCTCGCCGTCGCGCAAGGAGACGCCGGCTTCACCAAACTGAAGGTCGTCAAGCGACTCCGATCCGAGCTCGCCAGCGACCCGCGCGCGGTCACGATGTTCCTCGACGAGGCGCGCCTCGCCGCGCGCCTTTCGCACCCCAACATCGTCCAGACGAACGAGGTCGGCTTCGACGGGCGCTACCCGTTCCTCGAGATGGAGTACGTCGAGGGGCAGTCGCTCGACGCGCTCCGCCGCCGCGCGAGCGCCGCCGGCGCGGCGATCCCGATCGAGACGTCGCTGTGGATCGTCACGCAGATCCTCGCCGCCCTCGACTACGCGCACGAGCTCCGCGATATCGACGGGACGCCGCTCGCGATCGTGCACCGCGACGTGTCGCCGCACAACGTGATGCTCACGTACGAAGGCGGGGTGAAGCTCCTCGACTTCGGCATCGCGAAGGCGGCCGACTCCACGCTGGAGACGCAGACCGGGGCGATCAAAGGGAAAGCGACATACATGGCGCCGGAGCAGGCGACAGGGCAGGCGCTCGATCGGCGCGCCGATCTGTTCGCGGTCGGGATCCTCCTGTGGGAAGTGGCGACCGGAGAGCGCTTCTGGGGCGAGCGGAACGAGTTCGAGATCTTCCTCGCGCTCCGCGATTACGCGCCGCCGCCCGAGACGGCGAGCCTCCCGCCGCGCCTCGCCGCGATCTGCCGGCGCGCGCTCGCGCGCGACCCCGAAGATCGCTACGCGACCGCCGCGGCGATGCTCGCGGACATCGAGGCGTACGTCGCGGAGGAGAAGCTCGCCCCCGGCGCGCGGGCGCTCTCGAAGCTCGTCACCGAGCTCTTCGCGGACGAGCGCGAGGCGGTGCGCGCCGAGGTGGAGGCGCAGCTCTCCGGCAGCGCGCCGGGAGGGCTCAGGAGCTTCGTCGACGCGCCGGTGCTCCGCGACGCGATCTCCGCGCGGTCCGCGCCGACGGCCAAAGAGCTCCCCCCCGCCGCGATCGACGAGACCAAGCTGCGCCAGCGCACCGAGATCCGCGGGCTCCGCGCGATCGCGGGCGCAGCGATCGCGGTCGCGTTCGCCGCGAGCCTCTCGATGGCGGTCGTCGCGGCGCGCGGGCGCCGTCACGCCGCCGCGCCCCCCGAGGCCGACGGGGGGACCGCCGCCGGATGCGCGTCGAACCGCGCGTGCCGCGAGGCGCTCGGGCGCCCGGCCGTCTGCCGGCGCGACGACGGCGCGTGCGCGCCGCTCGAGACCGACGAGTGCAAGCTCTTCGCGGAGCCGGGCGAAGCCGACGACGATCGCACCGTCTTCCTCGGCGCGATGTTCCCGCTGAGCGGCGCGCTGGCCACCGAGCCGATCGGGCGGCCGAGCGCGCGCGCCGTGGACCTCGCGCGACGCGATTTCGTGCAGATTGCACATGGTCTCCCGCAGGGCGACGCGCCGCCGCGCCCCGTGGCGGTCGTCGCGTGCGACGACGCGGCCGACTCGGCGAAGGTCGCGCGCCACCTCGCCCTGGACGTGCGCGTCCCGGCGATCATCGGCTTCGGGAGCAGCAAGGACTTCGCGGCGCTCGCGTTGTCGCTCTTCGTCCCGCACCGCGTGCTCTCGATCGCGGCGAAGAACTCGAGCGCGCTCATCACCGCGATCCCCGTCCCGGCCGGCGAGCCGCGCCTCGTCTTCCGCACGTCGCTGAGCAGCGCCGGCGTCGCCGAGCCGGTGAGCCTCCTCGTCGAGCGGGTCATCGAGCCGAAGCTCCGGCCGAAGCTGCGCGATCCCGCGCGCCCGCTCCGCCTCGCGCTCCTCCGGCGCAGGTCGGCGGCGGGGCTCGCGCTCGGCGACGCGCTCTTCGGCGCGCTCCGCTTCAACGGCAAATCCGCGCTCGAGAACGGCGCCGCGTTCCGCGAGGTGTCGATCGACGAGCCGAGCGAGGCCGACGCGGGGGCTTCGTACGCCGCGGCGGTCTCCGAGCTCCTCCGCTTCGCCCCCGACGTCGTCGTCTACGGCGGCGCCGACGAGCTCACGGCGGGGCTCTTCCAGCCGCTCGAGAGCGCATGGCCGCGCGCCGAGGATCACCGGCCGACGTACGTCGCGCTGAACTCGTTCACCGGGACGTCGTTCTCCACGTGGCTCGGCACGAACGCCGAGCTCCGCCACCGCTTCATCGGGATCGCCGCCCCCGCGAGCACCCCGGCGAACGCGCGCTTCACCATGCGCTACAACGAGGCGTACGCCGAAAAGGTGACGGCGAACCTGTCACCCGCGGCGCCGTACGACGCCTTCTACCTGCTCGCGTACGCCGCGCTCGCCGCCGGCGAAGGGGCGCGCCGCGGCAGCGACCTCGCGCGCGCCATCGAGCGCCTCACGCCGCCCGGGAAGCGGATCGAGGTCGGCCCCTCCGCGATCTTCGACGCCGCGGCGGCGCTCCGCGCGGGCGAGAAGATCGATCTCGCCGGCGCGGGCGGGCCGCTCGATTTCGATCTCGGCACCGGCGAATCGCCGGCGGACTATGTCTTCGTCTGCCCGGGCGTCAACGCGCGCGGCTTCGCGGAGAACGAGGCGGAGTCGGGGCTCGGCTTCGCGTCGGCCGATCGCGCGCTCCACGGCGCGCTCAGGTGTCCGTAGCGACCTTACGACGACATCGCGAACGTCGCGGCGCACGTGACGGCGCCGATCGCGAGGAGGAGCGCGATCAAGAGCCCGCGCGGACCGGACGTCGCGGCGGCAGCGGGCGCCGGCGCCGGCGTCGCAGGAGGCGCCGGCGCGGGGAGCCGCTCGCCGTCGACCGGCGTGGGCGCGAGCTCGGGCGACACCGGCGGCGGCGCGCCGAACGCCGCAGCCAGACCCATGTGCGTGGCGCGCTCGAGCGCGAGGCGCATATCGGCCGCCGTCGCGAAGCGCTCCGCCGGATCGCGGCGCATCGCGCGGAAGACCACCGCGCGCACCGGCTCGGGCGTGGACGGCGGGAGCTCGGGCGCGCGCTCACCGTGGATGAACGCGGCGAGCGACTCGCGATCGGGGAACGGTGGGTGGCCGGCGAGGACGCGAAAGAGGAGCGCACCAGCGGAGAAGACGTCGGCGCGCCGATCGACGGGGTGCCCGAGCGCTTGCTCCGGCGCCATGAACTGCGGCGTCCCTTTGACGAGGCCGCTCCGCGTGGGCGCGCCGATCCGATCGCGCGCCTTGGCGAGCCCGAAGTCGATCACCTTCGCGTAGCCGTCGCGGCTGACGAGCACGTTGTGCGGCGTCACGTCGCGGTGGACGACGTGGAGCGGGCGGCCGTCGTCGCTCGTGAGCTCGTGCGCCGCGTGCAGCCCCGCGCACACGTCGGCGACGACGCGCAGCGCGAGATCGAGGGGGAGCGCCTCGCCGCGCGACTCCGCCGCCCGGCAGAGCACTTCGAGCGACTCGCCGTCGACCCACTCGAAGACGATGTACATCGTCCCTTCGTGGTCGCCCACGTCGAGCACCTGCGCGACGTGGGCGTGCGAGAGGCGCGACGTGAGCCGCGCCTCCTCGAGGAACATCTCGGTGAAGCGCCGCTCCCCCGCGAGCTGCGGGAGGATCGTCTTGATCGCGACGCGCTTCGTGAAGCCGTATTTCCCGGCGAATGATCCCTCCCACACCGAGCCCATGCCGCCCGAGGCGACGTGGCGCACGATGCGGTAGCGGTCGAGCATCGCGCCCGACGCGATCGGCTCGAGATCGGAGAGCGCTCCCAAAGGCGAGTGCACGGTTCGCTCAATCCGGCCAGTTGACCGGATCGTGTCTCTGGGCGACCGGGCCGTGGATGCCGGTGTATTGGAGGGTCCCGTTCGACCCGACCTGGAGCACGTAGACGCAGCGGAGGAACGACGGGTCCACCGCCTCGGAGCTCTTGTAGTCGCTCACCACCTGCTCGATCGCAGGGCCGTCGGACGCGTCGAGCGAGCCGTTCAAGAACCACTGACGCCCGCCGCCGGCAATGTCGTATTCCGCCATCGCGACCCCGGCCAATACCGCGCGCGTCGGGTTCGGATCGAGCTCGTAGACGAGGTACTGATGGCGCGGAATCGACGGCACCGCCGAGAGGAGCGCGTGCTCGTACGCGTACACGCTCGGGTCGTAGACGCAGCGCGATATCGACGGGACCAACGTGTCCCCTGAGAACGCCTCCAGCGACTGCGTCTGCAACGTCAGCGCCGGGCAGATCCACGGCGTCGGGAACGGGAGCGTATATCCGTCGCTGAAGCCGTACGCCTGCCCGTCGGTGTCGGGGAGACGAAGGACGAACCGCGGAGGGATCGGCGGCACGTACGTGGTGCTGAGGACGGTGCACGATCGGAACGACCCCGGATCGGGGCCCAAGAAGGCGGTCGGCGCCGGCGGCGTGACCATCGCGTTCTCGGTCGCCGCCGCCCCCCCCTCGTCTCGGGGTGCGCCGGAGCACCCTCCCAGCGCGCCCACGAGGATCGCGCCCACGCCCAACAAGCTCCACGTCTTCATTCGAAGTGCCTCCTCGTCGCGGCGCAACTCGCGCCCGCGCGGCAGGGCGAGCGCGCCTCCGCGCTCACCACGCCCGCCTTCGAGCAACCGTCGTGCCGCCACCCAAGGCGCCGCGCGCCTGTCGGGCGTTGCCCGATCGCGCTCCGTCGTCACGTGCCCCGGACGCGGCCGTGGCGTGGCCGCCAGCGCCACCGCGGTTGCGCGTGTTGAGCAACGCTTGCACAGCACCGGCGTCCGTCGCGCTGCGCATCTCGCGCAGGGCGGCGAGCGCCGCGCCGATATGTGCACAACGCACACGGTGGAACGGCGACGATGGTGCTCCGCCGCCGGGCCGTGGCGATCGTTGGCCCGTTTCCCGCTTATGCGGAGACGGATGAATGTCGAATCGCTCTTCGGCGCGCGTCGCGGCCGCGCCCTCGCGTCGTCGCACCCGTCGCTCCCGCGCGTGGGAGACGACCTGCCGCCCACGCAAACGGAGACGAAGGAGATCCCCCCCGCGAGAGGGTGGCACCTGGTCGTGTTCCACAAGGACGGCGTGCGCGCCGCGCCCGTGGCGACGTCCCGGCCGTTCGTCGTGGGGCGCGCGCCCGACTGCGACGTGACCGTCGACGCGCCGCTCGTCTCGCGCGCCCACTTCGTGATCCGCCACGGATCGAAGCCGGTCCTCGAGGACCTGCGGAGCGTGAACGGGACGCGCTTGAACGGGAGGCGGATCGCCGCCGGCGTGGCCGTGCCGGTCGAAGCGGGGAGCCTCATCGAGGCCGGCGGCGTCCTCTTCATCGTGCAGGACCACGCGCCGCTCGAGCTCCTGAGCGCGCCGTCGCGCGCGCCCGCGGAGCCTCGCGCCGCGGCGACGCCCGGGGTCGTCGTCGTCGATCCGGCGATGGTGCGTCTCCACGACCTCATCGACCTCGTCGCGCGCTCCACCATCCCGGTCCTCGTCGTCGGTGAGACCGGCGTGGGCAAGGAGGTGATCAGCGCCGCGGTGCACCTCAGGTCGGCGCGCGCGGACAAGCCGTTCGTGAGCTTGAACTGCGCCGCGCTGCCGGAGGCGCTGCTCGAGAGCGAGCTCTTCGGATACGAGAAAGGGGCCTTCACCGGCGCGCTCCAGGCGAAGCCCGGGCTCATCGAGTCGGCGCACGAGGGGACGCTCTTCCTCGACGAGGTCGGCGAGATGCCGCTCGCCACGCAGGCGAAGCTCCTCCGCGTCCTCGAGAACGGCGAGCTCCTGCGGCTCGGCGCGCTGAAGCCGCGCCGCGTGGACGTCCGCTTCATCGCCGCGACGAACCGGAACCTCCCGCAGCTCGTGGCGCGCGAGACCTTCCGCCGCGACCTCTATTTTCGATTGAATGGGATCACCGTCCCCGTCCCGCCGCTCCGCGAGCGCGCGTCGGAGATCGCGCCGCTCGCGCAGTTCTTCCTCGCGAAGGCGGCGAAGCAGGCGGGGCGCCCTTGCCCGTCGCTCTCGAGCGAGGTGCTCGAGCGGCTCGCCGCGCACTCCTGGCCGGGGAACATCCGCGAGCTCAGGAACGTGATGGAGCGCGCGCTGACGCTCTGCACCGAGCCGTCGGTCCGGCTCGAGCACGTCATCGTCGATCCGGAGCTGCCGCGCACGGTCGAGGACACTGCGGCCTCTCCCGCGTCCGCGACCAAGCCCGCGCCGGCGTCGCGCCGGAGCGGCGCGCCGTCATCGGCCTCACCGGACAACGGGCGGCTCCTGCGCATGGACGAAGCGACCGAGCGGAGCCTCATCTCGCGGGCGCTCGATCAGTGCGGCGGCAACCAGAGCAAGGCGTGCGAGATCCTCGGGATCTCCCGGCGGACGCTGATCAGCCGCCTCGACGAATATGGAATGAAGCGCCCCCGGAAAGGCAAATCGGCATAAGCGCCTATCGCCGGAGGCTCGCGAGCTCCCGGTCCAGGGCACGGGCGAGCGCGCGCACGTCGTCCTCGTTCGTCTTGTGGCTCGTCACGCACGCGCGGAGGAGGCTCCCGCCCGCTGGCACGCGCACCTCGGAGAGCCACGCGTCCCCTCGCGCCTCGAGCCCGCGGAGGAGGCGCGGCACCCGCTCGCGCGACGGCTCGAGCTCGGGATGGGAGAAGCACACGAGGGCGAGCGGCGTGTCGCTCCGGATCGTCCACCCCGCGCGCGCGAGCTCGTCGCGAAGGAGCGCCGCCACCGCCGTCTGCCGATCCACGAGATCGGCGATCCCGGCGGCGCCGAGCTCCGCGAGCGTCAAGAAGACCTTGAGCCCGATGAACCGCCGCGACCACTGCGGCGAGTGCTGGTAGAGGTCGACGCCGCCCGAGACGGCGTCCGGCACGTACGACGTGCTCACGTGGAACGCCTCCGCCGTCGCGCGCGACGCTCGCGCGAGGAACATCCCCGCGCCCATCGGGACGGGGAGCGTCTTGTGCGCGTCCCACGTGATCGAATCGGCGCGCTCGATCCCGCGGAGGAAGCCGCGGAGCCGGTCGGAGAGGAGCGCGTACCCGCCCCACGCCGCGTCGACGTGGAACGCGAGCCCCTCCGCCGCGCAGAGGTCGGCGATCGCGGGGAGCGGGTCGATCGCGCCGTACCCCGTCGTCCCCGCCGTCCCGACGACGAGGAACGGCTCCTCGTCCGCCGCTCGATCGCGCGCGATCGCCGCCGCGAGCGCGCCGACGTCGAGCCGCCTTCGCGCGTCGACGCCGACCCGCCGGACCGCGCTCCGGCCGATGCCGGTCGCGTGCGCGATCTTCATGAGCGAGTCGTGCGCGTCCTCCGACGCGTAGAACACCGGGCGGCGATCGAGCGCGCGCGCGCCGCCGTCGGCGAACGCAGGGAAGCGGCGCGTGAGCGCCGTGAGCACCGCAACCGAGTTCGCCTCCGATCCGCCGGTCGTGAAGATCGCGGTGGACGAGCGCGGATCGAAGCCCGCGCGCGAGGCGAAGAAGTCGAGCGCGGCGCGCTCGATCGCGTTGGCCGCCGGGGCGTGCCAGAACGCACCCACCTGCGGGTTGAACACCGCCGCGACCGCATCGCCGATGACCCCCGCCGCGCGGACGCTCGGGTTGAAGAGGCCGAAATACCGCGGGTGCGTGGCGTGCAGCGTCCCGTGCGCGAGGAGATCGGCGACGTCGGCGACGAGCGCGTGGAGGTCGACCGGCGCCTGGAAGTCGTACGCGCGGACGCGGCGATCGATCACGTCGTCGGACAGGCTCGGCGTGACCGGCAGCGCGCGCACGCCGTCGTCCCAGCTCGCGCAGTCGAGGGCGAGGCTCGCCATTCGAACGAGATTCGTTTTCATGCGACGCTGGCAGTATGAAGCTCTCCCGACATGCCACTCCAACGAATACAATTCGTCCAGCGCCCCCCGGACCCGCCCTGGACCGAATCGACTTCGAAATCCTCGACGCGCTCCAGGAGAACGTTCGGTTGTCGAACAAGGAGCTCGCGGCGCTCGTCGGCCTCGCGCCGTCGAGCTGCCTCCTCCGGGTGCGCGCGCTCGCTCAGCGCGGCGTCATCCAGGGCTACCACGCCGACGTGGCGTTCGACGCGCTCGGGATCGGGCTCCAGGCGCTCATCGCGGTCCGCCTCGTCCAGACGCTGAGCGAGAAGTTCGACGCGCTCTTCACGTTCGTCCAGGCGCAGCCCGAGGTGCTCGCCGCGTTCCACGTGAGCGGCGCCGCCGACATCCTCGTCCACGTCGCGGTGCGCGATGTCGCGCACCTCCACGATTTCCTGTGCCAGCGCCTCGCGGCGCGGCGCGAGGTCGACCGCTGCGAGAGCTCCGTCATCTACCGCTTCTGGCGGAGCCCGCGCCTCCCGCGCTACACCGGAGCCCACGACGGCGCGCCGCCGCCGAAGCGCGAACGGCGCCGAAAGAGCGCGACCCGCGTCAGATCGCCTTCCCCGGATTCAGGATCCCGTGCGGGTCGAAGGCGGCCTTGATGCGCTTCATGAGCGCGCGCTCCGTCTCGCCGACCATCGCCGTCAGGTACCCCGGCTTGAGCGATCCGACGCCGTGCTCGCCGGTGATCGATCCTCCGAGGTCGAGCGCGGCGCGGACGATCTCGTCGAACGCCGCGTACGCCGCCGCGGCGGACCTCGCGTCGGCGCGATCGAAGACGATCGTCGGGTGGAGGTTGCCGTCGCCGGCGTGACCGAACGTGCCGATGACGAGCCCGTCGCGCGCGCCGATCCGCTCGGTGACCTCGAAGAGCGCCGGGATGGCCGGCTTGGGAACGGAGACGTCGTCGAGGAGCGTCATCCCTTTCTTCTCGAGCGCCGGGAGCGCCATCCGCCGCGCCGCGAGGAGGAGCCGCCCCTCCTCCGGATCGTCGGCGCGGACGAGCCCGCGCGCGCCGTGTTCGACGCAGATCGCCTCGCACCGCGCGACCGTCGCCGCGGCGTCCGCCGCGTCGCTCTGGAGGAGCACCATCGCCGCCGCCGACGTGTCGAGGTCCATCCGCGTGAGCTCGTCGACCGCGCGCAACGTGACGCGGTCCATCACCTCGAGGAGCGACAGGTCGGCGCGCGCATCCATCGCGACGATCGCGCGCCCCGCGCTCTCTGTCGAATCGAAGAACGCGGCGAGCGTCGAGCACGCGCCGGGGCGGCGGCGGAGGCGCACCGTCGCCTCGACGATCACGCCGAGCGTCCCCTCCGACCCGACGAGGAGGCGCGTGAGGTCGAGCCCCGCGACGTTCTTCGCGACCACCGATCCGGTGCGGATGATCGTACCGTCCGCGAGGACGACCTCGAGCGCCGCGACGTGATCCCCCGTGACGCCGTACTTGAGGCAGCACGCGCCGCCGGCGTTCGTCGCGATGTTCCCGCCGATCGTGGAGATCTCGCGGCTCGACGGGTCCGGTGCATAATACAAGTCAACCGCCTGCGCCTCGCGCGCGAGCGCCGCGTTGAGCACGCCCGGCTCGACCACCGCCGTGCGCGTCGCCGGGTCGATCCGGACGATCCGGTCGATCGCCGCCACCGAGAGGACGATGCACCCGTCGACGGCGTTCGCGCCCCCCGCGAGGCCGGTCCCCGCGCCGCGCGTGACGACCGGGATCCGGCGCTCGTGGGCGAACCGGAGCGTCGCCACGACATCGTCGACGGACCGCGCGCGCACGAGCGCCGCCGGCGCACCGGCCGGCGCGAGCGGCGCCTGATCGCGCGTCACCGACGCGAGCACGTCGGCGTCCGTCTGGACCGGGCAGCGGAGGATCGCCGCCAGCGCTTCCGTCCAGCTCGGGCTCATCGCGTCCACGACGCATAGGGATACCAGCTCGAGACGTTGTCTGACACGATGGCGCGCCAGGAGCACACGCCATGACGATCCAGCCCTCCTCTACTGCACTCCTCCTCATCGAGTTTCAGAACGAGTTCACGTCGGAGGGCGGCGCCCTCCACGGCGCCGTCTCCGCCGTGATGAACGAGACGAAGATGCTGGCCAACGCCGTGCGGGTGGTCGACGCCGCGCGCCGCGCCGGCGCGGCGGTCATGCACGTGCCGATCACGTTCGCCGAGGGATACGGCGAGATCGGCGCGCACCCGTACGGCATCCTCAAGGGTGTCGTCGACGGTAAGGCGTTCGTGAAGGGCTCGTGGGGCGCGGCGATCGTCGATCAGCTCAAGCCGGCGAGCGGCGACATCGTCATCGAAGGGAAGCGCGGGCTCGACGCGTTCGCGAGCACGAACGTCGACTTCATCCTCCGGAGCAAGGGGATCAAGACGGTCGCGATCGGCGGCTTTCTCACGAACTGCTGCGTCGAGTCCACGATGCGCACGGCGTACGAGCACGGCTTCGAGGTGATCACGCTCACCGACTGCGTCGCCGCGACGTCGATGGAAGAGCACAAGAACGCCATCCAGTACGATTTTCCGATGTTCTCGAAGCCGATGCGATCCGCCGAGTTCCTCGCCCAGCTCGGCGTCGGGTGAGCGCGGCGTCCACGCGGCTGGCACGACCGTCCGTCGCGTAAGCGACGCGGGCCAGCCGCGCGCTCGATGCGGCAACTTGACGCGTCGTGGCGCGCGCGCCACGCGCCGTCGCTCGTCCGCGAACCATCGCGCGATCCTCTCGAGCCTTGAGGAGAAGAGGGTTCGGGACCGGAGACGGGCAGGCCCGTCGTCTGCATTGCGCCGGGCACGCCATGAGCAGCGCCCGCCGAATTCAGCTCGTCCTCGCCGACGTCGACGGGACGCTCGTCATGCCGGACAAGAGCATCACGGAGCGCGCCAAGGCCGCGGTCCGCAAGCTCGCCGAGGCGAACATCGCGTTCGCGATCACGAGCGGCCGCCCGCCGCGCGGCATGGCGATGCTCGTCGAGCCGCTCGGGCTCCGCACGCCGATCGCCGGATTCAACGGCGGGATGATGGTCAGCCCGGACATGACGTCGTTCGAGATCAAGGCGGTCGCGCCGGTCCTCGTCGCGCCCATCGTCCGCAAACTGATCGAGCGGGGCCTCGACGCCTGGATCTACCAGTGGAACGAATGGCTCTTGCGCGACGCCGCCGCGCCGCACGCGGAGCGCGAGCAGCGGACGGTGCGGTTCGCGCCGCTCGTCACCCAGGACCTCGAGAGCCGCTACGGCGGCGTCGTGAAGATCGTCGGGGTCAGTGACGACAACGCCACCATCGAGGCGTGCGAAAACGAAGTACGCGAAGAGTTCGGTGCGCACGTCTCGGCCGTGCGCTCGCAGACGTACTACCTCGACATCACCCACCCCGACGCCAACAAGGGACAAGTCTTGCGGCGCCTCTCGCGCGAGCTCGGCATTCCGCCCGAAGCCATCGCGACGGTCGGCGACATGCCGAACGACATCGAGATGTTCACGCTCAGCGGGCTCAGCATCGCGATGGGCCAAGCGAGCGAAGGCGTGAAGGGCGCGGCGCGACGGGTCACGGCGCCGAACACACAAGACGGGTTCGCCGAGGCGATCGAGCGCTACGTCCTCGGCGACCAGTAAGGAGGCCGCGTTGGACAGGACGAGACGAGGAGAAGACGCAGTGAACAGTCTCGGCGAAGCGGCACGGGCGATCGTAACGGACGGTAAGGGCATTCTGGCGGCGGACGAGAGGCCCGCCACGCTGACGAAGCGTTTCACCGCATACGCGATCGAATCGACCGCGGACAGCCGTCGCGCCTACCGCGAAATGTTGTTCCGTACGCCCGACATCGCTTCGTTCATCGGCGGCGTCATCATGGAAGACGAGACCGTTCGGCAGAGGAGCTCGACCGGTGTATCCATGATCGCTCTCCTCGCGGGCAGCGGCATCGTCCCCGGCGTCAAGGTCGACCTCGGCGCGCGACCGCTCGCCGGCGCGCCGGGAGAGCTCGTCACGGAAGGACTCGACGGACTGCGCGGTCGTCTCGAAGAGTACCGCCGGCTCGGACTGCGTTTTGCCAAGTGGCGGGCGGTCATCGTCATCGGCGACGGAAAGCCGACCGCGAGGTGCGTGCACGCCAATGCGCACGCGCTGGCGCGTTATGCCGCGCTCTGCCAGGAGCAGGACTTGGTGCCGATCGTCGAGCCGGAAGTGCTCATGAATGGATCGCACACCCTCGAGCGGTGTGAAGACGTGACCGCGCACGTGCTGCAAGCGGTCTTCGACGCGCTGTTCGAGGAGAGAGTGTCCCTGGAAGGGATGTTGCTCAAACCGAACATGGTCACCGCCGGGGACGATTGCATCGAGCAGGCGTCGGTCCGAGCGGTGGCCGAGGCCACGGTGCGCACCCTCGCGCGCCACGTCCCGCCGGCCGTACCTGCCGTCGTCTTCTTGTCCGGTGGACAGGACCACGTGCTGGCCACCGAGCACCTCGACGCCATCAACGAGCTCGACGCGCCGAAGCCGTGGAAATTGAGCTTCTCCTATGGCCGCGCGCTCCAGGACGAGGCGCTCGAAATCTGGCGTGGCAGGAGCGAGAACGTACCGGCCGGACAGCGAGCGTTCTATCACCGCGCCAAGTGCGACAGCGCTGCCGCGCTGGGCGTCTATCGCAGCGCCATGGAGAGCGAAACGGCCCTCACGTGACGGGCCACGTGACGGGAGAAATGTCGTGACACACCCCATGACCACCAGAGATTCGGGCCCTTCGCAGACCGCGGGAGCGCCGTCGGCCATCGACGAACGGACCGCGGACGGACCGCTCGCCGCCCACGAGCTGGAGTTGATCCACGCGTATTGGCGGGCGTGCAACTACCTCTCGGTGGGGATGATCTACCTCAAAGACAACCCGCTGCTGCGGAAGCCGCTGGAGCCGCAGCACGTGAAGCATCGGCTGCTCGGTCACTGGGGCGCGAGCCCGGCGCTCTCGTTCG
>Ga0070689_100000667_pt1 | contig 20751 bp, 15 predicted proteins | sample KBSS23HmetaG_FD_64669 | JGI IMG/M metagenome (GOLD analysis project Ga0070689, IMG submission 64669) | Switchgrass rhizosphere microbial communities from Kellogg Biological Station, Michigan, USA - KBS S2-3H metaG | ecosystem: Host-associated > Plants > Roots > Rhizosphere ...
GGTGAATGTCGTTCCGAGGGTCGGAAGGATCGCCACCCAACGAATCGCGATGAAAAATATCTCGCGCGATTCTCTGGGCGTGCACCCGAACGATGCGGCTCGGGGAACGCGCCGCCGTCGTGAGCATTGACGGTTCCATCCCTCCCAATCGATGCAGGACCCAGAGCGCATGGACCTGTTGTTCCGGATTGGCCGGCACGGCGACCGCGTCCTCCAGATCCTTCCGCGCGTCCTTGCCGAACTGGTCTTCAAGTGTGTTCATCGCCAGCATTCGCCGGCTGAGGTTGGGGGAGCCCAGCTCCCGGACCAGCCCTTTCAGGTCCGAGGGCAGCCCAATCGACCGCGTGGGCTTTTCCTTGTAGACAACGCGCCAAATTCGTCCGCTGGTCCGATCGCGACCGGGATGGGTGAGCGGCACTTCGTAATGTCCGATGATTTTATTGTAGAAATCCGCGATGTACATCGCGCCATCCGGTCCGATCGTCGTGTCGACCGGACGGAACCACGGATCCTCTGTGGCAACAAAATCCGAAGCGGCCTTGGAAATGATGGTCGCGCCCACTTCCGTGGGGCGGTCCCGCATCACCCGGCTGGCCATGACGTCGCCAAAAAAGAAATCGCCGCGATATTCCGCGGGCCAAAGATCATCAGCATAGTGGGAGACGCCGTCGATGGCGGTTGAGCCGCGTATTTTTTCCATCATGGTTGGCGCAAACCCAAGTCCGTCGTGGGGCTTGCCGAAGCTCGGGTAATAGCCGTCCACCAGCAGCTGATAAAGCGGCTCGCTGTGACAATCGGAGGAAAAGAGGTTGCCGAACTGATCAAAAGCCAGGCCGAATGGGTTAACCTGCCCGTGGGTGTGGTGCACAAGGCGCGAGCCATCCAATTGAAGCCGGTAGGTGTTGCCGGAGTTGAGATCGATCTGGTGTCCGTCCCGCCCCTTGACGTGGGAATCATTGTTGTACCCGTGCGTGGCGTAAAGCCAGCCATCGAAGCCGCGGCGGAAGCTCGCCTGGTTGCCGTGGGTGTCGCGCGTGTGATCGAAGGGTCCATAAAGCACCTGCCGTCGATCGGCCTTGTTATCCCCGTCCGAATCTTCGAAGAGCCAGATGTTGGGAATGGACCAGACGACGGCTTTCCATGTAGACCGGCCGTCCGGGTTCCTGCTCAAGAACGGGTAAACGCCGATGGGGATGTTCAAGCCGCCGACAAATTCGGTCACCTTGCGGGCGCGGCCATCCGGGCCGAAATCGTCAAAAATCATGAGGCGATCCCGGGCCGGGCGGTTGGTGGGCGCAGCGTAGGGGTATTCGATCGACGTGGTGACCCAGAGCCGACCGGTGGCGTCAAAGGCCATATTCAAAGGCTTGTTGATGTCAGGTTCGGCGGCGACGAGTTGAATTTCGAAGCCGGGGGGCAGCTTGAACCGGGCTTGTTCCTCCTCGGGTTTCAGCCAGGGTGTTGGGCGCACACCTTCGGCGAACGGATCCGCTCCCCAACTCGAAGCCGTCCAGCCGAGAATTCCGAGGGTCAGAACGAGAGCCCTGCTCACAGGGCTGCCACAGCGGTTGAATATCGCGTTCATGCGGTAAGGAAGACTATTTCGCCGGCCAAGCGCGGCACAAAGCAATTCTTGAGCGGCCTGGGTGCGACTGGAAGTAGGGGTCAGCTTTTGGTTCTTAATCGTAATCTTGCTCTTAATCCTAATCCCGTCGTCGCCGGAGAGATTAAGGAGAAGATTAAGATCAAGAAACCCGAGGATTGACCGTCGCGTTCAATCGCACCCGACCCGACTTCGCCCGGGCTTCGGCGCGGCAGGAGCCTCTCGGCCATGTCTCGAAATTGGACACGGCCCGACTATAGCGATCGGTGGTTTCTGCCGATCAATCTGCGACGCCGGACTTCGATCTGGAGATGTCCTGCGGGAGGCGTTGGCGCGCCTCTTGCAGGTCTCTCGGAATCAGATTGCGGCACAAACCTTTGGCAAACGATGTATTGGTGGGCCCGACAACAACTGCGCTCAAAGAATCCGCAAACGCGGCGGGAAGCTGTTGAGAAACTGCTCACCGAACCGCCGGCCGATGCCGGGTCCATCGCCCTTTCCGTGCTCGAGGATCAGGATCCGACGGTCCGAAAGGCGGGCATGATCGCGCTGGCCCGGCTCAAAATCACCGGGGTGATCTCGACGGTGATCAATGGCCTGCGTGATACATCGCCGGAAGTCCGGGAGGAAGCCATTCGCACCCTGATGGCAGTGGGTGATGCCACAGCTATCAACGCGTTGTTTGCCGCATTGAAGGATACGGCGCCGGGAGTTCGACAGCACGCGGCCAAAGCGCTGGACCATTATGGCTGGCAGCCCGGCAACTCAGTCCAGCGGGCCCTTTATCTGGTGGCGCGCGGAAAATTCTCGGAAGCCGCCGAACTCGGCGCCCCGGCGCTTGAACCGCTTCAGGCGGCGCTGAGGGATCCGCAATGTTCCAGCCGTCGAGCCGTCATCGAAGCCATTAGTCACATCGGAGATGAGCGAACATTAAAGCCCCTGATGGCCGCAGTGAAGGACATGGACCCGCACGTTCGTTCGGCTGCGGTCGAAGCGCTGGGCATCCTCCGCGACCCCCGAACCCGCGAAACTCTGCAGTCCGCCCTCAACGATTCCGACCCGGTCGTCCGTGCGGCAGCCGCTACTTCCCTGGGGAAGCTGGTGGATGATTCATCGTTCGAGCGTCTCGTGACCTCGCTGAAGGATCCGGATTGGAACGTTCGGAAGTCGGCAGTGGAAGCTCTGGGACGAACGAAGGAGACCCGCGCGGTGGAACCGCTGGTTGTCGTGCTCAACGATTCGGATCACGATGTGCGGGAAGCAGCGGTGGAGGCGTTGGGAAAAATACGTTCGAAACTGGCCATTGAACCGCTCGTTGCCTCGCTGGCAGATCCGCAATCGTCCATTCGCAACACCGCAGCCGGCAGCTTGCGACAGATCGATCCGCAGTGGTCCCGTTCCGACGCCGCGCGTCAGGCCATTCCCGTCCTGAAAGCCCGTTTGACCAGCCGCGACTACTGGGTCCGTCAGGCCGCCGCGGATGTGCTCGGACGCATCGGGGACATCCAACGGTCAGAGCCCACCCTGAACTCCTTCACTGATCCCGTTCACTACAAACGCATGGCCGTCGTGCAATCTCTTATGCAAATGGCGACGGATTGGGACGACGATGTTCGGCTGGCGGCCGTGGAGGCATTGGGTCGGGTGGCGGATGAACGGGCCCGCGAAATCCTGACGGAAAGTCTGCGGGATTGCACTCCCTGGGTTCGGGAGGCGGCGGAGCAGTCCCTCGGCCAGCTTAAAGCCCCGGAGGTCGGGCCGGTCGAAACAGGAATGCGTCTGGGAGAACAGAATTGAGGCATGGATTGAAGACGAAAGCACAACCGGCCAAACCGGAGGGATTATGACACGGAAGCGAATCTTGTTTGTTGGCGAAGACCCCGAGCTGTGGGAGGAGTTGCGCAACCTGCAGCTCGAAGGCCAGTCCGAATGGGATTACGCCTTCGCCAAAACGGGTTTGCAGGCGTTGAACTCGCTCACCCAATCCCCGTGCGACGCGGTCGTCGCGGACATGCAGATCCCCGGCATGAACGGAGCGCAACTGCTCGACGAAATCATTCAGCGCAATCCGGCCACGTTGCGGTTCATCCGGGCCAATCTCTCGGATCAGCAAGCCGCGATGAAGTGCGTCGGCACCGCGCACCAGTATTTGATGAAGCCGAGCGATGCCTCCACGGTTCATCATGCATTGGCGCGGGCGTTTAATCTCGAGTCCTGGCTGCCGGGAGAAACCGTCCAGAAGTTAATCTCCCAGATGCGCAAGCTCCCCAGCCCGCCGAACCTCTACTTCCAGATCGTCGCCGAGTTGCAAACCCCGGATTCGTCCCTGGAAAAAGTCGGGGCTCTTATTACCCAGGATGTCGGTCTCAGCGCCAAGCTTCTTCAAGTGGTCAATTCCGCCGTCTTCGGCTTGCAAATGCAGGTGGTCAAGCCGGTGGACGCGGTGCTTTATCTCGGGATGGAAACCACTAAATCACTGGTCCTCCTGGCTCACACCTTCTCCTACTTCGACAAGGTCAAGACGGCCACCTTCTCGATCGATCGGCTGTGGCGGCATTCCGTCACGACGGGAAAACTCTCGGAGCGCATCGCCCGGGCCGAAAACGCCAGCATTGAAGTGCTTGGGCAGAGCTTCACGGCGGGCATTCTCCACGACATCGGCAAGCTTCTGCTGGCGGCCAATCTGCCCGAGGAGTTCAAGCAAATCCTGGCCAAGGCCAGTGCCGATAAAATCACCGTGTGCGAGGCGGAGACCGCCGTCGTCGGCGTCCCCCATGCCGAACTGGGAGCGTGTTTGCTGGCAATCTGGGGATTACCGACGCCCATCGTGGAGGCGGTGGCGCTGCATCATCATCCGGCGCGTTTTTTCAGCAAAACGTTTTGTCCGCTCACCGCCGTGCACGCGGCCAACGCGATCGATTACGAACTGGACCGGCAGCGAAATACCACCGGGGCGGTTCAGGCGGTGGATCTCAACTATTTGACCGAACTGGGGCTGGCGGAACGATACGCAAACTGGCGCGACCTGTGCGCGGAACGACTCCTTTGAAACGAATGTCCCATCGAGCAATCGGCTTAACACCTCCGTTCCGACCCGCATCGGGATCGTCCGGACCGGCCCAAGGCGCGGAACGGCGGAGCGTTTCGCGACCCTGGAATCCGGCCGGGCATTGCCAGGTTGAATCAGAACGGCTAGTGATAGAAACATCCGGTCCGAACGGAAGCGCTGTTTGATGTCAGTCCGCCGGAAGAAAATCCTGTTTGTCGACGACGATGTCGACCTGCTCGAGCTGGTAAAGCAGCTCATGACCCGTTTTGCCGGAGACAGCTGGGAGGTCTTGACCGCATCCGATGTGAGCAAGGCGATGGTCCTGCTCCAGCAACGACGGATTGACCTCCTGGTCCTGGATATCCGCATGCCCCTCGTCGATGGGCTGCAATTTCTCGGCCTCCTTCGCCGCAAGTATCCGAACATGATGAAGGTGGTCCTGACTGGCGTGGCGACCGACGAACACCGCGCCGCCTGCCTCAATAGCGGCGCCGAGCTGTTCCTTGAAAAGCCGCGCGACGAAGGCGGCTGGCGGGCCGTCTACGCCATGTTGAACGAATTGGCCAAGCTTCAGCCTGAGGAAGGATTCCGTGGGGTGCTGCGCCGGGTGGGCCTGCAGGATGTTCTGCAGATGGAATGCCTGGCCCGCAATTCCACCGTCCTTCAGGTCCGGGCGGGCGAACAGAGCGGCGCCATCTACGTCAATCAGGGACAGATCGTCCATGCCGAAATTGGCGGTGAAATCGGCGAAGCCGCCTTCAACAAGGTGCTGGCCCTTCCGGGAGGAGAATTCGAGCTGCGGACCTGGGCCGAGCCTTCGCAAAAAACCATCACCGGTTCATGGGAATTCCTTCTCATGGAGGCGGCGCGGACCCGCGACGAAACATCGAGCGCCGCCCCCGCCACCAACGAACCGGAAATCCCGTTTCTCCAGCGGGAGGACACAGCGCTGGGCGGCGAATCCCCCACTGTCGTGCCCGTTCTCGGTGGTGCGGCCCCGGACGTTGACTTCAGTGACGACACCAGTCCGGCCATGGGAGATCGCGCGGACGACTCCCTGCGGCCTCAAGTTGAGGAAGTATTGATCTGTTCATTGCAAGGCGAAGTCCTCCACGAATGGCAATGTCCAAACACCACTGGGCGGGTAAGTTTCCTGGAATTCATTTCCCAGAAAGCCCGTCAACTAACCCAGCACCTGCCTCTCGGCACGTTTGATCGGCTCGAAGCCAACGCCCCGGAAGGACGGGTCATTGCCCAGATCCAGCCGGAACGCGCCCTCTATCTCCGGGTGAGCCGGGTCCGAGGGGACGCCGATGCGGAAGGGCGAAAGCCATGAAACTGCTCATCAATCAGTGGTTCGAGCAGAGCGTGCCGTTCGAGGGCATTCAAGCGTGTTGCATCCGTCACATCGATCAGTCCTCCGTCAGCAAGACGTGGGCGGATGGATTTGACGAGCTGGCCCTGGATAACGCGATGCGATGCATTTCCGACGTCTATCAGGTTCTGCAGTTCAACAAGATTCCCCCCGGCCGGCTCCGCTGGGTTTATGAGAATGCCCTGCTGCATTGCGAGCGCCGCTCCGACGGAGCGTGTCTCGGCGTTTTCACGCTGCGTGACGAGCAGAGTTTTGATCGGGAGGGGCTCGCCCGGATGTTCGCAGAGTTTCAGTCGCTCAGCACAAAAGTCAGCCTATGAGCCCAGCCGCTCCCGCGCCGACGTCACCATCTCCCAGCCCAATCAAAACAGACTCGGCCGCTCCCATCGACATGCATGTCCATGTCGTTGGCAACGGAACCGGCGGCACCGGTTGCTGGTTGAAGGTCTCTGGGTGGCACCGGCCGATGGCTTCCATGATGCTCCGCCATATCGGCCTTCCCGCCGACAGCCTTCGTGGCGATCTCGATCGTCTGTTCATCGAACGCCTGCTGAAGCTCGTCCGAGAATCCTCCCTGAAGGCGGCGGTCATTCTCGCGCACGATCGAGTCCATGACGAACACGGAAACCTGATGGAGGGGGCGGGTTCCTTTTACGTGCCGAACGATTACGTGCTTGCGCTGGCCGCGAAGCATCCGGAATTCATTCCAGCAGTTTCGATCCATCCGGCACGCCAGGATGCCCTGGCGGAGTTGGACCGCTGTTTGGCAGGCGGAGCAGCGATGATGAAGTGCCTGCCTAACTGCCACAACATCGACTGTCGGGACCGGCGCTACATCCGGTTTTGGGAGCGGATGGCGGCAGCCGGGCTTCCGTTGCTCGCGCATACCGGCGGGGAGCACACGGTGCCCGTGATTCGGCGTGAGCTGGCGGATCCTCGTGTTCTCGAACTGCCACTGGAGTGCGGCGTCACAGTCATCGCCGCTCATTGCGGCACGAAGAGCGGGCTGTTCGACCCGGAATACTTTCACGTCTTCGCGGAGATGACGCGTCGTCACGCCAACTTGTACGGCGACACCAGCGCCTTCAACGTTCCCATTCGGGGCCGGCACGTGAAACGGTGCCTGGAGTCGACCCTGGTTGAGCGGATGCTTCACGGCAGCGATTTTCCCGTGCCTGTCCATGGACATTTTGCCTGGCTTCGCGGGCAGGTGGACTGGGCGTCGTTCCGGCGCTGGGAGAAGTGTTCGAACATTATTGAGCGGGATTATCAATTGAAACGGGCGATGGGATTTCCAGCCGAGGTTTTCACGCGGGTTGCCAGGCTGCTGCGCAAAACAAAAAACCGGGCCGCTTGGTCAGAGGATGACCCGGCGGCCCGGGGAATTTCGAATTCAATACAAACGTAGGTCTACGTGGAATATCCGAACTCAGCTGTATTGGACCGAGTCCGAAATCAATTGGGCTGAAAGAACAATTTAATAAGTTGCCCGAAAAACTGGTTTCGTAGACGTGGACAATTGAGCGTTTTACCAAAGGAATGTCAAGACGGCCGCACACGTATTATTTTGCATGCTTTTGAGTATTAACATTTCTCTGCGCTCTCTCCGTTTCGCCCCCGTGTAAAGTACGGACAACTTCGGTCTCGCCTCCGCATCGAAAGATTCCCTTGGGTCGATTTTCCCCGCTGAATCCCCGTAATCGGCCCCAAATGGGGTTGTGAATAAAAAGTGAAGAAGACATAATATGTTGTCCTCGTCAGCCGTGTCTGATTACCCTACAAACGCGTTGCACCCAAAGGCTGCCTTGGTTCTCAGGATCGATATGTTGTCTGGGGATCAGGTCTCGGCTGGATTCTTGATCTAAGTTTTTCGGAATCAACGAAATATGATTTTTGCGGGCGGATGGGAATTGAAGATTGCGGTAGCCGGATGGAACCGCATTTTCGAGGCGCTTGGATCGGGGAAAAACTGCAGATTTTGGGCTGATCTTTAGTCAGAACGCAGGTCGGTGAATAAAACTTTGGAAACGGACTCGGCAATGATCACAGCGCAAGCATCCGCAGAGAAGGTGTGGACGTCAGCACAGCAGGTTTTACGGACGTTGTTGACGCCCGAAATCTACAATCTTTGGTTCGCGTCCCTTCGGGCGTCATCGCTCGATGGCGACGGTTTGGTCCTCGAGGTCTCCAATGAGTTTTGTGAGCTCTGGTTGCAGGACAATTATCTGAGCCTGCTTAATGATGTCATCGCGCAGGTGACCGGCCAGCGCCTCGAGGTGGCTTTCAAAGTTCGGCAGTCCGACCTTCATCCGAAAAACCGCCAGGACCATTCCAGCCCGAATGGGGCGGACAAGGAGTTTATCCGTCCGCCCAAGGATTCGGCGCCCGACGAGGATCGGGCGGCACTCTTGAAGGAGATCGCGTTTAATCCCAAGAACACCTTCGAGACATTCGTCGTCGGCAGCAACAATACGTTTGCTCACGCCGCCGCCATGGCCGTGGCGCAGTCGCCTGGCAAGTCTTACAACCCGCTGTTCTTATACGGCGGCGTCGGGTTGGGGAAGACGCACCTCCTCCACGCCATTGGGCACTACGTCGTCGATCACAAGAAAAGCGCGCGCGTCACCTACGTTTCCACCGAGAAATTCACCAACGAGTTTATCGACGCCATTCAAAATAATCAGTTGGTTCGATTCCGCCGGCGATACCGGCAGACGGACGTGTTCCTGATTGATGACGTTCAATTCCTGGCCGGCAAGGAACGCATCCAGGAGGAATTCTTTCATACGTTCAACACTCTGCATGATGCGCGGAAACAAATCGTGCTGACCTGCGATCGGCCAGCCAGCGAGATTCAGGGCCTGGAGCAACGCCTGGTTTCACGATTCGAGTGGGGACTGGTGACGGACCTTCAGCCGCCCGATGTGGAAACGCGCCTGGCCATCCTGCGAAAGAAAGGCAAGATCATGGGCATGGACTTGCCCGAGGAGATTGTCCAGTTTCTGGCCCAGCGCATTCGAACCAACATCCGCCGCCTGGAAGGCGCGCTTGTTCGGGTCACTTCCTACGCCTCGTTGACGGGCAAACCGTTGACCCTCGATTTGGTCGAAGGGCTCCTTCGCGAGATTCTTCATGAGGAGGGCCGCTATTCCATCAACATTGAGCTGATTCAGAAACGGGTGGCGGAACATTTCGATATTCGCCTGGCCGACATGACGAGCAAACGGCGCCCGGAGAACATCGCGTTCCCGCGGCAGATCGCCATGTATCTCTCGCGGCAAATGACGGAAAGCTCGCTCAACACAATCGGCGAAGCCTTCGGCGGGCGCGATCACGGCACCGTGCTGCATGCCTGCCGATTGGTCCGCGATCGCATGCAGGTGGATCCGCAAGTGCGTCAGGTGGTCAGTTACTTGGAAAAACAGTTGATGCGCTAGCGGACCGCGGCTCTGCGAGCCGCAGCACGTTCGAACACATCAGGCCGCGCTTTTCCTTCCCGATCACGCCCAGCTTGCCGCGTCGAAGCCCCGGGCGAAGGCGGGCCTGCCACGCCCGCTGCGGGTCACGGACGTCACAGACCCGTTGCTCCGTTCGAACCTTGCGATTGACCTCCTTTGACCTCGCGCCGCCCTTCGGGATACAACACAAGGCGTGAACCAGCCCGTGCGAGTTGCGCGACCGCCGGAAAAGCCTCTGCTCATCTTTGACGGCGATTGCACGTTTTGCCGGCGATGGATAGCGCGGTGGCAGCAATCCGTCGGGGAGCGGGTTGATTGTCTTCCATTTCAGTCACTGGAGGTAACGGAACGATTTCCCGAGCTTTCGCGTGAACAGCTTGAACAGGCGGTTCACCTGGTGGAATCCGACGGTCGGGTGTATCGCGGCGCCGAAGCCGCCTTTCGCTCCCTCAGCCCGGTACATCGCTGGCCCCGCTGGATCTATGAATCCGTCCCGGGTGCGGCGGCGGTCGCCAACGTCAGTTATCGATTCATAGCCGGGCATCGCTCGTTTTTTTCGCTGATCACCCGGCTGTTATGGGGAGCCCGTATTGAACGTTCGTCCTCGATTCTGGTGCGGTGGCTGTTTCTTCGGGGGCTCGGCGCCGTGTATCTGATCGCGTTTCTCTCCTTGGGCTCCCAAATCTCCGGGCTGGCCGGCAGCAGCGGAATCATGCCCGCCCATCAGGTAATGGCCGCGGTCGAACAAAATCTCCGAGACGCCGACTGGGATCGTTACCGTCTGGAACCGACGTTCTGTTGGTGGCGGGCCGACGACGGGTTTTTAAGTTTTCAATGTGTCGCCGGCGCCATCTTGTCTGGTCTGCTTATTCTTGGGGTGGCACCCGGGCCAATCCTTGTTCTCCTCTGGCTGCTCTATCTTTCGCTTGCCACCATCTGCCCGCTCTTTCTCGGCTACCAATGGGACAACTTGCTGCTCGAAACCGGTCTGGTGGCGATCTTCGTGGCCCCATGGAGCCTTTGGCCGCGGTTGCGATACGACGCCGGTCCGTCGGGCCTGGCGTGGTGGTTGTTGCGATGGTTGTTGTTCCGCCTGATGTTCGCGTCCGGGTGTGTAAAGCTCATGAGCCGGGACCCGGCCTGGGAGGGCCTCATGGCGCTCACGGTCCACTACGAAACGCAGCCATTGCCCACCTGGATAGGTTGGTACGCCCACCAACTCCCTTTGTGGATACAGAAAGCGTCCTGCGCCGCCATGTTCGCGACTGAACTGGCCATTCCCTTCCTGATTTTCCTGCCGCGACGGGCCCGCTTTGTGGCCTTCTGGGCGTTTGTCGGTTTGCAAGCAGCCATTGCCCTCACCGGGAACTACACTTTTTTCAATTTGCTGGCCGTCCTCTTGTGTCTTCCGCTTCTGGACGACCAGGCCGTCCGGCGCTTTTTCTCCCAACGCTCACAGCCAAGCTCCCCGCCGCCGGCTCGAATCCCGATCCGGGGCCATGGCATCGCGCGCATCGGGCGGTGTCTGCGCCCGATAGCCGTCTATCTGTTTGCCTTCGTCGTATTGGTCATCTCCTCCGTGCAACTCACATCGATGTTGGGCGCCCGGTTATCCCGCGAATCACCCTGGGTTAAACTTTATCAATGGTGTGCGCCGCTCCGGAGCATTAACAGCTACGGCCTGTTTGCCGTTATGACGATGACCCGGCCGGAGATTATCGTCGAAGGGAGCGATGATGGACAGAACTGGACGGCGTATGAATTCAAGCACAAGCCGGGCGACGTTCGACGGGCTCCGGATTTTGTGGCACCGCATCAGCCGAGGCTCGATTGGCAAATGTGGTTCGCCGCACTGGGCGACGTGCACAACAATCCCTGGCTGGTGAATTTTTGCGGTCACCTCCTGCAGGGAAAAACCGAAGTTCTCGCATTGGTGGAACGAAACCCTTTCCCGCAAAAGCCGCCCCGCTACATCCGGGCAGTGCTCTACCAATACCACTTCACGAACTTCGAGGAACGACGGCGCACCGGCGCATGGTGGCGTCGCGAGTTCAAGGGAATCTATTGTCCACCGCTTTCCCTTTCGGGCAAAGCCCCGCAGTGAACCGCAACACTCAAAAATTCCGCGCCTCGCATTCCTGGAGCCGTTTCGAAAGCAGGGCCTGTTCGGACTTGAGTTCCGCCAGTTGCAGGGCCCGTCGCAGATGGGTGGCGGCGGATTCATGGGCATCGAGCCGCAATTCAAATTCCGCCCGCACCGCGTAAAACAAATAGTAGGATTCGAGCGATTGCCGATCCGCGATCCCGTCCAGCGCATCCAGCCCGGCTTGTGGGCCGTGGACCTGGGCCATGGCGACGGCCCGATTCAAGGCAACGACCGGCGAGTCGTCGACCCGGATCAATTGATCATAAAGCGCCAGGATGCGCTCCCAATCCGTGGATTCGTAGTCCGGCGCCGTGCAGTGACACGCCGCGATGCCAGCCTGGAGATGATAGCCGCTGATTTCGTCCCCCGCCGCCGACTGCCCCAGATAAAACAAGCCGCGGGCGATCATTCCCTGATTCCACTTCTGCCGGTCTTGCTCCTGCAGCCGAAGAATATTTCCCGCGGGATCGGTGCGGGCCACCAACCGGGCGCCATTGAACAACATCAACGCCGCCAGCGCATGCACCATTGGCCGGTTGCCGATCGGATGCGCGGCCAGCAAGGTGGTCAACCGGATGGCTTCCTGGCACAGGTCTTCACGCACCAGGCTGTCGCCGCTGGACGCTTTGTAGCCCTCGTTGAACAACAGATAAAGCGTCTGCAGGACGCCATCGAGGCGCTTCGGGATTTCCTCCCCGGTCGGGATATCGAACGGGACGCTGAGTTCACGAATTTTTTGCCGGGCCCGGGTCAACCGCTTGGCAATGGCGGCCTCAGACGTGAGGAATGCACTGGCAATTTCCGCCGGGCTGAATCCGCAAAGCGTTTTCAAGGCCAGCGCCGTCTGTGATTCCTGAGGGATGAGCGGATGACAACAGGCAAACATCAAACGCAAGCGCCCGTCCTTGATTTCGTTGTCGAACGCGGGTGACTCGCCGGGGTCACACTGCTCGGCCCACTGTTCAATGAAGACGATGATTTGCGGCTGTTTGTCAGCGAACAACTTTTCCCGTCGGATCACATCGAGCGCCAGATTTTTCGCCGTCTGGGTCAGCCACGCCGCAGGATTCTTGGGAATGCCGTAATACGGCCAGGTCTGCAGCGCCCGCACAAGCGCCTCCTGCACGACATCCTCCGCCAGCTCCAAACGTTGAAGTCCGAGGATGCCCGTCAGGACGGATACTAACTTGCCCGCCTCGTGACGAAACAAGTGATCGGCCAGCCGGGAGATTTCCGCGGCAGTCGTTGCAGTCGTAGTCACGCTGGGTTACTGCATTGCCATTTGCTCGACGGGGGCCGCGGAGGCCAGGGCGCGCTCGCGAACGGAGCACATCTCCGCCACTGGGCGCACCTCAACGATGGCGCCGTATTGAAGTCCGGGGCATTGCCGAGCGATCTCCAAGGCTTCGTTCTCATCCACTACTTGAAGGTAGAAATATCCCCCCACGGCTTCCTTGGATTCAGCGAAGGGGCCGTCCGCCACGTGGCGGCCATTGGGCCCGGAGAGGACTTTTCCTTGGTTTTGCAGGGGATGTCCGCCCAGGCATTTGCCTTCCTGCTTCAATCGCTCGAACCAGGCATACCAGTCGGCGATAACCTTTTGCAGTTGTTGAGGGGAGAGGCCTTTGTCCCAGTTGGTACCGCGAAACAACAGGAGATAATCCGATTTCGGAGTTGAATTGCTCATAACATCAAATGTTCGGTTGATAATGTTGTTGCCGTTCGATTCTACGACGAACGAGGCGAATCGTTAAGGACATCCCCACGAATATTTTTTTCAGGACCGTTACCAATCCACGACCGAGCCGTCGTTCAAGTCAAAGGTCTCTTGGTTGCGCCAGTTATGATCGAGGCGATTGGCGAGGGCATTTTCATCCAGTTCAATGCCCAAGCCGGGGCCATCTGGGATGGCGACATATCCGTTCTCCACCTTGAACGGCTTTTTCAGGCAGGCTTCGCCAAGCGTCACCTGTTCCTGGCAAAGAAAATTCGGGATCGACGCAGCGAGTTGCAACCCGGCTGCCAGCGAAATTGGGCCGAGGGGATTGTGCGGGGCGATCGCGGCGTAATAGGCCTCGGCCATTCCGGCGATCAGCCGCGCCTCCATGATGCCGCCGGCATGACACAAATCCGGTTGCAGAATCGTGGCCGCCTTCTTCTCCAGAATCTCGCGAAATCCCCATTTTGTGAAAATGCGTTCGCCTGTCGCGATGGGCAGATGCGTGCCGCGCGCGATCTCCGCCATGGCATCCACGTTCTGACACTGAACCGGTTCCTCGATGAACATCGGTTGGTAGGGCTCCAATGCCCGGATGAGCAGCTTGGCGTTCTGCGGGCTGATCGCCCCATGAAAATCGATGCCGATGTCGACGTTCTTTCCTCCCGCCTCCCGCAGCGCGGCAAAGGTTTGCACGGCCTCCTCGACAAATTGTTGCGACGCGACAATTCCGGACTGCGTGCTGTTTTTGATGCCGGTTTTGAAGGCGGTAAAACCTTCGGCCTTGCGCGCCCGCACCATCTCGGGCGTCCGCGCGTGGGCGTAAACGCGAACCCGGTCCCGGGTGGGTCCTCCCAGCAATTCATAGATGGGAACGCCCAGGTGCTTGCCCTTGATGTCCCACAGCGCCTGCTCAATGCCGCTGAGCGCGCTGGTGAGAATCGGGCCGCCCCGGTAGAAGGCATGCCGGTAAATCGACTGCCAGTGATGAATGACATTGCGCGGGTCCTTGCCGATCAGGTCCGGCGCGATTTCCTCAATGGCCGCAGCGCACGTTTTGGCCCGTCCTTCCACGATGGGTTCGCCCAATCCAACGATTCCCGCATCGGTGTGAATCTTCAGAAAGAGCCAGCGCGGTTTCACGAGCAACGTTTCCAAGCGGGTGATGCGCAGCTTCGACTTGAACTGCGGCGGCCGGCCCTGAATCCGCGGCACGGAATTTGTGTAAGGATCACTAACGGCCGCCGGCTCCGCGCCGGTGCCCCGGCCGGCCACGGCGGCGAGTCCGCCCACGAGGAAATGTTGCAGAAAATTCCGGCGACGAAGCGAGCCGGGTTTTGTCGATTTCGATTTCGTTTTCATGGTGTCTTGCGGAGGTCGGTTCAGGGTCTCACCGCGGTGCCGTCCCGGCGGCGCACCGGTTCCCAGTAGGCAGGGCGCCCGGCCGCTTCCAGCGGAAACTTCATCGCAGCAGTCTCGTCGATGTCGACGCCCCACCCGGGCGCCTCATTGACGGACGCGTAGCCATTCTTGACCGTCGGGCATCCTTTGAAGATCTCCAGCGTCGCCGGGTTGAACGGGGAAAACTCCTGAATGCCGAAGTTGGGAATGACCAGGTCGAGGTGAATGTTTGCCGCCTGGCCCACCGGACTCAAATCGCCCGGACCATGCCAGGCCGAGCGCACGTTAAAGAACTCGGCCAGCGTGGCAATCTTGCGGGCGACCGTGAACCCGCCCGTCTGGCTGATATGCACACGAATGAAGTCGATCAGCCGTTCCTTGATCAGGGGCACCCATTCATGAGGGCTGTTGAATAACTCGCCCATCGCGATGGGAACCGTCGTGGCCGCGCGGATTTGCCTGAAGTAATCGTTGGATTCCGGCGCCACCGGATCCTCCATGAAATACGGACGGAACGGCTCCACCTCCTTGAGCAGCCGCATGGCATCGCGCGGCTCGATTCGTTCGTGGATGTCGTGCAGCAATTCCACGTCCGCGAAGACGCCCCGCACATGTTCAAACATTTTGATGGTGGCCCGCACATAAGGCAGCGATTCCATCAGGCGGTCCTGCGGCAGGCCAAAACCGGCATCGCGGAAGTCCGCCTGGCCGGATAAATGTTCCGAACCATAGGTGCCCATCTGAATACGGACATGGCGGTAACCTTGTTCAATTTTCGAACGAACGCTGTCCTCGACCTCTTTCACGTCGCGTCCGCTGGCATGGCTGTAGCAATCCGCGGCGAAACGACACTTTCCGCCGAGCAATTGGTAAACCGGCAGGCCCGCGCGTTTCCCTTTGATGTCCCACAAGGCCATGTCGAGACCGCTCAACGCGTTGTTCAATACCGGCCCGTTCCGCCAGTAGGAACTGGTGTAGGCGTTCTGCCAAAGGTCCTCGATGTTATCCGCGTCGCGCCCGCGCGAGAACGGGTCGAGGAAGTCGTGCACCGCAGCGAGCACCGGGCTGGGGCGCTGGGTGTAGGTCGCGCAACCCAGCCCATACAGGCCTGGTTCGCTGGTCTCGACCTTAACCACGATAAGGTTTACCCGCGCCGGCCGCGTGCCGATGGCCCGCACCTTTGTTATCTTTAGCGGAGCCGAGCCCTTGGTCGCGTTGGCCGTCGCTTCCGCCGCTCGCAGTGCCCCACCATCGACGAATCCCATCGCGCCCAGCCCAGCGCCAATTCCCAGCGTTTTCAACAAGTCTCTTCGATTCATATTTTGAACTCTTATGAAACCTCCAGGTTAAGGCGAGGCGCGCAGGGACGAGGGCATGCCCGGAACCTTGATGCGTTGACCCGTATCCGTCGCCCGGCCCCGTTTCATCGCGAAAATCCAGAGCTCCCGGTCGGGATGACACTGCACGACCAAATGTTTGCCGTCGGAGGTAAAGGCTACTCCTTCCGGAATGCGGCCCACGCGGTGACGCTGGGCCAGTCGATAGGTTTTCCCGCTGCGCCGCAACAGCACCAACTCGCCGTAGGTGGAGTAATTGGGATCGCCGGACGGGAGGTTCGACCCGTTCATCAATACCGCGGCCAGTACGCTGCCATCGGCATTGATTTCGAACGATTCGGGCACCGCCCCAATCGGAACGTAGCCGGTGCTCCGCATCGGCTTCGCTTTCAGATCAATTACCGTCAGTGCATCGTGATCCAGCCCGTTGCCGAAGCCCTGGCCGGCGGTCAATCCCAGCTCCCCATCGGGGGTGATGACGCACCGATACGGCTGGCCATAGACGGACAGCTTTTGACCGGTCGCGGCCAAGGCGTTTCCATCCAAATGCAAAACCGCGAGGTAGCCGGCCTTCTGCACACTGGCCAGCACAAGCTTGCTGTCCGGCGCAATGGCCACGTCCGAAACACTGTCGGCCGCCGAACAAATCGTCACGGATTGCAATGCCGTGGCCCGCTGGCCGTCCAGAGCCAAAACGGAAATGGAGCCGTCGCCTCGATTGGCCACCAGCGCGAGCTTTCCATCGCGACGGATCGATATGCCGGAGGGCTGAACGCCAGACGTGACGCGCCCAATAACCCGTGGCGGCTTGGACGTGAGATCCAACAAGTGAACGAAGTTTTCGGGCACCCAGTTCGTTTGCCACGCGGGCTCGACCTTGAGCGAGTTCGCGATCAGGGCAAGCCGCCCATCAGGGGTAATGGCGATATTTGACGGCGGGCCGATGACGGAATTGGGCACACCCGAGATGTGTTCCACCGCCGGCGGGAACGTTGAAAAATCCAGGATCGAAATGGAGTCCGCGGGCGCATCCCGGAGCACGCGAGGAGCGCCCGAAGTCAGATCAATTTTGCTTTCGTTGCCCGAGAGGATAACGGCCCCCGACGCCGAGAGTGCGGCCGTGAGGAGGAGGAAGAGGAACCCATTGAGGAGACATGCCCGGGCAGGATTCGGTTCGTGTCGCATGGACCGTGCTTGGTGTTGGGATGACGCGAGCAGAGTAAAGGCAGGTCGGATCGTCAGGCAACCATCTTCAGTCGCCAATCTCCGGCCTTGAATCTGCGGCGGCAATGTCCTGGTAACGTTTTCTACAGTGTTTCCGACGCCGTTACTTTTAGTCCGATGACGCCGGCTACGATGAGGACGAGACAGAGCACCCGGGCGACGTCGCGCGGTTCATTCAGGACCATCATTCCGAAGATGGCAGTGCCGGCGGCGCCGATCCCGGTCCACACGGCGTAGCCAGTGCCGAGAGGAATCGTTTTGATGGCTTGGGCGAGCAAAGCGAAGCTCACCACCATCGCGGCAAGTGTTGCCATGCTGGGCCAAAGCCGGGTGAAGCCTGCAGTATACTTTAGACCAACGGCCCATCCCACTTCCAACAGTCCAGCGACGATCAGGTAAATCCATGCCATAGGGGGAACGCTGCCAAAACTTCGGCCAGAGCGAAACCCAGGAATACATTCCCGACTTCGAACGCCTCGAGCGTCCCTATCGCGTCATTGAACCCAAGCCAGGGGCCGGCCACTCAGTGGCTAGGCAATCTGCATAATTCGTGCACATCCCAAATGCAAAGTGCACACGCGCGGTTCCCGCCCTCGCCGAGCAATTCCCACTGCTGCACGGAGTGGGGGCATTAAATGTCTCCGAAAACACAAGCTGAGTCCTCGCGCGTTGGCACCGCCCATGCAAGACGGGTGGCCGCATCAATACACATGCCCAAAGGAACCCGTCATGAAATTAATTCGCCAACACCTGTTCTGCGCGCTGCTCGCCACTACGGTAGGAACAGCCGGCGCCGCCACGCTGCCGGCCGGCTTCAATGAATCCGTCATCGCCAGCGGAATCTCCAGCGCCACCGCCATGGCATTTGCACCGGACGGCCGTCTGTTTGTTTGCCAGCAAAACGGCGCCCTTCGCGTCATCAAACAAGATGCTCTGCTGGCGACGCCGTTTTTGACGGTGACGACGGATCCCGCCGGCGAACGGGGATTGCTCGGCGTGGCCTTCGATCCCGATTTCGCAAACACCCAATGGGTCTACATTTATTACACGGTTCCCGGCTCCCCGCCGCACAATCGAGTGAGCCGATTCACCGCAGCCGGCGATGTCGCGGTGGCCGGCAGCCAGACGACCATTCTTGAGTTGAACAATCTGAGCAGCGCCCAAAACCATAATGGCGGAGCCCTCCATTTCGGACCGGACAGGAAGCTCTACATCGCGGTCGGGGAAAACGCCAACTCGGCCAATGCGCAAACGCTGGGAAACCTTCTCGGGAAGATCCTGCGAATCGATGCCGATGGCGGCATCCCGACGGACAACCCATTCTTCAACACAGCCATCGGAGTCAACCGGGCCATATGGGCGTTGGGCCTGCGCAATCCCTTCACGTTTGGTTTCCAGCCTGGAACCGGGAGGATGTTCATCAACGATGTCGGCCAGGATACGTGGGAGGAAATCAACGAAGGGGTGCGGGGCGCCAATTATGGCTGGCCAACCTGCGAAGGCGCGTGCGGTTCACCCAATTTCCGCGATCCGATTTACCAGTACTCGCACGGAGAGGGCTGCGCGATTGTCGGCGGTGCCTTCTACAATCCTGCCACGCTGCAATTTCCGTCCCAGTACACCGGCGTCTACTTTTTTGCGGACTTGTGCAGCGCGTGGATTCGCATCCTTGATCCAAACAATGGCAACCAGATCTCGACGTTCGCCACCGGGTTGTCGAGCCCGGTGGATTTGCGGGTAAGCGCGGACGGCTCGTTGTACTACCTGGATCGAGGACGAAGTTCAGTCTACCGCGTGAGGTTCAACAGCGCGCCGGCCATCACGCAACAACCGCAAAACCAAACCGTGCCCGTGGGCGGGTCGGCCACCTTCACGGTGGCCGCATCGGGGTCGCAGCCATTGTCCTATCAATGGCAGCGCAACAGCGTCGACATTCCCAGCGCCACGTCGTCTTCCTACACACTGGCCAACGTCCAGGCGTCGGACAATGGCGCCACGTTCCGCTGCCGGGTGAGCAATGCCTTTGGAACAACCACGAGCAATCCGGCGACGCTGACGATAAACAACAACCAGCCTCCCGTCGCCACCATCATGAGCCCGTCAGGAGGAACCCGCTACAACGCCGGCTCGACCATCGCTTTCTCCGGCAGCGCCACTGATCCTGAAACCGGAACGCTTCCGGCCAGTTCCCTGAGCTGGACCATTGTTTTCCATCACGACACCCACACCCATCCTTTCCTCGGCCCATTGCCAGGCATCTCCAGCGGCACGTTCACCATCCCCAACGAGGGTGAGACGGCGGCGAATGTATTCTACCGCATTCATCTCACTGCGACGGACGCCGCCGGGGCGCAATCGACCACCTTCGTCGACATTTTACCCAACGTGGTGACGCTTACGCTTGTTACCGATCCAGCGGGATTGGGTCTGACGCTGGATGGCCAACCGGTGGCGACGCCGTTGTCGGTGGCGAGCGTCGTCGGCATGATACGCACCTTGGGCGCGCCTTCTCAGAGGGTGGCCAAGAGCAATTATAATTTTCTCAGCTGGTCGGACGGCGGATCACAAACCCATTCCATTCAGACACCCGCGGTCGATACGGCTTATACGGCGTTCTTCCGCAGGAACGGTCGAAAATGACGCGCCTCACGAACGTGAAGGCGCCGCAGACTCCCCTTAGGCGAGTCACCAACCGATCGGCCATCCGCCTCCCCGCGACTCCCACCTTGGAGCGTCTGCGGTCACAAGCCGCAAATTGTCGGGCATGTCCGCTGTGGAAACCGGCGACCCAAACGGTCTTTGGCGAAGGGCCGCCAGGTTCTCGAGTGATGATCATCGGCGAAGTCCCGGGAAACGAGGAGGACCTTCAGGGGCGCCCGTTCGTGGGACCGGCCGGCCGATTACTCCGTGAGGCATTGGAGAAAGTCGGCATCGATGCGCGGAAGGTTTATCTGACCAACGTGGTGAAGCACTTCAAGTTTGAGCCACGGGGCAAGCATCGGCTGCACAAGAAGCCGAACGCGATGGAAATGTCAGCTTGTCGTCCCTGGCTGGACGCTGAACTACAGGCGCTCAAGCCGCAGGTCATTGTCTGTCTGGGCGCGACGGCGGCACAGGCATTGTTGGGACGGGCATTTCGCGTCAGCCAGCAGCGCGGGCAAAACGTTTCGTCTCCGTTGGCCCCTTTCGTTCTGGCCACCGTTCATCCTTCATCGATCCTTCGCATCCCGGAACAGGCCTTGCGACGCCAGGCGCGGGAAGAGTTCGTCGCAGATCTGCGGGTTGCCGCCAGGGCGATCGCTCGAATAAGCTGAGTTGTCCTCGGGGTCCGGTTAGAGGGGTTGTGATTGAAAGCGGTTCAATCCTCGGGTTTCTTAATCTTAATCTTGTTCTTAATCTTAATCCCGTCGTTGCCGGAGAGATTAAGAAGAAGATTAAGAT
>Ga0070689_100000669_pt1 | contig 20730 bp, 19 predicted proteins | sample KBSS23HmetaG_FD_64669 | JGI IMG/M metagenome (GOLD analysis project Ga0070689, IMG submission 64669) | Switchgrass rhizosphere microbial communities from Kellogg Biological Station, Michigan, USA - KBS S2-3H metaG | ecosystem: Host-associated > Plants > Roots > Rhizosphere ...
CCCCTCCAAGCCAGGCCCAGAACTCCCTATGAAATGTGAAGTTGCGTTATGAAGTTCCCTTTGGTAAGCGGGCGCGTACTTTTTCTGGTTTTAGTGCTCGTCAGCGCTTACGTTACTGTGTATGCCGTTGACTGCCCAACGTGCCAGACAAGCTTTGCTGTACCCCTCCAGCTCTCGGTTTCCGAAATCGACGAAGTGGCCTCGGCCGACTTCAACGGCGACTCTAATCCAGACCTGGTCGCGCTAAAAAGCTCCACTAATGAAGTGCTGTTCCTGGCAGGCGATGGAGACGGGAATTTCGGCACTCCCGTAAGCTCTCCCGTCACCCTTTCGTTTCAAAGATCGCTTACGGTGGCCGACTTCAATAATGACGACAAGCTCGATCTGGCTATAACAAACCTCGGCGCCAATAGTGTCTCAATCCTACTGGGAAACGGCACGGGTTCTTTTACGCTCGCTGCGACTCTTACTGTTGCGGCTTCACCTGATCGCGTTGCTGTCGCAGATTTTAATAACGACGATAAACAAGACCTGGCAGTGCTCAGCCGCGGTGCGTGCAATAGCGAAACCATGACCTGCTTACCCAATACAATCACCGTATTCTCAGGCAATGGAGCGGGTCAGTTTGCGTTGGTCCGGAGCTCCCCGGCCGGCACGACGCGTTCTTCCGACATTGAAGCAGCCGACTTTAATAGCGACGGAAATATAGACCTGGTGTTTCTGACCTCGAGCGGGACAACTGAAGGGCTTCTGGCGTTGCCGTTAGGGGATGGGACAGGCAATTTTGGCCCAATCAACTTTATCCCCGCCACGCCGTTTGCCGATCCGGCCCAGTTCAGCCATTTCACGATCGGGGATTTTAATGGCGATGGCAAACCGGATATTGCCGCCGCACGCCACGACAAGTTTCGCATTTATCTTGGCGATGGGCACGGCGGCTTCACCGCAATCGATAATCCGAATTACGGATCACTTGACTCAAACCTGTCTGTCGCGGATTTCAACGCGGACGGAAAACTGGATTTGTTAGTGAACAACGCTTTTTCCCTCAACAGTGGAACATCATATATATCGCTAGGCGACGGGCAGGGACATCTTCAATTAGCCGCCCCCGTTCATGACCTCGCCTCCGGCAACTCCGTTGCGATAGGGGACTTCGACAAGGACGGAAAGCCCGACGTTGCCGTGTCGAATGGCAACATCCGCGTTTTCCTTAATCAAACCGATTGCTCAAAACCAGTGGCTTGTGTGCTGGACGGTGATGTATCTGTGGTCGAAGGCAACGCCGGTGAAAGCACCGTTAATGTGACAATAATACTGTCGTCTCCATCGAGCAGTCCGATCACGGTCGATTTCTCTACCGCGGAATACCTGGAGTCGTTCGAAGGCCTTCGCGCACAAAGCGGAATCGACTTCAAGCCCCAGAGCGGCACAATAACGTTCGACCCGATGGTCACCAGTAAAACCATCACAGTGTCTGTGTTCGGCGACACGACACTCGAAGCGGACGAATCGTTTCGCGTGGCGATTACGGGAGCCACTGGGGCAAACGCCGTTAAAGTGCCCCTCTTTGTGAAGCCGCCCTTAGTGAGAATCCTTAACGACGATCAGCCACCTCCGGTCGTGGGCATTAGCCACGCAACGGTTTATGAGGGCAATAGCGGAACTAAACAAGCGATCTTTACGGTTACGCTCTCAGCACCGCAATCTAATCCCATCACCCTGCAATATCACACCGAAGATCGAACGGCCCAATCGCCATCAGATTACGAGGAAATTCCAGCGGCAGCCCCGCTCGAGCTTACCTTTGCTCCCGGCGAAACAACCCGAACGATCGCTATCCCTATCGTGGGCGATACCGTCAACGAAGCGGACGAAGTTTTCTTCGTCAAGTTGGTGACAAACCTCGCCGTGTTCTTCCCTGGACGCGGAGTGGGCACCATCCTCAATGATGACGCCCCGGTGAATGCAAACGCTCCGGAACTCTTAACCGAAGAAGGATCAGCAAATGCCGTCGCACTTGATGCGGTGCTGCACACGGCTGGTCCTTTCCCCAGATCCAATAACAATTACTTCGGCTCAGATAAGCAAACTCGCCTCTCCTTGTTCCTTCGGAACGTGAATTTAATGCCGGGGGAGGACAAATCCATAGTAAGTGTAACCAGCCGAGACAACGACCCTGATTCTCCGAGCGGCCCCCATACGTTTGTAGTTGAGTTTATAGGGCCTGTCGCCGGCACAGACTTGACCCAAATTATCGTGAAAGTTCCTACCAGCTTTGCATCGCACTTCAACCAGATCGTTGTGGTCAGCGTCCGTAACGTTCCCAGCAACGAGGCTATACTTGTTTTTAGATAGATTAACGTCGTGAGACACAGAACCAGTACCCTTCGCTTCGACGGGACGCATGGTTGTCCCTTTGCGATCTGGAGCGGAAGCGTTTATAAAACTACGCTCGATTGACCACAACTCAGAACAGGTCCACTCAATGCAAATTCTTGTCACAGGTGGTTTAGGCATTGTCGGTACAGGATTGATCAAAGAGCTGCGTTCGCGCGGACATCACGTCGTGTCGTGCGATCTTTATCATCAGCCGGATGAAATCGGATTTAGCTTACGAACGGACGTCGAAAAAGCATTTTATGCTCGCTGCGACGTAGGTGAGTTTCGTCAAATCGAGCGCGTCTTCGAGCGCCTGGGACCATTCGACTACGTCTACCATTGCGCCGCCGAGTTTGGCCGTTGGAATGGAGAAGACTTCTACGAAACCCTCTGGCGCACAAATGCAGTCGGGACCAAGAACATTATTCGATTGCAGGAGCGACTGAAGTTCAGGCTAATCCATTTTTCTTCATCTGAGGTCTATGGCGACTGGCCGGAGCTCATGGCTGAGGCAGTCATGGACGAATATGAGATCAAGCAGATGAACGATTACGCGATGACAAAGTGGGTCAACGAGATGCAGGTAAGAAACTCTGCCATTCAATATGGCACGGAGTCAGTAATCGTGCGTCTCTTCAATACCTACGGACCGGGCGAATACTACAGTCCTTATCGCTCGGTGAACTGTCGCTTCCTGTACTGCGCGCTCAATCGTCTACCTTTCACCGTTTTTCGCGGGCACAGTCGCACGTCCACGTTCCTCGCGGATACTGTATACACGGCGGCTAACATCACCGAGAACTTCAAACCTGGTGAGACCTACAACATCGGCGGCGTCTCTCATCACTCTATTGAGGAGTTGGCTGACGTCGTGCTAAAGGTCACGGGTGCAGACGCGAAGCTGGTTGAATATCGCGAGTCAGAAATATTGACCACCAAGATTAAGCGAGTGGATATCTCGAAGGCCCTACGCGATCTGGGTCACAAGAATTCTTACAATTTAGAAGACGGCATGGGCATCACTGCCAAGTGGATGAGAGATGTATACAACCTCTGACGTGAGCACTCCGGATCATCACCTTACATGAGCAAAGCACTGGTTACAGGCGGGGCCGGGTTCATCGGGTCAAACGTCGTGAAGTTACTCGTCGACGAGGGATACGACGTTCTCGTAATCGATAATCTTTCCTCCGGCTATCGAAGAAACCTGGACCAGTTCAAAAGTGTGGGTTTCATGGAGGCTGACGTTCGCGACGAAGCGGCCGTTATGCGTGCGATGGACGGGACGGAGGTTGTTTTTCACCTTGCGGCGTCAGTCGGTAATGTCCGATCGATCGAGCAACCGATCGACGATTCCGAAGTTAACCTCCTGGGCACGATTCGCGTGCTCGAGGCAGCGCGGCGTGCCGGCGTACAAAAGCTGATATGCTCATCGTCGGCGGCAATATTCGGTGAGTTGCGCCGTTTGCCGATTCCTGAGGATCATCCCACGGAGCCTGATTCACCGTACGGGGTCAGTAAACTGGCCGAAGAGAAAATGTGCCTCGTGTATTCGAAGCTGTATGAGTTAGACGCAGTGTGTCTGCGGTATTTCAACGTTTATGGCGTCAACCAGCGATACGACGCATACGGAAACGTAATCCCCATCTTTGCGCATCGTTTGTTGCGTCGCGAACCCCTCATTGTTTACGGAGACGGCGAGCAGACACGTGACTTCGTAAATGTGGCTGATGTCGCACGTGCCAACCTGTTGGCCGCGCGCTCGTCCGGAGTATCGGGTGCATTCAACGCCGGCTCAGGCGTTTCTATTAGTGTAAACCGGCTTGTCGCAATGATGCTGGACGCCTCAGAGACTGCTGTTCCGGTGCAGCACGTCGAACCGCGTAAAGGCGAGGTGCGCGATAGCCGTGCAGACATTTCAGCGGCACGCGAGGTATTGGGTTACGAACCCACGGTCAACATTGAGCAGGGTCTGGCGGAATATATGGCATGGGCCAAAACTGAATTGGCATGAGCAATCCGGCTGTCAGTGTCGTCATTCCCGTCTATAACGGGGAAAACTATCTGCGCCTGGCCCTCGAGAGCGTGCTCTGCCAGACGTTCCAGGATTTCGAGATTATCGTCATCGACGACGGCTCGAAAGACTCCACTCCCGATATCGCGCAGAGCTTCGGCGATCGGGTGCGCTACGTCAGGCAGGAGAATGCGGGAGTGGCCGCGGCCGTCAACCACGGCATAAGCTTAGCCCGCGGACGCTACTTCGCGTGGCTCTCGCACGACGACCTCTGGGCCCCTGAGAAACTTTCCGAGCAGTTGCAAGCGCTGCAACATGTCGACGGCCCCGCGGTCTGCTATACCGATGTCAAGTTTATAGATGGAGAGGGTAAAGTCTTCGATGAGAAGGAAGCGCCTTTGCCCGACCGGCACGCGATCGTGCGGGCCGTCCTGCAGGGCGAGCCCGTTTTGTTCGCAGCCTACTCGCTCGTATGCGACTTGCGCTGCTTCGAGCAGGTCGGACTCTACGACTTAAAGAAACGGCACACGCAGGATGCAGACATGCTACTGCGGCTCGCGCGCGCCTTTCCCTTCGTGCGCGTGCCGGAGAAACTCATGTTCATCAGAGAACACGGTAAGCGCGACTCCAAGAGCCCGACCTTCGCGGCAGAAGCCAGCGCGTTCTATGGATTGTGGCTCGACTCGTTGACACCCGCGGAGCTTTCCGAGAGCAACTCCGCGTACGCCCGCGCGATCTCGCGGAAGGAGCTGGCCGACGTGTTTCTGGTGCGCCGCACGGAGCCGTGGACGGGACTGGCGCGCGCGCAGTACCGGAAGGCCCTCGGCGAAAGTCCGCTGGCGTTGCCGGGCGTGTTCGGCTCGCTCTTCTGTCACTATTTCAACTTGCCACACCAATTCTACCGGATTGGTGTGCGTTCGTACCTGCGGAAGAGGTTCGGCAATTGGGCTTGAGGATCAGCATCTACAATGAGCCTGCCGGCAGTGGGATCGGTGGTTCGGAATTCGTCGCCGCGTTACTCGCCGAAACCCTGGCCAAAGATCACCAGGTCGATTTGTTTCATCGTATTCCGTCACTTACAGCGGAGAAGTTCGCGGCAAATTCCGGCACCATGCTGGACAACGTTCGGCTTCACTACGTCACTAAGCCCGACCTTAATCCAAAATCGCGCCGCAATCCACTGGCTCATTACCGCGAATTGCAAAAGATTCAGGCAGAGCTAAGCGAAGGTTACGACATCTTTGTCGCCATCATGCACGACGTGCCTCCCTTTTCACACGCTAAGAAAGGAGCACTCATAACGCTGTTTCCGGCGCCAACCGCGCCGTACGTAAAACCTGAAGGCAGAGTCGACGCAAAGCTCGCGTTGAGACGACCGGGAAAGTATATCTACCAGAGCTGGGCGTGGAAGAAACGGATGGAGGGCTACGGGCTCAAGACTGCTATTTCCGATTTTTCTCGCGTGTGGGCCAAAAGACGATGGGGCATTGATTGCACGATCGTTTACCCACCGGTCAATACCTCATTCAGCCACGTCGATAAAGAAAAGAGCATCCTCAGCGTGGGACGGTTTGCACTTAAGGGCCAGGGACATAGAAAAAATCAGGAAGAGATGCTTGAGACTTACGGCCGCTTGGAGAATCTCGGCTGGAAATACTTTTGTGCGGGAGGGTTGGGCGACACACCCGCACACCAGGCGTATTTCGAACAGTTGTCGGCTCTCGCGGCTAAAAGCGGCGCCGCGGTTGTTACAAATCTACCGCGCAACGAACTGACAAGTCTTTACGAGCGCTCGAGTATCTTTTGGCATGCGTCGGGATACGGGCAGGACCAAAACGTTCAACCTGAGTTGGTCGAACACTTCGGAATTTCGACGGTGGAAGCGATGGCCGCGGGATGTGTTCCGGTTGTAATAAACAAAGGCGGACAATCAGAGATCGTGGAGCATGAGGTCAGCGGGTTTGTTTGGGAAACGTTGGATGAGCTCAAAAACTACACCGCTCGGCTTATCAGTGATGATAATTTGCGACTGCAAATATCCGCCGCCGCTCGCAAACGTGCGCAGACATTTAGTCGTGAGATGTTTTTGAAGAATTTTGTAGGACGATTACTGGGCGCCTCGCGTATTGTTGCGGCTTCGCCGCCTGATGTGAGGCGGGGCTCCGCACCGCCGCCTGTTTTAATTAATTGACCGGGCTATGCCCTTGGTTCGGGCTCCGCCCTTGTTGTAGGGGCCAAGCCCGTACCAGGGGCATAGCCCAAATCAAAAATGATTTAAGGCTTGCGGCGAGGCAGAGCCTCGCCTCACATCAGGCGGCGAAGCCGCGGCGATTGATCAGAATTTGAACTCATCGGGCAAGGCCGGTTGAACTGTTGAATGGTTATGGTGATTACCGAGACTAAACTTAAAGGCGCGTTCGTGATTGAGATGGACCAGTTCAAAGACGCGCGAGGTTTCTTTGCGCGGGCCTGGTCCGATCGCGAATTTGCCGCGGCCGGCCTAAAAGCATCTTTCGTTGAATCGAATCTTGCCTTCAACCACAACAAAGGCACCCTGCGAGGCATGCACTACCAGTTGCCGCCCTACGAGCAGGTGAAGCTGGTGCGATGCACGCGCGGCAGTATCTATGACGTGATCATCGATCTGCGACGCGGCTCACCAACGTTCAAGCAGTGGTTCGCCCTCGAGATGTCCGCCGACAATCATCGCACGCTCTATGTGCCTGGCGAGTTCGCTCACGGCTACCTGACACTGGACGACGATACGGAAGTGCTCTATCAGACCTCGTCCTACTATGCTCCCGAACACGGGCGTGGCGTGCGTTGGAATGATCCGGCGTTTAATATCTCCTGGCCCGCGGATCCGCGCGTCATAATCGACCGGGATCGCGAATACGAGGACTTTTCATCCTAAGAAAGATGACGATTTAATGGCCAAAAAAGCTCTCATTACCGGCATCACCGGGCAGGACGGAAGCTACCTCGCCGAGCATTTGTTGTCGCTTGGCTACGAGGTTCACGGATTAGTGAGACGAGTTGCCCTGGAGGATCCGCAGCGACGCTTCACACGCATCGCACATCTTCTGGACAAGATAATATTGCATCCGGCCAGCCTCGAGAGTTACCCCTCGATATTTCATGTTGTAAGCCAGCATGAATTCACTGAGTGTTATCACCTCGCGGCGCAGAGTTTCGTAGCGGAGAGTTTTCGCGATGGGTTCTCGACGATGAATACAAACATCAACGGGACCCACTACATGCTGGCGGGATTACGTGAATTGCGCCCCACTTGCCGCTTTTATTTTGCCGGCTCGAGCGAGATGTTCGGCAAAGTTCGAGAAACACCACAGAACGAGACGACGCCTTTTCACCCACGCTCACCCTACGGCATTAGCAAAGTCGCTGGTTTCGATCTAACCAGAAATTACCGCGAAGCTTATGACATGTTTTGTTTAAGCGGCATACTCTTCAACCATGAAGGACCCCGCCGCGGTTATGAATTTGTGACGCGCAAGATCACATCGACGGTGGCCCAAATAAAGCTTGGCTTAACGAACGAATTGCGATTGGGAAATCTCGAGGCCAAGCGCGATTGGGGTCACGCCAAAGATTACGTTCGCGCCATGTATCTCATGCTGCAGCGCGACGAGCCGGACGATTACGTCGTGGCTACCGGAGAGACCCACACTGTGCGTGAATTCTGTGAGCTTGCGTTTGGCGAGGTTGGGCTTGACTACCGCGAGTACGTACGTACGGATGAGCGGTTGTTGCGTCCGGCCGAAGTTGACCTGCTGGTTGGCGATGCGACAAAAGCGCGGCGTGAGCTCGGTTGGGAATCTCAATACACCTTCCCCCAATTGGTCCGCGAAATGGTCCAGTCGGATCTGAGAGCACAAACTCAGACCAGCCAACCCGCGAGTAGCGGTATTTAAGTTCAATGTGTGACGATCTCGTCAGCATAATCATGCCGGCATATAACGCCGAGAAGTATATCGCCGCATCTATTGAATCAGTGCTGGCCCAAACATATTCAGCCTGGGAATTGACCGTGGTGGATGATGGATCGACTGACAGAACCGCCACCGTCGTTCAGGAGTTCGTTAGGCGCGACCCTCGTATTAAGTACGTGTTTCAGGAAAACGGCCGGCTTGGAAAAGCACGCAACACCGGTGTCAGGAATTCAACGGGACCCTTAGTTGCTTTTCTGGATTCCGATGACCTATGGATGCCAACTAAACTGGAAGCGCAAACGCGAGCGATGGCTGAAAACAATGCGGATGTTGTTTACAGTAAAAGCTATGTTTTCAGGGACGAAAGTATTTATAACGAAACAGAGACACTCAAGAGCCCTGCCGGCAAATTCTCCGGACCGGATTTCTTTGATTTCCTTGTTTGTCAAAATCAAATCCCGGTGCTCACAGTGCTGTTGAAGAGATCGGCATTAGACAGAATCGGCTTGTTTGAAGAAGGAGAGGCATACCACGGTTGCGAAGACTATGATCTCTGGCTGAGGTTGGCGAGGGCCGGCTTTGTCTTCTATGGAATGTCTGATGTATTGGCGAGGTATCGACGGCACGAAAAAGCCATGACTGCAATACACAGTAATATATTTAAGCCGATGTTATTGATCGTGCGAAGATACATCGACCAGAGCGGGCTCAGTGAATCGGAAAGACAAAAGCGGCTTACCGGTTTGTATCGCGAGCTGATTGCTGCCTTAATTGACGAAGGAAAGATCTCTGAAGCTAAGCAGTTCGTACATGAATTGTACTCATGGAACAAGCACAGCATCGTGACTCGAGTTCAAAAACTGTTAATCAGTATTTGGCCGCGGCAATTCAATTTCATCAGTCGCGAGTGTCTCTATCGAACTGAATGGCATTTACAAAACAGCTTCGGCCGCAGTAAGCCTGCAGATTAGTCATCCGTATATGCAACGTCCGTTAGTAACCGTAATCATCCCGACCTTCAATCGACGGCAATGGATCTCGATATGCCTCGACTCCGTCAAGGCACAGACGTATCCGCACATCGAGACGCTCGTGATTGATGACGGTTCGAGCGACGGCACCGTTGAGTGGCTCAGATCGCAACCCGAATACTCGTTTGCACACGTACACGAACAACCGAAGAACGGCGGCGCATCGATCGCGCGCAACGACGGCATTCGTCTCGCGCGCGGCGAGTTGATAGCGTTCATTGATAGCGATGACGCGCTCTTACCGAATCATGTCGAGACTGCGGTTAAGGCATTTGAAGAACATCCAAACATCGGACTATTTTGCTGCGACTCGACGCTCATCGATTCCGAGGGTAAGGTAATCTTCGGCGGCCGCACCTGGCACCAGATCCAGAGCGAGTCGAGAAAGATGCCGGTGCAAACAGGCTTTCGCAGCCTGAGCGACATCTTCGAGTTCTCGCACTGCTTTCCCGGTTTCACTTTGCCCAAAGCCGTCTTCGACAAGATCGGTGATTTCGATCAGTCGATCTTCCCGATGGATGATTACGACTTGTCACTGCGTGTCGCGGGCGCGGGCTACGGAGTTTATTACTGTAACGAACCGCTCTGTCTGCGTCGCGAGCACACCGGCCAGTGCTCGGGCGTCGCGAATTCAGTCGACACTTGTCGCAAACAGATCCGCACGCTGCACGCCGCTTTGCAACGCAATCCGGAACTATGGAGCGCATCGCCGGCAATAAAACGGCGGCTCGCATCCGCGAAGATGGAGCTCGCGGTCAGCCGCATGGTCGCAGGCGAACGGGCCGGTGGTTTTGGCACGATGCTGCAAGCCGTCGCCACGGATCCTGCTCAACTCTTTCGCGTCGCGCATCTCGGGCGCCGTCGCTTACGCCGCCTGGTCGCCTCCGCCTGAACATGCGTATCTGTTACCTCGCCGACGGACGCTACATTCATACCCATCGTTGGATGCGATACTTCAGCAACCAGGGTCACGACACGTTTCTCTTCTCGTTTGCGCCAGTCACGCCCGAGCATGTTGAAGCGGTCGAGAAAGCGGGTGGTAAATATCTCGGCGAGCTCACTCCTTTTTACCTGAAACGCTGGTGGCGCACGGCAGCGCAAATTATGCGACTGCGGCGGTTCCTGCGAAGAGAGAAGATCGACGTGTTGCACTCTCACTTTGTCGGAGTAAACACGTGGTACGGCGCATTGACGCGCTTCCACCCACACGTGATCACGGTGATGGGCGGCGACATTCTTGGCGAAGACTGGAAACCGGGGTCCGACATCCGCGAACGCTGGCTGACTCCTTACGCGTTGCGCAAGGCCGACTTGATCACCTGCTGGTCAAACAACTTGATTCCAATCGTGCGGCGCTATACGAGACCAGACGTTCCGATCGAGGTGGTCCATGGCGGAGTCGACCTGGAACGTTTTTCTTCTGACGGCTCGAAGCCGCAATACCTTTTGGATCGCTTGAACCTGCCTCACGATGCGCGCGTGATTCTGAGCCCGCGGCTCATGCGTCCGCTTTATAACCTCGACAAAATCGCGGCAGCGGCGGATGCGATTTGTACCGCCGTCCCGCAGGCATACCTGGTGTTCGCGGTTTTGCCGGTGTCTACAGATCAACAGTACGAACAGAAAGTTCGCGAGATTCTTGCGCGTGGCGCCGCGCGGAATCGAGTGCGCTTTGTCGGCGCGATCTCACACGATGAGATGCCTGACTATTATCGTTTGGCTGACGTGACTGTTTCCATTCCGAGTAGCGACGGCACGCCGATGTCGGTCCTGGAATCGATGGCCTGTGGAACGCCTGTGCTGGTCAGTCGCATTCCAAATTACGATGCACACTACATCGAAGATCAGCGGACGGTAATGATGGTGGACCAAAGGTATTCCGGTCCTGTGGGTGCGGGATTGATCAAGCTGTTGCAGGACCGCTCGCTCGCCACGCGGATTGCTAATGAAGCGAAGCGAAGAGTCGTGGCTAGCGCATCGTATGAAGCGCAGATGGCGAAGATGGGAAAGTTGTACGAAAGAATTAGCCACGGATGATCACGGATTTTAAGACGGATTTTTCATGATGATTCATGTAGTCCACGTCATCGAGAGTCTTGGTCCCGGGGGTGCGGAAAGACTTTTGTACACGAACCTGAAACACTTCGATCCGCAGCGAGTCCGTAGCACCGTCATCACGGTTTACCCGCACAACACGCATTGGGTGGAACCTGTTAAGGAATTGGGTGTGCCGGTTGTCAGTCTGGACTGTCGCAGCACGCGCGACATTCCCAAAGGAGTTAGCCGTTTGCGCGCCTGGTTGCGCGCTAACCGGCCCGATCTTGTTCACAGTCACTTGTGGGCGGCGAATGTTATCAGCCGAATTGCCGGACGCATGACTGGCGTTCCGGTGGTGAGTTCCGTGCACAATCCGGATCACGAGCCGCAGGCGTGGTCAGATGGTGCCGATGTGAGTTTGATCACGCGTCATGCCGTCAAAGCATTGGATAGATGGACCGCGAAATTTGGCAGCAGTCGGATGGTCGCCGTCAGTGATTACGTCAGAAAAGGCGCTGGGCGCGATCTACACTTTCCGCTCCAGTCGATTGACTTGGTTTACAATCCTTTCGACGTGGATTTGATGAAGGCGCCGGTTAAGGATCGGAGCGAGCTGTTGCGCGAGCTCGGTCTGCCCGTTGAGAGCCAGATACTGCTGAACGTAGCGCGCGTCTCTCCGCAAAAGGGTTTGCTTTACGCAGTGCGTGCGCTGCCTGCAATCCTGAAGCAGTATCCTCAGGCGCATTTGCTTTCTGTTGGTGCCACGACCGATCCTCGTTGGACCACGGAACTTAAACGCGAAGCAGAATCACTGGGCGTCGCCGATCACTTTCACATGCTTGGCGCACAGGCAAACGTGGTTGACTTTCTCCGCGCGTGCGACATCTTTGTTTTTCCTTCGTTGTATGAAGGGTTGGGAATCGCGCTGATCGAGGCGATGGCGGCGGGATGTGTCTGCGTCGCCACGAACACCGGTCCAATTCCGGAAGTTGTGCAAGATGGCAAGGATGGTGTACTTGTTCCTTCTGCTGACGCCGAGGCACTGGCTCGTGCGATCTGCGATCTGTTGGGCGATCCGAGCCGGCGCTCGCAGTTAGGGACAGCCGCGAAGCAGACGGCGTTTAGCAAGTTTCAGCCAAAGGAACAGGCCGAGCGATTGACGCGCGTTTACGAGTCAGTTATCCACAGATTACACAGATGAGCGAACTCTCCAGTATAGATAACCGGTGTCTTTCCGTTGTCGTGCCCGCTTACAACGAGGCGGCAACCATCGAGAGCGTCGTCGAGAAACTGCTGCAAATACCTGAGTTGCTCGAGATCATCATCGTCGATGATTGCTCGAGCGATAAGACAGCGGAAATCACACAGCGACTCGCAAATCAACACACGTCAATCAGAGTCACCCGGCACCAAAAGAACTCCGGCAAAACGGAAGCACTCAAAACCGGTTTCGCACTAACACGCGGCGCTATCGTGATCGTGCAGGACGCCGATCTTGAATACGACCCGCGCGATATACCGTTGGTCATCAGACCGATCATCGAAGGTAATGCCGACGTCGTTTACGGCTCGCGTTTTTTAGTCCGCCGCGCCACGCGTGTGCTTTACTTCTACCACTACCTTGCCAACAAATTTCTAACGTTCACTTCGAATATTTTTACGAACCTGAACATGACTGACGTCGAGACCGGCTACAAAGCGTTTCGCGGCGAGATCATCCGCAACATGATCATCACTTCCAGTGGTTTCGGCTTTGAGATCGAGGTGACGGCGAAAGTGGCAAAGCTCAAATGCGCCATCTACGAAGTGCCGATCAGTTATTACGGTCGCACCTATGAAGAAGGAAAGAAGATTGGAATGATGGATGGCGTGGAAGCGTTCTGGCTCGTCTTCAGATTCAATCTGTTTTGTGGACTGAGCTCGTCCTTCAGGCAACTACCGCAACGAGAGGTGACGACAGTCTTAACCACAAAGACACAAAGACACTAATGTTTATCTTATTTGTGCCTTCGTGTCTTTGTGGTTAAGGGCTGCTTAAGTGATGTGACTAAACAATTGATTTTGTATCTTCTGGGCATTCTATTACTCGCCGTTGCGTTTAGAGCTTACGGCGTGTGGTCGCATCCGGCTGTTCCCGTAGGTGACGGGGACGATTACCACCAATTGGCGACGAGACTGGTCGAGGGTCGCGGATACGTCAATACCGCGGGCATGCCCACCGCCTGGCGTCCGCCGGCTTACCCGGTTTTCCTGGCAGGCGTTTACAAGATCGGCGGCGTTAGTGTTCTAAAAGCCACAATCGTTCAGGTGATACTCGGCGGGTTGACGGTGTTGATGCTGACCGTGCTGGGCGCGATGATACTCGGTTGGCCTCGCGCGCTGATCGCGGGAGTGATCGCAGCGGTGTATCCGGCGTTGGTTTGGTTGCCACGGCTTTTGTTATCGGAGAACTTGTCGCTGTTTCTCATGCTAGTCTCACTCAGCGCAATCATCCTTTATCTCCGCACGTCGCGAAAAATTTGGATCGTTGTGTTTGGTGTTCTTTGTGCACTCAACTCGCTCGTCCGCGGCGGAAACCTGTTCCTCCCGATGGTCGTTGCTCTCGGACTCTTCATCATCTGGTTGCGGAACCGTGGGGCGGCCACGGAGGGCCGCCCCTACAAAAATTCCGCATTACGCGATTCTCCGTGGCCACCCCACTTGGTCGCACCGCTGTTGGCAATGGCAGTCGCCTTCATCGTCACGCTCCTGCCATGGACCATCCGGAACTATCGCGTCTACCATCATGTAGTCCCGATCGCCACCCAGGATGGACTGACTCTGTACGGCTCCTATTGGCCGCCGGAACGAAATAACCGGCTCATTTGGGGAACACTTCCGGGCGACGAAGACCCCGCCATCCGGACAGCCGAGCAAACCGGCGACGAAGTGTCAGCGTCCACGTATCTGAACCAACTCACGCGACAGCGTCTGCGCGAGAATCCCGGTTTTTTTTTCGCCTGATTCCGTCAAAACTAACCTCGTTGCTGGTGCCGCTTGACTGGGAAATCTTCGCGCATGCGCCCGGCACCACCCGCTCTCTCAACATCGGATACCTGTTGATACTCCTGCCGGCGCTGCTCGGCTTTATCGGGATGCTGCGCGAGCGTGCGCCGTACCAGTGGCTGCTGTGGATCGTGCCTGGAATGGTGTTGCTACAGGCGATTTTGCTTTATGGTTCACCACGATTTCGACTGCCGGCGGAATTGATCGCGATTATTCCCGCGGCCGCTGGCGTCTGGGCCATTTGGGAATTTCTCAAACGACGCATAAGGTCTTAAGATAGTCCGCACCAATCATCAAGCGAGGGAAAGAATGAACATACTGGTTACGGGAGGCGCCGGTTTCATCGGCTCTCACATTGTCGATGCACTGGTCGAGCGGGGTCATCGTGTCAGAATTCTGGACGCGGTGGTCGAACAGGTCCACGGTGATGCTGGTCCGCAGTACCTCAATCCCGACGCCGAGTTTCTGCAAGGTGACGTCTGCGACGCCGATCTGGTCAAGCGCGCGCTCGAAGGAATCGATGTTGTTTATCACAAGGCTGCTGAAGTTGGCGTGGGCCAGTCGATGTACGAGATCAGTCGCTATGTTCGGGCGAACGATCTCGGAACCGCGGTGTTACTGGAAGAGATCGTCAAACGACGTCCACAGGTACAGAAACTGATCGTGGCCTCGTCGATGTCGATTTACGGCGAGGGCGCTTACGAGTGCGATAAATGCGGGCTCATTCAACCGAACCTCAGGCCATTGTCACAACTCCTCGAACGCGACTGGGAGCTCAACTGTCCTAAGTGCAGTTTGAAGGTCAAACCGGTTCCGACCAACGAAGACAAGCCACTCTTCCCGTCGTCGGTTTACGCGATCTCAAAACAAGACCAGGAACAGTTTTGTCTCGTCGTCGGCCGGGCTTACGAGATTCCCGTCGTTGCGCTGCGGTACTTCAACGTCTATGGCCCACGGCAAGCGCTCTCGAATCCCTACACCGGCGTGTGCGCGATCTTTTCGGCACGCCTGCTAAACGATCAGCGGCCAATGGTCTTTGAAGACGGCAAACAAACGCGTGACTTCGTACACGTCAGCGACATCGTGCAGGCAAACCTGCTGGCGTTGGAAACCGACCGCGCGAATTATCAAACGATGAACATCGGCACGGGCTCTCCAATCTCAATCACGGACATCTCCTTGATGCTCGCCAGCGGTTTGAATAAAGACATCGTTCCGGAAATTACAGGTAAGTACCGCGAGGGCGACATCCGCCACTGCGTCGCCGACATCTCGCGCGCGCGCACGCTGCTCGGCTACCAACCAAAAGTAACGCTGGCTGACGGTATTCCAGAGCTGCTCGAGTGGGTGCGGCAACAACAGGCCGCCGAGAAAACCCAAATCACCGAACTTGAGCAACACCAGTTGGTTCGATAGATGCACTACCACTTAATCGGCATCTGTGGAACTGCGATGGCTTCGCTCGCCGGCATGCTTCAGGCGCGCGGCCATCACGTTACCGGATCGGATAAAGACGTCTACCCGCCGATGTCGACGATGCTCCAGTCGCTCGGCATCAACGTCGCGCAGGGATTCAAGCGCGAACATCTCACGCCCGCGCCTGACTGCGTCATCGTCGGCAATGCGATTCCGCGCGGCAATCCTGAAGTTGAAGAAACACTCCGGCGCAAGCTTCTCTATAGATCGCAGGCGGAAGTCGTTAAGGAAGAATTCATACGCGGGCGCCATTCGCTCGCAATCGCCGGCACGCACGGCAAAACGACCACCACCAGCATTGCCGCGTGGGTCATGGACCAGGGCGGTTTGAATCCGAGCTTCCTGATCGGCGGCGTGGCGCAGAACTTCGGCAACAGCTTTCGCGTGACTGAAAGCGATTACTTCATCATCGAAGCCGACGAGTACGACACTGCTTACTTCGACAAAGGTCCGAAGTTCATGCACTACCTGCCGGAGCTCGCGATCGTCAACAATATCGAATTCGACCACGCTGACATCTACGCCGATCTCGAAGCAGTGAAGCTCGCTTTTCGTCGTTTTATGAACCTCGTGCCGGAGAATGGCAGGCTGATCGCGGGTTGGGACAGTCCAAACGTCAGAAAAGTAGTTGAATCGTTTGGCGAGAGGCTGTTTACGCAGGTCGAGACTTTTGGCACGGACGCGAGCGCGAAGTGGCAGGTTCGCAACGCTGATTTCAGCGAGGGAATGTCGCGATTTGAAGTGTTTTGTGAAAACCAGAGCTGGGGTGAGTTTCAGACGCCCCTGTTGGGAGAGTTTAATCTACTCAACTGCCTGGCGGTGATTGTCGCTGCTGACACGTGGGGAGTCAGCAAAGAGAAGATCCAGAGCGCACTTGTAAGCTTTCAGAACGTTAAGCGACGTGCGGAGGTGCGTGGCGAAGAGCGTGGCGTCGTCGTGATCGACGATTTTGCGCATCATCCGACGGCGGTTCGCGAAACCTTGCGCGCGTTACGGGCACGATATAAGGATCGCCGTTTGATCGCCGTCTTCGAGCCGCGTTCGTGGTCGTCGCGCCTGGCCGTGTTCCAGCAGGACTACACTAACGCGTTCGCTGCGGCTGACTATGTCGTGATTGCGGCGGTTTTCGATAGCCAGAAGGTCACAGAAAAGGGACGGGCGCTTGATACCGGCGAGCTAATTGACGCCATTTCGCGACAGGGCAAACCCGCTTTGGCCCTGCCCAACGCGGACGAAATCGTCGCCCACCTTGCTCCTGAGCTCCGATCAGGCGACGTGGTCGCAATTATGTCAAACGGCGGCTTCGGCGGTATTCACGAAAAGATCCTCACCACCCTGCGATCAAGCTAACGTTTGTCTGATTTGGCCGCAGATGTTTCTCACGTACACACTTTAACGAACTATTTGTAACTCTCTCGCAGACTTAGTCCGTTACAAGGTCTCTCCGGCTAAAGCAGGAGGCCCCCCGCAGTGAAGACCTTTTCTATATTTGAGCAGGCCCTTAAGTTCTCAGGCGTCGATCACATCGAGAACATTGGTGAGGTTGCGAGTCTGGCGCGGCGGGACTTTGTCGACCGCGAGAGTTTCATCTGTCACACCACCACAGCCTCAGTTGAGTATGGGTGCCTGATGATCGAAAACGCGATTCTGCTACGCACGAATCGCTCAGGCAGGGTGTATGCCGGAGTCGAGAAACTCTCGGCACTGCAACCGATCATCGATCGCTACATGCGGATCGCTGACGTTTCGGAGTCGGTGTTTCTTTTTGGACAAGACGACTGGAGACCGCCGCGACATCCGAATATCAGGCTGATCACGCTGAACCCCGACTTCCGCATGGCGCGCGAATGGTTCGTAATTACACATTCGAAGTCGATGAGCTGTGCCCTCGTCGCTTACGATGAAACTGGTGGGAATACTCTACCGGAAGAGATCAGGTATTGGGCTTTGAAGACGAGTAATCCGAATCTCGTTATCAGCCTGGCGAACGCAGTTGAGGGCGTGATCGACTGGTCATTAGCAGCTTAGAGATAATTAACCACTAAGGCACAAAGAACACTAATTAACTTTGTGCCTGGATGCCTTTGTGGTTAATTCTTGTTCGACCAGTAACGGCACTGCCATCGTCTCACTCTGTTTACTCGGAGCTTTCGGCGGTTCAACTCTCGACGTCAGTACACGTCTTATCTTTTTCGGAAGCAGCCGCCCCGCGATCAATGCCGTGGCTCCGATTAACTCCACCACGTCGCCGCCACCGCGCCAATGTTCGCGCACGACACGCGGATCGGTAACACTCATCAAACGCAGCAACGTCAAAGCGATCAGGTAAGCATCGTCAACCTGTCCGATAAACGGCAGCATGTCAGGAATGAAGTCGAGCGGTACGAACGCGTAGACGATCGCTCCCGCAACGAGTAGTCGCTCCTTCGCCGGCACGCGCTGATCGACCATCAGCCGCGCGCTCAGGAAAAGAAGGTTCGGGATAACGAGCAACAGATTCGTCATCCGACTTCGCAGGCTTGAATCCGGCATGCGAGGATTATACAGATCCGTGCTGATCCGTGTAATCTGTGGCAACATTGTCGTCCATGGACATCCTCGAGCGAATTAGACAGCGAGCCGCGTCAAGGCCGCAACACATCGTCCTGCCTGAAGGCAACGATCCGCGCACGGTCGCCGCCGCCGCGGATGCGACCGCCCGCCGCATCGCGCGCATCACTTTGCTGGGCGACGACGAAAAGATCCGCGCAACCGCGAGGGACAATCGTCTGGATCTCGGCGGCGTCGCGATTATCAATCACCAGCGCGCCAACGATTTCGACAAGATGGTTTCGCTCTTTCACGAGCTGCGCCGTGCGAAAGGTCTCATGGCTGACGAAGCGCGCACGCTCGTCTCGGATCCTTTGTACTACGGCAACCTGATGGTCCGATCGGGCCTCGCTGACGGCTCGGTCGCAGGAGCTACCAATACCACCAGCCACACCGTGCGCGCCGCGCTTCATTGCATCGGCGTCAGATCAGGATTCAAGCTGGTTTCGAGTTTCTTTTTGATGTCTTTGCGCAACAGTGAATTCGGACACGATGGTGCGATGATCTATGCTGATTGCGGCGTGGTGATCGAACCGAGCGCGGTCGAGTTGGCGGAGATTGCTTTGGCTGCGGCGGATTCGTGTCGCGCACTGCTTGGCACGGAGCCTCGTGTCGCGTTGCTGTCATTCTCGACGAAAGGAAGCGCGAAACATCGACTGATCGACAAAGTCGTCGAAGCAACGCGTACCTTGAAAGCACGCGCTCCCGAGTTGCTGGTCGACGGCGAGCTCCAGGCTGATGCAGCGTTGATTCCCGGCGTCGCGCAGTCAAAGGCGCCCGGATCACCGGTCGCGGGACGCGCAAACGTCCTGATCTTTCCCGATCTGCAAGCGGGAAATATCGCTTACAAGTTAACTGAGCGATTGGCGGGTGCGACGGCAATCGGGCCCATTCTGCAAGGCCTCGACAAGCCGGCAAACGATCTTTCGCGAGGCTGCACCGCAAACGATATTGTCGACGCCATCGCGATTACGGCCGTCCAGGCACAGGCGCGAAAAGAAACTTGAGGCAACGCATGATTCCGGAGGGCATCCAACAGCCGAATCCGTAAAATGTCCCGGCTTAGACGCACAACTGGGCTTCTGTTGATGGCAGCGCTCTTCGCAGTCGGTGCCACCCGAAGCTTGAGTCAAGAACCCGCCAAGCCGCAAGCTACGCCCAAACCGTCGCCAACTCCCGAAAAAGAACAGGACTCCGTCAAAGTTTTTACTGAAGAGGTCCGGCTTCCGGTCATAGCGCTCGACTCATATGGACATTACGATCCCACACTCGAGCTCGACGACATCCTCGTGCTCGAAGACGGCGTCGCGCAACAACTCCGCAGCGTGCGACACGTTCCGGCAAACGTCCTATTCGTGCTCGACACAGGCGGCGACGGTACCGGGTTGGGCGGCATGTCGAAGAGCACGAGCCTGACGCGCGCCGTCGCAGCGCAGTTAGTGGCTAGACTTCAGGAAGGCGTTTCGATCGCGGTCATACAGTCGGGTAATTCGACTGAGATGGTGCAATCATGGACCACTGACAAGGCGGCCGTCCTGCGCACGTTGAAAACGAAGCTCATCTCGACTAAACGCTCGCGGATCTCTGAAGCGATCGCAAATGCCAGCGTGCAGCTGAGAGAACGACCGGAAGGAAGCCGTCACGTGGTGATGATCACTGATGGCGTCGACTCGCCCGGCAGCAAGATCGATCGCGCGGAAGCAATGCGCCGTTTGATCGCCGCGCGCGCCACCGTACACATCATCAGTTACACGGAATTCGTACAACAGAAGCGAGATAACAAGTCCGCATCGATCGGCACCGGACAGCGTCCGCCCAGCTCTGATCCGATCACGGCGACGGATCCGACATTGCCTCCTGGCACTACCCGCTCACCGTCGTTTGGCATCGGCATCCGATTCGATCCGGCGATGCGCCGGGTACGCAAAGCTTACGAAGCTGAAGTGAAGAAGAGTCAGCAGGCTTTGAAGAACGTCGCGGAAGAAACCGGCGGGAAAATCCTGCTACCGCTGAACAGTGAAGACATGTTGGTCCAGGCAAACGAAGTCGCGCGTGCAATCGGCGCGGAATACGTCGTCACCTATCGACCGAAGCGCCCGCTCGCGGAAGCCACGCCCGGCGAGTATCGCCGCATCGAAGTGGCCTCACGCCGGGTAGGCCTCAGCCTCCAATCACGCCGCGGCTATATCGTTCCGCAAGAAAGTAA
>Ga0070689_100000670_pt1 | contig 20721 bp, 14 predicted proteins | sample KBSS23HmetaG_FD_64669 | JGI IMG/M metagenome (GOLD analysis project Ga0070689, IMG submission 64669) | Switchgrass rhizosphere microbial communities from Kellogg Biological Station, Michigan, USA - KBS S2-3H metaG | ecosystem: Host-associated > Plants > Roots > Rhizosphere ...
ACCAGGGCCTGCGCCATGGCGCCTGCGATTTCCGACAGGTTGTCCGCGTTCCCCGGCTGAGATTGCCAAAAGCCAGCTATTCCACACATAAGCTTGGTAAACTGCGGCGCCTCGATCGAACGAGCATCCGCGCGAACGCGAGCGGCCGCGTATCGTTGCCTGTGTTGAGTTTCAAAATTCGCATGATACAATAATCGAGAGCGCGCTGATCTGCCCGCCTTGGGACAACCTGCGAGCGTCTAGGTCCGCAAAAACGCGCTTCCGCCAATCCGTTCCGGTGTGCGTCTGAGGGAGTAAGCGGAATCCGGCGCGGCTAGCTCGGCCTCCTTCGGGACGGCCGGTTTCGTTTCCTTGTTAACAGGTTTCGAGGTGAAACAAACCGCGCCGGCCATCCAAAACACGATACAGTTGACTATATTGAAAAACCGGATATCCGAACACTGCATATAAACCAGCAACCCAACCAGCAGGGCAAGTTGCGTTCCGGCGATCTCCTTTTCCACTCGATTCGCCCTCAGAAAACCCCGGCATTTCTGGTAACTCACTTTGAGGAAGAAATAATAAATGCAGCAAAAAGGGATGGTTCCGACGAGACCCAACTCCGACAATAATCCGAGCAATGTGTTGTGCTGGCCTTCGCCCTCACCGCGCAAGGCCACCCCTTCCATCTCCTTGAAATAAGGAGGACTGTACTTCAAGAAGTTTCCATAGCCAAATCCCAGGATGGGCCGGTCCTGGAACATCAGGTAGCTTGCATGGATGATGTTCTTTCGATCATCGACAGGGCCTTGCCTTCGCGAAAACAGCGTCGGTTGGTAAATTGAGAATTTTGAAGCGACGCCAGAGACATAAACGACCAGAAGTACCGTGGCCACTGCAAGGCAAGGTTTTCTCAATTGCTTCGTTATGATCGCCAGTACAGCGACCGATGTGGCAAACATCAACCAGGCTGATCGGGTATCCGTAAAGTAAATCGAGATCAGAGTTACTGCCAGAACCACCAGATTCAGAGGGCTCCGTTTCACGTGGATTTGTTCCCAAAGCACCCAGAAAAATATCAGGCACAGAGCGCCTCCCATGACCACGGAATTGCCGAATGGTCCTCTCGACCTCCCAAAATGCAGGCCGACGTACGGGTCCATGATGTAACTCGGGAAGATCAGCGCTTCGACACTGTAGTGTTCAAGAATGCCGGTGATCCCAAGGTAGAGGCCCACAACCTTAAAAAACCGCATCAAATACAGGAAAGCGTCCAGATCAAAAGTAATTCTTCGCGCTATGTAAAAAAGAAAGGCGGGTATTATCGCGAAGTTGATCAAATTGGCAATATGGCGATGATGGGCGGCGTAGATGCCGCCGAATGCCACGCAGGAAGCGAACGAAATCAAGAAGAACAACCACATCTGCACTTCCACCCGATTGAGCGCGACGCGCTTGGGCCGCTTCGAGTACTCCCTGAAAAAAGTACAGATCAATATGAACAACGCTATTCGATCCAATCGGATGTTAATGCCCAGCCTCAAGTTCCCGTAGTTGGTCATGTCGTTGCAGAACATCGACAGCAACAGCCATACTCCGAACCAGAACACGATTTTTTTAGTGTTCATCAAGACTTGCTCAATTACCGGGGAAATCGGGATGCCCTCAGCGAGTTCCGGAAGTTGGTGTATTGGTGCATCCTCGAAGCGGCTCTCTGTGGCGAAGTTGGCGACCGACCTTCATTCGATCACCGCCCCGCCACACCCAACCCGTTCGAATTTGGCCAAAATCGAGCACTCCCTGCAAAAACCTGTTTCTAGTAGCAATACCAAAACGGATCGCCCGACAGAGAACACCAACAAGATTGCCTGGAAAAAATCTGGATGAAAACAGTTCAGTGCCGCCCCGTCTCGGGGCGGCACTGCAGCAGGTCGAGAGTTGATTAGGGAGCGGAAACAATCCTCAAACCAGTCGGAGCCAGCGGAGGCGGCAGGGTGACTGGCGCCCCTGTTTCAAAAGCACCGATATCCGGAGCCGACCCGCCATAAGCCCAGGCTGAATTCGCATCGTTGAAATTGGGGAGCACCACTCCCTTGTCGATGGCGGGGCTGCTCGAGGATAACGTAAGATCGGTCTTCAACAACGGGTCGGTGGACAGCCCATGCATTTCTTGTCCGGTCCCCGAACGGAAGGCAGACAGCGTTGAGTAGGAAGATCCATCATAGTTGCCGGCGTAATCCGCGCCAATCGTGCTAATGGCCAAATCGTAATCATAGTCATTGCTGCTATTCTTGACGTTCCAGAAAATATTCCCGGTTGCCATGAAAATGTTATTGCGTTGAAACATCTTTTGAGACGGATAGGTGGTGTCTCCTGAATCGTTGATGACATCGTTCCCGCTGGTTCCTGCGGTGATCGTCGTGTTGTGGAAGAAGAAACAGCCGTAGCTTGAATGTCCGCGTTTCCAACCGCCTATGTTGGGGTTCGTTCCCTTCGAGTCATTCCGAAAGACATAGGCGGGATGGATATAGATGCCGGCCACGGAAAGCAGCGTCCCGTTATAACCATTGTAACCGCCGACGGACTTCCTGGCGTGATTGTCAAAGCACCTCACGTTGGGACCCATTCCGTCCATTTCAACGAGGTCGTCGATCCAGTCCGTCATGGTGTTGTGCGCGAAATCAGAGTTCTCACACAGGCCGTTAAATCCCGAGTTGGAGCGATTGCCGATGGCGTCCCAACCGCCCTTCAAGTTGTTGTAGGCAATGACGATGGTTTTGCTGTTGTCACCCTCGATGTCGATGTTGTCCACCAGCCCGTCGTTGTTGCCCGTGATGGTCGGATTGTAGGTGGCAAATGAATTTGAAAGGACGAAGATGTTTGCGGTGTTTCCCGATATAACAAACGCGCCCGTGTAGCTGTCGGTGGCGGAGACCGCGTCGGTCATCGTGCAATTCTCGATGTAAACGTCGTGCACCCCGCTCCCAATGACGATGCCGGCGTCGTAGCACTTGGCCACGTTGAAGCCCCGGATCACCCAGTAATTGCCATTGACCGCGAGTCCGTTCACCACGCTCGAACCGCCACTGATGCTCACGGTTCCGACGCCATTGGTTGTCAACACAAAATAGGCGCCGCTTGACCCGGACCTGCTAATGGTCAGGGGCGCGTAGGTGCCTGCCTTGACCACGATCGTATCGCCCGCAGTAGCGTTAGCGACGGCATACGCAAGGGTCTTCCACGGACTGCTTGCAGAGCCGCTGCCTTCCGAAGAAGCGGAAGCATCGACATACTTGGTGGCGCCGCTCACAGGTGGGTTATAAGACAATGTGGACACCGAGCTCGTGATCGCCGTGCCGCTCACTCCATCCGGGTCGCTCCACGTCACCATAACATCGTAGCTGGTGTTGGGCTTCAGGCCGACAATCGAGCCGCGCGCCTGGTTCATGTTTGCGGAATTGTCATGGCTCGTTCCCTGAATGTTGACCGAAGTCCTGCGATCGACGACAGGCGGATAGGCGTCCATCCAGGCAGTGGTTCCACTTTTGCGGAACTTAATCGACGCGTTGTTGTCGCCGTCGGTGTCGCCGGTGAAGCCGGCCCGCACACTGATGCACTCGAAGGTGGACATCAGTTTCACGGTTCCTGGGGTAGTGGCGTTTTGAGCGAACGCTGACAATGACAGGAAAAACGAAGTCAGTATTGCCATCGTTCCGGGAAGCGAGCGGCATCGGCTCTTGCCGATGGCGGCTGCTGTCGTTGATTTTAAGTTTTGATTTAACATTCTGCCGGCAAGTAAACAGAATTCGTGCCAGCCTTGCCAATCCGCGCGATATGCAGTCGTAGAACATTCTAAACAATGAATTTACAGCCACGGCAACGTTGCGTTGAAGCAGTGCTCCTTCGACCACGCTGCTTTGGGTTTTTAGGTTTATGGACAGAAGTGTCACAGAAGTGCACGGGTCGTCTTCGGTGCGATATTCCGCAGTGCATCCAGAACGGTACCGATCCGCAAGATTCGCTCGATCAGTTCGCAGCGGCGGCGTGAGAAGTCGCCTCAGTTCCGTACTGCGGGAGTCTGATTCACGGGGTGGTAGCGAACTTAATGCTGCCCGGGGCTGAAGGCGGCACCGGAATGACCGGAGTTCCGCTTTCAAACGCCCCCAAGTCGGGCGCAATTCCGGCAAAAGGCCAGGCCGAACTGGCGTCGTTGAAATTGGGGAGCACGACTCCCTTGTCGATCGCCGGGCTCCCGATCTGAAGAGTCTTGTCGCTATTGAGCATAGGGTTTGCACTCAGTCCATGCAGTTCCTGGCCGGTCCCACTTTGAAATGCCGCCAAAGTAGGGTAGTCGTAGGCCGAATTCCATAACTTAACCAGCGGAAATCCCGGTGCGTAAAGTAAGTCGTAGTCGTAGCTGTTGGAACGTCCTTCGTGATAATAGGCGTTGCCCGTGGCCTTGAAAATATTGTTGCGATACACGTGATTTTCCGAGAACGGGGTTCCGGCAGCTTGGCCCACCGTCTCGTTGCCACCTCCTCCGGTGGTCTCCACCACATTGTGGAAAACAAAACAAGCGCCATCGGCGTTATGTCCCTGCTTTATGCCGGTCCCTCGCGGATTGGTGTTCACGAGGGTGTTGCGGAAGATGTAGGAGGGGCCGACGATGGTGCCGCCTTCACTGATCGCACTGGCGGATTTGGATACGACTCGATTGCTCCACACGCGCAGGTTGGGCGAGCCACCATCCAGTTCGATGGAATCGTCCTGGAAGCCGGAGAGAGTGTTGCGGCAGATATCGCTATTTTCCATCGTATTGGGATACGAATTGACGCCATTGCCAATGCCATCCCAAAAGGGCCCGGTGATGACGTTGTCAGCGATGACCAATGTGTGTGTTCCGGCCCTGCGAATGAACACGCCGTCCACGTTATCTTCGCCGATACTGGTTCGGTTGATCTGGTTCCGCAAAATATAGACGTTGTTGACATTGGCTTCGGTCGCGACGCCGCCTGATCCCCACACATTTCCCGTGCTGATGTCCGAGCTCACAGTGTCCTCAATATAAATGTGGTGCCGGCGCGAACCGACAACGATGCTGCTTTCCACGCCTGGGAGGAACCGGAGTCCGATGATTCGCCAATAATTTGCGTCGATTCTGAGGTTGTCCGTCTCGCCTTGAATAATCACCTCGGCCCCCGTGTTGGGTTTGAGAACAAAATAGGCGGACGAGGTGCCTGATTTATAAATCGTGAAAGGCGCGTAGGTGCCCGACTTGACGACGATGGTGTCACCCGGATTGGAGCTTTGAATGGCGTTGGAGATGGTTTTAAAAGGGCTGCTCGGGGTGCCGCTGCCCTCCATCCCGACCGCTGCATCCACCCAACGCGTCACGCCGTTTGTCGGCGGTGTGTAGCTGAGTGTGGAAATAGTTCCCTTAATCGGGTTGGCTCCCCCGACTCCATCAGCATCACTCCAGGTGAGCGTGACCTCGTACGAAGTGTTGGGTGTGAGTCCGACAATACTTCCCCGTGCCTGAAAAGCGTTGAAGGTATTGTCCAGTCCGTTGATGCTCTTTCGGCGATCCACAGCCGGCGGGTAGGCATTCAGCCAGGTGCCTGAGCCGGCCTTACGGTACTGAATGGCGGCGGAATTATTCGCGTTGTCATCACCGCTGAACGCCGCGCGAACGCTGATGCACTCGAAGGTGGACATGAGGCTGAGCGTCCCCGGCGTCGTTTGATCTGCAGCCGTGCCTGCCCACGACACTAGAAGTGTGCTCGCCAGCAGCAGGATGGGGCCAAGGTGGGCGTGGTTCTTCATACGACTGAATTCAATCACGCGTAACGGCTGAGACTTGGGGCGCTGCGTGAGTCTTTCGGGGAAGCAGTGTCGCATAAGCACGCAACAGCTCTTTGCCCACAACCGACCACTGCAGATCCCGTTCAACGCGTTGCCGTCCAAATTCGCCCATCTGCTTGCGGAGTTGGGGCTGATCCATCAGGGTGGCGATCGCCTCCGCGAATTTCTCTTCATCGTTTGGCTTGACGTAGAGGGCCGCTTCCTGCGCGGAAAAGCGCGTTTCCTTGAGGTCGTAGGAAACTATCGGCTTTCCGTAACCCATGTACTCCATGATCTTGATCCAGGTGGAGACATCATTGAGCGGGCTGGACGGGTCCGGATCCACGCAGATGTCCGCCGCGGACAGGTTGGCCAGCAATTCCGTCTCCGGGATGTAGCCCGTCAGCTCCACGAATCCGTCCAGCTTAAGGTTGCGCGCCATCGCGCGGAGGTCCTCCAGCGAATCCCCGCTGCCCATGATGACGCAGTAGAAGTCACGCCGATGGAGCGCGTAGACCAGGTGATGAAGCGAACGCAACAGATAATCGACGCCATCCTGCGGATTGAGGCTCCCGATGTAGCACAGGATCGTTTTGTTCATCTGCCCTAGCCTTTGGCTGGGCTTGTCGATTTTCATGCGCCGGGGGTTCGGGCCGTTGCGGACGACGAAAACATCCTCCGGCTTGCGGCCCCCTCTTTGAATATGCGTCAACTTGTACGATTCGTTGGTGGCGATGGTCACGTCCGCCAGTTTGAGGCTGCATTTTTCGACCAACCGCAGGCAGCTGGCAAAAACGTCGTTGTTCGCCCGGTAGCGCGACTGGTACAGCTCCGGGCACAAATCGTGGTGATCGAAAACGAATTTTTTGCCGAAAAGCTTGTACGGCGCCGCGACCAGGAAAATTGTGTCAGGGGGATTGTGAGCGTGGATCACGTTGAAACCGTGCTTGAATGCCACATACAGGCTCAGGCAAAAGCAGCCGGTCGTGAAGTAAATGTATTCCACCACATATCCGATGAATGCCTGCAATCTGAGCCAGGCTTTCTGCAGCCAGGTGGACGTATGCCGGGGGATTTTCTCGAACAGCACGAGGCGCGGTAAGCGATATACCTGGACACCGTTCAAGAATTCGGACGCGGCCTCGCCGGAACTCCGCAGCGCGACAACGATGGGCTCATACCCCCCGGCCACGAGCACGTCACATTCGTTCCGAACGCGAGAATCGTTCGGATAATTGTTCTCGACGAACATCAAAACCTTGCCTGCAGATTCCTTCATGCTTAGATCGCTATTCCCTTTTTACGTCAATGAATGGGAAATGACTCTCATTGGCTTCCAGATGCTCGGTTCCCCTCGTGCGAACCAAAGTATTTGGCCACCTCTCTCGGAAGTGCGGCCCAGAATAATCCACGGTACTTCTCGTTGGCGTACTCAAGGAACTCCTCGTAAAACCGGACCGGGAATTCGTCTTGTGATCGCTCACCGCCGAACGCCATGTAATCCGGATGCGAGTTGAGCAGCGCCATCCCGCCGCGTTCGACAACCCAATCCAGCTTCCTTTTCCAGATATCGATATTCTCCTCGTTGAACAACAGGAACAAAGTGGAATCCTGCGGCAACGTGTACGGGAGTTCCACATAACCGGCCCTTCCGTTCTTTCCGTTCACCCGGAACGGGAATATGGTATTGGCCGCGTCCGGCTGAGGCTCAAACGGATCGGTGTCAAAGGTGGAGGCATCGTAAGTGACGTCCAGGTCGAGAAGCCATTCCAGATTGTGATGCATGAAACCGGAACGAAAACCGACCGCGTTCCACTCCTTCAAGTAGCGATTGATGCTCTGAGCGGAGTTCAGGAAGCCTTTCCTCGAATTATAAAGTTTCCCGTCGTGCTTCAAATCGTGCACGCCAACTTCGAATCCATTGGCCGTCAGCGTGTCGCGCAGCTTTTTCGGAGTCTTATAATCACCTTCCGGAACGAAATTAAATGACGACCGGAACCCATGTTTCATCTCCAGGTCCATCACTGCCAGGCAGCGCTCCATCCCTTTCCGTCTTTCGACGTCGTGCGTGAGGACGAGCGAGAAGCGCTTTCCTTGCGGCCAGCCAGGCCAGGCGGGCGGCTGTTGTCCGGCACTCTGATTGATCGGCCATTTATTCGCGAATTTCCGTTTCTGCCGCTCGGCCCTCCACCGCCGCATGGTCATGCGCAGCGACCAAGGCAAAAAGGGTTTCACGAAATAGTAGGTATTCCTCTTCCACATAAAGCCAGACTTTGGGTTAGGGGCGGACTTCGTCCCTGTCAATTCGCACTCTTTGCGGTTGACTTGTCGCTTGCGCGAATACTGCGTTCATTCTGTCGGGCCGGGACAGGATAGCCGTCACGGCTTCACACCAACCCGCTCACGACCCACACCAACACTTCACAACCCCTGATTCTGCAGGGTTGAATACCGGGACCGGCAATGAACGATCGCTTGCTTGGACTTCGTCGTGCCCAACTTTCCGCAGCCGGAAAAAAGACGGAGAGCAGCCGGATCCTGCAGCCAGAATCAGCATTTCCACCCAGTCTGAGAGGTTCCAGGCTTGGTTTCAGGCTCACAGCTCTTCGTGAAGCCAGCGCGGCACATAACTTCGGTACTTGTTCAGCACGGCTCTCGCGCTGACGTTGGATTGTGCAAGCAACGCATTGGCCTGCTCGACTACATCGCGGTTGGTCTTTTCCGATTCGATGACCATGAGAACCATGTCCATATACATCGCCAGCTTAGGTGTGATGCTGGTCTGAGTGATGGCAGGCATGTCAAAAATGATATAATCGTAATCACTCATCTTGAGTTTGGGGACGAGATGCGTAAAACGTCTGGGCAGGTGGTTTGGCAATTTGCTGGCGGTGTCATTCATCGAGGCCAGATAGAGCTTCTCCTGAACCAGCGCGGGATCCCGCGTTTCACTCTCCAATGCGTCCAGCAAGCCGCACGCCGGTTTGCCTCTGTGGAATGGGTGCGCCGCACCTTGTTCGAGGTTCATATCCACCAGCAAAACGTTTCCGTCGCCGGTTTCGGAAAGGGTCGCCGCCAGACCTGCCGCCGTCGAAGTAACGCCCGCGCCTTGCGAACAACTGGTCACCGCGATCAACTTGGGCTTGTGCGTCATGTTGTTGACTTCAAAATGGGTGATCAACCGGTCACGGAGCGCTTCGTAATAGGCCCTGAGCTGGTGATGCGCCTCCCAGGGGGCAACACTGCCAGGGACGGGGGAATGAGGCGCGGCCGTATCCACTTCCGACCTCGAGGCCTTCCGCGTTTTTTTCTCCGGAGCATGGGTTCGATGTGGGAACAATGACGATGGGTCCACTCCCACCAACGTCGCCGGCTTGGGCATTGGCGCTGGCGACTCGACGCCCTCATTCGCAAGCCGCCGGTGCCCGTGCCCGTTCCTCGACACGCGGGGGATCGTCAAAACAACCGACTGGTGCAGCTTCTTTTGAATCTCGATCGGGCGCTTGACGGTTCGATCCAGGACGAGTTCGATCAAGAACGCCAACCCCACACCGCTGAACAGCCCAAGCGCCAAGGCGATTGCCATCGTCTTAAGGGTCTTGGAGGAATTCTTGGCCGGCGGAGACGGATCCTGCAGCGCATTGATGTTCGGCACCTTTCCAGGCACGAGACGCTGATCGAGCTTCGCTTGCTCCAGATTGACTTGGTAATTTTTGTAGTTGGTTTCCAGCAGCTCCTTCTCTCTCTTCAACTCCGTAATTTTGGCTTCGGCCTTTTTGATTTCCCCCGCTTCCGTAAGGATCATTTCCAACTGCGAATGCAATGTGTTGGTTTCGGCCTCCAGCGTTGTGATGCGGTACGCCTCGATCGTCGGGTTCATGGACGGGCCGGTCTGGTTGATTGCCACCGGAAGAGATGCGGTGGACCTGGTTAATTGCGGGTATTCTTCTTCCAGTTTTCTTTTTTGCTCTTCGAAACCTGCGATTTGCTCGCGCACCTTTGTTACGTATGGACTTTGTCCCGTGAATTGCGCCAGCAGATTCGTTTCGTTCTTCCGCAGTGCATCCAATTCAACCGCCAGGTTCTTGTATTGGTCGGACTTCTCCGTCGGTACCTTCGATTCGACGAGCTTATCCCCGGTCTTTTGCGGCGCGGCGCCCTGGAGTTCCCTAAGCCCGGCGCGGCGCCCAGCCAATTCGGCTTCCGCCCTGAAGAGTCCCTCGCGAATTTTTGAGATTTGTTCGATATGCGCCTTGTTGGCGGCGTCCAAGGACGTAACCCCCGCTTTGTCCATCAAGCCGCGCAATTCCTCTTCGATCTTTGCGAGTTTGTTTCGAAGCTCGTCGGTCATCTTCGTAAGGTCTTCCTCCATGACGCCGGAGAGGCGGTGGATTTCGACGTGTCTTTTTTGATAGAGCGCGATCAGGTGGCGGAGGACAGGCTGGACGACCGCTGGGTCCGAGTGGCGAAACACGAGCCGGATCGTGCTGGTGCTTTTGATCGATTCGACTTCCAGACTCTTTTCAATCGCGGCCGCCGCCAGGACCCGATCGGCTCCGGCTCGTCCCAGGATCTTTTCCGGACCCACCAGATCAGCCACCTGGATGTACAAGTCAAAGCTGCGCAGGATTTCCAGCTCTGAATTGATTACGTTGCCTGGTTCCGCTGACCGGATCTCAGACTCCTTGCCTCCGGGATTCAACGATTGCCGCTCTCGTTCGATCACATAGGGAACAAACAATTTGGCCTCGGATTGGTAGGTAGGCGGTCTAAGCAGATACAGGCCGGCCGCAGCGAATGCTCCTGCAATAGTGAATAGAACGATCTTCCACTTGTGCCGGAATATCACGTAATAGACGTCTTTCAGACTGAGTAAGGCCTGAGCCTCCTTAGACTCATCATGGGTGCTCTCTTCAGGTGTCATCGGGTATGGTCTCCAGGTTTCGCGGCGAAGCGATCATCATCGGTTCAGGACAGATGCCTATACAAAAGGATTCCGAAAATACGGGACAACGGCATGGGCATCAAACGAAAAACCCCGTTGAACCAGCCGAACACTTTGTCGCGGTCCGTCACAAAAGCCTCTTGACGAAAATCGTATCTGAAGTAGTCGATCTTGTGTTCCTCCGTTCCGAAACTCAGTTTGAACTGGCGCAGTCCTTCGTTTGCAATCGAACTCCTTCCAAAATGAAGCAGGGCAAATCCCTTGGCGGAATACCACTTGATCGCCTCCCACATGATCAGGTTGTTTCCGCACAATCGATTGAAGGCCGATTCGGAGGCGCCGAATTTGTAAATGGCCTTGTCACCGAGATGAAAAAAGACTGCCGCCACGATCGGCTTTTCCTGGAAACTTCCCAGCACGACAAAGCCCAGATTCTTTGACAAGACATTCCGGAAAATACTTCTGAAAAAAGAAAACGACTGCGGCGGCAACCCGTGTCGTCGCCGTGTCTTGCAGTGCAAGGAATAAAACGCGCGCACCGACTCCATCGTTTGCGAAATCTCGATCCGCACGTTGGACCTCTCCGCTTTCCGGATGCCGCGGCGCACCCTGCTTTCAAGTCGCGAGAACATCCGGTCTTCACCGTCCGACAACCGCAGGACATGCCCGAAAAATGAAAGGGACGGTGAAGCAGTTTTCGAGAGATTTTTGACACCCCGGAATTCGACGTACTTCCATTTCCGAATCCGACCGAAACTGAGGACGGCCTGACACGCTTCTTCCGCGGCGACTGAACTGTCAGACAAAAAGGGGCATTCATCCGTAAAGGGAAGCCCGACGCCTCGTCTGCCGGTGAAGGGGCTATTCACCTCCATCACGGGCAAGACCGAGAACAACTGTTCGTCGTTTGCGGCGCAAAAGTAGTGCGGGGCGTGCCCGTAGGTGTCGTGCAAGACCCTTGCCCAGCTTGCGCTGTGAAAAAAAGCAGCGTCCCGGTGCGCCAGCACCAGCTTGTCCCATCCGGGTTTTTCTAACGGGTTGAGTCGCTGCACACTTCCATTCGTGGCAGTGACCAATCTCTCACCCGTAATGCCCGAAGGGCTGGCGCCGGCTTCAGACAACGCGCTCATAAGCTCTCTTGCAATCATGCAGCAGTATTTTCAGTTCGTGAACTACCGCTTCCATCTGCGTCGTGGTCAATTCCGGATACATTGGCAGGGACAAAAACTCGTCGGCACACCGCTCGGCGACAGGAAAGGAACCTTTTTGATGTCCCAGAAAACGATAGGCCTCCTGAAGATGAACGGGAATGGGGTAATGAATCCCGCAGGCGATTCCTCGATTCGCCATCGCTTGCAACACCCGATCACGCTCCTGCACGCGCACCACGTAGAGGTGGTAAACATGACGAGCGTACTCGGCTTCGGTGGGCAAGATGACTTCCTCAACCTCGGCCAAGTGTTGGTCGTAAAACCGGGCGTTGGCACGTCGCGCCTCGTTCGCTCGATCCAGATGTTTCAATTTCACCCGAAGTGCGGCGCCTTGGATTCCATCCATCCGGGCATTCCACCCAATCACGGCATGATGATATTTCTTCGCCTGCCCGTGGTCCCTCAGCATCTGTATCTTGTTCCTCAAGGGCTCGTCGTTGGTGACCACGGCGCCTGCCTCCCCGAGGGCGCCCAGGTTTTTCCCGGGATAGAAACTGAAGCAGCCGGCGATTCCAATGGAGCCTGCTTTCCGACCTCGGTACTCGGCGCCATGGGCCTGGCAGGCGTCCTCGATCACAGGCAACCCGTGGCGCTGGGCAATTTCATGGATCGCATCCATGTCCGCCGACTGGCCGAACAAGTGCACCGGGACGATCGCCTTGGTTCTCGGAGTGATGGCGCGTTCCAACAAATCCGGGTCAAGCGTGTAGGTCCGCTCGTCGATATCGACAAACACCGGTTTCGCCCCGCAAAAGCTAATCGCTTCGGCCGTCGCCATGAATGTCATCGGAACTGTGATCACCTCATCACCGGCGCCGATTCCCAGGGCGAGCATGCTCAACCAAAGCGCATCGGTTCCGTTACCGACTCCGATGGCGTGGGCCGTCCCGCAAAATCTTGCGAAGTCCTGCTCGAATTTGGCGACAAACGGGCCGCCGGCGAAGGCGTTACTGTCAATGACCTCGCGGATGGCTGTTTCCAGTTCCCCGCGCAATGAATCGTGCTGGGATTTTAAGTCTAGGAATGGAATCTGCATATTGTTATTTTTTCTTAGGAAGCATCTTTAATACCTTCGCAGGATTGCCAACCACGACGCCGTAGGGCGGCACATCACGGGTAACCACGCTGCCTGCACCGACAACCGCGTACTCTCCCACAGTTATCCCACAAAGCAAGGTTGCACTCGAGCCGATCGAGGCACCTTTCTTGACCCGAGTGGGAATGCATTTCCAATCCGCCTCGGTTTGCAAACGTCCGTCCGCACCTGTGGCGCGAGGGAGAAGATCGTTGATGAAGGTAACATTGTGCCCAACGAACACTTCATCTTCCAAAGTCACCCCTTCGCAAATAAAGGTGTGACTTGAAATCTTGCACCGGTTCCCGATCTTCGCCCCCTTCTGGATCTCCACGAACGTGCCAATTTTCACGTCGTCGCCGATTTCACAACCGTACAAATTGGTGAATCCGAAGATGCGCACGCCTTTGCCCAATTTCACATCAGGCGCGATCTGCTGATTCAGTTGTGTTCCAGGCTTCTTGGATTTCCTCATGCGCGAAGCATTTCCGGCTTGCGCACTGCCCGCGTTTTGGACCCGTTGTCAGTATGAAGACGCGTGCTGCCTTCTTCCGCGATTTCGACGGCAGCGCCGTTTCGTTTCAAGGATGCCGACGCCGCTTCGAGTATCTTCACCAACTCCAGACCTTTCCTGCCGTTGCTCAGCGGAGTCTTGCCATTCCGGATGCAGTCCAAAAAATGCTGGCATTCGGATTTGAGCGGTTCTTCCTGCTTGAGGTAGGGCACATACATGTCGCCATAGTGATACGAGTACTGGAATTCGGCAAAAGTATCATAGTGCGGCGGCACTTCAACTCGCGCATCGAATATCTTGATCTTCTCCAACGGCGCGACGTCATCATAAACGATCATCCGCCGGGAGCCCACGATCGTCATCTCGCGGACTTTGCGCGGGTCCAACCAGCTGCTTTGGATGAGCGCCGATCGATGCTTTCGGAAAGTCAGATGAATGTTCGTCACATCTTCGATCCCGGGTGTGATATGGGCCTCGCCCCGGCAATTCACACTCACGGGCACTTCCTCCAGGATATGCAGGATGATGGAGATGTCGTGCGGCGCCAGGTCCCAGGCGACATTGATGTCCTTTTGAAAAAGCCCCAGGTTCAGGCGGCGCGAACTGATATACCGAATGTCGCCAATGTCGCCACGATCCACGATTTCCTTGATCTTGATGACCGCCGGCGAATAAAGGAACGTGTGCCCGATCATCAAAGCCAGCCCTTTCTCCTCAGCGATCTGGACCAACTCTTCGCACTCCTCCGCCGAGGATGCCATCGGCTTTTCAATGAACGTGTGTTTGCCCGCCAGCAGACTGGCTTTTGCCATCGAGTAATGCGTCCTGACCGGCGTCGCGATAATGACGGCATCGAGTCCGGCGCCGTTGAGCAGATGGCCAAAATCCTTGTGACCTTCGACTTCCGGATACAACGATCTGAGATGGCTCAACCGTGACTCGCTGGTGTCGCACATCAGTTTCAGGTTGCAATCGGGCAGTTGCCGGAAATTACGGATAAGGTTGGGTCCCCAGTATCCACATCCGACGACTCCAACGCTGATTTGACTTTTCATATTATCTTGAGAGTGCGGCCCTGTTTACTAGTTGTGTTCTTCGGCTCGCTCGAGTTTCACGGACCTGGGAAACAAGAGCGGGAACGGTCTTCAGAATTATTTTGATATCCATCCACAGGGACTTGTTCCTCACATAGCCGATGTCCAAATTAATCATCTCATTAAACGTCGTCTGATTCTTTCCGCTGACCTGCCAAAGCCCTGTGAGTCCGGGCAATGTCCCGAACCGTTCCCTCTGCCAGGGCTGATAGTCCTCGGCTTCGTAGGGAATGCAGGGTCTGGGGCCCACCAGGCTCATGTCTCCGCGCAAAACATTAATGAGCTGCGGCAGTTCATCCAAACCAGTCGAACGCAGCAATGCTCCGAATGGAATCAAGCGAGGGTCGCCATTGACATCCATTTTGGTCATGGGCGTTTCTGACCGCAGCAACTGCTTGAGGTAATCCTTGTGCATCTGCGTGTCGGCGCCCACTTTCATCGAACGAAACTTCAGACATACGAAGGTGCGCCCGCCCAAACCCACGCGCTCCTGGCAAAAGAAAACGGGCCCGCGGGATGAGAACTTGATCCAAAGCGCAATCAGCGAAAAAAGGAGCGCGATCGCCGGTAACGCGAGCACTATGCAAGCAATATCAAGGCCTCGCTTCCAAATTGGCACTTCGCTGGAATGCAATGGAGTTTTTGTCTCCTCCCAAATAATTTCTAAAACGTCTTTCACTTGTAACGCCCGAACCAGGTTAGCCACTCTACGGGTAGCCTCTAGCGCCTTCCGTACCAGGCCCCCATAAAACTTATAACTTATTCATATCAAACAACTAATGAAATAGATGCGAACCGCACTCTTCCTGCGGCGCCATCGTTTGAATTGAAAATGCAATGCATACGCATCCAAGCCCCAGTCGAATCGTGTCTCTGGTTTTTTGTGAGTACATAACCGTCACGAGTCGTTATTGTTGCATCGATGGTCTGCCTCCCTGAATCATTACTCGGCCAGCGTCCTTGTTACATTCAGGTAACAAAACGTGCTTCCTTCGGCAGTGGCAGAACTCTGATATGAATGAGAGCGGCTTGCGGAACTTTCGTAAGATGCTTGACCGCAAATGTATCTAAGTGCTTTCGTGCAGGATTCGCCGATGCACTTTGGCAAAAGGCATTTGGGATCTCTGGCAGAGGACTAACTGCAGAAAGCTGCCGAGCAATCGAAAACTGTCAGAATCAGATTTGGCCCCAATTCCTGGCGCGTACCATTCGTCCGTTCACGCACGTTAGACGCACGCCCTCCTCACGAAGGATCCCGCTGTCAACCTGCGAGAGCTTTAGAAAACTTTCTCCGGCACATACACGATATCTCCAGGCCTCAGATAAAAGAGTTGCTTGCTCTTGCCGTCGAGCACGCGTTTGAGGTCCAATGTGTAACGCTTCAATTGGCCTGCGTCGTTTCGGAGGACAACGACTTTCCGCATATTCGCCTTAGCGTTGTCGAATCCCCCGGCCTCCATGATAGCTTCAAGGACCGACATGGGCCGTTCCGCCATCAGCTTGCCAGGGTGCGTCACTGAGCCGGTCACGAAGACAGGGTAGGAGGAAGATTGCAGCGTCACCGAAACTTCCTTCAGCACCAGGTCTTTCTCATAGAGCTTAAGGATTTCCTTCTCCAACTCAGACGGCGTCTTTCCTGCAGCCTGGAGCTCGCCTTTGGTCGCCAGGTCGATCTTGCCGTCGCGTCGGATCCTCTGAACGGTATTGAGGTTGGGTGATCCGGGGAAAGTGATCGTCAAAGCATCGCCCTCCGCGAGCTTGATTGACGCGTAAGGGGTTGAATCCTCCGCGAAAACATGACCTGGAGTGCTGCAACTCGAAAGTGGAAGTACGACCACGCAGACGAGGGCAGAAAGTTCAGCCAATGCCCTAAGCCAGTTGGGCCGGTCCTTTGAAGTACCCCCGGCCATCAAGTTTTTGGTTGATTGGATGTTCATTTTATTAAGTGCCAGCGTTTGAGATCCGCCGCGAGTTCGACGGGAGCATACGAAACTAATTCGCATCATCAACACTTTAATCACTCGCTTTGCTGTGCCGCTGGCAAGCTCCACATTCGAACCCCGGTTCGACTTCAGCGGACCAGTCAGCTCCAGGTTTCCGGAGCTTCGACCGTTGAGGATCGATATGCACCAACGCCTCAGGCACCCGTTCGCTGACGATTCGCCTCGTACAAGAACACGGCCGCGGCATTGCCCACATTCAAAGAATCCACACCCGAACACATTGGGATCGCCACGCAAGCGTCGCAGCACGAAAGCACCTTGGAGGAAATCCCATAACCTTCACTGCCGAAGACCACACAGCAGTCTGGAGCGAAATCGGCTTGCCAGAGCGCATGGGTGGGCTGGTGCGGATGCGCGGCGATGCAGCGAACGCCGCGGGTGCGCAGTTCGTCGAGTGTTCTTGGCAGGTCGAGTTCCTCAATGACTGGCAGCTTGAAAATCGCGCCCATCGAGTTGCGAACCGCGCGGCGAAGAAAAGGGCTGCTGGACGATTTGCTGACGAGCAGCGCCTGGACGCCAAACGCCGCGCAATTGCGTACCAACGCTCCCACATTCTCGGCGTTCGACAACCCTTCGACCGCCGCGAAAAGATACGGATGCGCGCTCCGTTCAACCAGTTCGTCCAGCCTGTGTGCCGCAGGAATTTTGCCGACCGCCAGCACCCCTTGAAACATTGAAATACCCGTGAGTTGCTGCAAGGTGCTTTTCTCGGCGAGATAAACCGAAATGTTCTCCAGCCGCGAACCGATTAACGGTTCATATTCCAGAAACCATCGTTCCGGTAAGAGTAGCGAGACGACCGTAAAATCGCTTTCTAGCAACCTTCGAACGACCTTCTCGCCCTCGGCGACAAAAATGCCTTGCTCCCGATGCTCTAACGGCCTGCGCAGCGTGCGGTAGGGTGCAAGTTCGGGCAATTCAAGCGTATCGACTTTCTGGACCTGTGGCATTGCCGATATTCGTGGGTGAGGCAATTCAGTCGTCAAGAGAACTGCCGGATGAAGATGGGAACCGCACGCCGGTTCGCGCGCTGAGTGCAGACCGGGATTTCGGCTTTTCTCGATTCAAACTTTCAGGAGCGCACGCGCTTCGGCCATGCCCACGGCCGGGCGGCCATACTCGCTGGCGGTCACGCGCGCCAGGGCCACCACATGACGCCAGCGAAAGTTCGGTCGGGTTGCGGCGAATTCCTCCGAAACTGTGCGATAGAATTTCTCCGCGTGCAGCGCCCCGTCTTCGCTGACCGCGTAGCGCAGGAGCAGATCGAACACCGGGCGTGGAGCGTGTCCCAGCTCGCCGTAGCGCTGAATCAACGCGCTGACTTTCGCCTGGAGATTCCCACGGATGGCTTCGTCCATCTCGCGCAGCAGCGCGTCGGGATCGGTCGCTTTGACCTCGCTGACATGTCGAGCAGGCGGAAGCGGTTGCCAATTCAGAAAATCACCGCCGCGTGCGGTGCGGTCGAGAGCGACTTGGTATGCGCCCAGAATGAGGCTGGCGAAACAGTTCCGCGCATTGGCGACTCGCGCCATGTTGCGCCAGGCGTTGGCCGAGTCGCACGCATGGACGCCAATCGAGTCGCCATGCACGCTCCCTATCGGTTTGCCAGGCTGTTCTTCACGGGCCGTTCGCCCCAGGTCCCGCAACACCAATTGGTTGGCGGCCAGCGTAACCGCTTCACCCACGTCCGACGGCAACATCCCTTCCGCCAGCGCGGCAGCCGCAGCCTCGGCGGCTTGTGCCGGCGTGGACTTGAAAAGGGTTTGGCTGAACTGATCGACCCAATTGTCCTCTGCCTTTCGGTCCCCGGGTGACCGGCCGAGGAGTTGGTGCGCTTCCAGCAACTTCGGCAAGAGGGTTCGCGGCTCATCCCAGTTGGCCGGACGCGGCCACGATTCCGCTTTGACACAGTAACGCACGGACTGACGAAGCAGCGCCAGCGCCTGTTCCTTCCCGATCAACCGCAGCAAGTCCCAAGCGCGATAGGGCAATACGACCCGATGGACCTCGGTGTTGTCCTGCACGGCGAATAACAGCCCATTAAACGCCTCGTCAGCCGATCGTTGCGCGAGCGCCGCTATCGTTTGTTCCGCCGAGCCCACGTTTTTGCTTCGCACGGCTTCGCGCAGGACTTCACCTCCGACTCGACCTTCCGGCAACGTTGCCAGCTTCACCGCGTGTAACACTTCCTCTTTGCGCCCGCCGCGCTCTTGAATGCGATTCGTGTTTCGGTAAAGAACTTTCAAGACTGGTAATGGCTGCAGTTCGGCAGGCAACTCCTTCGACATGTGGAGCGCGGGGGCCAGGGCCATCATGGTGTGGAACCCGATGTAATCTTCGCCTCCAAAAGTGCGAGCGTTCGCCAGCGCGGCGGCCTCGACCAGGCGCCCCAACTCCGTGCCGGCACGCAATCGCTCGACCAACGTCGGCAGGAGGCGGTTGACGGGAGTCTCCTGCATCAAGCAAACCAACGGTTCCAAGTCGCCAAATGAAAGGGCCGTCTCCTCGCCCAAACTGGAAGCCATTCCCAGTTCATTGGCCAACTCATAGCCGACCGTGGCGACCAGCATGCCCCGGCCCACTTCAGCCAGAAATTCTCGACGTGTGCGCGACGCGTTCATGAATCACCTTTCAAGGAAGTCTGCAAATATATCTGGAAACCATGCTCAACGCATACGCCGCCTGGGAATATCGTCAAGCGAATTGCTGGGGAATCAAAGGCTGATGCACGGCCGCGTTCACCATTTCGCTGGCATCCGCGACTGGGGCGGCGTAAACTTGGACGAACTAATCAGACTGAGAATCTAAGCATTGTGTTATGAGAGGCTGGGTGCCCCGTGCATTGCTGCTAGCGACTATCATCAGCGCGGGCGATGGCGATGCCGTAACCGCCTTGTCGGCGGCAGAACCAAACCAGCCGGAGCCTACCGAAGGAATCGACTGGAATAAGGAGCGCGAATTCTGGTCATTCCGTCCTCCCAAGGCTCAAGCCCGCCCGGTGGTGAGGAACCACCAGTGGCCTATCCAGCCGTTGGATTACTTCGTCCTGGCCCGCCTTGAACAAACGAACTTCTCACCGTCGCCGCAGGCGGACCAGCGAACGCTCGTTCGACGGGTGACATTTGACCTGACTGGCTTGCCGCCGACGCCTGAGGAGGTCCAGGTGTTTCTCAAGGGCAACCGCCCCGACGCCTACCCGCGACTTGTGGAACGTCTGCTGGCGTCGCCCCGTTTTGGCGAGCGGATGGCCAGCTTGTGGCTGCCGCTGGCGCGTTACGCAGAGGATCAGGCGCATCAAGTGGGCAATGACACATCCATGTTTTATCCGCATGCCTATCGGTACCGCGAATGGGTCATCAATGCTTTCAATCGCGACCTGCCGTATGACCAGTTTATCCGCCTCCAATTGGCGGCGGACAAAATCAACAGCGGCACGGAGAACTTCGTCGCGCTCGGTTTCCTTGGCCTCGGCCCGAAATACTACAACCGTAATCGGGTTGATGTTCAGGCCGACGAATGGGAGGATCGAATCGACACCGTTTCGCGCTCGATGCTGGGCCTTACCGTCGCCTGCGCCCGGTGCCACGATCACAAGTTTGATCCCATCACGGCTGCGGATTACTACGCGTTGGCCGGCGTGTTTGCGAGCACGAAGATGGTCAACAAGACACCGGGCGGGACAATCGTCGACGGCAAGGTCAGCGCCGACAAAATGCCGACGGACGCGTTCCATGTGGTTGAAGACGGCGAGGCGCAAAACCTCAATGTGTTCCTCCGCGGAAATGTCGAACGCAAAGGACCCGTCGTGGAACGACGTTTTCTCACCCTCCTGAGCGAAGGCGAGCCAGAGCCGTTCACAGACGGCAGCGGCCGCCGCGAACTTGCCGAGGCGATCTCGAGTCGAAGCAATCCCCTCACAGCGCGCGTCATGGTTAACCGGCTTTGGGGCCTGTTCTTCGGACGGCCGCTCGTGCAAACGCCCAGCAACTTCGGCCACTCCGGAATGTTGCCGACTCATCCGGAACTGCTGGATGACCTCGCGGTTCGGTTCATGGAAAA
>Ga0070689_100000671_pt1 | contig 20701 bp, 13 predicted proteins | sample KBSS23HmetaG_FD_64669 | JGI IMG/M metagenome (GOLD analysis project Ga0070689, IMG submission 64669) | Switchgrass rhizosphere microbial communities from Kellogg Biological Station, Michigan, USA - KBS S2-3H metaG | ecosystem: Host-associated > Plants > Roots > Rhizosphere ...
GTCTTCCGGGCCAAACGTTATTTTGTCGTGGCCAACCAATGTCGCCGGGTTCGATTACACCGCGTTCAGCTTGCAATCCACGGCGGACCTGATTTCGCCGACGGAATGGAGCACCAACTCTCCCGCGCCAGTCGTCGTCAACGCACAGAACAAAGTGACCACACCCATGACCGGCCCCCTTTAGTCTTACCGGGTAAGCCAGCAGTCCGTTGGCGCGTTCGCCTTCCCCTGCGGGAGAATGAAATGCGAGAAATAGAAAAATCGCGTAACTCAATACCGCCAGAACCACGAGGCAATGACCGATGGGCTCGCTCCAAGTAATTCCACATACTTCGTAACCACTTCACAGCTTCGTTGTAGGAACTGGTGAACAGTTGACCATTCAGGCGCGAATGCCTGACAGCACACAAAAACAAAGAAAGAAAGAAAGAATCGTATGACTAACATGTTTAGCCAATCAACCGGGCTGACACGCCCGACCAAAACCAAAGGCTTCATCCTCGCTGCCGTGATCGCCGCGGCGGTCGCCTTGCCATTGTTCATGCCAGCTCAGAAAGCCCAGGCGCACAATGACGATTCTGACCGAGGTGGGAATTCGGAGTCTCTCCTGGGCACATGGGTTGTTCAGGTGTCAGTCGATCCGGCCGCCGTTCCACCGGGTGGGCTCTTGTACTTCACGGAGCTTGATACCTTTGGCGCTGGAGGCGGTTTTGTGGCATCGAATAGCGGCCCTGGAGCTGGAGATCCGGCCGGCCAGGGAAATTGGGTGAGAACCGGCAACCGTCAGTATGCGTTAACGCAATTACGCCTCGGGTTCGACGCGGACAACAACTTCACGGAAATCAACAAAATCCGGAGCAGCCTAACGCTCAACAAGAGGGGCGACGAATTCACTGTTACTTCTCAAGTTGATATAATCCTGCCGAACGGAACTGTCCTTCCTTTTCATCCCGAAGCAACTTCACACGGGACTCGGATGCCCATCGAACCGCTGAACTGACCACGGGTCTCCGCCGGGTCTGGTCCTCCATTGCAGCCCAAACTTGCACCGGGTTTCTCTGTTCTGACCGAAGGAGAAACCCGGATTTATTTTGTGCCTCCCACGTGGATTTGGATGCTTCCCCCTACCCGTATGTCGCCGTGCTCGAAGGAACCTTCTCCCCCCAATCCTTGGGGACTGTTTGACATGCACGGGAATGTCATAGAATGGTGCCAGGGTTGGTAGGAGAAGGAAATGAAGAATGCTTCGTAAGTGGCCACCTTCAATCCTGTTCGGGGGTGAAGATGCTCTTTGGCGCGTTGCGGCGGAGTTCGACGTGGGTATCGACAAAGACCGCGTTCGCGCGGCGTTTCTGGCCTTTCGGCCCTTTGATGCCCCGGTCCGTGTCCGAGCTTCTTTCGTTCCCACCGCTGTGGCGATAACAGACATTGGCGGTTGGGTCACCGTCTGGATAGAGGCAAGAGTCCCAACCATCCGTGTCCGCATAAAGCACCGTGCCCGCGACGTCTTTGACATGACGGAAACCGATGTCCCTGCGACCGTTGTTGATGTAGGCGTTCTGTGCGTACGCCAGGAATCCCCAAAAGCCGCCCTCACGAACCGAGCCTGTGCCTTGATCGGGCTGCGCTTTCTGCAAACTAGACGGACAGATGAACACTCCGCGGCCGGATTCATTGGTTTTGCGGCCCAGGTACGGTTGCAATTGCCGATACCAAATCGGGAACAGCGGCCCGTTGAAGCCGTCTGCAGGCGGCCAGCCGATGGGATAGACCTGATGATCTTCGTCGTACATGAGCGCCGCCATGGCGAGCTGGCGAAGGTTACTCTGGCACTTTGCGCTTCTGCCTTTGTCGCGTGCGCGGGCCAGCGCCGGCAGCAGCAGCCCCGCGAGCACAGCGATGATGGCGACGACGACGAGCAGCTCGATTAAGGTAAAGGCATGCGCGGTGCGGCCTGAACGTTGGTGGTGGAACTGGAACTCTTTTTTCATCTGGAGCGAGGCACTGAGCGTGCTCCACGCTCTACCACAACCGGCAAACCAAAGCAATCGTTTCGCGGCACGATTCCCTGAAGATCGATAATCGCGGGATCGTGAAACACCAAGCACCAAACCCCAAGCTCCAGAGAAGTTCCAAATTGCAGGCCGCCGGCCCTGAAACGCTGCGTGACGTGCTACCGCTGCACACGAGCGCCGGCACCTTCCCTCAACTTTTCCGCCTCATCGTTTGAAGGCATCGACGTGTCCCCGGACGTGGTCATCGCCAGAGCGTGTCGCGCGAAGCGACGCGAGGTTTGTGCCTCGACCCAGGGGCTCAACTCCGGTAATCTGCAAGCATGGCTAATTTCGATTCCCAGCTCCCAGCCGGACTTGGGTGCCATGCCGTTTTCGCCACGACCCACTGGAGTATGGTGGTCAGCGCGGGCGATGTATTCACCGATCAAGCCGCGGTTGCACTCGATCGGCTCTGCCAGACATACTGGTCGCCGCTCTACGCTTACGTGCGGCGCCGCGGTCACGATGCGGACAGTGCGCGGGATCTCACCCAAGGCTTTTTCGCTCAACTGATCGAGAAGCGACGTCTGACCCACGCCGACCGCGAGCGCGGCCGCTTTCGCACTTTCCTGTTGAGCGCGATGGAGAATTTCCTGCACAACGAACATGACCGCGCCCAGGCACTCAAGCGTGGTGGCGGTCGTGAAGTCATCTCGTTGGACCAGCAGGAGGCCGAGGAACACGTCCTGCACGCGGCGCCCGAAAGCCTCACACCGGAGAGGCTGTTTGAAAAACGTTGGGCCTCGCGCCTGATCGAAGTCGTCCTGGAGCGCTTGCGCACCGAGTTCGTTGCGGACGGCCAGGCCAATTTGTTCGACCGTCTGGAACCGCACCTTTGGGGTGATGCCACGAGCGTGCCCTACGCGCAACTGGCGGACGAAATGAACTTGAGCTTGTCGGCGCTCAAATCCACCGCCCATCGGCTCCGGCAACGCTGCCGTGAACTCCTGCGCGAGGAGATCGCCCACACCGTTGCAACGGTAGCTGACATCGACGCGGAACTCCGCCATCTGATGGAGACGTTCAATGATTGAGAACGAGTCAAAAAATCCGATTAGGAGTTCCGCCTTTAGGCGGCCAACGCGGAGCTCCAAACACTGGCCATCCTGTCGCAAGTCCGTTTTTGAAACAAGCTCTGAGCCGGAACGATGCAATTGGAGAAGGGGAGCGCGACCGTCCCGGTCGCTCTGTCCGGCGTCTCGCCAAACAGATGGTGTGGCAGTTCCACTCAGCGTTTGGTGCGCCGCGCTAGTGCTGCCAATTCGTCGCGGGACGCCGACGGCTGGAGTTTGGACATTCCTGGTTTAGTTGCATGGTCCGATGCTACGGTGCCTTTGCGCCGCGTAGCGCCAAAGGCGCGCATCATACCAGCCCAGCCCAGCGGGCTGGGCACTCAGACAGTCGAGGTCAAGCGCTGAAAGCGCGTTCCATCGGCTTAGTAGCGATTGAGGCATGGAAAGTGGTTTGCTGGCGGGAAGTGGAAGGAGCATGCTGCGCTCAACGAAGAAGCAATTTGACCCGCGCCGTTGGCGCTTGGGGGTTGCTTTTGGTCCCAGCCTGGGGCGTTGCCCCAGGCTGGTATGGGTCGGGCCTTTGGCCCGCGTCGCTCCGTGACGAGGGGACCAGCGATCGCAGGCGGAAAACGTCCAAACTCCGGTCGTCGGCGGACGCCGACGGCAGCGGTCGAGACGACCGCGCTCCCCATGTTCAAATGATTCGTTCCGGCTGAGGAAGAAATTTCGCAACCTTGGCGCGTGGAGCCGTTAGAATAGGAGAGAACGTCCGAATATGGCCGAGTCCATGACCTGTTCCCGGTGCGGGAAGCCGTTTGATGCCTTGGGGCCTCGGGGTGTCTGCGTACATTGTGTTCTCGAGAGCGCACTGTTGCCTTCGGCCGACGCCCTGGAATCCGTCTCCGCTCAGAACCGCGCCCAGAGCCAGCACGCTCCGGGCAACGCCCACGCCTCCGCCGACCGATCCGGCGAGGTTGCCGGTAGCCCTGAACCCGCGCGGTCAGGCACAGTTGTGCTGGCGCGTTTCGGCGACTACGAACTGCTGGAGGAGATCGCTCGCGGCGGCATGGGAATCGTCTATAAGGCCCGCCAAGTCAGCCTGAACCGCTTGGTCGCGTTGAAGATGATCCTGTCCGGCCAGTTCGCGAGCAAACAGGAGGTGCTCCGGTTCCGCGTCGAGGCTGAAGCCGCAGCCAACCTGCGCCACCCGAACATCGTGGCGATCTACGAGACCGGCGAGCATCAGGGCCAGCATTTCTTCTCGATGGAGTACGTGGCCGGGCCGAACCTCTCGCAGTTGGTCGGGAACCGACCGCTCAATGCGCAACTTGCCGCGCGCTACACCCTCGCGATCGCACGGGCCATCCACTATGCCCACGGCCAGAACACGCTGCATCGCGACCTCAAACCATCGAACGTGCTGGTGGACGCCGACGACCAGCCGCGCATCACGGACTTCGGCCTCATGCGCCGCTTGCGAGGACCCTACGGCCTTACCGTGACCGGCCAGATGCTCGGTTCGCCGAACTTCATGCCGCCGGAACAATGTGGGATGCTCAGCATCCGTAGCAGCCGACGTGAGGAGGCTCATTTTGAAAAATCCGAAATCCGACCCGCTGTGACGGCGAGGCAGCGCGGCGAGAATCCGAAATCCGAGACGGAGCAGGCCAAGGCCAAAGTGACGGATGGGGCCTTGGCCGATCGGCAATCTGAAATCGAAAATCACAAATCCAGGGCCGGCCCGTGGAGCGACGTGTACGGCATCGGCGCGATCCTTTATCATCTGCTCACGGCCCGGCCTCCGTTCCAGGCCGAGACAGTTCAGGACGTGCTCCTTCAACTGCGCGAGCGGGACCCCGTGGCCCCGCGTCTGCTGAACCCGAGCGTCCCGCGCGATCTCGAAACCATCTGTCTGAAATGTCTGGAGAAGGAGCCGGACCGACGCTATGCCACGGCCGACGAACTCGCCGACGATCTTGACCGCTTCCTGAAAAACGAGCCAATCCTGGCCCGTCCAGTGGGTCGCGCCGAACGCGTCTGGCGCTGGTGCCGTCGCAAGCCGGCACTGGCGAGCTTCGTCGCCGCAACGTCCGTGCTGTTGCTCGCGATTCTCATCGGCTCGCCCATCGCCCTCATCCGCATTGACCGCGAACGACTCCGCGCCGACGCGGAGGCCACCGAAGCTCGGCATGGAATCTATGCGGCGGATATGGCCATAGCTCAGACTGCCCTGGGTCAAAATGATGTCGGTCGCGCCCGCAAACTCTTGAGCCGCCACATACCTCAAGCGGGCTCTCCCGATTTGCGCGGTTGGGAATGGCGTTACCTTTGGAAGCAATGCCAGAGTGATGAGTTGACAACATTGGATGTGCTGTCCAATGCCGTCTCACTGGTTCGCTACAGTCCAGATGGCCGTCAGTTGATCGCGGGAGACTTCGACGGCAATCTGGTTCTCTGGGACATGCTCCGACATGCTGCAGTGGTTCGGACCAACCTCCTGTTCTCCCATAGCCGGGTGAATTTCTCGCCCGATGGAGCACTCCTCGCGCTGGTGGGTTATGCCGGGACGAACTTTTTCGTCCGGCTGTGGGAGACCAGCTCGTTCCACGAAATGGCGCTCATTGCGCAATCCACGAACGAGATCGATTGGCTGTCCTTCGCGCCCGAGGGGAATCGACTCTTGGCCATTTCAGAAAGTGTGCTTCGAACCTGGGATTTGAGTGGGAATGAAGTCGAGCGGCAGGATCTCCCGCCGGGCAGGCCGAGCGGCTGGTGGAGTGGCGGTCAAGATTTCACAACCAATCGACAGACTTTGGTGCTCGTGCAGGAAGGTAATCTCCTGCTGTGGGATGCACGCAAGCACAGCATCCAGGCTTCGATTCGCGGGCCTTGGAAGCCAGGGAGCTTTGAGCCGACCACATTCTGCCTTTCGGGAGATGGACGACTTTTGGCAGTGGGCCATCCCAATCGCAAAATCTCGATCTGGAACGCGCTGAACGGCCAGCTTATCACCAATCTCACTGCCCATCGGGGTTGGTCCGTAGCTCTGACCTTCTCGCCGGACAACCACCGGCTCATCACGTCCAGCCACGATCAAACGTTGCGGACCTGGGACACGACGACCTGGACTGAACTCGGCAGACTGCAGGGCCACGAAAACGAAGTCTGGTCTTTGACGATGTCTCCGGACGGAGAAACGCTCATCTCCGGAGGAAAAGACGGCGCGGTGAAAGTCTGGAATGCGACGCCCAGGCGCGCGGCGCGCGAGATCCTGACTTTCCCAGGGTCGGAGACCGATCTGGTTCCATCACCGGACGGCTACGATTTTGCTGCACCTGGCACCAACGAAATCCAGATCATCGAGTCGCGCACGCTCCGGGAAATTCGACGTGTCTCGACCAGGGTGACGAATCAAACGGTCCTCGCTCTCTCTTCCGGCGCTCGATGGGTGGCGTGCAGAGGCGAAAGCAACAAAGTGGAGCTGTTAGAAACCGAGACAGGCCAAGCGCAGACTCTCCCCCTCCAAGTTGGCGATCCGATTGAACGAGGTGAGTTCTCTCCGGATGGGCATTGGCTGGCCCTCGCCACACCGGAAAGCAGAGTGTTCATCTGGGAGATACCCGCCAAACGTGTCACACGGCAGTTCGAGGTCAACGCTTCTTGGCCTACTTGCCTTCGCTTTTCGCCTGACTCAAAGGTTCTCCTCACCAGTCACGGTAATCGGATGCGACGGGCCTCCATGCTCTGGCGAGTCGAGACAGGCGAGCGCTTGGTGGAATTGCTTGGGCACCGCCAGTCCGTAGAAGGAGCCGCATTCTCCAGCAATGGAAAACAGGTCGCCACGACGAGCGAGGACGGAACGACCCGTGTCTGGGATGCAGTCACAGGCCGGCAAATCGCATCGTTGCGTGGCCAACTCGCGGGTGCTTTTTCCGTGGCATTTTCGCCTGACAGCACTCGGTTGGTAACCGGGAACGGCGGTGGCCCCGCGCGACTTTACGACATCGCGCGAGAGCAAGAGCTCACCTCCCTCCACAACCTGACGGATGATGTGCGGACGGGGGCCATTTTCTTCCTGGACGAAGACACCATCGTGGGAGCGAGCCGCCAATGGGGAGACGCGCGCCAGCGGAGCCTGATTCTATGGACGGCAGCTCCGCTGATCTCGTCCTCAACCGCGGCGCACACGGCGCGAACGGTCGAACACCACACTGACACTCAATGAAGGAGCACAAGGAGACGCTCAAACCGCAGTTCTTTCGAGTGGTGCGAGAAACAATTCCGCAACCTCGAAGCCCTTCTTCTTTAGAACTCATGTGAAGACCGAACCGGCTTATGAAAACAACCATCCGACCACAACGGTTCCCGGATACGAATCCGAAATCTGGCATCGGTTTCACTCTCATCGAACTGCTAGTCGTCATCGCCATTATCGCGATTCTGGCCAGCATGCTCTTGCCCGCGTTGGGCAAAGCCAAAACCAAAGCCCAAGGCATTCAGTGCCTCAGCAATCTCCGGCAATTGGGGGTGGCTTGGTACATGTACGCCGACGACCATGATAGCCGAGTGCCGCCGAACTACGGGGCGAACGATCAAAGAAACGCTTGGGTCCGGGGTTGGCTGGATTTTACGCCCGACAACCGCGACAACACGAACTTGGTTTATCTCGAAACGGGCCATTTGTGGCCTTACAGCAAGTCCGCAGGCATTTACAAATGTCCTGCCGATAAAAGTACCGCAAAGATTCAAGGCAAATCCTACGCACGCGTCCGCAGTGTCTCGATGAACGGATGGATCGGCCAAACCAACTCAAACCTGATCTGGCCCACCACGGGGAACACTACGTTCCAGGTCTTCAACCGGCTCTCACAGATCCCCACACCGACTGGCATTTGGGTGCTTTTGGACGAGCGCGAGGACAGCATTGATGATAGCTACCTCGGCGTGGAAATGATGCTGAGCGCGTTTGGGAATTGGCCGGCCAGCTACCATAACGGCGCGTGCGGCTTTGCCTTCGCGGATGGCCACGCCGAAATAAAATCCTGGAAGGATCCCCGCTCCAAACCTCCGATTGGGCGAATCCCGCCGGGCGAAGGTGTTATGCCCAACAACCCGGACATCAGATGGATTCAGGATAGAACGACCGTGCGCCGATGAGCGCTCGGAAACCAAGCAATGATTTATGGTTTTCCAGTTTGATCCGTGGAATCCGTGAAATCCGTGGCAAACCTCGTCCGGACCTGTCGACATCCTTTAATCCAAGAAACGGCATTTAATGGCCGCAAAAGATCGCAAAGACCGCAAAGACGAGCAGGAAGGCAAAACGAATGGGCTGACAGATCCAAAGGTGGGTGCGTGAAAAGCCTTCAAGGTCTTCTTCTCTCGGCGTTCTGTGCGTTCTTTCGCGGCTGAAATACTTCTTTTAGGTTGGTTCTCTAACTGGCTGGCGCCAGACCGGGTGACAGTCTCCGCAGTCCCGCCATCGACCTCGAAGCGTTTCTTCTTTAGAACCCAATTGAAAGACACAACCGGATTATGAAAACCAACGACTCGATTACAACAATCGCCACGGTGCAAAAGGCCGGCCAACGCTTCAACCAGCACTTCCCAACAAACTCGACAGAGAGGCGCTGACTCAAAAGCCCGAGCCGCAATACTGTTAAAAGATCATGAGACCAAATCTGGGATTGATCGTGGAACTGAGTTTAATGGCAGCGCTTCTCAACCTGCCGCCGGAAGCCGGAGCGCAATCCGCAGGCACCCTGAGTTTTGCACCATCCACCTACACGGTAAGTGAATCGGTCGGCACGGCTCAAGTAACGGTCACTCGCAGCGGCGCGACCAGCACCACGGTGAGTGTCCATTACGAAACGCAGGATGGCCAGGCACGCGCGGGTTCTGATTACACGGCTCAAACCGGCACACTGACTTTCGGCCCGAATGAAACGCTCAAGACCATTTCAATTCAGATTTTCGACGACGACATTCCCGAAGGCGACGAGGCTTTTGGCTTGTTCCTGAGCAACCCCACGGGAGGAGCGCAGATCAATCAGGGTTACTCCTATGTGACCATCCGCAACAATGAATCGTTTGTCCAGTTCAGCGCGGCCAGTTACACCGTGAACGAGTTTTCAGGTTTCGCGTTGATCACAGTCACCCGCACACCCAACGACTCTTATGTGAACATCGGTTACGCGACGAGCGGTGGAACAGCCACTGCAAATCTGGACTACCTGACGCTGCAAGGAACACTCGGCATCGGTTCTGATCAGACCAACGCCACCTTCGCTGTACCCATCTTCGAAGACACCCTCAGCGAAGGCAGTGAGACCGTGAACCTGACCCTCAGGAACCCGTTCAACGTGGCATTGGGCGCGCCAAACACGGCCGTGCTTACGATTCTCAATGCCAACAGCGGAGTGGAGTTCGCTCTTGCCACCAGTGAGGTGAACGAAAACGGCGGCCGCGCAACCATCGTCGTGCGCCGGCGCGGTGACACGAACGTGGCCTTCACGGTCGATTACACCACGACTACCAACGGCACCGCCAAAGGAGGCGTGGATTACCAGCCCGTGTCCGGATCACTGACCTTCACGCCCGGCGAGACGAACAAGCAGATCGACATGCCGGTAATGGACGATCCACTGGTGAATGGCGACCGAACAGTGATTCTAGCGTTGAGCAATCCCCAAAGCGGGACGGTCCTGGCCGAACATGACACCCACCTGTTGACCATCCGGGACAACGAAAAACCCGCCGTCGTCGCTCCCGGTTTCAACATCGTATACGGTAATCCTGAGTCAGTGCAGGCTTTGGCTGTCCAGGCGGACGGAAAGGTCGTTATCGGTGGCGATTTCATCACGCTCAATGGCGTGGGACGTATCGCAAGGCTGAATCCGGATGGTTCACTCGACGCCGCCTTCAATCCTGGATCCGGCGCGGACGGTCCCGTTGATCATCTGGTTAGTCAAGCCGATGGCAAGATTCTCGCCGCCGGCGGTTTCAGGCTCGTGAACGGCGCCGCACGGATGAGCATCGTTCGTTTTAATCCAGACGGCTCGGTGGACAGCGCTTTCAATCCCACGCTCGATGGTCCGGTTGCGCGATTGGTTGTCCAACCCGACCATAAGATTTTGATCGCGGGGGGGTTCAACCGTGTTAATGGCGCTTCTCGCAATCGGATCGCCCGCCTCAACCCGGACGGTTCCCTGGATGGGACGTTCAGTCCGGGAACCGGCGTTAACAACTTCGTGTCGGCTCTGGCGTTACAAGCGGACGGCAAAGTGCTCATCGGAGGAGCGTCTAATTTTGCTTCGACCAACGGCGTCGGCAGCAACTCGACGGCCCGGCTTCATTCCGATGGTTCCGTGGACACCGGTTTCACTCCAGCGATTGAAACCAATAGCACCGTGCAGGTGATCACGCTTCAGGGAGACGGCAAAGCCGTCCTGAGCGGATATGTTCCTAACCCGAACACCGGCGCTCTCCGCTTTTTCCTCGTGCGGCTGAACGCAGATGGGTCACGTGATAACCAGTTTGTGGCGGATCCGGCAGCGCGTCGCCCGATCAGCTCGGTCGTAACGCTCCAGGACGGCAGAATCCTCGCCGCAGGGAACGGTGGGTTCCTGTTGCTCAACGCGGACGGGTCGCGTCAGTCGACTTTCGTGGACGTGTTCGATGCGTCAGGCAATTCGGGTTGGGTCAGCTCGGCCGTCGCGCTGGACGATGGGACCGCCATCATCGGCGGTTCCTTCAGTTCCGTCAGCGGAACCAGTCGTCGCGGCATCGCCCGAGTGTTCTTCGACAACCGCAAGCCCGCTTTCGAGTTCAGTTCGAAGGGATACGCGGTCAGTGAAGACGACGGCGCGGTCAAAGTTACTGTCGAACGTCTGGGAGAGACTTCAGGCGCGCTGACGGTGAGCTATCTCACACTCGACAGCTCGGCCACGGCGGGATCGGATTATTCGGCGCAAAGTGGCGCACTCAATTTCGGGCCGCTGGAAACGAGCAAGCCGATTTCCATTCCGATTCTTAACGACGCGTTTCTCGAGAGCGATGAGTCCTTCAACGTCACTCTGCGTAATCCATCCGGCGGCGCGTTGCTTGGAGCTTCCGTTCCCACTACGGTCATCATTCTGGACGACGAACGGCCCGGCAGCCTCGATTCTCGCTTCAATCCGACGAATTTGATCTACTCGGATTTGGGTGCTTATTTCCCAAGTTATCCCGGTCCACCGTTGGCTTCACTGCTCGCGACAACCGGCGGCAATGTGTTGTTGGTCTCTCCAAATACAGGCGAGTTCTTCCGTTACCACGCGGACGGTTCGCTCGACTCGGGATTCCACCCAGTCACCAACGGACTTGTTAAAGCCGTTGCGCTGCAAACAGACGGCAAAATCCTGATTGGCGGCGCGTTCAGCCAGGTGCTCGGTTCCAGCCGCGCGAACCTCGCTCGGCTGAACAGGGATGGCTCGCTCGACCTCGCGTTCAATCCACAGGCTGGGACGGACGGTGAAGTGCAAGCCATCGGCCTGGATGCATCGGGCAACATCGTCGTTGCCGGATTTTTCGGCGTCGTGAACGGCATGCCTCGTTCGCAGGTCGCCCGCCTCAAGCCGGACGGGACGCTGGGCAATGGACTCACGAACACATTCACTTCTTCGATCCAGGTCGAAGCTTTTACCTCGGTGCTGATACAGGCCGATTCAAAGGTGGTCCTGACTGGCCGCTTTGTGGATGGCATCAACGGCAATCCGTTGGGCATCATTCGCCTGAATGCGGATGGCTCGCTTGATTTGACTTTCCCCGGGGCAGTGGGAGGCCAAGTCAATGCGGAAGTCCAGCAATCCGATGGCAAGCTGGTGATCGCCGGGTCATTCATTACGGTGCAGGGAGTCAGACGCCCAGGAATCGCACGGCTGAACTTGGACGGCTCGTTGGATCGTGGATTCAACGTGGAAGTGCCGATTCGACGCGTCTGCGGGCTCGGTTGCCGCTGGGTTGCGCCCATCGAAGCGCTGGCCTGCCAGCCCGATGACAAGCTGATCATTGGTGGAACTTTCTCCGAAGTTGAGGGAACTCCTCGTCAGGGCATAGCCCGGCTTCTACCCGACGGCGAGCTTGATTCCGTGTTCGACGCCGGGAGCGGCTTGGTCTTCGGTGATCCGAATTACGCCCTCCCGCGGCCGGGCCAAGTGCGCGCGATTGCTCTGCAGGCCGATGGCAAAGTCGTCATCGGCGGTCAATTCACTGCGGTCAATGGCATATCCCGCTGGGGTTTGGCCCGCGTGCATGGTGACGAGGGCTTGAGCGACTCCGTCATCTATTTCGCTGCAGCGACGTATTCTGTCAGTGAAGACTCGGACTTTGCAATCATCCGGGTTGACCGGCTTGGCAATGTCAACTCCACCGTGAGCGTTGATTTCGCGACCGCCGACGGCACGGCCCGCGCCGGATTGGATTACTGGCCCGCCAACGACCGACTGACCTTTTTGCCTGGACAAACTACTCGATATCTCGCCCTTCCCCTCATCGAAGACGGGACGCCGGAGCCAGACGAAACGGTTCAGCTCAGGCTGACCAATCCGAGTGGTGGCGCATGGATCGGCCTGCAACCCCTGGCCACGCTGCGGCTTCTGGACAACCAGCGGCCGGGCAGCCTGGATTGGAGTTTCGACCCCGGCGAAGGCGGCTCGGGCGGCGATTACTACAACCCGACCATCAGCGCGGTCGCTGTTCAACCTGACGGGCGGATTGTGATCGGCGGAAGCTTTAACTTCTGGAACGGAGCGAGCCGTTTGGGGATCGCGCGCTTGAATCCGGACGGTTCGTTGGATACCAATTACAACCCTGGCACCAACCTTTTTGACCTCATCAACGGTCCCTATCCCAGAGTCACCGGATTGGCCGTTCAGCCGGATGGCAAACTGTTGGTGAACGGCGTGGATCAGGGAATTTTCCGGGTGACCACAAGCGGGACGCTTGACACCAACTTTCCCTCGGGCTGTTGCTGGGGCAATCTGTTGGCAGTGCGGAGCGACGGCAAATTTCTGGTCAGTGACGGCTACTCGCTTACCCGCTTCACTTCTAGTGGCGTAGACGAGGCCTATCTTGCATTCGACTTTCCCGGCGGGTTTGACGTGATTTCAGCGCTCGCAGTTCAGCCGGACAATCAGCTCCTCGTCGCCTTTCGGAGCTACTCCAGCCAAAACTCGCTCATCAGGCGTTTCCATCCCGATGGCGCGACGGACCCCACGCTTCAGATACTGATCTCCGGCAAGGTTTCCGGGCTGGCTCTGCAGCCGGACGGAGCGATTCTGGTCGCTGGCGGCTTGTTCAACGCGGGAGGATTCAGCCTCAACAGCATTGCCCGGTTCAATACGGATGGATCGCTGGACACCACATTCGATCCGGGCAGCGGGGCGCCCGTCTCCGCGGTGATGGTTCAAGCGGATGGTAAGATCATCCTCGCGGGCGAATTTATTTCTTTCAACGGCGAGAAACGAATTGGTCTCGTGCGGCTCAACGGCGACAAAGGCTACATTCAATTCGATCCTCCCGCTCTGGGCGCTGGCGGTCAACTGCGCCTGGGCGTCAACAGTCAGCCAGGCAAGACCTACATTCTGGAAGTCTCGGACGATTTACTGCACTGGTCGCCGATTCAAACCAAAATCGCTACCGGATTCGGTCTGGACTTCACGGACACGAACACGGTCGATTCCAATCGGCGCTTCTATCGCATAGCAGCGCCTTAGGACTCGTCCAAACGTCCACCCTGAGCAAAACGAAAGCGCTGAAGATCAAATTGCTCTTCGGGGCATCGCACGCCATACCCTTCGCGCATCCGAACAGGATGGAACGCAGAACAGGCGAGTTGGATCTGAAAGAAGCGGCTGCGGCCGAACGTTGAGAGGTACGGAAATTGTCTATGAGAAAAATCCTGTCCCCGATAATCGCGCTGGCAGGCCTCGATCTATTGGACCGACGATTTTGAGTTCCACGCGAACTACGGGGCTGGCGCGTTTGGTGCCCTCGTGGCGGATGTGCATACCGATGTGCCCTGTGGTGTTTGCGGAGGAGATCCTGGGCTTGGCGGATGCAACTCCGTGTGTCCCGCCCAGACCGTCAACCTTGAGTGAATCAGCCTCGCGTTCCCGCCCAAGGCAGATTCAAGAACTTGAGTAGTCTGAGCCCCCGCCTCGCTACCGCTTCCGTTCCATCACGGCCCAGATTTGCGGCACGTCCAGCACAAAGCCTCTCAGGAGCGGTTCGCCAGACAGGGTCGCCGGGTCGTTCACAATTCCCACCGCTGCGCCGGGTCGATAGATGTGGACCTGCTTGCTCGCGGGATCGAGCAGCCAGCCGAGTTGCGCGCCGTTCTCGCGATACTCCTCCATTTTCTTGTGCAACGCGCGCATCAGATCCGAAGGCGAGCGAAGTTCCAAGACAAAATCCGGGCAGAGCGGCAGGAATTTATGCCATTGTTCATCCGTCAACGCATCAAGCCGTTCGTTGCGGACCCAGGCGACGTCCGGCGAGCGTGTCGCGCCGTTGGGGAGATTGAAGCCGGTGGAAGAACCGAAGACCTGGCCGGTGCCGTCGCGGCGGGCCCATTGTTCAAACAGGAAAACCAGTTCGCTGCTTCCCCGTCCGCTGCTTCCTCCTTCTGGCGCCATAATGATGATGTCTCCTTCGGCGGTGCGTTCGATCTGCAAATCGCCATTGAGCTGACAGAACTGGAAGAACTGCTCGTCATCCAAGTCGATAACCGGTCGTGTGTGGACGATCAGCGGCTCCTGCCCGATTAATGTTCCGTGATGTGCCATCTGGCTAAACCCTGCCAAGACAAGTCCACTTCAGCAAGCCGCTAGTCGATTTGCTACTTGGTCAGCTTCAATCCTGCTCGGGCGTGAAGATGCTCTTTGGCGCGTTGCGGCGGAGCTCGACGTGGGTATCGACAAAGACCGCGTTAGCGCGGCGTTTCTGGCCTTTCGGCCCTTTGATGCCCCGGTCCGTGTCCGAACTTCTTTCATTCCCACCGCTGTGGCGATAACAGACGTTGGCGGTCGGGTCACCGTCTGGATAGAGGCAGGAGTCCCAACCATCAGTGTCCGCATAAAGCACCGTGCCGGCCACGTCTTTGACATGACGGAAACCGACGTCTCTGCGACCGTTGTTGATGTAGGCGTTCTGTGCGTAGGCCAGGAATCCCCAAAAGCCGCCCTCTCGAACCGAGCCTGTGCCTTGTTCCGGCTGCGCTTTCTGCAAACTGGACGGACAGATGAACACTCCGCGGCCGGATTCATTGGTTTTCCGACCCAGGTACGGCTGCAGTTGCCGATACCAAATCGGGAAGAGCGGCCCGTTGAAGCCGTCCGCAGGCGGCCAGCCGATGGGATAGACCTGATGATCTTCGTCGTACATCATCGCCGCCATGCTGAGCTGGCGAAGGTTGCTTTGGCATTTGGCGCTTCTGCCCTTGTCCCGTGCGCGCGCCAGCGCCGGCAGCAGCAGACCCGCGAGCACAGCGATGATGGCGATGACCACGAGAAGCTCGATCAGGGTGAAGGCGGGCGCGAGCCGACCCGGGCGTCGGCGCCGCATTTGGAACGCGATTCTCATTTGGCTCTGGGCGGCAAGAAGCATGCTGAGACAACAGTGTACTACAACCAACCGCATTCCAGCAACCCTGCGATGATGGAGCTGGTTCGGCAATGTTCGGGAACAGATCTGTTTTGTTTCGGCCTTTCAGGCCTTGGGGGAACCTTGTGCACTTGGCTACCTGGGCCTCCAGCCCAGGCTGTAATATTGCGGGCCTTCGGCCCTGAGAACTGCCTTCGGCCCTGAGTACTTCGGGTGAAGTGTCACCGCTGCACCCGCGCTCCTCCCCCTTTCATCAGCTTCTCGACTTCGTCCTTTGACGCCATCGAAGTGTCGCCGGGAGTCGTCATCGCCAGCGCGCCGTGCGCCGCGCCGTAATCGACCGCTTTCTGCGGATCGCCCGTGGTCATGAGGCCATAGATGAAGCCGGAGGCAAAACTGTCGCCACCGCCGACGCGATCGAGAATTTCCAGGTCGGGGTACTTGCGGCTCTCATAGAACTTCCCGTCCATCCACGCAATGGCCGCCCAGTCGTTGATTGTGGCGGTCTTCGCCGCCCGCAGCGTCGTGGCTGTGGCCCCAAAATTCGGATACGCTTTCACCGCTGTTTCAATCATCTTTTTGAACGCAGTGACGTCAATGTGAAGCAGGTTTTCGTCGGCGCCTTCGACATGGAAGCCGAGACAAGCGGTGAAATCCTCCTCATTGCCGATCATCACGTCCACGTATTGAGCGATCTCCTTGTTGACCGCCTGTGCGCGTTTCTGACCGCCTATACTCTTCCACAGGGAGGGACGATAGTTGAGGTCGTAGGAAACCACAGTGCCATGTTGCTTTGCCTTTTTGACGCATTCGATCACCAGCGGCGGCGTGGCATCGCTGAGTGCGGCGAAGATCCCGCCGGTGTGAAGCCAACGCACTCCGAGTTCGCCGAAGATGGCGTCCCAATCAAAGTCGCCAGGTTTGAGCTGGCTCGCCGCCGTGTTGCCGCGGTCGGGGATCCCTACTGCGCCGCGCACACCGAACCCGCGTTCGGTGAAATTGAGACCATTGCGGACGACACGCCCGACCCCGTCAAACGGCATCCACTTGATGAACTCGGTATCCACACCGCCTTGCAGGATAAAGTCCTCAATGAGCCGCCCCACGTCATTGTCCGCAAAAGCTGTGGCAACGGCGGTCTTGAACCCGAAGCAGCGACGCAGGCCGCGGGCGACGTTGTATTCGCCGCCGCCTTCCCAAACCTTGAACTCGCGCGCGCAGCGGACCCGGCCTTCACCAGGATCGAGGCGGAGCATAATTTCTCCCAGCGCGAGGAGATCGTATTTGCAGGAGCCGGCGGGTTTGATGCTTAAGGCAGCCATGATTGGACATTGGGTTAGATGATCGAATCGTTCCCGGCTTCAGCCAATCCGACCGGCGCAAATGCAGTCGTAGCTTGAACGGGCGAACCCAATTGTAAACACTATCGGGGAAACTCAACACATTTTTAACACAATCGCTTTGTTGAATCTAGAAAAAGAGTCGAACCGCAGATAGACGCAGATGCACGCAGATAACGGTTTGTTTCCCCTCACTCTCCCTTGGGGCTCTTGGGGAGAGGCTAAGTGTGCTATCTGCGTTCATCCGCGTTTATCTGCGGTCGGATGTTGTACGGAGGCTGGAGATCCAGTGAGATCGAGCTGCAAGGTTTGCCGGTAATCGTGGCGCATAGCCTCGATTTCCGCGAGCAAATGTGCGTGCATCTTTTCCAGCCGACGGACAGCAAACGGGGCGCGGAAGAGCACCAGGGCCATCCGGACGTTGTCGCCAAACCGACGGCAATGGCGGAAATAGTGATGTGCGATAAGCCCCGTCACCGGCAGCGAGAGTGCATACCAGAAACTGGCGGGCCAACCGAACCAATGATGAATGGCCCAGACGTAGAGGGAGTAGCACGCGCCAAAGCCAGCCAGTCCAGCCAACATTGAAACGTGCGGGGTTTGCGCTTTGCGCACAGACGCATGTGTCAGGTGATTCACGGCCCAGTTTACAAGCAGAGTGGGCGCCAGACGGTGCACCCAGCCGAAGGCAGCGATCGGGAGTCCCATCACGACGGCCGCAGCCGAGATAAAGCTTCGAACTGGCAGGATGGCCTTGCTCCTGAACTGTTCTACCGCGGCGTCCGACAACCGGAACCGATCACGCCAGTGTTCGTATCGGTTCAACGCGCGGACAAATGCCGTCAACCGTTCCGGATGGACACGGCCTGCGTATTCCACTGCGTTAACGATTGCCTGCGACAATACCAGTTCTTCAGCGCGAGGCGCCAAGGGTTCCTTCACGACCAGGTTGCCCAGTTTCAGCTGCTCCAGATAAAGTCGCTGCACTGCTTCCACGAGGCGGGATTGCTCCAGTTTCGGCAAGTGGACGATAAGCGATTGCAGACGCTGTTCGATTTCGGAGTTCAATTCCTGAATACATTCTTTCCGGCGCGCGTCATAGGTGCCAAGGAAGCCACCAACGCGAATCGGGTCTCCGAAATGAACGAGCACTTCGCTGCGATATCGTTCTTTCGCGGAATAGGTCAGACCGACCGGGACAATTTCCAGACCCAGCCTGCCGCCATGTCGATGTTCCAACTCGAGCGCCATTCGCGCGGCGCCGGTCTTGACGGTTTTGAGCTGCGAATCATCGTAGGTAATGCCTTCAGGAAAAATTCCGACCGCGCCATTCTGTTCGAGAACCTTGAAACAGGCCTCGAAGGTGTCCAGCACCGAACGCATCGCCCTTGGGTCGTCCTTGAGCCGATTCACCGGAATGATGCCGCACTGCTTCAGCAGCCAGGCCAGTGGTTTGAATCGAAATAGTTGCACGGTTGCCACGAAGTGGACCTGACGCGGAATCAACGCGCCGATGATAAACGAGTCGGTGATTGACCCGGGATGGTTCGAGACAAATAAAACCGGGACAAGCAGTGGCACGCGCTCCGGGTGGAACAGTTCCACGCGCCGGAAATAGACGCCTAACAAGCACCGAACCAGTTTCGTTACCGCGCTGCTGAGGAGTTTTTTCAGGAACTTCATCTGGGCGGAATATCGAAAGCATGCTCCGGTCCTCCAGAGAATGCCAACCAAACGCTAGCGCGCGACATAAACGGCGTTCAGAAACTTAGCCTTCGGGCATGATCTCCAACATTAAACACGCCAGGCTGACTTCGGAACGCGGTTGAGTTGTCCAAACTTAAGGGCTTTGTGGCAGGCGATCTGCTAAATACAGTACAGGCCGTGCAAGAGGCGCTGAAGTTGGATGAAAACGGGACATAAGTCCGAATTGACTGTTCCAATTTCATCAACCGCCGTTGGCCGAAGGAAAACAAGTCGATTGACTTGATTAACACGCGAAGCCGAGTTTATGACGATCCATCAAGCTGAACAGTTTATACGAGCCTATCAAGAAATCCTGGCCGACGAATCCAAACGGGGGAGCCGTCGTGATCCCTCCATACTGCCTGCGCCCAAAGAAGGGGTCATGCAGGCCATTAAACTGGAAATCGCTAATTTGTTTCTACTCAACTCGCACACGAACGAGAGCATAACCCGACCGCTGATCAACGCGGCCATGTTCCTGGACAGCTTCAGCGAACTACCGTTCGAGCCCTCGGAATTCATCGAGTCGATGCATCGGCGCCGGCGCGAAATCGATTTGTTTTATGTTGAGTTGCTTAAGTTGGACCGCGGCGATTCCTTTTACTGGCAGCGCGTTTACACGATGATCGGCATCGAAATCGGCACCAAGAAAACCACTTTCTTCCAGGAAATGAAACTGCGCCTCGGAATCGTGCCCCGCGAGGAAAGCGAGGATCTATCCTATCGGCAACCCGTCGGCCGGTTGGCGCTCGATTGAGGTGGCATCCTCAATCTCCCGCGCAATGCCGCTCGATTCAATACGAGTTGAGTCACTGTAAAGCGGTCGCGGTCATCCAACCCTGGCTTCTCTCGCGCCATCCATTCCGGCTCCCGCCAGGCGCACGGCTGTTTCGCGGCAAACCTCGCGGGCTGCGTTTGGATGCCCCAGTTTTCTCGCCGCACGCGCCATGTCCTTGAGCTTTTTCGAGCCAATCAACTCTTCAAGTTTGAACGGCAGGTCTTCGATCCGATTGACCTTGGCGGCCGCTCCGTGTTCGAGGAGAAAGTCGCTGTTGGCCGCTTCCTGGCCGGGAATTGGATTAAGAATGAAAAGCGGTTTGCCCAATGCCAGCGCTTCCGAAGTCGTCAACCCGCCTGGCTTCGAGACTATCAAATCCGCCACCACCATTAACTCGTGCATGTTCGTTGCGAATCCGAGCACGCGTGTCGGATGCCGATAATCCCGGCACGCCAAATCGCGGCGCAATTTCTCATTGCGCCCGGCTACCACCAGCGTCTGAATCTCCCGCTCGATCTTGTCCAACGCGATCAGAATTCGGGCGACCGGTCCCATGCCGAATCCGCCGCCCAGCACGAGCAGGACCGGCAGGTCATCGCGCAATCCAAGATTCCTTCGCGCCGCGGGCAAGTTTTGAAGGCCCGAGAATTTTGAGGCGATAGGAATGCCAGTCACCACTACGTTTTCTGGTCTTGCTCCACGCGCCACCAGGCTCGATTTGGTCTCTGGCGCCGCCACGCAATACAGATCCACCGCCTGCTCCATCCAGAGCGCGTGGGCCTCGAAGTCGGTCACCACGCAGACTGTCATTGGGTTGAATCCTTTGCGTTCCAGATGAGCCATGATTTCAACAGGCAGGTAATGGGTGCAGACCACCGCGTCCGGCTTGAACGCCTTCAAGTGCTTCACGAATTTGTGGTTCGTCCGCTCCGCGAATCCTCGCCGGAACCGCGCCACCTTGCGAAGCAAGGCCGGGTTGTCTGTTTTCTTGAACACCATGCCCCATAACTCCGGCGCATGTTCCACCAGTTTCACGTAACCCTGGACGTAAACCCGCCGTTGCAGGAGCGATACATAATCAAGCAAATCAACCTTCTCGACGACATCGCCTGGACGCGCCGCGCGCCA
>Ga0070689_100000674_pt1 | contig 20687 bp, 13 predicted proteins | sample KBSS23HmetaG_FD_64669 | JGI IMG/M metagenome (GOLD analysis project Ga0070689, IMG submission 64669) | Switchgrass rhizosphere microbial communities from Kellogg Biological Station, Michigan, USA - KBS S2-3H metaG | ecosystem: Host-associated > Plants > Roots > Rhizosphere ...
CTGAAGCGTTTCTTCGAGGTGCTGAATCCTCCCGGCCGAGACGTTACCTCGACCTTGCGTCGCATTGTTGAAGAACGGAAACCGAAAACGATTGCTCTCAACATGGGAGGAACGCGCGGCGTAACCAACGGGCTCACTCACGATGCTTTCAAGTATTTATCGGAGACCCTGGGCCAGGATTACGCGTCGCGCTTCGTTTCTGCTGCGCCGCTGATCGTCGAATACATGGACACGCGCCTGCCGGAGGAGTTGGAACACTATCGCACCGCTGTAGAGCTCACCGAAGTCCTGACGTTACGTGCGTTTTCCAACGAGGTGATCACGCCCGGCAAGACTACTGTCGGCGATGTGCGCTTTTGGTTTCTGCAACAGGTAAACAACGCTGGTCTGGGTGTTTGGTTTCAACCTGACCTGCGCATTCAACGACAAAGCCAGGAGACCGGTAAGACGCTGCAGTTTCTCAGTGTTGCTCCCGAGTCAGAGGTGATTCAGCGAGGCGACGTTATTCACATCGACTGTGGTTTGAATTACCTGGGCTTGAGCACTGACTGGCAGAAGATGGGTTACGTGTTGCGCGCTGGTGAGAAAGATGCGCCTGAAGGTTTGAAGAAAGCGTTGACGAACACGAATCGCCTTCAGGACGCGCTATTCACTCATATCAAACCCGGCGCGAAGGGTTTTGAAGTTTACGATGCCACTATGAGCGACATGAAACAGCTTGGCATTGAAGCGATGATTTATTCACACTCCGTCGGCAACCAGGGACATGCGCTTGGCGCGAGTATAGATTTCCGTCGTCCAACGGCGGACGCTCCGCTGGAGCCCGCTTTTCGCGAAGGCTCCTACACGTCGATAGAACTCAACACGACGACCGCGGTGCCGGAGTGGGGCGGGCAGAAAGTGACGATGATGATGGAAGACGACGCTTATCTGACCAGGGACGGCATGAAATGGTTCCGTCCCCGGCAGACAGCGTTCTACTTGATCCGTTAACTGTCAGCAACAAACGTCATGGTTGGTCCGTTGTTGCTGATGTTCCTGATGTTCAGCCCCGAAGATGAACCGTCCCACCAGCGGCTGTTTGGATTAGTCATGTCGCCGAAACGCGAATTACCGGCGCCATGAAACAGATCTTTCGCTTCACCCTGGCCGCTGTCCTGGGCATGCTCCAAATCAAATTCTCCGTCGGCCTGGACGAGTGAGCATTCGTAGTGTGAATTTGGCTTCATGCCCTGGTTCTCATTGCTGCCTAACTCATCAATGTGCCAGACCGCCAAACCCGAACCCGGCAAAGCGAGGTCACGCTTGATCTTCTGCCGGTTCTCGATGATGAAATACTCAGTGTCGTTCTTTTCCAGGATGTAGAAATCGTTGTTACCGGCGCGAACTGAGGCATTCAATCCGGGCGTAATGCCGGTAAGATTGTCGGCCCAGCCGGCTCGATACTTCAAATAGGCGTTTATCTGGGTTGGGTTCGTTGCGTTGTTTCCGCCGAAGCACATCAGGCAAAACCCTCCCACACCAAACGAATTCACGCCGTCCCGTCTGTAGTCGTACAAGTCGGGGAAGTCGCAAATCATGTGACCGTTCTCATGACAGAATGTGCCGAGCGTGAGCTGGCTTCCGATGTTTGTGATCTGATAGTCGGCAACGGTCTTGCCCGGCATTAACTGAAAGCTGGGTATTGTCGAAGCGTGCGGCCACAATCCCTTTGACCAGCCGTTAACCACGGGGCCGGCGTAAAAGATGTTTGTAGCGTACACGAATCCCTGGTCATCGACCGTCAGTGGGCTAAAGTCAAAGCCTTGAGCCTTCAGCGACTCTAACGCCTCTTTGATTAGTTCCTGGGTACGAAGCGGGTATGGCTGACTTTCATCGGTGTAGTGGCTTCGATTGTGCTTCGCGGTGTAGTAAGGCGCTACGATGTTGGTGTAACGCAACCTGCCGCCGGAGTTCTCAAGGAAATAATCATGAACTGACCCGTTATTGCCGAAGCCGTTATATCCCTGACGATTGCAAAAGGCTTCGACTTCCTGAGGCGAGATTGTGCGGGGGACGTCCGGAAAATCGACCAGCAGGCACAAGCCGACAAAATCACCGACTGTTTGGCGCTGCGGTGGCGCGGCGACGAGTTCCGAAGGGCCGGCTACAAGCGCTGCGCGTTTTTGCATGCGTGTGGTCTCGCGTCTGGTTTGCCAACGTGTTTTTGTTGCAACCAATCCGGAGCTCATGGCGCTTGACATGGACGCGGCCACTGGATTGGCTCTAATGCTTTTCGCGAGCCCGAGATCTCGAGGGTTCACTTTTTCGGCTTGATAACCAGTCGGCACGAGATCGTTGCCGTCACTACTGAGAGCGGCATATTGGTAGAAGCCGGTAACGGGATCTCGGGTTACAGTGAAGCCATCGAGGGTTTCAAACACAGCCTTCTCCTGATTCCCGAACCCCTTCACTTTCAAATAGGTGCCGTCGGGTTGAGGAAAAGTAAATTCTTGTCCGAAATATGGGATTGACATAGTTTCTCCTTGCTCTGCAGATCATTCTGCGAGGTGCTGACTCTTGCTGTTCTACCGGATATGCCGGAGGGATTGATTTCATTTCGTGGTAAGTGGATACCCTGATTTGCAGCTACCAAACACCCGCGTGATACACTGCCACACCTGTGCCCCTGTAGCTCAACGGTTAGAGCAGCAGACTCATAATCTGTTGGTTCGGGGTTCGAATCCCTGCGGGGGCACCAAGTAATTAGTGAGTATTGTTAGGTTTACGCCTCACGAATTTTTCTTCATAACACCCAAGACTCAAGATGGCGCGATTCTCCTTGGAGTGCGTGTGACTTGTCACCGCTTTGTAAATAGCGATACGTAACAGACTTCATCCCGTCTTCCTTTCAAGCCGCACGACCTTCCCTAACTTCGGGCTCGTCGGGGATAAGTGAGTTGAGCAATCTAGAATTCGGTGCTAGCATGGCCGTGGTAATTATCGTGGCCAAGATAATTAACAGGGCCGTGTTAATCTCAAGGATAAGGGCCATGAAGAATCAGGAAAAACCAGTGAAATCTCCTGCCATCGAACGAGAAAAGCGCGCGGAAGTTCTGCTCGCCGACATATTCGAAGAAGCCGGCTGGAGTGTTGAGCGCCAACCAAAACGCCGGAGATCTGAGTTCGACATGGTTGTCCGGCACCCTGACGGTGTTGTGTATGCCGTCGAGGTGAAGGCCGCTGTCGAGGGTCGCGCTGACCGTCTGCTGCCTCTTTTTTCGCAGGCCGTTCTACAGTCACTACAGGGTGCGGGCAAGAATGCGGCGCCTCTCGCGGTCGTTGCGGCTCCTAAGATCAGCCAAGGGGCCGCAGAGCAGATCCTAAAGTTTGCTGACCGCTACGCTCCCCATGTAGCGGCTGGCGTGATCGATTTCGAGGGGCTTCGTCTGTTTCGTGGGCCACATCTCGAGGGACTCAATGCAGAGGCTCCCCACAAGTCTCAATTCGCATCAAAGTCGCCCCGAGTCTCCGGTCACTTATTCTCCGATCTGAACCAGTGGATGCTGAAGGTATTGCTGGCGCCGGAAGTTTCCGAGGAATTACTTTCCGCTCCTCGTGGGCAATACAGAAACGCATCGCAACTTGCTCGCGTCGCTACGGTGTCCGTCATGAGCGCATTCCGCTTTGTGCAACAACTCCAAGAAGAGGGGTTTTTGTCTGAGCTTGGTCCATACCTAAACCTTGTGCGACGGGACGAACTATTTCGCCGATGGCAAGCGTCTGCTCAACGATCGGTCAAAGAAGTACCAATGCGATTTCTGCTCAAAGGAGATGCTCGCTCGCAACTCCGCAGAATGCTTGATAGTGGTCGCGCTTGTCTGGCGTTATTCGCTGCGGCAGAAGCCCTGAAGTTGGGGTTCGTAGAAGGCGTGCCACCGTATGTATACGTCGAGCGTATTCAGCCCTCGAATCTAGCGGCATGGAAGAACCTGCGACACTGTGAGCCGGGCGAGCGGCCCGACCTGATCCTTCGCCAGGCTCCGGTTCCGCAGTCGGTCTTTCGCGGATTAGTTCGCCCTAACGGTATGGCGTCGTCCGACGTTCTACAAGTATGGGTGGACGTTTACTCGCATCCGTCGCGCGGACGCGAGCAGGCAGATCTGATTCGCAAAAGAGTGCTCGAGCGAGTGATCGAGGGGAAGCGTTAATGGAGGATCTTGCGAACTTTGCTCGTCTAGTTGAAGCCATCCGCCCATGGCTCCCACACTTGGTGATCGTTGGTGGTTGGGCTCATAGACTACATCGGTTCCATCCACTTGCGACATCCCAAGAATATCGACCACTGCGCACGCGTGACGTTGACTTAGCGTTTTCACTCAACGCACCCCTAGAGGGCGATCTGAGGAACGCACTCAAGCAAGCTGGGTTTGAAGAAGAGCTATCGGGTGAACACACGCCGCCCGTCACGCACTACTATCTCGGTGGGGAGGACGCGGGGTTCTATGCAGAATTTCTAACTGTGAAACAAGGAAGCAGTGTAAAGCGTGATGGGAAAACAGATTTGACTGTTTCGAAAGCAGGAATCACCGCGCAAAAGTTAAGGCATCTCGAACTACTCTTGGCGACGCCATGGAAGGTCAAAGTTGGGCCGGAGCATAAAGTGCCAATTGAACGTGCAGTCGACCTGGTTATACCGAACCCGGTGAGTTTCATTGTTCAAAAGCTTTTGATCCACAAGCACCGAGACGCCGGTAAAAGGGCGCAGGATGTATTGTACATTCACGATACGTTGGAGTTGTTCGGTGCGTCGCTCGACCAGTTGAGGACGGTTTGGGAAGGTGAAGTAAGGTCGAAGATGTTACCAAAGACGGCGGAGCGGGCGCTCGCGACAGCATCGGAACTATTTGAAAGTGTGTCCGACACGATTCGCAATGCTGCGCGCATACCACCAGACCGAAATTTGCAGCCCGACAACCTTCGCGCTGCTATTCACTACGGCCTTAATGAAGTGTTAGGACTTGGCGTTGGTTCGAGCTAGTTGGTTCACGGGCTAGTGGAAGGATCTGGGCCTTCTATTTATCCGTCTGACAAGACGATCCTGGCGTCCACGATGGGAGGAGCTTCTCTCGTCGTTAGTACTCCTGCTGTTACGTTTCTGGATGGCGGCTGCTAAGTCCTAGTTTAGTTCAAGCGTGAGCAGCGGTATAGGCACATTGTTTTCTACACTCTCGGCGTAAATGAGCAGAGCCGTGAGGCTGAGTAGCGAAAGATATGTGAGAAAGGCCGTACCTAGTGACTTACCGGCCTCAAACAGAGACTGTTGTGCTTTGTCTATCTCAAAATTTAACAGCTCATTCGCGCTGGTATCAGTTGACGTGGACTCACTCTGTACCATTGGGGGTATGCCTCCTCTTGCTGAAGGTCACTTAATACTTTAATTCGGTGCCGCGCCGGTTACGGAGAAACGGCCTTCGATGAAGGTGGTCGTGTTCGCGTCCGCTGGGCCGGTGAAGCCCGGTTGTTTGCCGCCGATGGTTATTTTGAATTCGCCTGGTTCGACAACTGTTCGGCCATCGTCTGTGATCACCGCGAGTTGACGTGGCTCGATAGTGAACTTGATGACGCGCCGCTCACCGGGCTTTAGGTGTATTCGTTCGACTCCCGCAAGAGAGCGAATCGGCACCCGAACAGATGCTGCTAAGTCAGTCACATAGGCTTGCACCACCTCATCGCCCTCGCGAGTGCCGGTGTTCTCAACCGTCGCACTCACGGTCACACTTTCTGTTGGTGCTATGCGCGCCGGTGAAATGCTGAAAGCCGAGTATTTAAAGCGCGTGTAGCTAAGACCGAAACCAAACGGATAAAGCGGCTCGCCTTTGAAGAACCGGTACGTCCTTCCGTCCATTTGATAGTTATCAAACGCCGGCAACTGGTCCACTGATTTATAAAACGTCACCGGCAATCGACCTGCCGGGTTGTAGTCCCCAAAGAGGACTTCCGCAATTGCAGCTCCGCCTTCCTCCCCCGGATACCACGCGTGCACGATCGCCGCGACGTGCTCATTGGCCCAGTTCACAGCGAGCGCACTGCCCGACAACAAAACGAGCACCACAGGCTTGCCAGTTGCCGCAACAGATTCAAGCAAACGCTGCTGCCGCACCGGGAGATCGATACTCACGCGGTCGCCGCCGAGAAAACCCGGCTCACTGACATTCATTTCTTCGCCTTCGAGTCGCGCAGAAAGGCCCAGAACCATCACTACCGCATCTGCCTGTTTCGCAGCGTCGACAGCTTCCGCATACGGCGATCCGGTTTTGACGACAGCAGGAGGTTGCCACGCGAGTCTCGCAACTGCACCGATCTTGCTCTCGTAATAGTCCATCCTGATGTCGTAACTCTTGCCGGCCTCAAGCGTGACTTCGCCGGTAACAGTTGCCGGCGCGTGGTCGGTCCAGTCCTCTGCGATCAACTTGCCATCGAGATAGACGCGCACACCGTCGTCGGCGATTGCGCCGAAACGATATTTACCACTCATGGTAACAACGAGCTTGCCGGTCCAGCGTGCGGAAAAATCATCGGCCGGAATGCCAGGCGCCGGACTCATCATGCCCCAGTCGAAGTTCACTTCGGGATCCACGCGCGTCAAAACCGGCGCACCCGCGAGTGTCTTGTTGGCAAAATACTCAGCCTTGAGACCACTCGGTTCGCCGTTGGGTCCGCGCAAATTAGCCGCAGGCACAGGTACTGCGGAAATCTCTGTGAGCGTGGTGCCCACGGCGTGCAACACCTTCGTATTCGATGAGACGCGGGAACGAATGCCTGCGAGCGGCGTGGTTGTGCGCGACGGTTGGCCGTTGTAGTTACCGAGTAACACCTGAACGTCGTCTGCGTTTGGTCCAATGACGGCAATCGACTTCAGATCCTTACGCAGCGGCAGGGTGTTGTTATCGTTCTTCAAGAGGACTATCGACTTGCGTGCCGCTTCGAGTGCGAGCTGGCGGTGTTCGGATGAGTCGTTTGCTGAGAACGGAATTTTTGCGTAAGGCACGATCTCAGGTGGATCGAACATCCCGAGTCGAAAGCGGAATACAAACAATCGTTTCAGCGCGCGATCTATCTCACCTTCGGAAATCAATCCTTGCTTCACCGCGTTTACGAGTGCTTTGTAGCTGTCCCCGCATTCGAGATCCGTTCCGCGCTTGACCGCCAGGGCCGAAGCTTCTTCAGCGGTTTTGACGAAGTTGTGCCGCTTGTAGATGTCGTCGATTGCGCCACAATCGGAAACGACATACCCATCAAAGCCCCACTCGCCGCGAAGTGTGTCGCCGAGCAAGTGTGTACTTGCGCAGGCCGGTTCGCCATTTACCCGGTTGTAAGCACACATCACGGAGGCAGCGCGAGCTTCCATGACAGTGGCACGGAAAGCAGGCCAGTAAGTCTCACGCATGTCGCGTTCGTTTGCAGCCGCGTCAAATCGATGCCGCTCGGGCTCCGGACCAGAATGAACCGCGTAGTGCTTGGGAGTGGCAACAACTTTCAGATACTTCGGATCGTCACCCTGAAGGCCCTTGACGAATGCCACACCGAGACGGCTGGTGAGATACGGATCTTCTCCATAAGTCTCTTGCCCTCGTCCCCAGCGTGGGTCGCGAAAGATGTTGATGTTTGGCGACCAAAATGTAAGGCCATGAAACCGATCGTAGTTACCACGTCGTTGAGCTTCGTGATACTTGGCCCGCGCTTCGTCGGAGATCACCGTGGCGACGCGATTGACCAGTGGCGGATCGAATGTAGCCCCAAGTCCGATCGCCTGTGGAAAAACCGTCGCGACGCCTGAGAAAGCAACGCCATGCAAAGCCTCGTTCCACCAGTCGTACTGAGGAATGCCGAGCCGTGGAATTGCCGGAGCGGCATTCATCATCTGCGAGACTTTCTCCTCAAGTGTCATGCGCGACACGAGATCGTCGACGCGCTGTTCCAATGGCAGTTTGGGATTGAGGTACGGCGCACGAGGATCAGGTTTCATCTGTTGCGTTGTTGCCGGAGCAGCGATAACGATCAGGCACAGCACGAGTGTGAACACAGAAACACTGATGCGGAGTAGCGACATAGTTGCTCCTTCGTATACGGCAGTCAGTCCTGACACGGCTCTTTTCGATACCTGAATGAAATCTTTAGCCAATGAGAACAGAGCTTAATTGCAGTTGGCTGTATGTATGTGGTCATTCTTGTCGATAATAACTTAATCACCGAGGCTTTTGAGATAACTAAAAAATGCGATTAAATGTTTGCGTATGCCGAAGGATGAGATTGAACACGGTAACGCCGTCGTAGAAAAGACCGAGAGTAAGACAAAGCTGGAGCGGCCCCCGCTCTATAAGGTCTTTTTACATAACGACGATTTCACCACGATGGATTTTGTCGTCTTCATCCTGCAAACTGTATTTAATCACGTCGAAAGCAATGCCGTTCGAATCATGCTGAACGTACACAGGGAAGGCATTGGTCTGGCTGGCGTCTATACTTATGAAGTTGCCGAGATGAAAGTGGACAAGGTCACTACCATTGCTCAGCACAACGAGTTTCCTCTCTTGTGCACGATGGAGGAGGACGGAAGTTCCGGTCAATGATCACAAAGGAACTTGAAAACACCTTAAACCTGGCCGTTGCGGAAGCTACCACGCGGCAACATGAGTACGTAACGTTGGAACATCTGCTGCTGGCGTTGCTCAACGATCCCACTGCGCGCGACGTAATCTATCATTGCGGCGGCAACCTCGATGCTTTAAAGAAGGATCTCGAGGAGTTCTTTGCTGCTCACAGTGAAATCGTTAATGCAGATCTGAGCGCGTTGCCGGAACAGACAATCGCATTCCAGCAGGTGTTGCAGTACGCGTTGCTCCAGGCGCAAGCGAGCGAAAGAAACGAAGTGAACGGTGGTGCTGTTCTGGCAGCACTGTTCCATGCAAAGCATTCTGATGCCGTGTTTCTATTGAATAAGCATGGCATCACACGTCTTGCCGTCCTCAACTACATCTCGCACGGAATTTCTGCAATAGGTGAAAAGCAACCTACTGGTGACGTCAACGCTGATGAAGGCGAGGAAGACGCACGACCATCCAAAGATCCGTTGGAGGCTTTTACAGTTAACCTGATCGAGCGCGCGGCGGCGGGACAAATCGATCCTCTCATCGGCCGGAACGACGAGTTGCAACGAACGATTCAGATATTGTGCCGGCGTCGTAAGAACAATCCGGTTTACGTCGGCGAGCCGGGAGTTGGCAAAACAGCTATTGCCGAGGGTCTCGCACTAAAGATTCACCTCGGTGAAGTGCCGGAGCTGCTGCGCTCTGCAACTCTGTATGCGTTGGACATGGGAGCTGTTCTGGCCGGCACGAAATACCGCGGTGAGTTTGAACAAAGGTTCAAGGGCGTGATCAATGTGCTAAAAAAGATTCCTGGTGCAATTCTTTTCATTGACGAGATTCACACGATAGTCGGAGCCGGGGCCGTTAGCGGTGGCTCAATGGATGCCTCAAATATTCTCAAACCCGCGCTGGCTTCAGGAGAGCTGCGTTGCATCGGGTCTACGACGTATAGCGAGTACAAGGCATCATTCGAAAGAGACCGGGCGCTGGCCCGCCGGTTTCAAAAAATCGAAGTCTCAGAAACGTCTGTGGAAGAGACGGTAAGAATATTGAACGGACTAAAGAGCTACTACGAAGAGTTTCACGGCGTGAAGTACAGCCCTGATGCGATAAGAGTAGCTGCTGAGATGTCAGCGAAGTACATGCACGATCGGTTCTTACCGGATAAGGCAATAGACGTACTTGATGAAGCGGGCGCAGCGCTGAAGTTGAAGTCAATTTCGGGGAAGACAAAGTTCGTTCGCACGCGGGACATCGAAACTGTAGTTGCGCGAATGGCCAAAGTTCCAGCTAAGACTGTCGTGAGTTCAGAGAAGGTCCGGCTGGGAGAACTGGAAGGCAAACTAAAGGGTGTGATTTTTGGTCAGGACCATGCGATAGAGCAAGTTGTTCGTGCCATCAAGTTGTCTCGTTCCGGACTGGGCCAACCCGAAAAACCCGTTGGATGTTTTCTCTTTTCGGGTCCGACAGGGGTTGGCAAGACCGAGTTGGCTAAACAGATTGCGGTTATTTTGGGTGTCGAGTTTATTCGGTTCGATATGAGCGAATACGCCGAGAGTCACACCGTGTCGAGGTTGATTGGAGCGCCGCCAGGTTATGTGGGCTTTGATCAAGGTGGTCTACTGACAGATGCTATTAACAGAACTCCGTATGCGGTGTTAGTGCTCGATGAAATTGAGAAAGCGCATCCGAATCTCTTCAACATCCTGCTGCAAGTAATGGATCATGCGACCCTGACTGATAACAATGGCAAGAAGGCTGATTTCAGAAATGTCATTCTGATAATGACCACCAATGCCGGGGGAAGAGAGATGAGCGAGAGTGGGATTGGCTTCCAAAAAGATCAGGGTAAAGGGCAGGGAAGAGGTGCAATTGAGCGGACGTTTAGTCCGGAGTTTCGCAATCGCCTGGACGCGTGGATCGCGTTCAAGTCGTTAGAGGCCCAGGCCATCGAGCAGATCGTCGATAAATTTATTGACGAATTGAACCAGCAGCTGCGTGAAAAGAAAGTTGCAGTTAAGCTTTCGCGCGAAGCGCGCTCGTGGTTGGCCCAACGTGGGTTTGACCGGCTGCTGGGCGCCAGGCCGATGGCTCGTTTGATCCAGGCGAAGATCAAGGAACCACTCGCCGAGAAGATTCTGTTTGGCAGTGAGTCTATTACGGGCGATGTTTTGGTAGAACTGGAGAAGGAAGAATTAGTCTTAAAGTTCCCGGAACGACATGATGTCCCGTGACGGTCGTTTGATTTATTTCTTAGATCCCGCACATGCAATCGATGGCATTGTTGCTTTAGGTGGACCTCTCACCGCCACAAATCTTCTGCGCGCTTACCGCAATGGGATTTTTCCATGGCCGGTCAATGAGCACATACTCCCATGGTGTTGCCCGGAAGAAAGAGGCATCATCAACTTTAACGAGCTGCACATTCCTCGACGGCTTGCCCGCACCAGGCATCAATTTCACTTTACAATCGATCGCTCTTTTCCGCAGGTAATCACTCACTGCGCCACAGTTGCACGCAAGCACGAATCAGGCACCTGGATCACAGGGCAAATTATCCGTGCGTATTGCGAGCTTCACAGGCTGGGACATGCTCATAGTGTAGAGGTTTGGGAGGGTACGGAGCTCGTTGGTGGACTTTACGGAGTCGATGCTGGTGGGAGTTTCTCTGGTGAAAGCATGTTCTCGCTGCGATCGAATGCGTCGAAGTTGGGGTTGCTGTTCTTAATCGAGCATTTGAACGAGCGTGGCCTGGATTGGATTGATATTCAGATGGTGACACCTCACCTCGAGGCACTAGGTGCGAAAGCCATACCGCGCGCTGACTTTCTCGAGAAGCTAAAGGCGACACAAAAATGCAAGCTGGTCCTGTTCCCACAGACCGGGTAAGAGTTGAAAGTCGTTTTAGCGAGCCTGGCCGCGGCCTGCCGCCGGATGTGAGGCGGGGCTCCGCCCTCCCCTGGACTTCAATGGAGCATTGAATGAAAGTCGTTTCAGCGAGCCTAACTGCGGCTGCGCCGCCGGATGTGAGGCGGGGCTCCGCCCTCCTCGAGACTTCAAATGGAGCATTGAATGAAAGTCGTTTCAGCGAGCCTGACTGCGGCTGCGCCGCCCGATGTGAGGCGGGGCTCTGCCCCGCCGTACCCGTTTGTTTTATAAATTGGGCTGAGCCCCCGGTTCGGGCTTTGCCCCAAGGGTATGGGCCAAAGGCCGAACCAGGGGCCCAGCCCAAACCTCAATGGATGTAGCGGCGAGGCATAGCCTCGCCTCACATCAGGCGGCGAAGCCGGAGTGGATGGAGTCAAGTTTCAGGCTCAGCTCTTGATTCTCAAGACGGTGTCTCACATCGGGCGGCGAAGCCGCAACCATGCTGCCTTAAATGACTTTCGTGCAAAGCTGGATCAATGGCCCCAGGATCAAGGAATGCAGTTACGATTCGTTCTCACGAAGTTTGAGCCTCCGAACGATTCGATGAAGGTTATTTGGGTGAATACCCAATAACTTTGCAGCCTCGGTGAAGTTGCCCCTTGTTTGTTGAAGCGTCTTTGTGATTAGCTCGCGCTGCGCCTCTGTAGTCGCTTCGCGGAAGCTCTTCTGAGACTGCCGATCGGTAACTTTACTCTCGAAGATCGTTTTCGGAAGATCTCCGGGCTCAATCAACTCCGTCGTTCCCATAACCACAGCCCGTTCGATCGCGTTTTCCAGCTGTCGTACATTCCCTGGCCAGTCGTAGGCGTACATTAAGCGGAGAGCCTCTTCCGAGATTCCCGTCACGCGTCGCTTACACTTCTTGCTGGAATCTGCCAAAAAGTATGCAGCCAGTAATGGGATGTCCTCACGCCGTTCTCGCAGCGGTGGCATTGGGATAGACACGACATTCAGACGGTAGTACAGGTCCTCACGAAACTTTCCCGTTTTAGTCGCTGCCTCGAGGTCGCGATTGGTTGCTGCAATCGTGCGCACATCAACCTTGATTGGACGAGTGCCGCCAACACGCTCGAATTCACGCGTCTGCAATACTCGTAAGAGTTTTGCCTGAACCGCCGGAGACAACTCGGCGACCTCATCGAGGAAGATGGTGCCACCATCAGCAATCTCCAACTTGCCCCGCTTCTGCGCAATGGCGCTGGTAAAAGCGCCTCTTTCATGCCCAAACAATTCACTCTCAAGCAGGCTTTCTGTAAGGGTCGCACAATTGATTGCAATGAACGGTTTGCCGGCGCGCTCACTGTTAAGGTGAATTGCACGTGCGGCGAGCTCCTTGCCAGTGCCGCTTTCGCCGAGAATCAGGACGGTTGAAGGTGAAGCCGCAACTTTGGAAATTGTTTCATAAACTTCGTTCATCGACTGGCTTTCGCCAACCATCTGATGCTCCAATTTCACTTCCTGCTGGAGCCGCCGATTCTCTGTTTCCAACAGTGCGAACTGGCGCGCGTTTTCGAAAGCGATGGCGGCGATGCCGGCAATCGCAGTCAGCAATTGGAGATGTGCTTCATCAAACTGAGCAACTCGGGAACTCGTGTCGAGATAGATCACGCCGAGCGGCTTGTCGAAAGCCACGAGCGGTACACACAATAACGAGCTAACCCGCGCCGCAACCAGACTGGGTGAACCGCCGTTCTCATTTTCAACGACGTCATTGCTCAAGATAGCAACCACTTCGCGCAGCACCTGCCTTGAAATAGTTCGACTCACCCTGATCGAGTCGTCCGCGCCACTCAGCCGATCCCAACCACGACAGGAAACAAAGTCTTCACAGTCCTCGTCTGCCAGCAAAATTGCGCCACGTTCCGCGGGCACCACGTCGAGCGTCAATTCCAACAGACGTTGTTGCAACTCGTGCGATTTCCGGATCGAGTTGATGGTAGTGCTGATTTTTAATAGGGCATTGCGTTCACCAACTGCGCGCGAGTCAACCGAAAGGTTCGGCACGGCGTCTTCGGGTCGAAGGTAAAACGCCTGTTCGCGCTCGAGCCGGATGGTAGAGCCAGTGATCAACTCACCATCGTCACCAGGCACGGTGTCGTCATGAGTAAGGAAGATGAAACGAAGATCTCCGAGAGCGATTTGATCGCAATGAGTCAGAGCACGATCTGCGACGGGCAAGCCGTTCACGAAGGTGCCGTTGTAGCTCTGGAGATCAACAACGTGGAAACCGTTGGAACTTCCATTCTTTCTGATAAGGCAATGCCGGCGCGAGATCGAGGGATCGTTGATTGAGACACTGTTTGACAGATCGCGACCGATCGATACCTCGTCCTGGGTGAGGGCGAAGGTGGTTCCCTTCAACGCGCCTGAGATAGCAGTCAATCGAGCCGTCATTCGCGAACTATATCAGAAGTGATAGGGCGACCATCAATAGTGATAGTCCGAAAGCCTTTAAGAAGTGGCGGATATTGGGCATTTTGCCCCAAAAGGCGTGGCACACGGATGGCACATGGTTTTCGTGTTCGATAGCAGCGATTACCGTCCTCCTCAGGCGCGAACAGCGAACGTCCCAGAAACGCTCGCCTGTTCGGCTTGAGTTGAGCCCCAGCAACACGAAAATAAATCACGACCCTCACGTCCACCGGGGAGTCTTTAAAGGAGTTACAGATGAACTTTACAATTAGCGGCGAAGATTTCACCTTTACCTTGTCAGTAAATCTCAATGGGGAATTAACGAGTTTCACCGCAGAAAAAGACAGCACCAGCTACGACTGTTCGATCCAAGTGACATCAAGCGGCGGCCTGATGCCGGAAATATTCTGTTGTACGCCCAGTGGTTGCACATCGGGATCCTGCTCAGCTGCTTGATCAGTTTAAGAAAGGGGTTAATCAGGCGACTCTACAAATTCAAAGCTGAATAATTAGTTTGGACTCAGGAAATCGCGGACGAGTATGAGGTCTCTGGTTTCACTCCCGCGCACCAGGACCAACTTTCCCCCAGTCCGCGACCAGTCGAAAAAGAAGATTTTGTTTTCCTCGAAGCCCGTCAACTGCTTTGGTTTGCCTCCCGTTAAAGCCTGCAGCCAAACGTTCGAGATGCCCTGCTCGGTGGACACATAGGTTAGTCCTGTACCGTCGGGCGTCCATCGCAGACCGGGCCATTCCGGCTCAACTGTCGCCGGCAGCGGAAATGTTGCGGAGGGGGGGCCGCCGTCCATCGGCACAACGAATATCTCCCAGGCTGTTGCTCCGTCTCGTCGAGCAAAGCACGCAACCTGTTTTCCGTCAGGCGACACGTCCGGTTGGGTTGACCAGTCACTGACCAGAGTGATTGGTTCGCCTCCATCGATCGGTACTCTGCGAATGCTGTATTTGCCATCATTGATGCTGTGATATACGACCCACTTTCCATCGGGCGTGAAGCGAGGCAGATCCTCGTCGCCTCCGCGAGTCAACTGTTTTGGATTGGTCCCATCCGTGTTTACGCGCCAGAGATGAGGATGCCTTCCCTCGAATGATGCAAAAACGATGTAAGATCCATCCAATGAAATAGCGGGTTCGAGATTGGTCCGCTCGTTAAATGTCACCGTCTTTCGATTGGTTCCATTGGTCTCCATGGTCAAAATCTTGTGGTTGCCATTGATGTTGGAAGCAAGCACAAATTTGGAGTCCGCGGTCCAGGCAATACCCATGTCTCCAAAATAACGACTGGAAGAAAGTGGTTCTGGTGAGCCTGACGCGCCGGGATAAATCCAAACTAAAGAGGTTTTTTCGGTTTTCATTGTCAGCACTACTTGAGAATCTTTAGTAGCGCTTAGACCTGCGTAGTGACTCGGATCCTTTGTGATCCGTTGGGCGTCTCCTTGCAGATTTACCAGCCAGATTTGCAACAAGGGTGAATTAGCTTCAGCGGCGTTCATCAGGAAACCTGTGCCATCGCGCAGCCACACAAGTTTCTCGATCATATTCCAGTGCCCGGGATTGATGGCATTCATTTTTCCGTCCGCGACGTTTACAAGCATTATCTCGCGGTATGTTTCATCAGTTACGCTGAATGCGGGTACGGCGATCAGCGTTCCGTCAGGCGACCATGCTGGGCCACTTGAATAGAAACTATCCCGGCTAAAGCGTTGCGGTTCTTTGAGTGTCGCTACTACTTTTTCATTAGTACCGTCAGCATTGGCAATTATCAGTGCCGTTTCGTGTGCCTCCGGCGAATACCTCACAAAGGTGAATTGCTTACCGTCAGGGGAAAAGCTTACCGGGGTGTCGACGTGGGTGACCAGCTTACGAGGCTCTCCGCCGAACGTCGTAACTTGATAAAGATCCGCCGAGTCTCCTTCCTTTTTCAAATACGCAAAATAGTCGCCATCCGGGAAGAATGAGAGGCCTTCATATTTTGTATAGGCTGGGGGAACTATCTCGAGATCCCTTTTTGTCGAATGTATCAGTAGCCGAATGCTATGTCTGCCGGCTTCATCGTTAATGTATGCAATGAATTTACTGTCAGGTGAAATCGCCGCCTCGATTACGTTGCCGCCGATTCCCACTCGCTCTTGTGCCGGTTCCGCCTTGGGCTGTTTCTTAAGTAAGAACCACGCCGACGTTGCGATGACAAGAAGCGAGCCAAGAACGAGCAGCGATAAGCGTTTGACGTTCCGGCCGCGATCGATGATCACGGTTTCCGGTGTGACTATTGGCTGCGTTTGGTTAACTAATGGCTCCGTCTCATCAAAGGACAATAGCCCCGGACTGGATAAGCTGAGCTCCAGCGTCCCCAAGTCGGATGCTAACTGACTGGCCGATTGGTAGCGTTTGTCTACTGACTTTTCCAGCGCCCTTAAGATGACGCGCTCGAGGTCGCCGGAAACTGCGGGTCTGATTTGAGAAGGTGGAACAGGATTGTCACGGGCCACCTTTGTACAGATGTCCATGGGTGTTCCACCGGTGAACGCCGGCTTTCCAACCAAACATTCGTAAAGCACCGCCCCTAGTGAGAAAAGATCGCTGCGTGGATCGAGTGGTAAACCACGCGCCTGTTCTGGTGAGAAGTACATTGGTGTTCCAACCAGTAACCCCTCCCGAGTTTTAGTATCAAGCGAGTGAGAATCGGCGTCTTTTTCGACCGGTTGGAGTCCTATTTGTTTTGCGAGGCCGAAGTCGAGCACCTTCACGATGCCCCGGTCGTCAACCATAATGTTTGAAGGTTTGATGTCGCGGTGAATAAAGTTATGCCGGTGAGCCTCGTCCAGCGCTTCAGCGACTGCGCGAATGATACGTAGACACTCGAGTATGGTTAGGTTCCCCTCATCGATCAGAGCAGCGAGCGTTTTACCCTGGACGTATTCCATCACGATGAAAGGTGTACCATCGTCGGTCTCCCCGTAATCGTAAATCGTTGCGATGTGGGGATTAGATAAAGCTGAGGCGGCACGGGCCTCGCGAAGAAATCTCCCGGGGCTTGAATTGGAAGTCTTGATCGCTACTCGACGACCAAGCACAGTATGCTCGGCCAGGTACACGACACCCATTGCCCCACGTCCAATTTCACCGACGATCCGATAATGTGAGATGACCTGTCCTATCATCGGCGTGCAAAGGGTTTCGTTTGTACCTTGAGTTGAAAGGAAACTAATCGAATTTGAGCGCGATCATTGTCGCTCCAGAACTGAACTCATGCAAGACATATTGGGGAAATCGCGGTGCGAGGCCTTTGGGTCTAACCGCCTAAATGCGAAGGCCTCGCTACTAGCGCGAGGCCTTCTTCACCAACCGGCGAACTCAAAAGTTTACTTGAACTTGAAGTTCGCTCGGTGAATGCTGCCGTCGTTTAACTGCACGACGAGTTGCCGGCACGTCCCAGCCCAGGCTGGCTCGGTTTTCCAGACGTAGATGTACTGGTCGGTTATTGGATCGTAACTAACACTGCTGCCGCCTGCAGTGACCGTCTCCTCCAAAAGTGTTGCCGGATCGCTGGAATTGCACACGATTGGTCCCGAAGAAGGTGAGCTGGCAGCGAAGATTCCGAGTCCCTTGTTTCCACTCAAACTGAATTTCACGGGAATGCCTCTCCCTGCCTGAACTACGTTCAGTGCCGGAAGGTTAGCAACCGGTGGGAAGAAACCCGCAAAGTTATATTGCACGGTGACAGTGAAGCTGCAATTGGATGTATGTCCAGCGCCATCATCGGCAGTTGCGTTGACGGTAGTGGTGCCGACTGGGAACACTGAGCCTGAAGCCGGAGTGCTGTTCACCGTGACACTCGACGAGCAGCTATCAGTCGCGGTTACGGCTGGATAGTTGACCACCGTCGACGTAGCAGTCGAATTCATTGGCAGATTCACGACCACATCAGCGGGACACGAAATGTTCGGCGCTAACGTGTCCTGGATCGTTATCACAACATCGTCAGTATCAGATCCGCCACCGGTGTCTGTAACGGTGAGTGTGATGGTGTGAGTACCCACTGGCAGATTAACGGTCAGCATCGCGCCTGTGCCGAGCGATGTGGCTCCTTCGGCCCATGAGTATGAATTGATTGTTCCACTGCCCGCGGTGGACGCCGAGCCATCGAGGTTCACGGCTGTAGTTGCACCTGCACACTCGACGGTTTGATCGGGACCAGCATTCGCAGTTGGGGCCGTAGCCGCAGTGCTGAATTTCTGAACGCGGGAGTTATCCCTGTCTACGACGTAGAAGAAAGTACCGGCCGTGTTGGCGGCAACATCCGCCGGGCCGGCGAACTGTCCATCGCCGCTGCCCGCACTTCCGGCCACTTCGATGAAAGTTCCAGTGGAGGAAAAGAGTTGCACGCGATTGTTACCAGTGTCAGCAACATAAACTGTTCCGGCATTATCGACTGCAACACCTTGAGGTGAACTGAACTCACCATTCCCGGTTCCGTTTGTGCCCCACTTAGTAACGAACGTGCCGGCGCTATTGAATTTTTGAATTCGATTGTTCCCGCTATCGGCAACGTAGAGGTTGTTAGCTGAATCGATCGCGATGCCAACGGGGCCGCTGAACTGGCCGTCGCCGCTGCCACTGGAACCGATCGTGCCTATGGATGTACCAGTGGATGAAAACTTCCTCACAACACCGGCTATTGAATCGGCGACGTAAATATTGCCTGATGAGTCGATGGCTATTCCCGCTGCTAACTGGAACTGTCCGCCGGCGCTTACAGTGGCGCCAAATGCAAACTGAAATACACCACTCGAATTAAACTTTTTCACAACATTACCGGCTGCCTCAACGGCGCCGTCCGTTGCGTAAACATTACCGCTCGAATCGGTGGTGATTCCGTAAGCGCTAATAAACCCTTGAGCCGTACCGTTGTTCTGTCCGAGCCGGGCAATAAAGTTGCCGTTCGCGTCGAATTTTTGAATTTGACCACGGGTGTCGCCTGAAGCGTCAGTAACGTAAACGTTTCCTGCGGGGTCGACGGCAATTCCTCTTGGCGTGGTGAATTGTCCGTTATCCGAACCCAGGGTTCCGAATTTCAAAACGAACGTGCTGGCCGCAGCAACCACGCCGACCAGCATTGCAGTGATTAGGATCGCCAAAAATGGCAGCGAACGAAATTGGCGACGTTTAGAGGGACGCCGCACGAAGGGAGGGAACATAACTGGTTTCATTTGGATCTCCTTTTGAGTCTACGACAAGTCAGAGATGGGCGCGCATGGGGGTGCGCGAATAGATGTTCTTTGCAGTCAAATCAGCCCGAACGCTTACGGGGTAACAACGATTGGCGCAGAGCCGATTAAGGTTCGGTAATGATGTGCGGGAGACGATAATGCCGGGTTGTGAAGTTTGTCAATGAAAAGACTTTAAAGCCCCTCCACAGATTTAAGGTGGTCCTACCACGAAGACACAAAGACACGAAGCTCAAAGTTAAACTTTGTGTCTTCGTGTCTTTGTGGTTAAAGAGTAACTACCGCGCGGTGACCTGAATACTCGCGGTGCCTACATTACCTGCCTGATCAAACGCACGTGCCTGAAGTTGATAAGTCTTATTCATTGCGCCCGGCACTTTCCAATTACAACTATAAGGCGCAGTGGTGTCGCTGCACTGGAGCGCGCCATTCACGAGGAAGTCGACGCGCGTGACGCCGACGTTGTCGCTGGCGGTCGCCGTGATTGTGATCGTTGCTTTGCGCGCAACGATCCCGCCGTTTGCCGGATTCGTGATTGAAACAGCCGGTGCAATGTTGTCGCCGGCCGCGGCAAATCCGATTCGATTAACCGACCCCGCACCACGCGCCAGATAGTAAAGAAAACCATCGGGCGACACCTTCAGATCCACGGGCGACGAAATACCGGTCGCGAAGTCGGCAACAGTGTTTCCATTCGCGGGATCGAGAGTCCTGATCCAGCCGCCGCAGAAGTCCGCGAAGAAATATCTGCCGACGAAGTTTGACGGAAATTGAACGATCTGCGGGTTGTAAAAAGCACCGCCCGTGATGGCGCACGTCGAAGCATCATTCATGTAAGCAAAAATCGGATCGCGGAAGCTTGGATTCGGCGGATTGCAAAAACCTTCGCACGTGGGCCAACCATAATTCGAGCCGGCGATACCGTCGTTAATCTCTTCCCACGTATTCTCACCGACGTCGTTAATAAACATGCGACCCACGCCGTCCTGAAAAGAGAACGTAAACGGATTGCGCACGCCCAGCGCCCAGATGGCGCGGTTGTCTCCGGTAGCCTGGTTGAAAAAAGGATTGTCTGCTGGGATAGCGCCCGTTGACGTGATGCGCAGCAACTTGCCGAGACGCGTTGACAGCGTTTGCGCGTTGGCGCTGTTGGCGTTGTCACCGACCGCGACGTAGAGTTGGCCGTCTGGTCCAAAGTGCAGTGCGCCGCCGTTGTGATTGGTAGCGGTGCTCAGATTCGGCAGGTCCATCACGATCACTTCACTACCGGCCAGGGCGACGTCGCCGGAGGCTGTGAAACGGCTGATTCGATTGTGAATTGTTGGAGTGGTGGCAGTGTAGTAAATGTAGACCAGTTGATTGGAAACAAAGTTTGGATCGAAAGCGATGCCAAGCAAGCCGCGTTCGCCGGATGAGTTAACAGTGACTGTCAGAAAGGGAGTGGGTAGCAAAGCGCCGTTCTTGATCACGCGCA
>Ga0070689_100000676_pt1 | contig 20681 bp, 14 predicted proteins | sample KBSS23HmetaG_FD_64669 | JGI IMG/M metagenome (GOLD analysis project Ga0070689, IMG submission 64669) | Switchgrass rhizosphere microbial communities from Kellogg Biological Station, Michigan, USA - KBS S2-3H metaG | ecosystem: Host-associated > Plants > Roots > Rhizosphere ...
AAGAGCTCTACACCGCCATGGACGAAGGCGTGACGAGCTTCAAGATGTTCATGGCTTACCCGGGTGTGTTCCTCGTCGACGATGCGACGATCTTTCGCGCGATGTCAGCCGCCGGTCAGCGTGGCGGTCTCATCTGCATGCACGCGGAAAACGGCATCGTCATCAACGAGATCATCAAACGCGCCCTCGAAAAAGGCCACACCGCGCCGAAGTATCACGCACTAACACGCCCGACCGTCGCCGAAGCCGAAGGCGTGCATCGCGCGATCGCGATTGCAGAGATGGCGGAGTCGCCGGTGTACATCGTTCACCTCTCGTGCGCGGACGCGCTCAACCAGGTGCGTCAGGCCCGTGATCGCGGTATCCCAGCGTTTGCCGAAACGTGTCCGCAGTACCTGTTCCTCTCGATCGACAACTACGACGAACCCGGATTCGACGGCGCCAAGTACGTCATGACGCCGCCGCTGCGCGAGAAGTCGAACCAGGCCGAGCTCTGGAAAGGTCTGAAGATGGACGACCTGCAAGTCATCTCAACCGACCACTGCCCGTTCTGCATGAAAGAACAAAAGGAGCTCGGTCGCAACGACTTCACGAAGATCCCCAACGGCGCGCCCGGTGTCGAGAACCGCGTCCCGCTGATCTACAACGGCGGCGTAGTCGAGAATCGAATCAGCTTGAATCGTTTTGTCGAGCTGACTTCGACGGCCGCGGCGAAGATGTTTGGACTGTTTCCAAAGAAAGGCACGATCGCGGTCGGCTCTGATGCCGACATCGTGATATTCGATCCGGAAAAAGAGCAAACGTTGAGCGTGAAAACACAACACATGAACTGCGATTACAACGCCTACGAAGGAAAGAAGATCAAAGGCGTCGTTGAATCAGTGCTCTCGCGTGGCAAGGTTGTTGTCGATAAAAGTGAGTTCAAAGGCAAAGCAGGTGAAGGACAATTCCTGAAGCGTGGTACGTGCGTGAATATCTAAACTACAAACAAAAATATGACAACTGAATCCCCCGCCGCACAGCGCGATTTTGTGGAACTACAAACCGACGTCTCACATAGTCCACTCTGGAATCGCGATCTCGCACCAACCACAATTAAAGAGCGAACCTGGTCCACCTGGAACATCGCTGCGCTTTGGATCGGAATGAGCGTCGTCATTACCACCTACACGCTCGCCGGCGGTTTTATCGAAGCCGGCATGAACTGGTGGCAGGCGATGATCACGATTCTTCTTGGCAACACGATCGTGCTCATTCCAATGATTCTCAACGCGCATGCTGGAACCAAGTATGGCGTGTCGTTTCCAGTGCTCAGCCGCGCTGCGTTTGGCACGAAGGGCGCGAATGTGCCCGCCATGCTGCGCGCGATCGTGGCTTGCGGTTGGTTTGGTATTCAGACATGGATTGGCGGTACCGCGATCGACGCGCTGTTCGGCGTGATGTTCCCTGCATGGAACGCACTCTCAACGACGATCCTCGACGTTGCACTACATACATGGATCGCGTTCTTTCTGTTTTGGGGCATTCAAGTCTTTATTATTTTGAAGGGCGTTGAAGGAATCAAACACCTCGAAACATGGTCCGCACCGCTGCTGCTTGGCGGTGGTTTGGTTTTACTTATCTGGGCTGCGTGGCGGGCAGGTGGGCTGGGCCATGTGTTAACTGAATCGGCGGCGCTGCAGAAACAGCACGGCGAGTTCTGGCACATCTTTCCCGGAGCGTTGACCGCTTCAGTTGGTTACTGGGCGACTCTGAGCCTGAACATTCCCGACTTCACCCGTTACGCACGTTCACAAAAATCTCAGATGATGGGCCAGGCACTGGGCCTGCCGTTAACGATGACAGCCTTTGCCTTCATCGGCGTCGCCGTAACGAGTGCGACGCTTTTGATCTACGGAGTGGCGATTCCGAATCCAGTGGAACTGATGTCTCGTTTTGATAGTGTGCTGATCATACTCTTCGCGACCGCAGTCATCTTCGCAGCCCAACTCACTACTAACATGGCGGCTAATGTCGTCTCGCCTTCAAATGATTTTTCAAACCTGAACCCGCGACTCATCTCTTACGTGACGGGCGGCTTGATTACCGCCGTGATCGGAATCCTGATGATGCCGTGGAAGCTAATGGCTTCAATGGGTGCTTACATCTTCACCTGGTTGATCGGCTACTCGGGTTTGATGGGCGCAATTGCAGGAATCCTGATCTGCGACTACTGGGTCCTCAGGAAACAGCGTCTGGATCTGGCAGGCCTCTTTAAGACGGACGGACCGTACACATACAGTAACGGCTTCAACTGGCGCGCCATCGTTGCGCTCGTTATCGCGATCCTTCCGGTAGTCCCCGGTTTCTTGCGCGCCGCGACCACGCCGGGCGGCCAGGTTGCCGATCCAAACTTCTTCGACACCCTGTACACTTATGCATGGTTTGTTACTTTTGCCCTTGGATTCAGCATATACTACGTCCTGATGAGGACCGCGAACGGAGGAGACTCACTTAATGCCACGCACGGTTAAATGCGCACTTATTCAATGTTCAAATGCAGCCGCCACCGATCTGCCAATCGACGAGATCAAACGGCTGAACATCGAGAAGCACCTGACCTTTATCGAGCAGGCCGCGCAGCAGGGCGTACAGATAGTCTGCATGCAGGAGATCTTTACGACTCCCTACTTCTGCGCCGAACAACAGACGCGCTGGTATGAAGCGGTGGAGCGCATCCCAGATGGTCCAACCGTGCGGTTGATGCAGGAAGTCGCTAAAGAACACGGCATGGTCATCGTCGTGCCGATCTATGAAGAAGAGCTCACCGGCATCTATTACAACACCGCCGCCGTGATCGACGCCGATGGCAAGTATCTCGGCAAGTATCGCAAGAACCACATTCCGCACGTGAATCCGGGGTTCTGGGAGAAGTTTTACTTCCGTCCCGGCAATCTCGGCTATCCGTGTTTCGACACGGCCTTCGCGCGCATCGGAGTTTACATTTGCTACGATCGTCACTTCCCCGAGGGCGCACGCGCACTCGGTTTGAACGGCGCCGAGATCGTTTTCAATCCTTCGGCAACAGTGGCTGGGCTTTCGGAGTACCTGTGGCGCCTGGAACAGCCGGCGCACGCAGTTGCAAATGGTTACTTCATCGGCGCGATCAATCGCATCGGTCACGAGCAGCCGTGGGACATCGGCGAGTTTTACGGTCAGAGTTACTTCTGCGATCCACGTGGGCAGTTTGTCGCGGAAGCGCCGCGCGACAAGGATGCACTCGTGGTGGCCGATCTGGATCTCGACAAGATTCGCGAAGTACGAAACACGTGGCAATTCTTCCGCGACCGCCGGCCGGACACCTACGGCGCCCTCGTCGCTGACTGAATCCGTCATTAAGGAGTCTTAATTTATGGATCTATCCATCACCGTCAACGGCATGAAGTTCCCAAACCCGTTCGTGCTCGGATCGGGACCGCCGGGAACGAATGCGCGCGTGCTCGCAAAGTCGTACGACGCGGGTTGGGGCGGCGCTGTTGCGAAGACCGTCAGTCTCGAATCGGCGAAGGTGGTGAACGTTGTTCCTCGTTACGGAAAACTGCGATCGAGATCGACGGGAGAAGTTATCGGGTTCGAGAACATCGAACTGATCTCGGATCGACCGATCGACGTCTGGCTCGATGAGTTTCGACAGATCAAGAAAGAGTATCCGAACAACATTCTCATCGCCTCGATCATGGAGGAGTATGAGAAGAGTCGCTGGCAGGAATTGGTTCGCATGGTCCAGGACACGGGCGTTGACGGGTTCGAGCTCAACTTCTCGTGCCCGCACGGCATGACCGAGCGCAAGATGGGATCTGAAATGGGCGAGCATCCGGATCTCACGGAAGAAGTGACGAGCTGGGTGACGGAAGTCGCGAAGATCCCCGTGTGGGCCAAGATGACGCCGAACATCACCAACATCCGCGAACCGGCAGCAGCGGCTATAGCTGGTGGCGCAGTTGGAATCTCGGCGATCAATACGATCCTGTCGGTGATTGGTGTCGATCTCGATACGTTGAGGCCGATGCCGACGGTTGAAGGTCACTGTGTTCCGGGTGGTTACTCGGCGCAGGCCGTGAGGCCGATTGCACTGCGCATGGTGAGTCAACTCGCTTTGGCGATCCCGGAAGAAGTTTCGATCAGCGGTATTGGCGGCATCGAGAACTCGCACGACGCACTCGAATTCATGTTGCTGGGATCTTCGACAGTCCAGATATGCACCGGCGTGATGTTGCAGGGCGTGAAGATGATCGATGAGTTGAAGGAAGGCGTTGAGAAGTTCCTCGTCGACAAAGGCTTCTCATCAGTCCAGGACATCGTCGGCAAGAGCCTGCCTTACTTCTCGACACACATGGACCTGGTGCAAAAGATGAAAGCCGCAAAGCGCTCGAAGGCCGGCGAAGCGAGCCGCGACAACGAGTGGGCGCAGAAAGACATCACCGAGAAGACCGCCGAGCTGACTTCTAATTAGTCGTCCCTGAATAATTCGGTTTTTGAGTAACTTACAAGATCAAGCAGCGGCGGTCAGGTGAAGCGTGAGTTCCAGTTGTACTCCGGGCAATCTAAAGAACCTCGCAGGAGTTCAGTTTGAGCCACTGCCGGGTGTTTCATTCAGTGGACCTTGATTCAAATGTTCATCACCCGGCTCGATCGTCGCGCTCCAGCAACAGTAACGTTTCAGAGTGCTGTTCAACTTGCAGCCCGAGACATAGAGGTTGGCGGGGATGATGCTGTGCGTAACGGCTTCGTGATGAATGCTTGAATATCAACCGGGTCCTTGACGCAAAGAAGCAAAGGAAAGATCGGGTTTAAGGAGGGTACAATGGCTCAGTCGCTCAATGCGCTGTCCGGATTGACTACGAACGACGTGGACGAACGCACTCTAATCGCCCAAATTCTCTACATTATCCTTATCAGTTCGATCATTAATCACAGATCAATAGAAATAATTCTGAAATTCATGAAGACCGTTATTTACGTTCACGCACTCCTATTGAACTATTCCAGCGAAGTGGTTTAACGTTTTTCGGTAGAGGCGAGTCTGCTGTCTCATTTATCGTAACGCCATATTTCCAGTTCGCCGGACAAATCGCCACATATCGAGCGTAGCCCCCAAGGCCACCTTTAAATTTCGGGAAACCAATTGTCACCAGACAACCAGTCTCAGCAACTTTATCCAAATTAGCTACGCCTTCAGCTTGAGTATAGCCGTTGTGCATTAACCACGCTTCACCCTCAAGGGTTGGAGTTGTATCGGTGTCGAGAGGCTCATGTCCATGAAACAGGATATGACGCTGCAAATGCAAGAACTTCAGAGCTGCTAGCGACACCCCAGGAAAGGGCCTTCGCGTTGCGAGTTGCGGATCGGGCCAGCCCTTTGACCAACCTGAATGTATCATTACAACGGAGCCTGGCGGTATAACTCCGTGAACGGATTCCCATTTCTCAATATCCGAGACCTGTAGATGATACCCAGGGTCTTTCGCGACCCGTTCCACAATCGAGATTACAGCTAGTGGCCGAACCGCGAAGGTAGCCGGCAGTTCATCGATGCTCGGGTACTCTGGCGCCCAGTGAGCGGGTGGATCCAATTGCGTGCCGAACTGGTCGGTTGATAGTTCATAACGGTTAGCTTCAAACCCATCCTTTTCATATTCGTATGGGTTACCATTCTCGGGGTTCTGGCTTTGACCAAACTTCGCTGGACCAAACCCCTTCCACACCGGGATTGTAGGTGTTAGTGTATGTGTGAGATCTATGTAACGAGCATTCTTTAGTGACTGATCGTAAAGCGCCCACAGTCCAGTTTCTTTCAAGGCAGTTGGCGTGGCAAGCGGTTCTGAAGTTCGGGATTGAGTTGAGCAAGCCGCCAACATGACTGCGTTTACGGAAACGATGGCAATGCAAAGAAGTGTAATTCGCATGATATTCCCAACAGGAGAGCAGTGTCAGCCGCAATGTCACTAAACTTATGACACTCCTCTTCAAAGCAACAGCAAATGCTCAAGAATGCGGTCACTGGTGACGTAGGCTGAACAGATAACTTGCATACAGCGAGTCCCGCAGATCAGACAATTCCGCGTCAAAAGCCTTTAGCTGTTTCTGATCCCACCGCGGGCCCCAATCACGCACTTCGCGCAATGCAGCCACTACACCCACCGGGCGACCAGTCGCGGATACTACAGGTCCAATCACAAGGGAGATCCATCGATCCTTACGATGCTCATCATGTTCGGCAGCCAACCAAGATTCGGGGCTACCCAAGTCAAAGACTACTTTGTTCACTCCGTCCCGCATGAGATCCTGCGTTACGCGCTTGTAAGCTTCATGAAAATACGCCCTAGCGAAATCCTCACTTCCAATTCTTCCGACTTGGTTGCCCCCCTCCTTGTGATGGTGTGTCTGTAAAACTAGACTCATTGTGGAATTACAGACAAAGGCCCCAAGCTTAGTCTGGTCGTCGAGGTGGCCACCGGCTCCAACAAGATCCTTTAGTACCTGCTTTAACCCTCCTAACTCGTTTTGAGATTCACGCACAACGTTAAGGCGATCGTGCTCAGGCCGGAGCAACACCCAAGTAGCCTCCGAGCCTGGCGCAAGAGCGTTAACAACTTCAGCAACCTTTTCGTTGAAGCTCGGGGGGAGTTCACCGATTATTCCATTTTTTAACATGGAGACGAGTGACCTAGATGCGGCTGCCCTGGTGGCGCGACTGGTAAGCTCTGCAAGTTCCTGCAGAAAGGGTCCATAGACGTCTTCCCAGTCTTTTAGGTAGCTGGGAGCGGTATGTTGAATAACTATTGCGCCGACCACATCAGAAATCGGTAATCTTGGTTCGATTACCTGCTCCTCATCACGAATAAGGAACACGGCCATCTGTGCTGCAGGATGCTGAAAGGATTTACGCGTTTCCTCGTTGAGATTCAAAACCATATCCGCATCTAGTCTGACAGCAAACGCAACTAGTTGCTCCGTATTTACCAACCGTCCTTCTTGAAAGAAGCGGGGACAATTATGGACGCAAACCGCTTGGACCAATTCACAATTCTCCGGATTCATGCTCGTAGCTGCACCAAGCGTACTCGATTTAATGCAACCCCAGTCGGCTCCGCTCAGACTAACTGCCGCCTCAAGAATGGTATTCAGTATAGGCTTGCGCGAATTCTGCTCGTGCACCTGAGTCTTGACGGTCGCCAAAAGCAGATGCCGTAAGACCGGAAGCAAACGTTCCTCAAAAAGTTTCTGAACTTCTTCGCCAACGCTTGGGTCCGCCTGTACGTTTGGCCTACGAGAGTGTGGTAATGGAATTAAATACCCAACAACATCACGATTGTCCCGGGCGGGAATATACTTGAAGCTGCAAGCAATTTCCCGTTCGGGTTGTGTTAACCACCGATCGATTTGTTCAGAGGGATCCGTATCCACCCATTTAGCCCAGCCTGAGGCTGCCCGTTTCACAATAGCTCGCAAGGTCCTGTACGACGCAATGCTCGTGCTATGGGCAAAAACGATTCTTCCCGCAGCATCTATCAGAATAGCTTTAGACAACTCATGGTTCCTGAATCTTTTGCTCTGCTGAATGAGGCTAACTCTAACTCTGTCGTATTTATCGTACTCTTCATGATCGAGTTCTGGAACTATTTCTCCGTCACGCGGGGAGAGAAACGCGAGGGCAAGGTCAGTCACCTTCAGCAAGGTCTTCAGATCGTTCAGAATGGGTCGCAATATTTCAATGAATCTAAACTCAGCGAGATCCCTACGAGAACGGTTATTGATCGGGTAATAAATGGGCACAGTACTTGGATCAGTGGTGTTCTGGAATACAGGAAGGCCTCGTGAAGAGGACTCTGCTGGTTGCTCAATCTTGCTAATTTCATCAAGCTCTCTGTAGAGCTCAGCAATAGCACGAATAGCTTTTTTCTCAAACTCGTCTTCGTTATCAAAAAAGATGCAAGTATGGTTCGCTTTCAACCTCTCACGAAACGCGTTAAGTTTTTCTTCGTTTTCCGTATTTCTTTCATGATGCGCAGGCTTGATTCGAAAGTCCGGACCCATAATAAAAACAAGTGTGGGAAGCTGTTGTCTTTGCGCTTCGTTGTATTCAAACTCGGTTAACGATAAGCGGTTGGGATTCTCTTGCGAACTATCTGGAATCGTCCCATATCTGTGGCTAACGATAAGTACAAAGGCCGAACTCTCCGATACCATCTTTCGCGATGAAACTACGACCGAACCGTCAAATATCACTGGCGCGGTCTCCATTCCTATCGCCTTTAAATCCTGAGCACCGATAACTTTCAACAAAGTATTTCGCAGATCTTTTATGTCGTCGAACGTGCTCGAAACCATAACACCAAGATAGGATCGTCTGGGGGTGAGATTATCCTTGCTCATGAGGTAGTTTCTCCGATGGGAAATTTATATTGTCTCCTTAGAATGTAGCCCTTTACTGTTCTTCAAGACATTATCATTTGTCTTGGGACGTTCACCGAGCTATTTCGGCGGGTTCGTCAGAAATCAAGTGCTTTTGTTGGCAACTGTCCGCTCATATGAAAGCGCGGGAGAATTCTTGCTATTCGGTTAACCGCTTTCTCTAAATTTCCGGCATCTATGGATAAATCAATTGCGAAACGTATGACGTCTCTTCCACAAAAATAGGAGGCCAGAACTTGTTGTTCGCGCCACATATACTCAACTAATCCGAACTGATCGATCCGGGGGAACCGCACTGACAGAATACTATCAGCAAAGTCTGGTTTGCAGGGTGATAGGATATCAGGCGCGAGTTGCTCAGATAATAGGTCAATCAGGTGACGCTTCATTTTATGTCTATGTTGAGCGATTGCATCGACCCGCAGAAGGGTCTCTTCGCGAGAACCAGCGCCACCAAAGCTATCTAAGAGGCTCTGAACCAGAATAACGGGGAACTCTTCACTTGAGCTCACTTTGATTTCGAACTGGGGCGGAAACATACCCTCGACTAACGGAATTCTTTGCTGAAATGCCGCCAACTCTCGACCTCTTCGGTTTCCACAAAACACAAGCCCACACGGACCAAGAAGGCCGAGTGATTCCAATGGTGAAACTACGTAATAATCGCATTCAACATCTTCAACTGACCAATCTCGTGGCATAACGCCGCCAGCGAGCCTTCCGTCGACAATAATAAGAAGCTCATCGTCTTCTGACTCCAACCGAAGTTCCGCACAAAGCATGTGAACATCCAAGATTCTGCCTGTGGAAGGATCAACATGGGGCAGCAGCACAACATCCTTGGAACCTGTCAAGAGCCTCTTAATGCGCCCCAGTAATTCAAACTCATCGCTAAATGAGCCGAGCAAAGACACTGACGCACCTGTCGTTCGGAGTGGCATGCGTCGTTTACGCGCATTCTGAAGGGAAAGCGTGAGTAATGCTCTGCTGTGAAAGTCTTCGCCACAGACATCTCCGTGGTCGCCGCTAAACTGGAATGGAGCAGCTATAGTTGTAAGGTCGATATCTGGAACGATTGCGTTAAAAGGCCCACCGTAGTAGCCAGTCGCAGCTAAACTGACCGCTATGGCTTCATTTGGTGTCCGCGTGAAGATTACATAGTTTCGTGCGTCTGATTCATTCAGGCCACAAAGCGCGCCTAGACATACTCTTCCATGATCGAACATCTCCCATTGTCGTTGAGATTGGGCATCAGCAACTGCAGATTCTTCACTGCTAAGCCTAGAGCTAACACTCCCTGAGAATTCGAATGGAAAATTAAGGTTAATTAAATCATCACTTCGGTGGGAGAATTCCGTTAAGCGCTCATCTGCAATTGCTCCTATATTTCCTTTTAGTAAATAGGGAGCGAGTCGCCGAGCGGTTAACCCAGCGATGTCCTCCACAAAGGACTTGGTAACGTTTGGTGGGTGATAGCCTTGTCCATCCTCAAAGCGGTTCCACGGATATCCGACATTTGGCGTTGGCTTTAAGAAATCAATCTTCACGCCACCCTTTATCGCTCGATGGGTCATTTCCGAGCCGGGGTAATAAGTGGCTATGTTGGTGCTGATGGTACAAATGTGTCCCCTTGCAACGCGTTCCTTAAAGAAGGTGATGGTATCCTCAAATGTTTCTCGTGATTCATTCGTTACGTTCCGCGCCATGTCAGGCGCGCAGAACATTAATGATAACCCCACTCGGATTCCGACTTCTTCAACCGCATCAAGAGAATCTTGAATCCGATTACGCCTCTGTCCCTTATGCATATCGCGAAGAATGCCATCGTTTACAGATTCCACCCCAAAATAGATATAACTGCAACCCGATTCCTTGAGTTGGCGCAGCGTAGGCATATCAATCTGATCAATGCGAGTCTCACATCCCCAATTCCAACCTTCAGCGCGTAGGTACTGTAATAGTTCGCGCAAAAAGGCGCGCCGCGCAACACCCTCAAGTCCTCGTCGATTTTGCGCATTAACAAGATTCGTGAATGTACTGTCATCAAAAAAAATTGCACCATAACCCAAGTCGCGAAGTTGTTCGATTTCCCTGCGGACATTCTCAAACGAACGTTGGAGTGTGCTGCCAGTCGCTTCAGTGCAGAAGGCGCACGTCCAAAAGCAGCCACGACTAGTCATCAACTGCGCCGTGCGAAGATTTCGACCCGAACCTCGAAAGACGGAGAATGAACGCGAGTGCCTATCATCCAACAAATCTCTCGGCATGAATGGCAACGTATCAAGATTCAGGGGGCGTCCCGAAAGACCAATTCGATACTCCTCGTTATCACATATGAATGAAATCGTACCAATTCCTGGTAGCTGCCCAATCTCAGGCTGTTTGGCAATGAGTTGCTGCTTAATTACCTTGGCAGGCATTGTCGGACCAGCCATTTCAATCTCGCTAATAAGAAAGGACAACGCGTATTCGCCGTCCCCTGAGACAGAAAAATCCGCAAGATGGGGGTGTGTCAGGGCAGTTGGCTTCGACCGAGGCGGCAAATTTAGTCGCATATGTGGCTCAGACATTTCATCCTCATGAGGTCCTCCAAAAATGGTTATCATATTGGGATTCACCGATCGAACGCCTTCAACAATATGCCTTGCGTTTTCGCTGCTAGGCGTCATGTTGCTGATACCAAAAACCCTGGGAGGACAACGCAGGATGCTTTCCTGTAATGCCGCCAAATCCATTGCAGCGGCAGATCTAAAACTTATAACACTAATGTCTTCGACTCGAAGGGAGCCGATTTTACCGCGACGAATTTCGTCAACGACGACTGCTAAAGCGTAAAGAAGACTGGTCGGCTCTCCCCCATAGCCAAGGAACTCGGTATTAAAAGGCGCACTGAGAAAGCACAATTTACCAAGCAATTTGGGTGGGTCCATCTTTATCTCCATCGATTCCGACCCCTTTCGATTCCGGACTCGCTGCTTCTTAGCCGAAGTAACGACAAGCCACAATCGATTGACTGTTCGAATCCCAACTAACTCAAAGCGTTATGCCTTTCGAGTGTAACCAGGTATCACTAAAGATCTTAGACAGATACCGGAAGCCGGAATCTGGAAGAAGCGTTACTATGTTCCTTAAGCTTGGGTTCTCCTTAGCGAATCGCAATGCGGCGATAACTGCACCGCCGGACGATCCACCCACGAAAATCCCTTCCTCAGTCGCCAATCGTCGAGCCATTTTGAAACAATCGCGATCGCTAACTTGGAGCATTTCATCAATAACTGAAAAATCCAAAGTCTCTGGCAAGATGTCATCCCCGATTCCCTCAACCAGATAAGTTGCGGGTTGACTCTCTCTTCGTTCTTTGAACCAAGCATGAAAAACCGATCCTACAGGATCAACACCCACAACGATAATATTAGAGTTTTGCTCCTTCAAATATCGACCAACCCCCGAGATAGTTCCCCCTGTGCCGGCCCCTATAACTACACAATCCACTTTTCCACCAGTTTGGGTCCAGATCTCGGGTCCCGTAGTCAAATAGTGGGCCTCGATATTGTCGGGGTGTGAGAGCTGATCGATGAACATTGATCCTGGGGTTTCGACGGCAATTCTTTTTGCAGTCGCGTAGTACGATTCAGGGGAATTTGTCGGTCGGTCGGTCGGCGTAATTACAACTTTAGCGCCAAACATCTCCAGAATTTTAAGTTTCTCGTCGGACACCTTATCCGGACAAACTAGGATGGTCCGATAGCCGCGAACAGCACAAACCATCGCCAACGAGGCACCCGTATTGCCAGATGTACATTCAACAATGGTTGATTGCGGCCCAAGTAGGCCAGCCCTTTCAGCTTTCTCGATTAAATGAACTGCCATTCGGTCCTTTATAGACCCCGACGGATTAAGGAATTCGGCTTTTGCGAGGATTGGTGCCGTAAGGCCATCCGAAATCCTCAATAAAGGCAACAAGGGTGTATTCCCGATGGTTGCCAGAATCCCTGTTCTAGTATTTGTTAAAGGGTTTTCCACTCCGTCAAAACCTCGTTAATACGCGAGATCCCTTCCTTAAGCTGCACGGGAGGAGTCGCCGTAAAACATAGCCGAACGAACGATCCATAATGACTACCAAAGACTGAACCTGGACACAACGAGACGTATCGGTCTAGCAGTGCTGACAGAAATGCATCTGTTGCAGTCCGTTCTGAGATTCCGTATGTTCGCAGGTCCAGCAAGACAAACGCGCCCGCCTCAGCTGGCGCCGCTATACAGGACAATGACTCATTAACGATTTTCGCGCCTTCAACATATGATGAAAGAGTCTTTGTCTCTTCTTCCTCCGAGCATCTTAAACAAGCCAAGGCCATGCACTGAGCGACCGTAGAAGTGTGATAAGTTGTATGCATAAGAAGTCGCGCAACGAGGGCTTGTATTTGTACTGGTGCCAAAAGGTAACCGACACGAACTCCTGCTAACGCATGCGATTTTGAAAACGTACCTACGACCACCGAACGATTTCTGATTCTCGCATCTGAGCTAACCGGTGCAAAGCGTCTTTCAAAAACGAGCTCACCGTATGCAATGTCCTCAAGTACCCACAGATCGTATTTGAGCGAGATTTCAATAATTGTGTCCAAGTAGGAGTCTTTCAATACAAAGCCACTTGGGTTATTAGGATTACAAAAATAGATGCCCTTTGTCTGAGTTGAAATGGCAGACTGTAGACGTCTCAAAAAATCTTCAGGGCCTCTTTCCTGAACCCCATTGATTCCAATTGGCACCTCTTTAATCACAAGACCGCGACGTGCAAGAATCCCGAAAATAACTGGCCAACTGGGAGTCACCACAATGACCTCTTCACCTGGGTCAAAAAGCGCGTCTGCAAGCAGGGACAGACCTCCAATTGCACCCGGTGTAATAAAAACCCCATCCTTAGTCGCTCCCAAACCAAAGCGTTCATTGACGCGCGAGGCAATCCCAATGCGCAATTCAGGAAAGCCTTCAAGTGGACCATATCGATGAAGGTGACTAGACTGAAGCGAAACCTGCATTGCTAAGGCCGGAGGCGGTAAATATGTATCACCCAAATGTAGAGGAATAAGTAGGCCGCAAGACGCCAGTTCAGAAATTCGGCCCGCCATTGAGCCGAAATTTGAGAATCGAATTTCTTGAGCCGATTGACTCGGTTGAGGAAACTTAGGCATTAGGAAAGATTAGACCTTATCCGTGCCCTTATGAGTCAAATGCCAAACTTTTGACCGAACGGGTGCTTTACGGTTCCGAACGAAATAATGTTTTCAGAACAGGAAAGTAGCCCGCGTTTTCATCCGTATGAACCTACGCAAGTCCGCTGCTGCTTCTTCCTCTAGGGCTTCGAGTTGACGCAACCTTTCATTATCATTCGGAACGACCTTAAAAATAGCTTTCAATTCTCGGATACGACCATAGTACTCATCATACGACTCAGACTCATCGGGGAGAGTGAACCCGGCCCTGTATGCTCGACTTGCTGCGCTGATCACAGCCAAAAACAGAGCAGTCCCCGCGAGGCTTCGGGTGAACGAAAGAGGATCCCATGGCAATGTGAAATGGAGCCAGTGTGCTCCCGAGCCTAAAGCAGCGAGAGCACTTATCAGAACGGCGCCCGCGAGACTGACAGAGGCAATGGTTTCCGAAACCGTTGTTCGCTCCTTTAACGCCAAACCGTTCTGTTCCGCGTCAGGTTCAATCTTGCGTTGACTAAAGCGCAGTTGATGCTCGAATCGGAGAACCTGCATGGCATCAAACACCATTAGCGCTATTGTCTGGTCGGAATAATTAGCCAGATTAAAATAGAGATTGTTTTCACGTGATGCGAAGCGCGTGAATTCCATCATCGTGCCGTATCCGTCGTGAAAGTTCTGCTCAAGATTAGCCCATCTTTTATTTAATTCGCTTACGTATTCTGTTTTATTTTTCACCAATTTTTCAATCAATGGGCCGTTTAAGAACTTCTGAAAATGCCACTGACGTAAACGCTCCCTACAGAAAACCGCTTGACACCAAAGTATTCGGTGATGCTTCCTTCGATTCAGGAGCACGAGGCAAACAGAGGCGATACCGCATAACTCTGCAAGCAAATAGGCCGAAGCGATACCTGCGAATCGGGGCTCGCCCATAACCATGCGAACAGCAGCGATAACTAGCGGTACTGATCCAAGTAATAAGGACCACAAGCCAAACAGATGAAAGGACCGCTTATGAGATTTCGCTTTTGCATCGAAATAGTTGAATCTCTTCAGTAAACGATCATCTTTCAAGGCATTCCTGATTGGCTCATACGTTACAAGAAAGTCATCCGAAACATCCAAGTCGTGGTTATACTCGATTATCAAACCGGGCGGCTCGGGTTGTGAGATTTCGGATTTCATTGGCGGCTCGGAGCCTTGAATTATGTCAACTTCGACGGACATAGTGGGTAGCGAGGTTGATCATTAATGCTGTCGTCGATGAGTGATCTAACAGCAAGACACTTTGCATCGCGCCAATGACTGCGAAGTTTGCGAAGTCCTCACAATGGCATTGTCATTATAGACAACCGGAGGATTTTGGGGAAGATCGTTCTCACCTCGAAGTTAAGCTCCCGCCAAGCAGTTCAACAATGTCAGAATTAGACCTAATTTTTTGAGATTAGCCCGGGATTTCGATCACCGAAATTCCGTGATCACTGGGGCGTGATCCGAGGGTTTTTCCCAGGTGCGTGGCGCGACGTCGATCCAGGTGCGGAGGTTTCGCGAGACGAGTGGCTCGGTTATCCACATGTGATCGATGCGCAGGCCGAGGTTGCGCCGGAAGGCACCGGCACGGTAATCCCACCAGGTGAAATGCCCGCCCGTCTCTGTGTGCAGCCGAAATGCATCCGTAAAGCCCCAATCCTTAATGCGCTGCAACGTGGCGTGCTCCTGCTCGCTGAACATGATCCGTCCCTGCCACAGTCGCACGTCATGCACGTCTCGATCTTCGGGTGCGACATTGAAGTCGCCACACAACAATACCGGCGAAGCCGAATCGTAGTTCGCGTCAAAGAACTCACGCAGCCGCTCCATCCACGAAAGCTTGAACGCATACTTCTCCGACCCGACCGCCTGCCCGTTGGGGATATAAACGTTGACGATGTCGACTCCGTTGACGTTGGTTGCGATCAAGCGCGATTGTGCCGACTCGTCATCACCGGGATACCCGCGGTGTCGAGTCTCACAGGTGTCACGCGTGAGGATCGCGACGCCGTTGTACGTTGGCTGTCCAAAGAGCTGGCATTGATAACCGCGCGCCTTGAAATCCAGGATGGGAAACTTGTCGTCCGTGATTTTTGTTTCCTGCATGCAGAGTACGTCAGGCTTGACGTCGTCAAGCCAGCGCATGACGTTCGGCATTCGCACGAGAATTGAGTTTACGTTCCAGGTTGCGACTAGCATTAGACTGAGATTAAAAGGCCACCGAGGAGCGCGCCGCGTCGTGCGATATCGTCAGCCTCGATGTGCTCGTGTGTGGCGTGAGCGCCGTCGCCGCTGATCCCGAGTCCATCCAGAACCGGAATGCCCATCGCCGCGATAAAGTTTCCGTCCGACGCGCCGCCGACCTGTGCTTCGCCGAGCTCGAAGTCGAGCTGTGCGGCGATCGCGCGTGCCTTTTCAAACAGTTCGATCACGGCGGCAGTGCGCTCCATCGGAGGACGATTGATACCGCCCGATACGAAGACTTTCGTTCGCTCGTCGATCGGTTTCAGGTTCGAAAGTATTCGTTCGATCTCCAGCGACTCCGCTTCAGTCGAAAAGCGCACATCGATCTCGCCTTGCGCTTCAGCCGCGACAACATTCGAGCGCGTTCCTCCGTGGACCACGCCGACATTCAATGTAATTCCCGTTCCCGAAAGATTGATGGCGTGCAGTTGTTCCGTCTGACGCGCCAACTCGAGTATTGCGCTCGCGCCCTTCTCCGGCTCGAGCCCGGCGTGCGCGGCTCTTCCCTCGACCTTGATCGCGAAGATGCCGGTCCCCTTCCGGCCGGTCTTCACGCGCCCGCCGGATGCAGGAGGCTCCATCACAAAGGCACAGCGCGTGGCTTCTTGTGATCGAGCGACGCGTTCGAGCAACGGCCAGCCGGATAAACTCCCAACCTCCTCATCACAGGTCAACACCAGCGTCACTCCAAACGACGGCGCTACATTCAGATCATCCAGCGTGCGCAGCACTTCAATCGCGAGCGCGCAGTTCCCTTTCATGTCGAAGGTTCCCGGACCATAGATCCTGCCGTTATCACGACGCCACGGACGCTCACTCAACGTACCGCGCTCGTGAACAGTGTCCGTATGGCCCACGAGCATGATCTGTTTCGCAGCAGCATTCTGCTTTTGAAACGCCCGGATCACGAGGTTCTGTCCGAAGTCAGGCACGTCGACACGTTCAATCGCATCGACACAACTGAGCCGATCCGCGGCCTGGACCAGCAAGTCAACTACCCCACGACTCCCTTCCGCATCGCCCGAAGGAGACTCAACTTCAACCAGAGCCTGTATAAACGCCTCGATCTCAGCTTGCCTCGACTGCAAAGCAGCAAAAATCTGACGCGGAATCGAATCGTCGCTCATCTGATCGTCTCTTTGCGTACGGTCAACGTCTCGATACGTGGCAGGTTAACTGCGAATCCGATTCCGGGTGAATCGGGCGGCGTGATCGTGCCGCGTGCGCTGACTGTGACCGGCGGGTCAATGATGTCTTCTTCCCAGTAGCGCGCGCTCGCCGAAACGTCACCGGGCAGCGTGAACCCAGCGAGCGTCGACATGGCTATGTTGTGTGCGCGCCCGATCCCCGCCTCGAGCATGCCGCCGCACCACACCGGAATCTCATTGTCGCGCGCCACCTGCTCGACTCTCTTTGCTTCCGCGTGTCCGCCGACGCGCCCGAGTTTGACGTTGATTATCCGGCACGATTCAAGCGCGATCGCATGTGCGGCATCTTCCGCCGACCGGATCGACTCATCCAGACAAACAGGAGTATTGATCTGTCTCTGGAGAGTTGCGTGATCGAAGATGTCGTCGTGCGCGAGTGGCTGCTCGAGCATCATGAGGTTGAAGCGACCCAGTTGCTGAAACAGCGAGACGTCGGAAAGTTTGTAAGCTGAATTAGCGTCGCCCATCAGACGTATGTCGGGAAATTCTTTCCGCACGCGCTCGATAATGTTCAGGTCCCAACCGGGTTTGATCTTGATCTTGATGCGCTGGTAACCGGCGTCAACTTCTTTGCGAATCTTCTCGATGAGGATCTCGGGCGTGTCCTGAATGCCGATGGAAACTCCGGAACAAACTTCGGGACGCGTGCCGCCGAGATGTTTCCATAACGGAACGCCGGCACGTTTCGCTTCGAGATCCCAGCAGGCGGTTTCGATCGTGGCCTTGGCCATGCGATGGCCGCGCACCGGTCTCATCAATGCGAAAACATGGGCGGCGTTTGCGACGTTTTTGCCGAGGACCATCGGCGCGAGAAACTCAACCAACGTGGCCCAACAGGTGTCTGTCCATTCATCGCTGTAAAAGGGTCCCTCGCCGGCCACGCACTCGCCCCAACCTTCAGCACCGTCAGCATCAGTCACGCGGGCGAGAACGATGCGTCGCTCAGTAGTCCGACCGAAGCTTGTTTCGAAGAAATGGACGAGAGGCAGGCGAATTTCGCGCAGTTCGATCGACTGGATAAGCAAAGTAAGAAGCTGTTCCTCCGTGACAGGCATTATGCATTTCTGTACCTCGTGTTAACAACCCGAGAAATATCGCTTTGGGGATTGCAGCAACCTCTCCAGCAGCTTGACCCATCAATATAGAACTGATAAAAGGCACGTCTTATCCCTACCGGTTCCTCATGTCCTCCGGTATTCCTCTCAAAATAACGTGCGGAGTTGGTAAATTTTATTCAAAGGAAGAATGTATGCGCTTAATGAGCCCCCTTCACCCGACACGGGCTGCCCGTGTGTTCGGACGGTCCCGACGAAATCTTTTTCTCTTAATTGCGATTGCTGGTCTTTTGAGTTCGCTCACTTTACTGAAGTTTTCGCGGCTAGCGTCGGCAGATACAACGACGCAGGTAAGTATTTCCAGTTTTGGAACACCGGTCACGCAAAACTTCGATTCCCTGGTTTCATCAGGCACGGGCACCTTGTCCGGGAGCACTCCGGCGGGTTGGGGATTTTCAGAATCCGGTTCGAATGCAAACACTTCGTATACCGCGGGAACCGGTTCAGGCAATGCTGGTGATACATATAGTTTTGGTTCAACTGCTGCTACTGATCGGGCTCTTGGGCAATTGCGCAGCGGAACCCTCATCTCGATCCTTGGCGGTACCTTCATCAACAACACGGGTGGAACGATTAATTCACTCAACATTGCCTACGCTGGCGAGCAATGGCGACTCGGCGCTACCGGCCGCACGATCGGCGAGCGCATGGATTTTCAGTACAGTACCGACGCAACCAGTCTGACCACCGGCACTTGGACGGATGTTAATGCACTTGATTTCACCCCACCAGTCACGACTGGCACAGTTGGCCTTCTTGACGGCAATACCAATCGTGTTCTTCTCAACTCTAATATTACTGGGCTGAGTATTTCGGCAGGTGCTACCTTTTGGATTAGATGGACTGACGTAGACGCTACCGGTGCTGACGACGGCTTGGCGATCGACGACTTTTCAATAACGGCGAATGGTATCCCACCATCGCCGACTCCTACGCCGACGCCAACTCCAACACCCACTCCAAGTCCGACGCCAACGCCGACTCCAACACCTACACCGTCAGTACCCGGCTCAGTCGTCATCAGCCAGGTTTACGGTGGCGGCGGCAACGTTGGCGCGACGTTGAAGAACGACTTTGTCGAGATCATCAATCACAGCGCGGCGCCGATTGATCTGAGTGGCTGGTCCGTCCAAATCGCTTCGGCAGGCCAGGCAAATTGGCAACGGACGAACCTAACCAATTTTGTCCTGCAACCAGGACAGTATTACCTGGTACAGCAGTCTCAAGGCGCCGGAGGCACTGACAATCTGCCCACGCCTGATGCAATAGGCGGCGGCCTGGTGAGTTCGACATCCGGAAAGGCCGCTCTGGTCAGTAACCAAACTACCTTGACTGGCAACTGCCCGGTCGGCAGCGGAATCATCGATTTTGTCGGTTACGGCACTGAAACCTGCGCTGAGAGTTCACCGGCCTCGATACTTACCAACACGACCGCTAACCTCCGAAAGAACAACGGCTGCTTCGATTCCGACAACAATTCGATCGACTTTGCGACCGGAGCACCGAACCCACGCAACAGTTCATCGCCAACAAACAGTTGCACAGCCCTCTTCGGAATCGGATCCGCTCAACCGAGTACCGTGCAAACCGGAAACAGCACCACTCTGACCGTGACTGTTTCTCCGGCACAAAATCCACCCAGTACGGGAATCACTGTGACGGCTGACCTGTCTTCAATTGGCGGATCGGCGACACAGGCTTTCACTGGAGTAGGAAACACGTTCACGTTCGTGGCGACTATTCCTGTCTCTACCACGCCCGGACCAAAGACTCTTCCGGTGACGATTGCAGATGCTCAGGCACGTAACGCCAGCACGTCGATCTTCCTAACCGTGCAGGAGCCACACATCACTATCAGTCAGATTTACGGTGGCGGCGGGAACGCCGGCGCCACTTTCACGAACGACTTCGTCGAGCTCTTCAATCCCACATCCAACACAGTCGATCTAACAGGCTGGTCGTTGCAGTACACGTCTGCAGCGGGTGACAGTTGGGATTTCACTTCGCAACCCATCGGCGGCTTCATCGAGCCTGGCCAGTACTACTTGATCGCGCTTGCTGGTGGCGCTACCGGCTCACCGCTGCCCGCCGCAAACATCAACGGCGACATCAACATGAGCGCCACGACCGGCAAGGTCGCCCTTGTGAATGACTTCGATCCACTCGAAGGTACATGCCCGCTGGGTGATGTGAACATCGTCGATTTTGTGGGTTATGGCACAGGTGCTACTTGCGCGGAAACGGCAAACGCACCGGCGCCGAGTAATACTTCAGCGATCTTCAGAAAGACCGGCGGAGCAACCGATAACGACGACAATCAGAACGACTTCGTTGCGGCCGCTCCCAATCCACGGCGCACTGCACCGATCGTGGAGATTGGTCCAGCCGTATTTCGTAGCGATCCTCGCAAGAAC
>Ga0070689_100000677_pt1 | contig 20677 bp, 14 predicted proteins | sample KBSS23HmetaG_FD_64669 | JGI IMG/M metagenome (GOLD analysis project Ga0070689, IMG submission 64669) | Switchgrass rhizosphere microbial communities from Kellogg Biological Station, Michigan, USA - KBS S2-3H metaG | ecosystem: Host-associated > Plants > Roots > Rhizosphere ...
CTGCGTCGCGCACGCGCACTTCGCCGATCCGGTGTGGGAGCCGCTGCGCAAGCTCGCGCTGAAGGCCGCGCGGCAGGCCGGCGCCACCGCGCACGACGGCGGCACCTACGTCTGCATGGAGGGGCCGCACTTCTCGACGCGCGCCGAGTCGCGGCTCTACCGCAGCTGGGGCGTCGACGTGATCGGCATGACCAACCTGCAGGAGGCCAAGCTCGCGCGCGAGGCCGAGATCGCCTACGCGACGGTCGCGCTGGTCACCGACTACGACTGCTGGCACGAGGCCGAAGGCGACGTCGAAGTCAGCAAGGTGCTTGCGGTGCTCAAGCAGAACGCCGACCTCGCGCGCCGCACCGTGGTCGAGTGCGCGCGGCTGGTCGGCGCTGGCGAGCCGATCTCGGCCAGCGGCTGCATGGCGCACGCGGTGATGACCAGCGCGGACCGGGTCACGGCCGACGCGCGGCGGCGGCTGCGCCTGTTGATCGAGGACCAGCTCGGCTGATCGGACGCTCGCTGGCGCGGAGCGCGGCGACGGCGTCGCACGGCGGCGCCTGCGACAGTACAGTCGCGCGCATGGCCGCCGATCCATTGACCCGCCGCAGTTTCCTGCAGCTCTCCGCCGCCGCCGGTGCCGCCTCGTGCGCGACGCCCGCGGCCGAGCGTTCGTTCGCGATCCGCACCGGGCCGCGCAAGGGGCCGGTCGCGGTGTCGAGCCACAACGGCATGAAGGCCGTCGAGATCGCCGTCGCGCGCATGCGCGACGGCATGCGTCCCGTCGACGCGGCCGTCGCCGGCGTCGAGATCGTCGAGAACGACCCGAACGACGACAGCGTCGGTCTCGGCGGGCTGCCCAACGAGGACGGCGTCGTCGAGCTCGACGCCTGCGTGATGGACGGGCCGTCGGGCCTCGCCGGCGCCGTCGGCGCGCTGCAGAACGTCAAGAACGCGGCGCAGGTCGCGCTGAAGGTCATGCGCCACACCGACCACGTGCTGCTGGTCGGCGAGGGCGCGCTGCGCTTCGCGCGCGCGATGGGCTTCAAGGAGGAGAACCTGCTGACCGAACCGTCGCGCAAGAAGTGGCTCGAGTGGAAGGAGCGGCGCTCGGCGAACGACAAGTGGCTCCATCCCGACGAGAACGGCGAGGCCGGCCGCGAGTGGTTCCAGCAGTTCCGCGACAAGACCGGCACCATCCACCTCGGCGCGATCGACGGCAACGGCGACCTCGGCGGCTGCACGACGACCTCGGGCCTCGCGTTCAAGATCCCGGGCCGCTGCGGCGACTCGCCGCTGATCGGCTGCGGCAACTACGTCGACAACGACACCGGCACCGGTGGTGCGACCGGCCGTGGCGAGGCGTGCATCATCGTGACCGGCGGCAGCTTCGTCGTGCAGCAGATGGCGCTCGGCCGCTCGCCGACCGACGCCTGCCTCGACGCCTGCAAGCGCATCGTGCGCATGACGCGCGTGCCGCGGCTGCTCGACCCCAAGGGCCGGCCGGCGTTCCAGGTGCAGTTCTACGCGCTGAACAAGCGCGGCGAGTTCGGCGGCGCGGCGTTGTTCCCGTCGCCGTACGCGGTCTGCGACGACGACGGCCCGCGCGCCCTGCAGATGGCGTCGCTCTACGACGCGCGCTGATCTTCTGGCCCGTGTTCCATGCTGGCGGCGAACGCGGCGACGTCGCGCCAGAACAGCGCGAAGTCCGCGGCGAACGCGGGGCGTTGCTGCTGCAGGTCGGCGACCGCGTCCGCCAGCGGGACCGGCCGCCGCAGCCGCGCAGCGATGCGCGCGAGCACGGCGGCGACGCCAACGTCGGTGCGGCACTGCGCGAGCCAGTCGTTGCGGATCATGCGCGGCAGCGCCGCAGCCAGCGCGGGCGGCAGCGACGCCGCCTCGGTCTGCAGCTGCGCATAGACCTCGGCCGTGAACGCGCCGAGCGGGCGGCCGTCGCCGAACTCGGGCCAGCCGTCGGCCAGGAAGTGGTCGTAGAACACGTCGACGAGTACGCCCGCGAAGCGCCGCAGCGGCGCCTGCACGCGCGCGCGGCTCTGCGCGAAGGCCGGGTGCGCGTCGGTGAAGCGGTCGATGGCGCGGTGGTGCAGCAGGCCCTGCTGCGTGGGCGCGGGCAGCGCCTGCACGTCGAGGCCGCGCGCGAAGTCGCCGAGCAGCGCGCCGGCGCGGACCCGCGGGTCCGGCGGCGCGAGCCGCAGGTGCGCGAGGTGGTTCACTTCGGGGCCGGTGCGGTGGCGGCGAGCTCGAGGCGCTCCTGTTCGCGGCGGTCGATCGCGGCGAGCCAGCGGATCCAGTCGGCGTAGAGCACGACCTCGATCGTGCCCGGCCGCACGCGCAGCACGCGGTCGATCGCGACGCGGTTGCCGTCGCGCGCGAACGTCAGCTGGTAGTCGAGCAGCGCGAACGAGACGAACAGCGGCTCGGGCAGCGTCGGCACGCAGCGGCCGGGGCCGGGGTCGACGACGACGTGCGTGCGCAGCTGCATGTCCTGGTTCTGCCGCAGCGGCAGCGTGCGCTCGTCGCGGTCGCCGAGCGTCTTGCGCAGGTCGGCCAGCGGCATCGGCAGCGGCAGCAGCCAGCGGCCCGGCGCGGCCTCCTGCGGCGCCGGCCGCTGCAGGTCGAGTTCGAGCTGCAGCGGGGCGCCGCCCGGCTCGAGGCCGACGGGCGCGGCCTGCTGGATGCGCCAGTCGCCGAGCAGCTGCTGGCCGATCTGGCGCGCGGCGAGCTTCTGCACGTCGGCGGTGCGGCGCCGCAGCTGCTCGGCGAGGCCGTAGCCGGTGAAGTCGCCGATGCGCACGCGCGCGTGCAGCGCGGTGCGGTCGCCGACCGTGCACTCGCCGTCGATCGCGACCGCGCGCGGCGACGCGTCGTCGCCCGGCAGGCGCACCTGCACCGCCGCGAGCGCGGCGTTCACATAGGCGAGCGCGCCCTGGCGGTGCGCCGGTACCGCGCCGAGCGGCCAGAACCGCGGCGTGTCGCTGAACAGCCAGGTCGCGCTGCCGTCGCGCGGCTGCGCCAGCGCCGCCAGCGTCGGCGTCGTGTCGTCGTCGGCGAACAGCGGCTCGCCGTCGCCGGTCAGCGCGCGGCGCGCCTGGGAGCAGGTCGCGGCCTCGACCGGCACTGCGGCCGCGCGCAGCAGCGCGACCTCGAGCATGAAGCGGTTGCCCTTCTTGCGCAGCAGCGCCTCGGTCGCGTCGCTGCCGTCGCCGTCGGCAATCTCGTCCTGGCAGAACGCGTGGATGCGCTGCATGCGGTCGCGGTCGTTGGCTGCGTTGGCGCCGGGCAGCAGCGTCGCCGCGAACGCGGTGATCGGCGGCGTCGGCCGCGTCGCGGCGAGCCACTGCGCGCGGCGCTGCCGCAGCGTCGGGAACGGCGAGGCGTCCTCGCCATAGCCTGCGATCGGCAGCAGCTCCTCGGCCGGCGGCGGCGAGTCCTCCTCGGGCAGGCGTGGCACGTTCTGCCGCGTGATGATCCAGGCGGTGCGGCCGCCCGGCAGCGTCTCGCGGCGCGGCGTGACGTCGAGGTTGCGCGTGCGCAGCGTGCCCCTGGCGCCGTCGGGCACGATCAGCACCCACTCGGTGACGCGCAGCGGCTCCTGGTGCGAGGCGAACAGGAAGTCCTCGACCCGCCACGGCTGCGGCGCCGCCGCCGGCGTGCGGCGCCGGTAGCGCCACTCGACGAACGCGCCGGGTTCGAGGCGCGGCAGCGCGAAGTCGCCCTGCACGCGCGTCGGCACGTAGCTGCGGCCGTCCTTGCCGACCGTGCGCACCAGCAGCAGCTCGTCGGCCTGCGCGGGGTCGCTCGCGGAATGCCAGGCCTCGACGCCCTGCAGGTCGTTGAGGCGCCGCAGTTCGTGCACCTCGATCAGGCTCGAACCGTCGGGCTGCAGCTCGACGATGCGCTGGTCGATCAGCATCGTCGACGAAGCGTCGTTCTCGCCGGGGCCGGGCTGGAACGCCGCGATCGCGGCGTCGCCGTCGCGGCGGAAGTGGTCGAAGTCGGCGCCGGGTCGCGCGCCGTCGCCGAGGCGCGCGCGCAGGTCGCGCTGCGTCGGCTGGTCGGGGTCGCGCTGCAGGCCCGCTGCGACGGCAGCGAGCGCCTGTGCGTCGTCGCCCAGGCGCAGCCAGCGGTCGGCGCACTGCGCCAGCGTGCGCGCGTCGGTCGCCGCATCGGCGACGAGTTCGCGCAGTTGCGCGCGTTCGCCGTCGGCGTCGCCGGCGCGCGCGGCGAGCGCCGCCAGCGCGAGCCGGCGGCGCGTGCGCTCGGCGAGGCCGCCGTCGGCAGGCCAGCCGCGGTCGACGATCGCGCGCGCAGCGTCGAATTCGCCGAGGTCGAGCGCCACGTCGAACGCGCGGCGGCGCAGCGCGTCTTCGAACGGGTGCCGCGCGAATGCGGACTGCAGCAGCGTCCACGCGCCGCGCGCGTCGCCGCGCTCGCGCATGCGGTCGGCGAGCAGCACCTGCGGCCGCGTGTCGGCCGGGCACTTGGCGGCCCAGCGCTGCAGCAGCGGCATCTCCTCGGCCAGGAACGACAGCCGGCGCAGCACCGCGTGCGTGGCCGCGAACGTCGACGGGCCGGCGCGGCCGGCGTCGATCTCGGCGCGCAGCAGGCGCAGCGCGTCCTCACGGCGGTCCTGGTCCTCGTTTGCCCGGACCAGAGCCAGCACCGCGCGGTGGTGCGTCTTCGGCAGCTCGGCGCTCGCCGCGGCCTCGTGCGCGCGCGCGCGCGCCGTGCGCAGTTCGTCGGGCACGTGCGCGGCGCGCAGCCACAGGTCGGCCAGCACGAAGCGCGCGGCGGGCAGCGGCGGCGGTTCCTGCTGCAGCTGCTGCAGCAGGTCGAGCGCGGTGTCGCTCTCGCCGAGCCGCTGCGCCGTCCACGCCGCGGCCACACGCAGCGTCGCGCGGTCCGGGCCTGCCGCTGCGGCGGCCGCCTGCAGCAGCGTCGCGAGGCCGTCCTTGAACGTGCCGTGGTCGCGCGGATCGAAGGTCACCGGCGCTGCCGGCGGCGCGTCGGGCGCGACCTCGGTGACCTGCGGCAGCGGCAGGCCGCTGCCGTCGAGCAGCCGCAGCGACAGCGGCTGCTCGCCCTCGTCGCCGCTCTTGACGACGATCTGGTGTTCGCCGGGCTGCAGCCGCACCGGCAGCCGCTGCACGGGGCCGCGCGCATCGAGCGCGAACAGCGAGCGGCCGACCTCGACGCCGTCGACGCGGCAGACGAACGGCGCGCGCAGGTCGACTTCGACGAAGCCGGCCGTCGCCGCCGCCGCGTGCACGCGCCAGCACACGTAGTAGCAGCCGGGCCGGCGCAGCCCCGGCGGCGGCAGCGCGATGTCGTCGCGGCCGTTCTCGCGGCGGACGATGCGCGGCGCGACGTCGCCGAAGCGGCCCGGCAGCGTGGTGCCGAGCGCCGGGAACGCCGCGTCGGGCGCGAACGACACGTCGAGTGCGTTGCGGCCGGCGTCGCCGAACGGGCCGACGACGATCACGGCGCGCGCGTGGTCGGGGAACGGATCGGCGACGGCGGGCGCCGCGCCCAGGCGGCCGAGCCGGAACGCGATCGCGCGCAGCGGGTCCTGCACGAGCCCGTGCACGGGCGCCGCGGGTGCGTGCTCGGCGAGCCAGCGCGCGAACTGCGCGGGATCGGCGAGGTCGTCGAGCCGCGCCAGCGCCTCGGCGGCCAGCACGCCGGCGACCGGCGAGCGCGGCGCGGCGAGCGCCGCCGCGAGCAGCTGCTGCGGTGCCTGCGCCGGATCGTCGACCGCGGGCGCCAGCACCGCGACCAGGCCCTCGGCCAGCGGCAGCGCCTGGTCCTGCGCGCGCAGCGGCGCGCAAAGGCACACGAGCAGCGGCAGCAACGCCGCGGCGCGCTTCATCGGCCGTTCTCCGGCTGCAGCACGAGCCGCTGCGCGTCGGCAGCGCGCAGCGCGGCGACGAAGTCGCGGAACGTCGCGTAGTCGGCGGGCTCGATGCGCGGCGCCGTCAGTTCGACGGTGCGCGCGACGACGATCTGGTCGCCCTCGCTGCGCCAGTCGACGCTGAGGCTGCCGAACGGCGCCTGCTGCTTCACCGCGGCCGGCAGCGTCGCGGACCGGTAGCCGGGCGGCAGCCGGAACACCAGCACGCGCGCGTCCTGCCGCGGCACGCCGAGCAGCAGCGGCGAGTGGCGCTCGGGCTCGCTCGCGAGTTCGAACAGCGGGTCGTCGCCGAACGCGGTCGGCAGCTGCCACTCGCGGCCGTTGCGCTGGCCCAGCGTGGCGACGTCGAAGTCGACCTGCAGCCGCACCGGTTCGTCGAGACGCAGCGGGTCGCTGGCGGTCAGCGCCTTGATCGCGACCGGTCCGAACATCGACACCAGCGTGCGCTCGACGTGGTCGCGGCGGCGCGCCGGTTCGACGCCGAGCGACTCGCGCAGCGCGACCGCGGCGTTGCCGGTCGGCTGGTCGATCTTGCGCACGTGCGCGCTGCCGTCCGCCGCGAGGTCGAGTTCGAGGCGCAGAGCATCCTGGTTCTGCGCGGGGTCGACCAACGGCACGCGGCGCAGCAGCGCGCGGCCGGCGTCGACGACCAGCACGTCGGCGCCCTGGTCCATCTCGGGGATCGTCGTGGGCGGGTGCCAGATCGCGGTGCCGTCGAGGAAGCGCGCCGACAGGCCGTCCTGGTCGGGCAGCCACGCGATGCAGTGGTTGAAGTGCTGCACCATCGGCAGCGACAGGTCGTCGTTGCTGCGGCGGTCGTCGGCGAAGATCAGCACCGGGTCGGCGCGCACGCCGACCTCGGCCAGCAGCGCGCACAGCAGCAGCGCCTTGTCCTTGCAGTCGCCGTGGCGGCGCTCGTAGATCACCGCGGTGCTGTACGGCTTGTAGCCGTGCACGCCGAACTCCCACGCCTCGTAGCGCACGTCGGTCGTGACGAAGTGGTAGATCGCAGCGACGCGCTGTTCCTGCGTCGTGCAGCCGGCAGTCAGCTCGCGCACGCGCTGCTGCATCGCCGGCGTGGTCTCGAGCTGGCCGCGGATCAGGTTCCACCACCAGCTGGCGAAGTGGTCCCAGTCGCGGAACGTCGTGAAGCGCACGACCGGCACGCGTTCGCGCGCGGCCGGGCGGTACGGCTCGGGCACGTCGCGCGGCAGGTCGTCGAGCCGGAACGCGTAGCTGTGGTCGCCGGCCGCCGTCGTGGTCTCGACCGCCGCCGGCGCGCCGCCGGTCAGCTGGCAGCGGTAGTCGCGGCCCGGTTCGGCGAGCACGACGAGTTCGCTGCGCTGGCACGCGGCGCCGTCGGGCGCGCCGAGGTAGTGCACGAGGCCGAAGTAGTCGCCGAAGAACGTCGGCGCGGTGTCGTCGATGCGGCCCTCGACCTCGAAGGTGTCGCCGGGGCGCAGCGACTGCAGCTCGACGCTGGCGCCGCGCAGGCGCGGCTGTTCCTGCGAACCGTCGGCCTTGAACACCGTGCACGACAGCAGCCGCGCGCGCTGCTCGCCGCCGAAGAACGCGAGCCGGTAGCTCGCGAACGCGCGCGCGCCGGCGTCGGTCAGGATGCGCACGCACTCGTGCACGTACTCGCTGGTCGTGCCGTTCTTGTGCGCCTTGACGACGCGCTGGCGCAGCAGGTGGTAGACCGGATCCTTGCCCGCGGTCGCGGCCGCAGGTGTCGGCTGGCCGCGCAGCGGTGCCGTGTCGACGCGCAGGTCGGCGTAGAACGGCGTCGCCTCGGCCGCCAGGTACTCGAGGTAGCGCTGGTCGTCGCGGCGGTTCGGGTTGCACTCGATCGCGGCGCGCAGCGTCTCGATCTGTTCGTCGCGGTGGCCGAGCAGGCCGTGCAGACGGCTCTGCGCCGCCAGTGCATCGTCGTCGTCGGGGCACAGCTGCAGCCACGCGCCGTACTCGCGCAGCGCGCCGGCGAGGTCGGCCTTGCTCTCGGCGAGGTCGGCGCGCAGCTCGAAGCAGCGCCGCAGCAGCGGTTCGCGGGCCTGCAGGTGCTCGAGCAGCGCCTGCGCCGCGTCGACGCGGCCGGCCGCGAGCTGGCTGCGGATCGCCTGCAGGCGGTCGTCGGGATCGCCGCTCAGCTGCAGCAGGCGCTGCAGCAGCTGCTCGCGCTGCTCCTGGTCGACGTCGTCCTGCGCGCGCAGCGCCGCGCGCACGCTCGCGGGCGTGGCGCCCGGTGCCGCAGCCGCGGCGTGTGCCTCGCGGCGCGCCAGTTCGCCGAGGTCGTCGGCGCGCAGCACGTCGGCGAGCAGCAGCCGCGACGGTTCGTGCGTGGGCGCGACCGCCAGCGCTCGGCGCGCGAGCGCCTCGGCGTCGCGGCGCAGGCCGGTGCCCTGCAGCAGCAGCTGGCCGAGCAGCACGGCGGCCTCGACGTGGCGCGGGTCGAGCGCCAGGATCGCTTCGTAGTCGGCGCGGCGCGCGTTGTCGTCGAGTTCGGCCGCGACGCGGACGTTGCGCACGCGCGTGGCCGCGAGCAGCAGCCTTGCCTGCGGCAGCTCGGGCAGGTCCGCGACCGCGCGTTCGGCGAGCCGGCGGTCGCGGCGGTCGTTCTCGCCGTCGCAGCTGCGCAGGTAGAACAGCGTGCCGAGCCACAGCGCGTCGAGGCCATGGGCAGCGTCGAGTGCGATGCGCGTGCGGCCGCCCTGCTGTGGCGGGGGGCCGGCTGGCGCGGCCGGTGTGGTGACCGGCGCAGTGGCAGGCGCGGCGGCGCGGGCGACGGCCGCCTGCATCGGTGCCGGCTCCGCGGCGACGGTGACGCCCGCAGCCGGGCCGCCGTCGAGCGCCGACAGGCGCAGCGAAACCAGGAAGTCGCCGGTCTCCTGGTGGCAGAACTTGACCACGAGCCAGTTGGCGCCGGCGCGCAGCGGCAGCGCGACCGCGTCCTGGTCGAACGCGAACCCGCGGTCGACGTCGCGGCGGCCGACGACGGCGCCGTTCACGGCGACCTGGTGGCTGCCGGCGCTGCCGAGGTGCAGCGCGACCGTGGTGTCGCGCTCGGCGACGAGCGCAGTGGCGACGAGGCACGCGACCTGCTGGTTCGGCCGCAGCACCGCGCCGAGCCACAGCCGTCCGAGCGGCGCCGCACCGGTGAGCCGCCGCCAGCCGACCGGCCGCTGCTTGCCGGCGAACGTTGCCGCGGGATCGAAGCCGTGCTCGGCCGGCAGGTCGCGCTGCAGCGCCGCGCCGCGTTCGTTGTCGAACGGGCCGCAGATCCAGCAGTCGTCGACGAACGCGAGTTGCCGGGCCAGCCGCGGCGCGTCGTCGGCGCCGGTGGCGATCAGGTAGTCGAGCGCGAGCACGCCGACCTGGTCCGCGAACGCCGCGTCGCTGCGCGCGAGCGGCGTTTCGCGCAGGGCCAGCACGCGTTGCGGCAGCTCGCGGTCGACCGGGCAGCGGCCCTGCAGCATCAACGCCACGGCCGCGCAGACTTCGGCCTGCAGCCGCACGGCGTCGGCGGCGGCGGCCGTTGCGGCGCATTCCTGCGCCATCGCCGCGAACTCGCGCGCCGCCAGGTCCTCGCGGCCGTGCGCCTTGTGGTCGAGTGCAGCCAGCAGCCGCGGGTCCAGCGCGGCAGCTGCCGGCGCCGCGCTGGCCGCCGGTGTGGTCGCCGCCTGCTGCGCGCACGGCGTCCCTGCGAGCGCGAACGTCACGGGCCACAGCGCGACCCACGGGAAACGGAACGGCGACGGTCGGCGGCTCACGCCGCCCGGTTTATCGCTTCGCCGGCCGTTCGGCCACGGTTTCGGCCGGCGCCGCGGCTGCCGCTGCGGCCGCGCTGGGCAGCTCGCCCGGATCGAGGCGGCCGTTGCCGTTGCGATCCGCGGCCGCGAGCACGCGATCGGTCCAGCGCGCGAGCTGCGGGTCGATGCGGCGCAACGCCGCAGCGAGTTCGATGCGTTCGATCGCCTGGCTGTGATCGGCGTCCGCCGTCGCCCACGGTTCGCCCAGCGTCGTGGTCGGGGTCGTGGGCTTCTTGTCGGGCGGCGCCGCGACCGGCGCGAACAGGTCGATGTGGAACTGCTGCATCGCCGGCGCCAACTCGTCGGGCCCGAGCTTGCGGTCGTGGTTGCGGTCGAGCATCGGCGCCATGCTGACGAGGTTCGGCGGCAGGCCGAGGCCGCGCAGCATCGCTTCGGTCTCGTCGATGTCGAGCGAACCGTCGTGGTCGACGTCGAACAGGTCGATCGTGCGGCGCGGCGCGGCGTCGCCGGTGGCGACCGGCACGATCGGCGCCTCGGGCACGGGACGCACGAGCTTCAGGCTCAAGGTGCCGCCGCCGCGCACCAGATCGTGGTAGAAGCGGTCGAACTCGGGCCAGTCGAGGAAGCCGTCGCGATCGGTGTCGAGCCGGCGGAACCAGCCCGGATTGCTCGGATCGCCGAGGTCGGCGAGCGCCATGCGGCTCTCGAACAGATCGAGGCGATCGTCGCCGTTGCCGTCGCAGGCGGCGAACATCACGCGGCTGCGCTCGCGGTCGTAGACGTAGACCGCGAGGTGGTCGGTGGGACGCGCGGGTGTGGCCTTCGCGGGGCCGGCCTGGCGCACCGGTTCGGCGACCGCCACCGATGCCTGCGCGCGCAGCAGCGCCGCGGAGGCGCACAGGCACAGGCAGGCGATTCGGACTCTGCGCATTGGCAATGGGTCGATGGGGAGGGCCGGCTCGGTCGCGACACCGCACCCCCAATCGGATGAACGGTGTCGGATGAACAGTCTTTCGGCGCGTCAGTGCAGCAATCCTAACTCGCCGCCGCCCGGAGCGGGACGGGCCGCCGCCGGGAATGGGAACGTGCGCTGGCAGCGGGCACTGGCAGCCGTCCGCCCTTCACGGGATGAACAGGCAGTCGCGGCCGAGCGGCAGGGCCTGGACGCCCGGCGGTGCCTTGGCATCGAAGCCGGCGGCCTCGATGCGCTCGGCGCCGCGCGGCAGCGAACGCGCCACGGTGCCCGACCACGGCGCCAGCACGATCGCGTCGATGTGTGCGGGCAGGCCCGCTGCGGCAGTCGCCAACGTGTCCGCGGCGTCCGCCACCGATGTGGGCAGCAGATCGAAGCCTGCCGCGCGCAGGGCGGCCTGCGCGCCCGCGGACGTACCGCGCGGCAGCGCGCAGACGGCGCGCACGACATCGCGGCCGGTCGCGACGGCCCGCAGCACCTTGCGGTAGGCGAGTTCACCGCCGTTGCGGCGCGCCTCTGCCTCGAGTTCGGCGAGGTTCACGAGTACCGCGATCTGCTCGGCGCGGCGTGCCGGCGGCGTGCTGCGCGGACGCGGCTCGTGCCGGGGCTCGTGCTGCCGTGGCTGGGGCGCGCGGTCGTGCTCGGCGCGCTCGTGACGCGGCCGGTCGCTGCGCTCGCGGTCGGAGTCGAACCCGCGGTCGTCGCGCTCGCTGCGGTGCCGCGCGTGCTCGGCGCCGCGCGGTCGTCGCTCTTCGCGCGGCCAGTCGCGCCGTTCGTCGCGTTCGCGCCGCGGCGGCGGCTCTTCGCGCCCCTGCGGTTGCTGCCGCGAGCCACGCTCCTCGGCGTACGCATCGCGTGCGACGGGCGGCTCGGCGGGCTCGTCGCGGTGGCCGTAGTGCAGTTCGCGCGCCTCGCGGCGGGGTTCGCCCCGGTCGCCGTGGCGTTCGCCGTGGCGCTCGCCCGGGCGCTCGCCGTGGCGCGCGTCATGCCGCGGTTGGCGCGACGGTTCGTGCGCCGGCGATCGCTCGCGGTGTGGCCGCTCGACGTGCGGGCGCTCGAGCGGGGGCTCGTCCAGCACCGGCACTGGCCGCTCGCGGTGCAGCGGCTCGGCCTGCAGCGGGGCCCGTTGCGGTGGCGTGGCGTCCCGATGCGCCTCCCGTTGGGTGGCGTCCCGTTGCGCGGTGTCCCGTTGCTGGGGGGCCCGTTGCTGGGCGTTTGGGGGCGGGGCGTTTTGCGGCGGCGGCGGGCCAGCGTCGTCGCGAGCGTTCTGCGCGGGATGCTTGGCTGGCTTGCGGGGTGGGGGAGGCGGCGGCGGATCGTCGTCGAAAATACCAGCGCCGAAGTGGCTCATGCGGGCGGCGTCTCTAGTGGCTGCAGCGGACCGGTTCGGCAGCCAACGCTGCGCAGGCTAGCAGGCGCGGTGGCGAAGAGCCACTGCCCCCGCGCGCCGCGTCGACGCCGGGGTTTTCCGGCTCCGCCCTTGTCCGGTCGCGGCCTGCCGGCTTGCATCACGCGTCCCCTCTCAGCCCTCCCGACCTCTCGATCGAGGACTCTCCTTTGAACGCTCGCAAAGCCCTCCTCGCAACAAGCCTCGGCCTGCTGGCCACCCTGACATCGTGCGGCACGTTGAAGCGCGCCGGCAAGGACGTCTTCGTCGGCGTGACCTCGCCCTACCTGATCCTCTACGGTGGCGCGGTCGACGGCTCGGCCTCGGCGCACGGTGCTCGCGTCGGCCTCGACAGCGGTGGCGCGATCGAAGTGATCGCGTTCCCGTTCACGTTCCTCTACCACGCGCTCGAGCACACGATGTACTGCGCGATCCACGTGATCGACCTGCCGTTCTGCCCGCTCTACGCGCTGACCGAGATCCCGAAGGACAGCACGCCGGTGCAGCCGCTCGACTTCTACCAGGGCACCTGGTTCGACTCGCCGAAGGACTCGGGCACCGACGCCACCAGCGGCGAGAAGCTGCCGCCCGGCTACGACAAGCACTGATCGCTGAGAGCCTGTTCAGGCTCTCAGCTTGTGCCTTACGGCCGCCTACGCGGCCGCGAGCTTGTGCCTTACGGCCGCCCAGGCGGCCGCACAGAGGGTTCGAAACCGATGGTTTCACTCTCTGATTGCTTCGGCCGCCGTGCTCCTGGCGGTCGCGCATCGCGCCGTTCAGCGGCTGCCGGCGCGCAGCCGCTCCGCGTAGAGCGGCATGCGATCGAGCAGGCCCAGGGCCTTTTGCGGCGAAGTCGCCGCTGCGCGCGTGAGTTCGTCCTGCAGGCGCCGCAGCAGCGCGCGCTCGGCCGGCGTCAGCTGGCGGTCGCGCAGCCAGGTGGCGAGGTTCTCGGCCGCCTGCGCCCACGCTGCCGCGGGATCGGCCGCCGTCGCGGGGGGCCGCCAGTTCGGGAAGTCGCGCTTGCGCAGCATCGACGCCTGGTCGCTGTTGCCGTCGAGTTCGGCGCGCACGATGTCGTTGGCGCGGATGCGGTCGAGCACCCGCGCCGGATCGTTGCTCCACGGCCAGAAGCGCGCGCGCTGCTGGCGCCGCTCGGCCGCGCTCGGGTCCTGCTGTTCGGCCGCCGCGATCACGGTCGCGAACACGAGCGGCCGCAGCGGCGGCACTTCGTTCTGCGCGAAGAACTCGCGCACGGCGGCGCGGTCGCCGTGGCCGGCCTCGAGTTCGCGCTCGAACAACGGCTCCGGTTGTTCGTACTGCTGGAAGGGTTTCCGCAGCACCTCGGGCACGATCGCGAGGTCCGGCGCGGGCGCGTCGCGGCCGACGCCCTGCTGGCGCAGTTCGACGATGCGCGCGGTGGCGATCAGGCGGTCCAGCAGCGGTGCCTGCCGGTCGCTGGCGAGCCGGCCGTAGGCCGCGGTGGCGCCGGCGACGTCGAGGTCGAGCACCTCCTGCAGCCACGCGGCGTGCAGCGACACCGCGGTCTGCGCCACAGCTGCCGCCGGCAGGCAGAGCGCCGCGGTGCACAGCGCCCGAATCCGCAGCACACGGCGGCGCGTCATGGCACGCCCTCCAGCGGCTTCGACTCGAAGCGGTAGCCGAGGCCGTGCACGGTGACGACGTGCACCGGCGCGTCGACGTCGCGTTCGAGCTTCTTGCGCAGGCGCGCGATGTGGTTGTCGACCGTGCGCGTGGTCGGCAGGTGCACGTAGCCCCACACCTCGCGCAGCAGGTCCTGGCGGCTGACGACCTCGCCGCGCCGCGCGATCAGCATGCGCAGGATCTCGGCCTCGTAGCGCGACAGCTGGATCTCCTCGCCGTCGCGCGTGACCGTGAAGCGCTTGAAGTCGACGACCAGGTCCGGGAACCGCAGCACGGGCGCCGCTTCGCCACCGATGTTGTTGCCCGTCACCGCGCGCGCCTGCGTGCGGCGCAGCACCGCGCGCACGCGCGCCATCAGCTCGCTCAATGCGAACGGCTTGGTGATGTAGTCGTCGGCGCCGAGTTCGAGGCCGCTGACCTTGTCGCGGTCCTGGCCCTTCGCCGACACGATGATGACCGGCGTGCCGTGCCCGGACTTGCGCAGCTGCCGCAACACCTCGATGCCCGACAGGCCCGGCAGCATCAGGTCGAGCAGGATCAGCGTCGGACCGTCCTGCAGCGCCTTGCGCAGGCCCTGTTTGCCGTCGCCGGTCGCGTCGACGACGAAGCCCTCGAGCTCGAGATTGTGGCGCAGGCCCTCGCGCAGGTCGGGTTCGTCCTCGATGAGCAGGATGCGGGTCTGGTTCATGTGGTCGTCGGGTTCCGGGTCGGGGTCGGGGTCTCGGTCAGCGGCAGCGTGAGGCGGAAGATACTGCCGCCCCCGGGGCGCGGCAGCGCCTGCACGTCGCCGCCGTGGGCGCGCGCGAAGTGGCGGCAGAGGCTCAGGCCGAGGCCGGCGCCGCGCACTTCGCCGGCGTTGCTGGCCCGGTAGAAGCTGTCGAACACGCGCTCGCGCTCGGCGGCCGGGATGCCGCGGCCGCGGTCGAGCACGAGCACCTCGGCGGTGCTGCCGGTGCGTCTGAGTTCGAGGCGCAGCGTGTGGTCCGGGTCCTGTTCGCGCGCGTACTTGGTCGCGTTGTCGAGCAGGTTCACGATCACGCTCGCGAACGCGGCGCGATCGACGGCCGCGACGATGCCGCCGGGCAGGTCGGTCTCGAGGTGCGCGCCCTTCGACTCGAGGTGCGGCGCGTAGGTCTCGGCGACGTCCTCGAGCGCCTCGCCGAGGTCGACCGGCTTCGGCGCGTAGTCGAGCGTGCCGGCCTGCTGGCGCGAGAAGTCGAGGATGCGCTGGATCATCGACGTCAACCGCGCTGCCTCGCGCGCGATCACGTTGCCGAAGTGCGCGGCCTGGTCCGCGTCGCGCGCGCGCTTGAGGCCGAGCGTCTCGCCGTAGAGGCTGATCAGCGACAGCGGCGTCTTGAGCTCGTGCGAGACGCGCGACACCAGTTCGACCTTGAGGTCGAGCAACTCCGATTCGCGCGACACCGACCGCCACAGCCACAGCGCGCCGACGGCGGCGACCACGAACAGGCCGACCAGCAGCATCGTCGAGCTGCGCTCGGCGGCCTGCGAGTCGGCGAGGTAGGCCTGCACGTCGGTCGGCCACGCGGTGAGCATCATGTCGTGCGTGCGCAGCGCCGGCGGCGTGTAGTCGTCGGGCGCGCGCGGCGGCGCCACGATCGGCTGGCCGTCGACGTCGGCGATCGCGAGCACGAACGAACCGTTGCTGCGCACGAACGGCTCGACGACCGCCGCGAGCATCTGGCCGAGGTCGAGGCGCAGGCCGACCCAGGGCGCGCGCTCGAGTTCCTGGCCCTGCGCCGGCCGCAGCAGCAGCAGCGCGTTCGGGTTGCCGGCGGTGATGACCTGGCGCAGGTCGTCGCTGCCGGCCGTGCCGCGCTCGGGCTTGGCGCGCAGCTTGCGCCCGACGGTCTCCTGCAGGAAGCGGTCGTAGTCGGCGGCGAACGCGCGCGCGTGCAGGTGGATGCTGACCTCGGCCAGCAGCTCGTTGCTGCGCGCGCGCTCGGCCGCGGGGACGCCGGCCGCCGCGCGCTCGGCGACCGTCTGCAGGATCGGTTCGCCGAGGTGGTCGCGTTCGCCCTCGGCGATCGCCGTGAGCAGCTCGAGCCGCGGCTCGGTGTCGTCCGCGGACTCGGCCAGCGCCAGTTCGGCGAGCAGCCCGCAGCACAGCGTGTCGGCGTCGAACGGGCCGCTCAGCCGGCCGATGCGCGCGGCGCGCAGGTCCTTGGCGAGGTCGACCACGCGCCGGAACGCCGCGTCGGCGGCCTCGCCGCAGCCGAGCTTGCGTTCGACGGTCGCGAGCCGGAAGCGCAGCGGGATCTCGTTCGACGCCAGCTCGACCCGTCGCCGCGGTTGCGTCGGTGCCGTCGGGGTCTGCTCGAACTCGGCCAACGCCGTGCGCAGGTGCCGCGCCGCGTCGTCGAAGCGCCCGCGCGTCAGCAGCAGGTCGACGAGGTGGCGCGTGTCGGCGGTGCTGTCCTCGGTGCGCAGCGCGCTGTCGCGGTGGAACGGCAGGCCGGGTTTCTGGCTGCTGGCCTCCGGGTAGCGCAGGCGGCCGTCCTCGCCGAGCAGCAGCAGGTCGAGCACGCTGCCGTAGCCGCGCGCGCGCAGCAGGCGCACGGCAGCCGCCGGCGAGTGTTCACTGAGGCAGGCCTCCGACTCGCGCGCGACCAGCGGCAGTTCCTCGTCGAAGCTGCGCTCGAGCGCCGCGGCCGCGGACCCGAGGAACTGCAGGGCCTCGCGGTCGACCGCGCTGCGCGTCTGCATCGCCTGCCGGCCGAGTTCCTGGTGGCCGAGCCAGGCGAGGGCACCGAGCGGCACCAGGAAGGTGCACATCGCGAGCAGGTGTCGGTGCAGGGTGCGCTGGCGGGTCATCGGCGGCGGCGCTGACGGATTCTCGCCGCAGCTCCCGCAAGGGTACCGCCGGCAGCGGGTCCGGCAACGTGTCGGCGGGCAGCAGACGAGAATGTGGCGGCGGAAAACGCACGGCCGCGTGGTATTCCTCAGCGGAGATGACGGTCCCTGCGGCGCGCCGTGACCCGCGGCTCAGGCGGTATCCGCTGCGACGGCTGCGGCTGCCGGTCGCGCGTGGGACGCTGTCGCTGGTGGTGCCGGCGGCCGCCGAGTGGCTGCACACGGGCGGCTGGGCCGCCGCGGCCGCCCGCGGCGAGGAGCCGCCGTACTGGGCCGATGTGTGGCCGGCCGCGGTCGCGGTCGCGCGCTGGCTCCTTCGTCGGCGCGACCTCCACGGCGTGCAGGTGCTCGACCTCGGCTGCGGCCTCGGCGTGCCGGGCACCGTGGCGGCGCACCTCGGTGCCTGCGTCACGTTCGCCGACCTGCACGAGGACGCGCTCGCGTTCGCCGCGTTCAACGCGACGCACGCCGGCGCCGACAGCCAGCGCGTGCGCACGGTGCCGCACGACTGGCACGGTCCGACGCTGCCGGGCACGTTCGCAATACTGTGCCTGGCGGACGTCAGCTACCGCCCCGTGCACCATCCGGCGCTGTTGCGGCACCTGCGCGCCTGCCTCGCCGACGACGGCGTGGCGGTGCACGCCGATCCGTTCCGCCGCGAGTCGGACGGCTTCGTCGTCCAGCTGGCGCGCGAGTTCGCCACGGCGCAGGCCACGACCGACACGCACTTCGGCGACCGGCGGCTGCCGGTGCGGCTCGTGCTGGCGGCGCGCACGGCGGCGGCGCTCGCGCGCTGGACGGCGCGCCCTGGCGGCGCCGCGGCCGGCGACGGGTCCGGCGCGCGTTCGGCCACGGTGGCGCGATGACGGTCGAACTCACCGACGTCGTGATCCGCTACGGCAGGCATGTCGCCGTCGCCGGGGTCAGCGTGACGTTCCCGGCCGGCGCGGTCGGCCTGCTCGGCCGCAACGGCGCCGGCAAGAGCTCGATCCTGAAGGCGCTGCTCGGTCTCGTGCGGCCGGCGTCAGGCCGCATGCGCATCCTCGACTTGCCGGAAGACGCGCGCCCCGAGGAGATCCGTGCCCGCGTCGGCTACATGCCCGAGCGCGACTGCCACCTGCCGGGCCTCAACGGCTTCGAGATGGTGAGCCTGCTCGGCCGGCTCAGCGGCCTGCCCGAACGCGACGCCTACCGCCGCGCGCACGAGGTGCTCTACCTGTGCGGCCTCGACGAGCAGCGCTACCGGCCGGTGTCCGGCTACAGCGCCGGCATGCGGCAGAAGGTCAAGCTCGCCTCGGCGCTCGTGCACGACCCGCAGGTGCTGTTCCTCGACGAGCCGACCAACGGCCTCGATCCCGACGGCCGCACCGAGATGCTCGAGCTGGTCCGGCAGCTCGCCAAGAAGCTCGGCAAGTCGGTGGTGTTCTCGACGCACATCCTGCAGGACGTCGAAGCCGTCTGCGACGGCGTCGTGGTGCTCGAGCAGGGCGGCGTCGTCGCGCAGGGCTCGCTGGCCGAGCTGACGCGGTCCAACGAGCGGCGATTCGTACTGCAGGTCGAGCCCGCGGACCTGCAGCTGCAGGAACGCGCGATCCCCGGCGTGCGGCTGAAATCCCTCGGCGACGGCCGCTACGAGGCCGAGGCCGAACTCGTGGTGGCGCCGCGCGAGCTGTTCGCGATGGTCGAGCGGCAGGGCGGCCTCGTGCGCGAGCTGTCGCTGCAGCGGCGCACGCTCGAAGACGTGTTCCTCGGCGCGGTGCAGGGCAGCGGTGCCGTGCCGGGCCAGGGCGCGGCGGCGCACAACGGAGTCGCGCCGTGACGGTCTACGGTCTCGACTACCGGCCCGGTCCGTACCAGCCGACGACGCGCCTGCAGCGCTTGTGGCCGCTGGCGTGGATGGAGTTCCGCGCGCTGTTCCGGCACAAGTGGGGCATCCTGCTGTTCCTGTTCTGCATCGGGCCGGCCATCGTGCGCTTGGTGTTCCTGCTGGTCTGGCTCGGTGTGCTCTCGTTCGATGGGCGGGCCCGCCACGTCGCGCACGACGTGCCGAACGAGTTCCAGGGCTTCATCCCGACCAACGTCGGGTTCTACGTCGAGCCCGTCGTCGCGATGGAGCAGGGTGCCTTCTTCTTCTTCCTGCTGCTGTCGGCGATGACCAGCGCGCGGGCGATCGCGCGCGACCGCGGCACCAACGCGCTCGAACTGTTCTGGACGCGCGGCATCTCGCCGACCGGCTACTTCCTCGGCAAGTGGTTCGGGTCGTTCCTGCTGCTCGGCTGCATGACGATCGCCGCCCCGGTGGCGCTGTGGGCCATCGGCACCGTGCTCGCCGAGGACTGGAGCTTCCTGACGGACACCGTTGCGTTCATGCCGCGCGTCGTCCTCGGCCTCACCGTGTTCACGGTCGTCCTGAGCGGGCTGAGCGTGCTGGTCAGCGCGTCGTCGTCGTCGGCCAACGTCGCGATGATCCTCTGGTGCGGGCTGCTCGCCGGCAGCCTCGCGCTCAGCGGCGCGATGTGGGGGATCACGCACGACGACCAATGCCGGCAGTACAGCGTGTTCGAGTGCGCGTCGACGCTGGCGCGCGCGTGCACCGGCACGCTGCCGTCCTACGCCAGCGTCGGCGGCGCGCTGGCGGAGCTCGGCGGGCTCGGCGCGGTGCTGCTCGTGATCGTGCGCCGCCGCCTGCGCACGACGGAGGCGATCGCATGACCGACGCGGCGGCGCAGCGGGCGGTGCTCGAGTTCGCGGGCGTCAGCAAGTGGTACGGCCAGGTGTCGGCGCTGATGGACGTCGGTTTCCGCGTCGCCGGCGAGGTGGTCGGGCTCGTCGGCCGCAACGGCGCCGGCAAGTCGACCCTGATGAAGCTCGCGGCCGGCCTGTTGCGGCCGAGCCTGGGCTCAGTGCACGTCGACGGCGCGGTCGCGGGCAGCCGCGCCGCGAACGCGGTACTCGGCTACACGCCCGACTTCGACCGGCTCTACGAGCGGCTCAGTGGCCGCGAGTTCGTCAGCTGGATGCTGCGCCTCGACGGCTGGTCGGGCCGGGCCGCGCGCGAGCGCGCCGGCGAGGTGCTCGACGAACTCGGCCTCGGCGCGAACATGCACCGCAGGATCCGCGAGTACAGCAAGGGCATGCGCCAGCGCGTGCGGCTGGGCCAGGCGCTCGCGCACCGGCCGCGCGTGCTGCTGCTCGACGAGCCGATGACGGGCCTCGACCCCGTTGCGCGCCACGACATCGCGACGCGGATCCTCGCGTTCGGCCGCATGGGCATGTCGGTGCTCGTCAGCAGCCACGTGCTGCACGAACTCGAGGCGATCGTCGACCGCGTGGCGCTGATCCACCAGGGTCGGCTCGTCGCCGAGGGGAAGGTCACCGAACTGCGCGGGCAGTTGAAGGGCCAGCCGCACCGCGTGCGCCTCGGCAGCCAGCAGCCGCGCCAGCTCGCGGCGCGCCTCGTCGGGCTGCCGCAGGTCGTGGCGTTCGAGATGCGCGACGCCGCGCTCGATGTCTCGCTGAACGGCCAGCCCGGCTTCTACAGCGACCTCACGCGCATCGGTGCCGAGGTCGGCAACCTGGTCGACGGCGTGCGGCCGCTCGACGATTCGCTGGCGTCCGTGTTCGGCTATCTCGTCGGGTGATGCATGGTGCACCTGCGCACGGTCCTCGAAGTGGCGCGGCAGACGGTGCGGCTGCAGCTGCAGAACCGGCTGTTCCTGCTGCAGCTGCTCGCGCTGTTCGGCGTCGGCGCGCTCGCGTTCCTGATCGGCTTCAACGCTGACGGCGACCTGACGGGCCGCCAGCTGTTCTGCGTGCTGTCGTGGTGGCTCGTCGCGATCGTGCTGGCGCCGTGGGGCACGATCTACTTCGCGGTGCAGGCCGTGCACGGCGACATCGAGGACCGCACCTTCGTGTACCTGTTCGCGCGGCCGGTGTCGCGCGCGGCGCTGCTGTTCGGCAAGTGGTTGGGCGTCGCCGCGATGTCGGCGGCGACCGCCATGGTCGGCACGGCGTTCGTGTACATCGGCAGCGCGCTGCACGGCGGCCTGTGGCGGGAGGGTCACGAGCCGCGGCTGCTGGTCGCGGTCGCGGTC
>Ga0070689_100000678_pt1 | contig 20674 bp, 16 predicted proteins | sample KBSS23HmetaG_FD_64669 | JGI IMG/M metagenome (GOLD analysis project Ga0070689, IMG submission 64669) | Switchgrass rhizosphere microbial communities from Kellogg Biological Station, Michigan, USA - KBS S2-3H metaG | ecosystem: Host-associated > Plants > Roots > Rhizosphere ...
CAAGGACAAGGTTTTCGGCTGGTTCCCGACGGAAACAATTCCGTTTGAACCCAAGTCATCCAGGAACACCGGTGGATGGCATGTTCGTTATGGCTACACGGATTATCAGGATTATTCCGTTCAAAGTGAACCGGGGGTGCGTATTCGCGTGCAGGTGCTGACGCCGAAAAAGAAGGCCACGGCGGCGCCGATTCTGATTCACTTGAAGCGGCCGATGGATTCGTTCAATTCGTCGGACGCGGATGAAATTCTTCCCGTACTGGATCGCTATAAAGTGATAATCGTCAATCCGCGCCTGAGCGAGCTGTCGATGGCTCCGGCGGATTTGACGGACGTGGAACGCACGGCGGTGTGGGTTGGGCGCACCATTGCGGCGATGCAAGTTTGGGACACCCTGCGAGCTGTCCAGTGGGCGGTGAATGAAGAAAGGAACTCCGTTTCTTCCATTGCCATTTACGGCAAAGGCGACATGGCCACCGTCGCCCTTTATGCCGCGCTCTTCGACGACCGGATTAGCCGGGTCATCGTGAACGACCCGTCGGGTTCGCATTGGCAAGGGCCGGCGGTGCTCAATGTCCTGCGGGTGACAGACATTCCGGAAGTGGCGGGTGCCCTAGCGCCGCGCCGGCTGATTTCGCTGACGAAGTTCCCGGCATCGTTCGACCACGCGCGCAACATTTACCGCCTGGAACGGGCGGGCGAGCAGTTTGTGCAGGCGGCCAGTTTGCCAGAGGCGCTGGAAATCGGCGGCGATTGAACCCCGGGTGAAGTGGGGCTATTCGTCGACGCGCGTGGCTACCCAATCAACTGTTCGGAGTTCGTCGTTGAATTCGTATTCCTGTTTGCCCTTGATGGTTTCGCCGTCGATGGTGCCCCAGTATTTGGACACGTAAACCACGCCTCCGCGTTCGCGTTCGTACTCGAAAGAGATTTTTCCGTTCTCAAATTTGGCGTTGGTGATCTCGGTGTCGCTGGTGCGCCCCTTGATTTTGCCCGTCAACTTCCCATTCTCGTATTTCAAAGTCATCCGGGACTCGAAACGAGAGCCTCCTCCTCCGCGTCCACCTGCACCTGCGCCGGCTGCGCCTCCGCCACCTCCGCCTCCTCCTCCGCCGCGTCCAAAGGAGAATTCCCATTTCCACGTCCCGGTCGGGGAGTCAGAGACGCGTTTTGCGGTCCACGGATATTTGCGGGTTTCACCGGCCCAGTCCGACTCGATGGTTCCCTGAATGGTTTCGCCCACCCACTGGCCTGAGTATCGGGTGGTGACCTTTCTTCCGGCCTGCTCGCGGGTGACAGACCACGCGACTTGCTCTCCATCCACCCGCCCTTCCTGAATGGCAGCCTCCGAGCCGGGATTAACCATTGTTTTCCCGGTCAACGTGTTCCCGTCCCGCTTCAGTTTCACTTTTGGCTGGGCCTTCGTTCCGTCGGGCATGGGAAAGGTCCATTTCCAGGTGCCTTCCAGCTTGGGAGCGGGCGGGGGTTCGCCCGCCGGCATTTCGAAGCTTGCCAAAAGAATCGATGCGCAGAGGGCGTAGAGAACGGATCGGAAGGGCTTGCCGAATTTCAGGTGGATGCTCATGGGATCACCAGTGCAGGGTTGGATGGGTAGGGTCAACGGCGGGTGGCGATGGCGCTGTCGGGAGTTTTCCCGGTCTGGACGGGCACAACGAATCGGAGGGAGATCTTTTCCTGATTCTGATTGTTGCGGCCGCTGTATTTCACTTCGATCTCGTCATCGTAATCCATGACCGTGATCAAACCGAAGCCGCCTTCCTTGGAGCGCATGCGATAAACTCCCTGGCTGTAGGGACCGCCCTTGAGAGAGGCGCTCTGGTCGAGGGGCGCACCACACATGACCGGAGTGCGCACGCCGCCGCCGCCGGTGGCAAAGTCGCTATGGCTGCCATCGTCCGCGGCCAGCATATGGGAGTCGCCATGGAGGATGGCGAGGCCCTGGATGTGATTCGCCTTGATGAAATCACATATCTCGGTGCGTTCCGTGGAAAAAACGCTCCAATGGTCCTGATCGTCGATACCGGGCCCACGCGGAGCGCCTCCGCCCCGTCGGTCATTCCGGTTGGTCCGGGTTGACGGGACGTTGGTCAGGGTGGTGTGGTGCAGGTAGCCGTAATCATTCGTCGAGACTCGATAGTAGTTGGTCCCTTTCTGACCGAGCCAGGGTACGGAAGTAACCCAGAAGATGAGGGGATATTTGCCGTTGGACTCGAGCAGTTGATTTTTAAACCACTGTTTTTGCCGGGCACCCATCATGGATTTGGCGGCGTCGTCCTTGTTGGTCACCGAATCGCGTTCCGAACGGAGATCCGTCACAATGAATTTCACGCGGCCGACATTGAACGACTGGAAGATGGGAGCGTCGCCGCCGCCGCTTCCCAAAGGATAATGGGGCACGTACTCATGGTAGGCCAATCGGACGGCCTGTTGGGAAAGGGCTTTCTTGTTGGCGTTATTGCCCCCGAAGTCGTGATCGTCCCACATGTAAAAAAACGCGGTGCTGCGGTAGAGCTCGGCCTGCTGGGGTGAGGTCAGGACCAAATCGTAGGCTTCACGAAATTTTCCGATGTTGCTGTTGGTGAGATCCAGGTAATGGAAATCGCCAATGTTCATGTAGAAAAGGGGATTGTTTGTCCGGATGGCATCGAACACGTCGCTGGTGGACGCGGTGCGCGCGCAGGAAGCGAAGGCGAAGCTGAACGTCTTTGGATTTTCTGGGAAGGTCCGAAACTTGCCGCGCTTGACGCGGTCCATCCGTCCATCGATCTCCACGGCGTAATAATACTGGGTGTCGGGCCTCAGCCGGTCCATCGGGAAGGAGACGACATTGTAGTGATTGGAGTCGGATTGGACGGGTCCAAAGTAGCGAGGCCACCACAGGGTGGGACTGGTGCTTACGGCCAGACGCGCGACCTGGCCGGGACGGGCGAGCCTGGCCTTGCCGGTGGCCGTCGTCGGGGTTACTGCGCCGACCCAGGGCCCGCGCGCCACTTCCGAATACTCGACGCCGAGCTCCTCGAAGAGGAAGGCATAGACATCGACGAGCTGGGCGATGCGTTCTCCCAAAGCTGTGCCGAGACCGTGGCCGCTGTTGGAGCTGGTGCGAAGGAGAACCGGATGGCGCGAGGACGTTGCCGCCTGAAGGCGCGCTGTCATTTTTTTCGAATGGGCAGGGTTAACGCGGCCATCATGTTCACCGGCCAGGAACAGAACGGCCGGATAAGGTGTTCGATTTTGCACGCGATGATAGGGGGAATAAGCGTGCAACGCCTGGAATTGCTCGGCGACCTTAACCGTGCCGAACTCAGTTGTGTTGAATTGGCCGTTGGGATCCAATTCGACCCGCAGCATGTCGAATATCCCGACATGCGCGACCACGGCCCGGAACAGGTCCGGCCGCTGGGTCAAGGCGGCCCCCATGAGCAGGCCGCCGTTGCTTCCCCCCTCGATGGCCAGGCGCGCCGTCGATGTGTAATTGGAACGGATCAGAAACTCGGCGCACGCGATAAAGTCATCGAAGACATTTTGCTTTTTGGTCAGGCGACCGGTCTGGTGCCAATCCTCGCCGTACTCACCGCCCCCGCGAAGGTGAGCCACGGCGACGATGCCGCCCTGGTCAAACCACACTCGTCCGGCGAGATCGAAAAAGGGCTTCAAGGCTATGCCAAAGCCGCCGTAGCCGGTGAGAACGGTGGGCGCCTTTCCATCCAGGCGGGTTCCTTTGCGACGGATGATATGCATGGGGATGCGGGTTCCGTCCTTCGAAGTCGCATATTCCCGCACGGCCTCGATGTCGCGGAAATCGGCCGGTGATATGCCTTCCAGCGCCGTGGATTGCGCCCGGCTGCGGCTGACGGATGGATTGTAGGTCCGCCATTCATAGGGAGCGGTGAAGCTGACCGTCCGGAAGATCAATTGATCCCCGTGCGGGCAGAACATTTCCTCGAGGGAAAATGTTCCCTGAACTGGAACGCTCCACTCGTTTCGCGGCCCGCGGTCGCGCCGGCGGCCTCCGCGCTGCTCGGACTCCGACTCATTGCCTTGCTGCTGTTCCTGGTTGGTGGCGTTGGTCGAGTCGTCCTTGGTCTCATCCTTCTCCTCTTCCTCATCCGGCTGCTCTCCGTCGCGGGCGTTCTCCGCCCGGGGTTTCAAGTAGAAATCGTGGAAGCGCAAGGTCGAGGGGCCGCCGTCGAGGTGTTCGATGTAAATGCCGCTCGAAGAAAGGGCGAAACTCGCGATGACATTCGTGCCCTGGCTGATGGCTTCGGTGGCGGATGGAAGTGTTGGCTGGTCGAAGGGCATTCGAAGTATCCTGCCTTTAGGCGCCTCCTTGCGGGAGAGGAGATAGAGCGCGTTGTCGCGGGGCCACTCGATGTAGAGCGGGTCACGTCCGAAGGCGACCTGTTTCACGCTGTCGGTGAAATCCGCGACCTGGCGCCATTGCCCGGAAGGGTAGCGTAGATAAAAGGCGTACTCGCCGCCATCCCCGTTGGCGACAGCGGCGACGACGTGCCGCCCATCGTCGTTCGCGGTCAACTGGATTTCGGCGATGCGAGGAAACTCCCGGCCGATTTCGTAGCGGTCCTCGCTGACGGGAGAACCGAGCTTGTGAAAGTAGACCTGTTGATAGAAGCGTTGGTCGGCAGCGGGACGTTCGGACGGCGCCGGGTAGCGCGCGTAGAAAAAGCCTGAACCATCTTCATTCCAGGCAACGCTGCCGCCGGCGGTGGGAAAGTTCACCCTCGGGATGGTGTCAGCGAGCTTGCGGCCGGTGGCGGTTTCGTAGAGGGAAAGCGTTCCGGCTTCACTGCCCTTCTCTGAGATGGAGACAGCCACGAACTTTCCGTCGAGCGACGGTTCATAGAAGTCGATGCTCGTTGTGCCTTCGGGATCGAGAAGGTTTGGATCCAAAATGGTGCGTTGGTCAGTGACATTCGTCAGGGAATGGAACGTGATTAAGATTGCCTGCTGGGCGGGAGGCTGGAACTTGAGAGCGAAGAACGAGTCGCGACGGGCTTTGAGGGAATAATAATCCGGCCCCACCGAGTTGAGCAGGCGATGGAGTTCATGCTCCACATCCGAGCGGGTGGACAACTTGTCGAGGTAGGCGCGGGCTGAGCGGTTCTGGCTCGCGGTCCATCGGGTTACCGCCGGATCGTCGGCGTGTTCCAGCCATTGAAACGGGTCCTCCACAGACACTCCGTGGTATTGGGTCCGAACCGGGCTTTGTGAGCCGCGCGCCTCGAAAACCAGGCTGTCGGCGGCGAGGAGTAGAAACAGGAGGAGGCAAAAGAGCGGGCAGAGGCACAATGGCGGCCAGCCAGCGGAGGTGCGGTGCATGGGAGATTTATGGATCACCGGCATGCCCGTGCAAGCGCGCAATTCGCCCGCGGACACTTTGCCAAAGATTCAGTAACCTTGGCTTCGCCCATCGGTCTTACGACCGCCAACGCGCCCTGTCCCAATCTCCCAAGGGGCCGACCAAAGCAATCGGATTAATCGCTCAGGACACCAGAACCCATCTACCGAGACTTCAGGGCAACGCCGCGGCCTTTGGTCGCGAGCTCGATATAATCCAGGAGGATGCGTTTGGTCTCTTCCAGCGTGATATCCGGCGCGGTAACGTCGGGATCGGTCTCCGCGGCTTCGTCATCGCCGGGGGCGGCTTTTGCCACATCGGTTTGGCCCGGGGGCTTCGTCACGTCATCCTTGGCGGCGTCCTTGTTGAGAATCGCGGGCTGAGATGAAGCGCTGGTCTTGGCTGCATTGGTGCGAACGGTCGGATCGGGAAGGCCGGGCATGCGGGCCTGCTTGAGACTGATGTCGTAGACCTTCCACGGCGGTTCAGGACGGGCCGCGAGCTCCTTCTTGCGGGCTTTGGAGCGGTCGTCGGCTTCCTTCTTTTCCTTCAGGCGCACTTCTTCGTTCAAGGAGATGCTCTTTTCGGCCTTCATCTTCTTGTAGCGCTCGACTTCCTCCCGGATGAAGGCGAAGTCGGTATCGGCCGCGATGCGCTCGTCCGACCGCTTCTTCAACTCTGCCAGGAACGGGCGCACCCGTTCCGTTTTATCGTAATCCGCGGGCGCGATGGTGTCGTATTCGAGCGGGTTCTCCAGGGATGACTCGCCGACTTCCATATGGCTGTTGACCGAGGGAAGGACGAGATCCGGCGAGACGCCTTGCAGCTGGGTGGAGGCGCCGCTGGCTCGATAGAATTTTCGAATTGTGTACTTGATGGCACCGGGGTCGGTGACCGCAAAGATTCCGGCCCGGCGCATGATGGTGGATAACTGGAGAAGCGACTGGACGGTGCCCTTGCCGTGGGTGGAAGAGTCTCCCACAATGAGGGCGCGTCCGTAATCCTGCAAAGCCCCCGCCAGAATTTCCGAGGCCGAGGCGCTGAATCGGCTGGTCAACACCACCACCGGGCCGTCGTACCAAACGGAGCCGTCGGGATCGGTGTCGACGAAAACCTTGCCGTCGGGATCCTTGACCTGGACGACGGGTCCTTCCTTGATGAACAAGCCGGTGAGATTGATGGCCTCCTCCAAGGAGCCGCCTCCATTGCGCCGGAGATCGAGGATGATCCCGCCCACTTTCTCCTGGGTCAGCTTGCGCAGGAGCAGGGCCACGTCGGTGGTGGTGCTTTTCTGTTCGCCATTGCCACCGCGCCGGCCTTCGAGTTCAAAGCTCGAGTAAAATGAAGGAAGGTCGATGACCCCGACGCGTGTGGATACGTCGCGGCCTTCGGCGTTTTTGCGAGGAGGCATCTCGATGATCTTCGCCTTGGCCGCCTGGTCTTCGAGTTTGATTTCGTCGCGGATGATATTGACGATTTTCCGGGCGGAAGGATCCGGGGCGTCGGCGGGAATGACGGTCAAACGAACCTCTGTATCCTTAGGGCCACGGATCAGTTCGACCACCTTGTTGAGTTTCATATCGACGACATCGACCGGGGGTTGGTTGCTCTGGCCTACCGCCACGATTTTGTCGTCGGGTTTGAGTTTCTTGCTGCGTTCGGCCGGGCCTCCCGGCGTCAGGCTTTTGATTTTGCAGACACCATCGTCGGACTGGAGCAGCGCGCCGATCCCGAACAGGGAGAGTTTCATGCCGATGTTGAAATTCTCGAGCTCGTGGTGCCCCATGTAATCGGAATGCGGGTCGTAGACGTGGGCAAGGGCTGTCAGATAGATTTGCAGCACGTCATCGTTGTCGTACTCATTCAGCGTTCGCACAATGCGGGTGTAACGCCGGGTGAGGTTCTTGACGATGTCCGCCGGTTTTTCCTTGTTCAGCTTTTCCTGCAAATACTCGTAACGAAGCCGTTCCATCCAGAGTTTTTTGGCTTCGGCGAGGTCAGCCGGACGGGGAAGTTTTTTGCGATCCAGGACGAACCGGTCATCACCGGTAAACGTAAACTTTTCCTTGGTCAGGGCGTTTTGCACGAACTCGTACTGTTGTTCGAGTCGCTCGCGGAACCGGTTGAAGATTTCCCGGGCGGGCGCAGCGTCGCCGAGCTTCAAACTGAGATCGTCCAGGCGGGTGCGGTACTTCTCAAACTGATCGAGATCGCCCTTGGTGAAGTAAATGTGGAGGTTGTCCAGCGAATCGAGGTAGCGATCGAAGAACCGCGACGACAGCTCATCATTCAGCTGGAGGCGGAGGTAGTGTTGGGTTTGAAGGATTTCCGCGACGACCTTGACGATGTTGGTGTCATTCGGCCCTTCGAGGAGAGCGGTGACGTTAGTATGCCGAACCGAAAGCAGGGCATTCTCGGGGTCAGCAGCAGCGGCTTTGGAGGAGGGGACGGAATTAAATCCGAACGCGATTCCCAAAACGAAAGCGATCAGTCTCATGCGATTTGTCTTTGAAATTGCCCCGTTCTGTCGGACGAGAACAGCACAAAATTGTCAGTGTAGTTTGTCACATCGGCCGGAAAGGGCAAATCCAGGATTTGTTTAAGGGAATCGACCGGATGGTCGATGTCATCTTGGACCTTGGACGGGTTGACTCGGGATTTACGGCAAAGAAGCGATGGGCAATGATGTTATGACAGTTCAAGGGAGAGTGCGAACGCTGAAGATCCTTGTGCCCTGCAAATTGGAATTCCCATTTCAATTGGCGGAAACCGCAGCTATCTTCAGTTCCATGGGCCGAAGGAACCGGCAGGACAACGCCAGTAACGGCGAAGACGAAAGAACCTCTCGTTCGGGTTCCTGGAATACGGTGCGGATGGCAAAAATTAAGCGCGCCCGCGCTCTTCTGGAGGATTCAGCATACCCGTCGAAATCGACGCTGGACGCTGTCGCCGGATTGTTGGCCCGGCACCTCGAACCGAAATCTGCCCCCGAAGAGTCCAAATGACTGGGTTTTTGCGTTTTGATTTTTGAGTTGCGAGTTGCGGTTCCTTGGAACTCGCTGCCTTCCTGTCCGGAGCTATTCCGTCGTTTCCCGTTTCGTCACTCGCGGATAAATCCGGACTCGTTCCTTCCGGTTCACGCTTTGGCGTCCAGGAGTTTTCGAACCACGTTGGCCAGTTCCTGGTTGTCGAACGGCTTCTGCAAATAAGCCACCCCTTCAATGTCGCCTCCCAGGCTCGCCGGATCCTGGGAGCCGCCGCTCAGGAGGATGGCTTTGAGTTTGGGATCGACCTGCCGGATGCGGAGAAGTGCGTCGTAGCCGTTCAGTCGCGGCATGTGCAGGTCCATCAACACCAGGTCGAATCTCGGCTCCGTCGCCTGATATTTTTGAATGGCATCCTCCCCGTCCGTGGCCTCGGAGATTTGATAACCGCGGTAGGTGAGGATGGCTTTGATGACCATTCGCACGAGTTCTTCGTCGTCGACCACCAGAACGCGCTCGCGTCCTTCCGTCCGTTTGGTTTCCGATGGTCCGGGCTGGGTGGGGGCGATCGGCGCTTCGCAGCGGGGCAGGTAGATGGAGAAACACGCCCCAGCGCCCTCGGCGCTCTCCACTTCGATCCAGCCGGAGTGTTCGGTAATCACGGAAGAAGCGATGGAGAGCCCGAGTCCGGGACCGCGGCTCAGATCTTTCGTTGAAAAATAAGGCTCGAAGATGCGGGCGACGACCTCGGGGGACATCCCATGGCCCGTATCGCGAATGCGAAGACAAACAAACTGCCCTTCCTGGCGCGGAGGCGCTTCGCCTGCCGGTAGCGCGATGGTTTCGACGGTCAGCGTGAGGGTGCCTCCCTTGGGCATCGCGTCCCGGGCGTTGATGCCGATATTCAGGATGACCTGGAGGAGTTGATTTGTATCGGCGCGAACAAGGTGCTGCTCATTTCCGGCGGGCGGCCTGATTTGAATGAGGGGCGTCACGCTGTGGCGCAACATGAAAATTCCCTGCTCAATGACGTCGGTCAGATTCACCAACTCCAGCCGGGGCTGGCTTTGCCGGCTGAAGGCCTGCAATTTGCCAACGAGTTCGGCGCCCCGTCGGGCGCTGGTTTGCGCATAGATCAAATGTTGCCGGGAACGGGAACTGGGCGTCAGGTCCGGTCCGTAAAGGACCAAATCGATCTGCGAGATGACGGCTGTGAGAATGTTGTTAAAATCGTGGGCAATCCCGCTGGCCAAGGCGCCGATGGCCTGCGTCTTTCGGGATTCGTAAACCGCCTTTTCCATTTGTTGCTGGACGGAGATGTCGCGGATGGCTGCGGTGACCACGCGTTGCGCGCCGAGCTGGCCGAACGTGAGGACGGCTTCAACGGGTGTCGCTTCGGTTCCTTCCTGAGGCAGCTGCAGACGCTGCACCCGCTTTTTTTCATCGGGAAAACCCATGTTGGCATTGAGTCCGAGCTTGCCGAGGAATTCCGGGACGACGTCTGATTCGCGGACGGAGATGTCATCAATACGGAGCAGGCGGCGGCAGGCCTGGTTGAGCCAGATGGGTTGCAGGGCTTCGTTGGCGACGAGGATCCCATCCTCCAGCGAGTCGAAGACCGTCTGCAATTGCATGTCCGTGCGCATCGTCATTCCATCGTCCGGCCCTTCCAGCGTCCCGGGAGATTCATTGACAAAGCGGAATTTGAAAAGAGATAGTTTCCGCCCTCCGGGACGGGCGTTTCGGAGCAATTCGCCGTCCGCGCTGACGCGGACGAAAGCACGCCATGACAAACTGAGCCCGATGCATGGATGCGGTCTCTCAAGAAATCCTCGAACACTGGCCCGGAGTTGTTTTCCGGCAGCGGCCGGACTTTTCGTTCGAGTATGTCAGCCAACGGATGGTTGAGCTGACGGGCGTGCCAGCGGAGTCCTGGAAGAAAGATAGCTCCTGCCTGGCCCGGGTGGTCCACGATCTGGATGCGGAGGAGTTCTCGCGGCATCTACAGCGGGCAAAGGAAGGAAACGAAGCCTCGGAGTGCTCGTTTCGCGTCCGGAATGTCATCAGCAATCGCGTGGCCTACATCCGGGAATATCGCAAGGCGAACAAAGATAGCGAGGGCCGGTTGGTGGGGTTCGCCGGGTATTGGAGCGATATCACCCGCCAGACGTTGTCGGAGCGCCGATTGGCGACGGCGGCATGGAAGGAGACGCTTGGCTTGCTGACCCTGGGTCTTTCCCACGACTTCAACAACGTGCTCGCCGGCACCCTGGCCTTGGCCGAGTCATTTCTTTATCAGGTGCCGAAGGACCATCCGTTTTACGAAGGCCTGGCCTTGATTAAGCAAAATACGGAACAGGCCGCGCAACTCGTTCGCCGTATCGCCCTGCTGCACCGGGGCAAGGTGGGAAATCCAGGCTATCAGAATCTTAATGAAATCATGGCGGATTCGGTGGATCTCCTGCGCAAGGTTATCCCGAAACGAATTGAATTGGTGACCGCACCTTCGACGCAGGCTTTGCCGCTATACGTGGACGCAGTGGAACTGCAGCAGGTGCTCATCAATTTGGCGTTAAACGCCTCCGATGCCATGCCGGAGCGGGGCACTCTGCGCATCGAGACGTCCCTTCATGATTCGCTGCCGCCGTTGGCGTTTTCCATTGGCGTGGCGCCGCGAACTCCGGCTGCCTGCCTGACCGTGGCGGACACGGGCAGCGGCATCAAAAAGCATCACCTTCAGTTTATATTCGATCCCTTCTTTACCACCAAGCCGATGAACAAGGGGTCCGGTCTGGGGCTATATAATGCCCGGCTTTTCGCGGAGAAGCATTTCGGGGCGATTTCCGTGGATTCGGTGGAAGGGGAGGGCACGACCTTCCGTGTCTGGCTGCCGCAGGCGGACTTCACCGAGGCCGATAAAGATTTGGAAAGTTTCAACCGCCGCCGGCGCACGCTCCTGCTGGCCGGGCGGGTGGATGGCCAACTGCACAGCACAGCGGAATTTCTCCGGCAGCATAACTTCCATGTGACGATCGGAGGCCAGGACGCGGAGGAGGCGCTGCGGGCCACGGATTGTGCCTTCGACGGTTTGATGATACTGGCCGAGCCCCAGGAACGGGACTGCCTGCGCTTGGCCGCCCTCATCCGCCGGCAGAAGCTCCCCATAAAAGTCATCATCAAGACGGTGGGATGCAATCAGGACGAGCTGGAGACCCAGTTCCTGCTGAAGGCGGATCTGATCATTTCGGCCGACACACCGCAGGATGCGATCATCGAGAAGATCCTGACGACGTTGGATGCCGCGAACCCAGCATGAAATTTGTGCCCCCAACGCCTTCCCGACATCATGTGTTGATTGTCGACGACGAGGAGATTGTCCTGGTCGCGCTGCGGGAGACCCTTCGGCAGCTGGGGCTCCAGGTGACGGCGGTGTCCGACGCGATCGACGGCCTGGCGTGCCTTCGCACGCATGAATTCTCCGTGGTGATAACCGATCATCAGATGCCGCGCCTGACCGGTCTGGAGTTCCTGGCGCAGGTGCGACAAATCCAGCCGCGGGCCAGCCGGATTCTGATCACGGCGGTACTCAACATCGGGACGGTGATTGATGCGATCAACCGGGCGGAGATCTGCCGCTTTCTATTGAAGCCCTGGCAGCGGGAGGAGCTGCTGGGAACGCTGCAGGTGGCGATTGAGCGCTTCGAAGAGAGCGACAACCTGCAAAAAGAATTGGAACGTCTGAAGGGCGAAAACGCGCTTTTGAAAAACCAGGTCGAGGCCTTGGAGCGTGGACATTGCCCGGCGTCGCCAGCGCCGTCCTCCAACCCGTCATAATCGACATTTTTCAAAGATCAAAAAGGGCGTAGGAATACGGATAACGCCGGGGCAAGATCGTGCTTTTCTCCGCCACTGACACGGGATAGGAACGTGCCGTGCCGATAGAGAAAATCATTGTCCTGGAGGACGACTTGATCGTCCGCAAGAGCTTGGAACAGCAGCTTCGTTATCGTCGTTACGACGTGGCCTCAGCCAGCAATATTGCGGGAGCGCAGGAATTGCTGGCGAAGGACAACTTCGATTTGATGATTGTGGATGTGAAGCTCCCGGACGGGGACGGCACGGAATTGTTGAAGCAGCTCCAGGCCCGGCCGGTCAAGCCGATCGTGATCATGATTTCCGGGTTTGGCACCGTCGATCTGGCCGTGGAGTGCATGAGCAACGGCGCGTTTTCCTTCCTGACCAAGCCGTTCTCGCCGGAACAGCTGGCGGTGACTTTGAAAAAGGCGGAGGAACATACGCAATTGGTCAAGGTCAGCCAGTTCCTCAGTCACGGTGAAGACGAGGAGACGGGTTATGAACTGCTGGGACAGAGCCCGGTCATGGATCAGTTGCGGCAATTGATTCGGAAGGTGGCCCGGACGCAGGCGACGGTGCTGATTCAAGGGGAAAGCGGGACGGGCAAGGAGTTGGTAGCCCGGGCACTCTTTCGCCAAAGCCCGCGGGCGACGGCGCCGTTTATCAAGCTGAACTGTGCCGCCATTCCGGAGAACCTCATCGAAAGCGAATTCTTCGGACATGAGAAGGGGGCCTTTACCAACGCGATCAACAAACGGGAAGGCCGCTTTGAGCTGGCGCATTCCGGAACGATTCTCCTCGACGAAATCAGTGAGATCTCTCCGACGGTTCAGGCCAAGCTGCTGCGGGTTCTGCAGGAGCGGGAATTCGAGCGCGTAGGCGGCAATCGCACGATTAAGGTCGACGTCCGCGTCATTGCCACGACCAACCGGCGGTTGGAAGACAGCGTGGATCGCAAGGAGTTTCGGCAGGATCTCTATTTTCGCCTGAATGTTGTTCCCATCGTTATCGCGCCCCTGCGCGACCGGAAGGAGGACATTCCGATCCTGGCCGAGCAATTCCGCAGCCGGTTCGCGCGCAAGCACGGCATCGAGGTTCACGGCATCAGCAGCACGGCCATGGCGCACCTGATGGATCATTCATGGCCTGGCAACGTGCGCGAGTTGCAGAACGTCGTGGAGCGGGCGGTGATTCTTTGCAACGAAGGCGGAGTGCTCGAGACGGTTCACCTGGGCATCAAGGTAACCGGGGGTGAGCCTGTTGCAGCGGCGGCGGTGGCGGCGGGCGCACTGGCTGAATCTGAATCCGGAGTTTTTCCCACGCTGGCCGATGTGGAGAAACGGCATATTCTCGGTGCCTTGCGGCAGAGCAAAGGCAATCGGACCCACGCCGCCAAGATGCTCGACATCAGCATTCGCACGCTCCGAAACAAGCTCAACGAATACAATTTCAAAGGAAGCGGCGGTCCATCGGAACCCGTTCCCGCGGAAAACGCCGCGGCCTAACGCCTGGATATTTCACCCGGCGCGCGGCCCTATCAGCCGCCGCACGCCCGAACATCGGGCCGCGTTTGTCCCGCTCGATCGCTTCCGGACTTCCCCACAGGCTGCCGGGCACAGGCGTCACAGACCAGCGGTCCGCGGCAACGGGCTTGTCTTCCTCCGGTCAACTGGTGTTCTCTTTGTCCATGCAAGCGCACCGATTGGATATTCGAGGACTAATTTGCCGTTCACTTGTGCTGGTCAGCATTTTCGCCGCGTCGTTCGCGTCGGCTGAAGAGTTTTTAGTTTATTTCGGGACCTATACCGGGAAGAAGAGCAAGGGCGTTTATGTGGCCCGGTTCAATACGGCAACCGGCAAGCTCGGCGATGCGGACCTGGCGGCCGAAACTCCCAGCCCATCATTCCTCGCGATTCATCCGAATCAGAAATTCCTCTATGCGGCCAATGAGGTCAGCCAGTACGAGGGGAAGCCCACCGGTTCCATCACGGCATTCTCCATCGATCATAAATCCGGCCGCCTGACCCAGCTCGACCAGGAATCTTCGGCTGGGTTGGGACCCTGTTACCTGGTCGTCGATGGCCGGGGCAAAGCGGTGCTGGTCGCCAATTACGGCGGCGGGAGCGTGGCCGCCCTGCCCATTGGCAAGGACGGCATGCTGTCGCCATTCACCGCCTTTATTCAGCACACGGGATCCAGCGTGAATGAATCACGGCAGAAGGAGCCGCACGCCCATTCCATCAACGTGGATCCGAAAAATCGCTTTGCCGTCGCGGCTGACCTTGGCTTGGACAAGCTGTTGGTTTACCGGTTCAACGCCGGCGCTGGAACGCTGGTTCCCAACACGCCGCCATTTGCGCTCGTTCGCCCGGGTTCCGGTCCGCGGCATTTTGCGTTTCATCCCAATGGAAAACTGGGCTATGTGATTAATGAAATCACCTGCACGGTGACGGCGTTCCGATATGATTCGAGAAAGGGCCAGCTTTTCGAGGACCAAACGGTCTCCACCTTGCCGAAGGACGAAGCGATGAAACCGGAATTCAGCACCGCGGAAGTCCGGGTGCATCCGAATGGCAAATTCCTCTACGGGTCCAACCGCGGTCACGACACGATCGCAGTTTTTCGCATCGACGCCGCCAGCGGCAAGCTGACCCTGATTGACAACACGCCCACGGGCGGGCGCACCCCTCGAAACTTCAATATCGATCCGACCGGCCACTTTTTGCTGGCGGCCAACCAAGGCACCGATAGCGTCGTCGTCTTCTCGATTGATTCGACGACCGGGCGTCTATCGCCGACGGGACAGCGACTGGAAGTTGGCTCCCCCGTTTGCGTGAGGTTTGTTTCGGTGCGATGAAGGTCCCTCCCGACTAGGCGTCCCGCACGCCGTGAGCACCCAGGGTGGCGCCCGGTGGTTTGCGCCCTGGATAATTGTCCGGCAAACGGGGCGGGACCGCGTGAATTGCGGTTATGCAGATCACCGAACCAAATCGAGCGACCCATACCTACCGACAACGATTGCTGGCCGCGCCGGCTGAAGTTTTTCCGCTCCTGTGTCCGGTGCGGGAGATGGAATGGGCGAACGGGTGGGCGCCGGAGCGGGTCATCAGTTCGTCCGGTGTGGCCGAGCGGGATGGAATCTTCCTCACGCCCGACAAACTCGGAACCGCGATCTGGTATATCACCCGTCACGAGCCGGAACGATGGTTTGTGGAAATGTTAAGGATTCTGCCCGGAGTGACGGCCTGCCGGCTGAGCATTCAGCTTTCTGAACACGCCGAGGGATGTTTCGCGGATATTACCTATAGCCATACCAGCATTGGTTCTGCGGGCGACGAATTCGTGGCCAGGTTCACGGCGGACTATTACCGGAGATTCATGCAGGAGTGGGAAAGGGAGTTGAACCATTTTTTAACGACGGGCTGCCGCCTGACGGATGACCCGGGCGGGTAGCCTGCGTTTCGTGCCTAATAGCCAGATTTTCCCGGAGCGCCAAAAGCAAGGGAGCTTGGATTTCTCGAACGCCCATCGTGGTTTCGATGGCCCGGAATTGAGGTAAAAAATGTGGGGTAAAAGATGGGAGTCGATGGTGCGCAAGTTGTTTAACTCAAAGTTATAAACGTAACTCGATGGTGAGTGATATTCGCCCAATGCATTGCCTCCAGTTGGGTGCGCTTCAGCAGCTCTCGCGATCCGAAACGCAACCTTACAAAATCTCCGAGCAACAGTGGCGGTATCTTTTACCCCGCATCTTTTACCGAAACCGACGCCCCGAGGATAAGTCTCCTTATTTACGGGACAGTACACCAGCACCCGTCCTTTTTATGAGATGGGTTCAAGCCGACTCGCTCATCCGCGCCTGCTGCCCGCAATTCCCCTAGTCGCATCATGGTGAAATTTCCGAACACGTCCGGGGTAGGGACCCCAATGGCCGGGAATCCGGCGCGGCTGTTTAATGGACCGAACAATTCCGCTCAACGATGTTCGGGTCCGTTAAACAATGGTTTGGTGTTTTTGCCATTGCCCTGGTGATGGAATCGGTTGGGGCACGGGACGTGATCGTCGATGGCACACCCGGGCCCGCGTATCCCGGAATTGGAGAATCTGGCCGCGGCCAATACGGCGCGGATTTGCAGCTCCTCCGATCATTCGCCACGTGGCCCGGCGAAGGAGAAAGCAATTTCTACTTTGATCTGTGGGAACCGGGCAGCCTGTCCACCTTTGCCAGAATCCATGGCCTGACCAACAATCATGCCTTGTTGATTGATTCTCATGGGACCGACCGCAGGTCGTGGAAAGGGCGCCAATTTGTCTTTCGACCGGGTACGGCGATGGGCCTGGTTCCGCCCCCGCCCATGTATTCGATCCGCGACTTGGCCCGCGTGCTGGGACGATCGGCTTCCCAAGTTCATAACATTGTCATCGCGGGGTGCAATGAGGCAGGCGCACTCGATTCGGCAGCCTTCAGATCCTATTTCGTGAATGCCACGAACGTGATCTACATGGCGGCCGGACAACGCTCCTACAAGCCCCAATTTTATCAGATGTTGACGCAACATTCGGAGGACCTGGAGCCGCTCTACGAAAAGGTTATCTCGGGCGAAGGAGGACATGTTCATTCGGAGATTCTTCGAGCTCCGGCAGAAGGCGCGAAGCGCCTGGGCTGGTTCATTGCCGATTCGTTCCGACCGGCGGAGGCCAAGCCATTCCGCCGTCGGCGTGCCGGTCGCGAATTGCTGGAACCCGGAACCCCACGCGCACCCGGTCTGAGAGCGGAGAGCAATCAGGACCCAACACTTCGATAAATCACACCAGATTCTTGTAGCGTGGATCCGCGGAAAGTTTGGTCACCAGCTCCTTAATTTTCTGTGCCTGACTTTTGTGCGCGACCAGGAGGGAATCATCGGCCAGGACGATGACGGAGTCCCGCAGGCCCACCACCGCGATGGGCGTGCGACCGCGGGTGCGCGCGTCAAAAACGACATTACGGGCGGCATCGACATGGACAAAATCCCCCACCGCGCAATTGCCTTCCGGATCGGCTTTGAGATGACGGGACAGGGCGGTCCAGGAACCGAGATCATCCCAGGCGAAGTCGCCCGCGGCTGCCACGACGTTTTGCGCGTGTTCCAACAGGGCGTAGTCGATGGAGATCTTTCGCAAGCCGGGATACTCCTTCTTCAGCAACGTCACGAGCTTCGGGGTCCAGGCGGCCTTGAACCATCGATGACAGGCGTCAGCCATCTCTTTCTGGTGCATCTCCAGCCCGTTGGTAATCGTCACGAATGACCAGATGAACATGCCGGCGTTCCAGCGGTACTGGCCGCTGTTCAGGTATTCCAAGGCGCGATCGAAATGCGGTTTCTCGACAAATCGCTCGGCTTTATAGAACGCCGTCTTGTACCGCTTCACGCCGCTGGGAGGCGGGAGCTCATTTCCCAAATGAATATACCCGTAGCCTGTCGCGGGTTCGGTCGGCTTGATGCCGATGGTGACGATGACCTGTCCGCGGCTGGCCAGATCAAAGCAGTCGTTCAACACTTGCTGGAACTTTTTTGCATCGGGAATGACGTGATCGGCGGGCAGGACGGCCATGACGCCGGTGGTGGAACGCGCCCCGACCAGGGCGGCGCCCAAGGTGACGGCAGCGCAGGTGTCGCGACCGCAGGGTTCGGCGACAATGTTTTCCTTGGGAATTTTCGGCAGCTGCTTCCGCACGGCTTCGGCCTGGGCGGCATTGGTGATAATGATGACGTTTCGCGCGGGAACGACTGGCAACACGCGGTCGACTGCCTCCTGGAGAAATGAACGCTTGCCGAGGAGGGTGATGAGCTGTTTGGGCGTTGCTTGCCGGCTCACTGGCCAGAAACGTTCACCGCGGCCACCCGCCATGATGATGACGAAGCGATTTTTGGTGTCGGGCTTTGTTTTCACGCTGGGAGGGAAGCTTTAGGAACGGGACGAGGACGAAGCGGGCATCGGCGTCGATGGTCCAGTGGGGCCCGGGGTGTTTTTGACAGCGTCGACCAAAGTTTTCGTGAACGTAGCGATCCTGGGCACGAGGTCCGGGCTCCTGCCGTGTTGGGCAATCTGATTGACGACGGCGCTTCCGACCACGATTGCTTCGGCATTGGCCGCCACGGTGCGGGCTTGTTCAGGATTGGAGATTCCGAAGCCCACAGCAATGGGAAGCTGCGTCTGCTCGCGAATCTTTTTGGTCATCACACCGATGGTGTCCGAAACCTTGCTTTGCATGCCGGTCACACCCTCACGGGAGACGTAATAGATAAAGCCGGTGGCCCGACGGGCAATCAAGGCAATCCGTTCATCCGGGGTGGTCGGTGCCACGAGATAGATGACACAGAGACCGCTCGATGCCATGAGAGCTTCATAGTTTTCAGACTCTTCGGGCGGCAGGTCGAGAACGAGAAGTCCGTCGACCCCGGCCTGGGCGGCATCCGCAATAAATTTCTTCAGTCCGTAGTGATGGACCAGATTGTAGTAAATATAGAGGACAATGGGGATTTGGGATTCTCTACGGATCTCGGCTACGGCGGCGAGGACTTTGGGAGGCGTGGTTCCCGATTCCAATCCGCGTTGGGCCGCGAGTTGATTGACCAAACCATCGGCGAGCGGATCGCTGAATGGGACACCGAGTTCGAGAACATCGACTCCAATTCGGTCGAACCCGAGGGCCAATTGGCGCGTGACGTCAAGGTTTGGATCTCCGGCCCCGATGTAGACGACAAAACCTTTCTGGCATTGCTTCCGCAGGTTGTTGAACCGTTCGATGATGCGATTCATCTCGGACGAGCGTGCCAGCGGGGCTGGAGAAGCTCAAGCGGTTTGCCCCAGGGCAATGACGAATGACGAATGACGAACGAGGGCGGTCTCGGGCGTTCGGGATTTTCCGACTCGCGGGATTGTTCGGTCCCGGTCATAACCGGCACGTGAGCATACGGCTTGAAATGCTGCAGGTCGCCCGACTCGCTCCCAAGCTCTTGGGTGAGTCCGTCGATTTGGTGAAGTCTTTCCTCCTGAGCCAAATGTCGAAAGAGGGAGGGTTTAAGGACCGGATGGGCCGCAGTGACCTTTACTATACCGTCTTTGGTTTGGAGGGACTGATGGCACTTCAGACAACATGTCCTCCTGCGACAGATGCTTTCGTCGGCGGTTTTGGTCAGGGCCAAGACCTCGATTTCGTGCACCTTTGCTGTCTCGCCAGATGCCGAGCGACGCTGGGGATGATGGGTCATGACGAAGCGACTCCGGAGTGGGCGGCCGACGTGGCCGCGGCACTATCCCAATTCCGTGCCATCGATGGCGGGTTCCATCTGAAACGCGGTGCCGCTGATTCGACGGTTTACGCCTGCTTTCTGGGGTTGGCCGCTTATCAAGACTTGCGAATCGCCGTGCCGGAATCAGAGCGATTGGTTGGAGCGTTGTGGAGATTGCGAACCCGCGATGGGGCCTGGGCGAACGAGTCTGGAATTCCGGTGGGCGCTACGAATTCAACGGCGGCGGCAGTAACAGCGTTGAGAAACCTTTCCACGCCACTGGACGCCGTCGTTGGAGACTGGTTGAAAGCCCGATGTCATGCCCAAGGAGGGTTCGTGGCCGCCCCGGGAGTGCCCATGCCCGACCTGCTTTCCACCGCCACGGCTTTGCATGCCTTGAATGGCCTGCAGCGGGACATCTCGGACATCCAGGAGCGCTGCCTGGATTTCATCGACTCTTTGTGGACAAACGAGGGCGCTTTCCACGGTCATTGGGATGAACAGCATCTGGATGTGGAGTACGCGTATTATGGCTTGCTGGCACTGGGTCACTTAAGCCTGTAGCCGGGCGGGGCTGCCGGGTGTCTTTTTGATGATTGGACGAAGGGAGAAATTAAGGGTTGAGAGGGAACGGGGTACAAAAAAGTGATTCGGGCAACAGACGCCAAGGAGGTGGGGGTTGGGGAACCCCGCTGAAGAAACGTTCTGCCACCCGAATCAAAATTCCAATCTCAGCTTTTAAAGAACCAACTTCCGAAGCCATTATCGGAAGGATTTGCCGTTTGGCAACTCTCTTTTCAGAGCAACATTTACCCACAATATGACGAGTTGTCACGCAAGTTTTCATGAATTTTTTGTCATCTCCTCTGCCCTTTCCTTCGCATTTATTGCCCTATCGCTTCTATTTCTGAGAGTTTTGCGAACCCCTCTTCGATAAAGGTCGTGTTTTGGATGCGCGCCAGCCGCGCGTAAAGGCCTCCGAGTTGAACCAGTTCGAGATGAGTCCCTCGTTCAACGATGCGCCCGCTCCGAATGACAAGGATCTGGCTGGCGTCGCGAATGGTGCTCAATCGATGCGCGATGACAAAACTCGTCCGTCCAGCCATCAAGCGCTCCAAGGCCTCCTGGATCGACCGTTCCGTGACCGTGTCCACGCTGGCGGTCGCTTCGTCCAGAAT
>Ga0070689_100000682_pt1 | contig 20635 bp, 12 predicted proteins | sample KBSS23HmetaG_FD_64669 | JGI IMG/M metagenome (GOLD analysis project Ga0070689, IMG submission 64669) | Switchgrass rhizosphere microbial communities from Kellogg Biological Station, Michigan, USA - KBS S2-3H metaG | ecosystem: Host-associated > Plants > Roots > Rhizosphere ...
TCGCGACAGTTCGCGCAGTCGAACGCCGTTGTCAAATCCCCGGCGAACGGGAGGCCGCACCGGGAGCAGAACGGAGGCTCAATGAAACGGACGTTGCGGGCGCATTCCCGGCAGATAAATCCCTCCTCTGGCTCCGCCCATTGTTCGCGACAGTACTGGCAAATCTCGGGGTAAAAAAAGCTGAGCGCGGCTTTCGTGCCGCACCGCATTCTTTCCCCAAGTCCCATCCCCATGCCCATGCCCATTCCCATGCGATCGTAGTTTGAAATTCCCGGGAGGAAATGGCTCTGAGCCCTAACCGTGGATACACGGCATCGGTGCCAAGGCCGGTCTGTGACCGTTGGTGCCCCAACAACTCCTTCCGACAACTGACGTCAAATGCTGCCAGTCAAACTAGGGAATTCAATCGAAAAATCCTGCCCAATATTCGGTCGGACCGCGACTGTGCGAGCCGCCGCACGTCCGAACATCGGGACGCACCCGTCTTTCTCAATCGCGCCCGAGCCGGCCGCGCCCGCTGAGGTCGAAGATCCGCGCTCCGTTCCAGCCATGAGCCCCAACGTTCGAGCTTAATTAAAAGATCAAAACGGAATCGCTTGGCATCTTCCGCCGCCCAATTTAGGCTGCTGAACCAATGAGCGGCGCTCGCAAAGCCACCGATGTGAAGATCAAAAAAGAGCTGGTTGTCTCGAATAAACTCGGGATTCACGCCCGCCCGGCGGCCATGTTCGTCAAGACCGCCAACCGGTTTGATTGCGATATTCTGGTCGAAAAGGACGGAGAGACCGTGAACGGAAAAAGCATCATGGGCCTCATGATGCTGGCGGCCGGTCCCGGCAGCCGGCTCGTCCTGCACGCCGAAGGCCACGACGCGCAACGTGCCGTGGGCGAAATCGAAGCCCTCATGCAGCGGAAATTTGACGAGGATTAGCCTGGGCCGCTTCCTTCGCTTCGTTCGTGAAACCCACCGCCTGGTTCCTGAAGTACTGGTTGCCCGTCCTCCTCTGGATGTGTGTCATCTTTGGCTTTTCCACCGACGCGGGTTCTTCGCGGCGAACTTCCCGCATCATCGGCCCCATCCTTCGCTGGATGATTCCCGATATCTCCGAGGCCAGCATCGAACGGGTTCAACTCGTCGTTCGGAAGGGCAGCCACCTGACCGAGTACGCCATCCTGGCCGGCCTGGCCTGGCGGGCTTTGCGTCAGCCCCGCCAGGAAGACGAACACCACAAGCGCCCATGGAACCGCAAGCACGCCTTGGCCGCCGTCGCGATTGCCACCCTCTTTGCCCTCAGTGACGAATGGCACCAATCCACCGTTCCAACCCGCCAGGGCCAGTTCTCCGACGTGCTCATTGACGCCGCCGGCGCCAGCGCCGGCCTGATGGCGATTTGGATGGCCGGAAGGTTTCTTAACCGATGGTAGTGCATGAAGCGGCCGATGCTGATCGTCACGACGCTCTACCTCGGCGGCATCATTCTGGCCAACCTCGTCCAATCCCAAGGCGAACGGCTGACGTTGTGGCCGCTGTTGCTAGGCACGAGCGCCGCGGCACTGGCTGCATTGTTTTGGGACAGGATTCGTTCCGGACTGCTCGCCCTGGCCCTGGTGCTGGCCGGGGCGGCGAACCTTTCTCTCGTCACCGAGCCGCTTTCGCCGATTGATGTGCGCCGGGTCATTTCCGGCGAGCCGCAACTTGTGGCGATTCGCGGCCGTCTTCTGGAAACACCCTTGCATCGAATCTACTCGCACCAGGATGAAGTCACCCATCGAACCCAGGCGGAGATTCGCATCGAAGCCGTCCGAATTCGGAATTCCGACTGGCAACCCGCCGAGGGTGTCGTCGCGGTTTCGACTTCAGGAAAGCTCGCTCCCGGGTTCTTTCAGGGGCGCCGCGTGGAAGTCGACGGCGTCCTGCGAGTGCCGCCCGCCCCGGGAGCACCCGGGGCGTTCGATTATGCATCCTACCTTCGTCGACGAGGAATTCATCGCCAATTGCAGTGTTCGGCCGACGATTGGCGCAATCTCGAGGCCACCGCTCGCATTCCGACGTCCGACCGGTTTGCCGCGTGGGCGAGATCGACTATGGCGCGCGGGTTGCCGGAAGAGGATCCACCGCTTCAACTGCTCTGGGCCATGGTCCTTGGCTGGCGAACCGCCCTGAGCGGTGAAGTCTCCGAGCCGTTCATGCGCTCGGGAACCATGCACGTCTTTGCCATCAGCGGACTCCACATTGCCCTCATCGCCAGCCTTCTGGTGGCCATGCTGCGTGTCTGCCGCATGCCGCGACGATATTGCGCCTTGGTGGTCGTCCCGCTGATCTGGCTGTACACGGGCGCGACGGGATGGCAGGCATCCGCCGTTCGTTCAACCATCATGACGTCGGTGATCGTCGCAGGCTGGCTGTTGACCAGGCCGGCCGACCTGTTGAATTCCCTTTGTGCAGCGGCCTTCATCATCCTCGTGTGGGATCCCCAGCAATTGTTCCAGGCGAGCTTCCAACTGTCGTTCGCTGTCGTGCTCAGCCTCGCGTTGTTTGGCCCGCTCCTCGACGAATTGCGAAAGCGTCTGTTCAAGTTTGATCCGTGGGTGCCTGACGAATTGCGGCCCCCGTGGCAGCGCCGTTTACGCCGTCCGATCGATTACCTCACGACGAGCTTCGCCGTCTCGCTGGCAGCCTGGCTCGGTTCATTGCCACTGGTGGCCGCCTATTTCAATCTCCTGACTCCGATCAGCCTGCTGGCCAATCTCATCGTCGTCCCGTTGAGCAGCGGCGCCCTGGCCTGCAGCCTGGGCAGCCTCGCCCTGGGCCCATTCGTGCCGATAGTCGGCGAATTGTTCAATCATAGCGCCTGGTTTTTCATGGTCTGGATGATTCGCGCCAGCGAATGGGCCGCAGCCGTGCCAACGGGATGCCTGCACGTCGGCACTCCCAGCCCGCTCTTTTTTCTGATCTACTACGGAGCGCTTGCCGCCATCCTCACCGGCGTCCTGCAAAAGCCCCGCTGGCGAGTCTGGACGGGCGGAGCGCTGGCGGCGCTCACCGCGGTTTGGCTGGGGATTCATCTGCATTGGCGCGCTCAAACCCGGCTGACCATCCTGCCGATGAACGGCGGTGGTTCCGTTCATTTGGTGAGTCCGCGGGCCGAGGAAAACTGGCTCATCGATTGCGGCGATGATTCTTCCGCCACTCATGTCCTAAAACCGTATCTGCGAAGCCAGGGCGTCAACCAGCTGGCCAACCTTCTGATCACCCATGGCGACGTGCATCATGCGGGCGGCGTCCCGTTGATTCGTTCCGCCTTCGAGCTGAACCACGCCTGGTTCAGCGCCGTCCCATTCCGTTCCCCCGCCTACCGCGAAGCACAACGCGTCATGGCCGAACCGGCCAGCCTGGCGTCCACCCTTCATCGCGACCAACGGATCTCTCCCTGGACCGTCCTGCACCCGGATGATACGGATCGCATGCCTCAGGCGGACGACAACGCGGTGGTCTTGTTCGGAACACTGGGGAAAACACGATTGCTGCTTCTCTCCGACCTGGGAAAGCCAGGTCAAAACCGGTTGTTGTCTCGTTACCCCGAACTGCGCGCGGATATCGTGGTCAGCGGCATTCCTTCCCAGACTGAACCGCTGGCGGATTCACTCATCCAAGCGCTTCAACCCAAGCTCATCATCGTGACGGATGCGGAATATCCCGCCTCACAGCGAGCGAGCAGCCGGCTCCGGGAAAGGCTGGGCGCACATCAGATCCCCGTCCTCTACACGCGGGATACCGGTGTCGTGACGATTCGGTTCCAGGAAGGATCGTGGGAACTCGAAACGATGCGCTGATGGGGCACTAAGAATGGTTTCGATGCAGGCAGACCGAGACGTAAGCCGCCTGCGGAATGACGAACTTCTTCACCTCCACCGTGACAGCCCGCGCTCTAAATTCGTCCATCATCATCGTGGCCACGTCCGCCGCCACCGTCTCGATAAGCTGCCAGTGGCAGCCCTCGCCAAATTTAAGAAGCCGCTGGCTGACCGCGTGGTAATCGATGGTGTCGGCCAGATTGTCAGCCGCGATGGCATTCTTAAAATCATGTTCGATCTCGAGGGTGATGAGCAGTCGCTGGGGCTTCGCCCGTTCATCTTCCGAAACGCCGACATGGTATTGGACCTGCAGGTCCACAATTTTGATTTTATCCATATTTATCCGTTGCGCGTTCTGACGGTGTCCAGCAGCACCCGGGTCGGCGTATTCAGGTTCAACCGCCCGGCCTCCTCCAGCGTTACCCAGCGATATTCCTGCGCCTCCTCGTTGAGCCGGACGCGGGTCGATCCGGAAGCGCGGCACGTGTAGTTCAAGAGAACAAAGTGCGCGTCCCGATAGAACTCGGGCGAATGGATGCAGTCCTGGACGAGAACGAACTGGATGTCGGAGATCTCGAGGTCGGTTTCCTCTTTTAACTCCCGCCGCAGCGCTGCTTCCGCCGTTTCCCCTTTCTTGATCTTTCCGCCCGGAATGCCCCAGAGGTCCGACCACTTGTGGGTGCGAATCATCAGGACATGGCCGCGTCCATCCATGATCAGGGCGCCCACCGTGCAGAGCGGATGCGGCTCCCGAATGGAATCGGCCGCGGCGAGATGCAGCCGCATGTCCTGGCGCTCGAGAATCACTTTCAACTCGCCCAGATGTTCCACGATGAGATCCGGGCGGGCCTCGCGGAGTTGCTCCAGGCTGTTGTAGCCGGTTAAGACCGCGCACGAGGCGATGCCACCGTGACGGGAAGTTTCAATGTCATGTTCCATGTCCCCGATGAACAACGTCTCGTCAGGCAGAAGGCTGTTTTCGCTGAGGACTTGGTGAATCATCTGACGTTTGTCCCAGACCCCGACATACGGTTTGTCGAGGTATCCACTGAGGCCGGTCGCGGCCTGCTGGACATGGAAATGGTCTTCATGAACCGAACTGAGGAGGAAGGTTCGAACCTTGCGCGAGCGGCAGAATTCCAAGAATTCCTGAGCATGGGGCAGGCGGACGACCATATCCTGCACCTGGCGCAGCCGCCCGTGAAACCATTCCTCCAATTGGGGCATGGCAATGTGCGGGATGAATCGGTCGTAAAAGCCGGCGAAGGGAAGGCGAAATTCGGCGCGGAACTGCTCAAGCGTCAATTCGGGAACACCGGCCTGCTGGAACACATGATTGGTCGCCTGCCAAACCGCCGGCAGGTCATCCACCAGAGTTCCCGACCAATCGAAGATGATGTTCCGAATCACCGGGCCAACCTTAAGGCACCGGGCTCCATCCACAATCAGCATCTCGGCCCGGCTCGTTCCACCTTACAAAGGTGTAATGGTATTCCCTCCGTTCAAGGCATCGCGAGGCTTGCACGTGTCCACTTCAGGCGGCAAAACTCTTGGCCTGTAATAGATGGAATCGGCTCGACTGGCTAACAGCAAACCGAAGGGGCCGCTGCGGTTGGCGCTTGCCATTTCCGAAGCGGACCCCCTTTCCCAGCCTCCCCTTCTTTTCTCCCGGCTCCGGACCGGCCTGCTCTGGCCGGTGGGGCTGTTGTTGTTCTGGTTGGCCCAATGGGCTGTCGATGGCGCCAGCGTGACTGCGTCCGTCGATCGAAACATGGTTCCGGTGGGGGAATCCATCACGCTGTCCCTGACCTTTGAAGGGGCCAATCCCAACACGCCCCCGCCGCTTCCCGCTATTCCGAATTTTCGGGCAGGCGGCTCCACCGGCTATCGCTCCGAAATGATTTTTGACGGCACTCGCAACTCGATGAAGTACACGTTCCAGTACGGCCTGCTCGCCACTCAGGCCGGGGACGCGACGATCCCAGCCATCCAGGTCCCTTTGGCCGGGCAGGTCGTGACGTCGCAGCCGATTCGAGTCCGGGTCGTGACCGCCAGCGACGCCGCGGCAGTGCAAGCGGCCGCCGTCTCCAATCTTGCGTTCGTCCAGTTGATCGTTCTCAACACCAACGTCTACGTCGGTGAGCCATTCCCCGTGGAGGTTCGTCTCCATTGGCAGAGCGCCAAGGATATTCGAATGCCGCAGGTCCGGGCGGAAGGTTTCGCCCTCAGCCAGATGCCGGAACCGGCCCAGAGCAGGACCCGCGTCGGCAACGCGCTGTACAATCTGGCCGTATTTCGTCTGAGCGCGCGGGCGGCCAGGACCGGAAAACTCAACCTCGGACCCGCCGAAGAAAATCTCTTCGTCTTCACCCGGGCAAATTTCTTTGGCACGCCGATCGATGGCGGTCCGGTGACGATCGTGAGCGAGGTTGTTCCCATGACCGTATCACCCCTGCCGGTCGAGAATGTCCCCGACGGTTTTGGTGGAGCGATCGGAAGCTATCGATTGTCCGTGGATGCCGGCCCGACGTCCTTGATGGTGGGTGACCCCGTCACGGTCCGAGTAAAGATCTCGGGCAGCGGCGCCTTGGACGCGCTGACATATCCCAGCCAGAAAGACTGGCGTGACTTCAACGTTTACCCGCCGACCTCCAAGCTGGAGGCCGATCCGCTTGGTCTGAACGGCACCAAAAGTTTTGAGCAGGTGGTCATCCCCCAGAACCACGAGATCAAAAACCTGCCGCCGTTCAAATTCAGCTTTTTTGATCCCCAAGCCAGGCAGTATCGCACGCTGAGCAGCACGAATATTCCCCTAACCATCCGCCCGGGCACGGGTTCCTCCGTTCCGCTTCCGGTCCTCACCAACGCAGTGGCCAACAACCAGCCACAGGAGGACGACATCATCCATATTCGTCCTCACCTCGAACTGGCCGGCGCGGCCGCCCCCTGGGTGCTCCACCCATGGTTCCTTGGAATCCAGGCGGTGCCCGTGGTCCTCTGGCTTGGCCTTCACCTGCGCCGGCGCCGAAATGAAGCACTCGCCAACAATCCACGATTGCGTCGGCGCCGCGAAGTCGCGGTGCGGATCCGGGATGGTCTGAAGGAGCTCCACCGACACTCCGCCGCGGGTCAATCCAATGAATTCTTCGCCCTCCTGTTCCGGCTCCTGCAGGAACAACTCGGCGAACGCCTCGATCTCCCGTCATCCGCCATTACGGAATCCGTCGTCGACGAAAAGCTGCATGCGCGCGGGTTGCCGGACGAGACCTTGAAGGCGATTCGCGAACTGTTCCAGGCGTGCAATCTCGCCCGCTACGCACCGGTTCGGGACACCCAGGAACTCGCCGCATGGATTCCCAAGCTCGAATCCGTCGTGCAGCAACTTCAATCCGTTCAAGCATGAAGACCGGAATGCTGTTTCCACGGATGTTCGCGCTGCATGGGTTCATCCATGCTTCGAATAAAATGCGCCGCGCGGCCCTTGCCCTGCTGGCGATCCTGGTTCATCTCACCATCGGATCGGCCGGGGCAGCGGTCGTCGACAGCACGGAGACGATCGTTGCGTTCGACGCCGCGAACAAACTTTACGAGCAGAGTCGCTATGCGGACGCGGCCAGCGGTTACCAAAAACTGATCGAGGCGGGCGCAGGTTCCCCCACGTTGTTTTTCAATTTGGGCAACGCCCACTTCAAAGCTGGGGAAATCGGCCGTTCCATCGCCGCATATCGACAGGCCGAACGACTCGCGCCACGGGATCCGAACATTCAGTTTAATCTGAGTTTTGCGAGAAAGCGGGTGGCAAGTGGAGAACCTCCGGCCGGGCCGCTCCTCGCCCGAATCATTGGAGCTCTCACCCTGAACGAGTGGACCGCCCTGACCATCGGCGCGTTTTGGACCGCGTTTCTTCTGCTTGCCATCGGAGAATTGCGCGCGTCCTTCCGCCACACGGGCCGACGCTATGCCATTCTCGCGATCCTGGCAGCGGTTGTGTTCGGCGCGGGCGTGGCCGGAGCAGCCCGCGAGCGGCTTCATCCGTCGGATGGCGTCATCGCCGTGCCGGAAGCCGTCGTGAGATCAGGTCCGCTGGATGAAGCCAAGGTGCTGCATCAATTCCGCGATGGAACGGAAGTAAAACTTCTCGATCGAAAACAGATCGGAAATGGGATTACATGGTTTCAGATCCGGAACAGCGCCGGTCACTCCGGTTGGATCAAAGATGATCAGCTCGCCGTGCTGCGCTGACGCTGGGTAGGGCTGGCCCGCTGGGCCGGCCCCGCCCGCGTCCAGCGGGCGGAATCCCTTCGTGCACCAAGCATTGCGACGCTTCTGCGCTACGCATCTGGGGTGAAGGTGTACGAAACGATTCCGCCGCTGGAACGCGGCGGGGCCGGCCCAGCGGGCCGGCCCTACCCAGGGGCCATCTACCTAACCAATCTCAAAACCTTAAGGCGTAACCGCGAAAACGGCGTTGCGCTGGATCTTGCAGTCGTTTGCAGTCCATTCCCTGCACTTTCTTCGTGCCGTCGTCGCTCAGCACAAAGAATTCCCGGTGCCCGTCGACTGTTTCAAAGGCCATGCCTTCCGGGTTCAGACCGGAAAAGTCGACGCTCTCAATTAGAGTGGGCTCAGCCCCTGGGCCCGGCCAGCTATAGAGCCGGGACTTCCCGCCCGGTCCGGAAGCGCCCGCGATGATGAGGTAACGCCCGTTCTCGTAGCCAAGACTCCGAACTCCCAGTCCGCCCAGATCGATCTGAACCGCTTCCCCGAAACTGGCGGATTGGCCGCGGATCAATGCTTCCGGATTTCGCAGGGGAAGGAGAAGCGCGCGGCCACCCGGGATTGGATTGCGAAAACCGAGAAGCAACCCACCGCCGGGCATGGTGGCCAGTCCTTCGATGTTAAGCGCGCCCGGTTGTTTGGGGGCCAGCTTCGAGGCCCACGCGAGCCCATAACGAGCGAGTCGCGCATCCAGGGCAAAGTCGAGGAGCAGTGTGTGATACGGGATGCCCACCGGAATCAATTTCACCGAATTCTCCCCGACCACGACGTCGGTCGCGAAGAATCGGTGGCGGTCCGGGCTGTTTTTTCCCTTCGCGTTCCGGCCATGCGACGTAATCCAATAAATCCGATTGCTCACCATTGTCGCGGCCTCGATGTCCGTTTCCGGTGATTTGCCCTTTACCGCAAGGAAACGACTGAGGTCCACGGAGGAGATCGGCATGGCCCCGGGATGCCGACGATAAACGCGCAATACATTGTCCTCATCATTGGCAACGACGAAAAAATTGGTCCCAACCGCCACGGCGGCCGACGCGTCACACATGCCGAAGTAAATCTCCGGCGGTGAGAGCTGACCCTCTCCCGCACCGGCCGACAAGGTCATCAGTCCGAGCCACGACAACGCCTGATAGAAGGCACGCTTCATGGAACGAATGTACCTTGGATACCCCGACCGGCAAAGACGAAGAATGGCGCAAGTCCTCCCTGGCTGGCGAAAATCAAGTTAATCCAACAGGAGCAATCGGTAAAATCTTTGCCCGGTTCCTCCCGGCTGGTTCAACACAATCTCGTCCGCCTGCGCCGTTACCGGTTCACCCAAATTGATCCAGAACGCCGCATCGACTTCCACGGCATACTGCAATTGATATCTTCGCCCGGGAATGCCGGTCCAACGAAGCTCGATCTCCCCGTTCAACGTCGCCCCGGCTTCGATAAGTGGCCGGGGTGAAGTGCGCACCGCGAGAAAATTGGTCGCCGTCATCGCAGGACTGCCATCGTCGGAGACGCGTATCGCCAGGAGATTGGTCCCATCTACCAACGAATCCGGCACCGCCCAGGTGAGAACTCCCGTCGTGGAGTCCAGACTGGCTCCGGCCGGGAGCGGGACTGCCGCGTCAAAGATGAGGAGATTTGCCGGCAAGTCCGGATCTTCGGCCAGGTTTGTTATCACGAACATCGTGCCTGCATGAATCCATCGCGATATCGTCGGAGCGATGACCGGAGCTCGATTAATTTCGCGCACCGTGACACTAAACGTTTCCACGTCGCTTTGACCGGGCGATGTACTCTCGGTCACCCGAATGCCAATGATGTTGGTCCCAGGCCCCTGCGACTCCGTGGGTGTCCAGACGAACTCTCCCGTGGACGCTCCAATGGTCGCTCCGGCGGGTGCGTCGGGCTCCAGGCTGAACTGAAACACCCGGGAATTGACCAACGCAAAGTTGTCGAGAAAAAGGTTATAAACTCCTGCACCATCCTCCGGCACGACGACCAGATGCTCAAACACGCCAAGTCCGGACGCGGTGGCGAGAACGCCATTACCGTTTACAAACGACGTCACCGGTTCGGCAGGCAGATCGAACGTTAGAGTCTGCCAGCTTCCGGAGGGCACCAAACGCACCGGCAGCGGCCGGCCGTTGGTTCGTCCGGACACTCCGGCCCATTCGATCGCGCCTGACGTTCCGCCGTCCGAGCCGAGAGTGGTTCCCGCTGCATTGGTCGTTTCGCGAAGGCCGAGAGCAATCCGGACTGCGCGATCGGTATGGATATCGAAACGAAGGCGCCGGGTGAAATCGATGACCGGATTGGGCAACGTTGCCGCCGCGGAAGTCGTCAATCGAAGCCAGCCGTTGGAGCTGTTACTGAAACTGCAACTCACCGCGAGGGAGCGCGCGCTGGATTGCCCTGGCGGCATGGCGCCGGTCACGGAAGACACGTTGGGCGATGCATCGAGAAACCCGCTGGTCGAACCGGAGAAATTCGGCGCGCGGAAGAGCACTGTACCGTTGGGCGGGGGGCTCGTGAACTGCTCGAAATCCATCAAAGGCTGAACCACCTCCCCGTTGAGAACTTTCGCCACGAGGCGCAAAGGTTTTTCCTCGTCAACAAATTGATCCGCGATTGGTTCCAGGAGGGAGCCCGTTCCCGGGGTCGTGACGGAGGCCGGCCCCGAGTAAGCCGAATCGCCGCCAAGGTTGAAGGCCCGGACCCGGAAATAGTAAGTGGTTTGGGCCGACAGGTTGGAAACGGTGACGGTGGTGACATTGGTCGGAACCAAAGCAATCTCTGACCACGGACCGCCGGCGGAGAACGCCCGTTCAACCTGAAATCCGTTCTCCAGTTGCGATGGATCATTCCAAGCCAACAGCGCGCGGGTGGATGAAAGCGCCGTGGCGGTCAACTCAGTGGGCGCAGGCGGCAACTGGATAATGCGGGCGAGGTAATTTTCCACGACCCACCCGACCGGTCCGGTGCTCCACTGCACATACCACCAGACATAACCGGCGCCATCACTTGAGACGTGCTCCGGTCCGGCCAGGACGAGACCTGTCGCGCCCAGCGGAACCGAACCGACGGAGGGACAATTCACACCGTTGGTAATGGAATCGCCCGGGCAAAGCCGGACGCTGAGATTCGCCGTCGTCGCGCGAACGTCATCTCCCACGACAAGGGACGTTCCTCGGACAAGTGTGAGATTGGGATAGTAATGTTGAGCGATCCAAATCCAATCGCGACGAGATTGTCCATTGGTCAGCGTCGTGTTGGAAAAATTGTTGCCCGGGAACTTCAATCCGGTGGCCCATTTCACGGTGCCCCATTGGCACATGCCGCGGCCGTGGCCGAATTCAGCCTCGCCCGCGCACACGGGATCGGCCAGGCAACCACCAGACGGCGCCGTGAATCCGTCACCACAGGACATACCAAGCTGATTATTTTCCGCCGAGTACTCCGTCAGTCCCCGGGGGATGGCGGTACTCGAATTGACCATGACGTAGCCGGCCGTCTGGGCGACTGCCTGATCCGTCCGACTCGAAGTGACGGCCGGATTGTAAACCTGACATGAGGTGGTGGCGCAGATGTCGTAGCTGGCGGCCAACGGCTGATTCACATAGCCGATGGCATAGGTTCGCAAGGCAACCGCTCCGGCCTGAAGCGAATTGCTGCCACCGGTGTAGGAGCCCCAGGAGGAAATCCATTCGCTGGGCAGAACGTGCCGACAGTAATTCTCGAGCGTTTCATAAAAAACCTCGTTCGTGTAGAGCACGCGGATCATTCGGGGAACGCGGATGGTTAGGTTGATCGGGTCCGTGGCCGCGGGAATAAAATTCGGGACGGTAGCAATTGGATCGGAGTGGATGGGTTCGCGAGCTGGATGGGTCATGGACCATCGTCGGGTTTGGCGTTCATCCACGGCTCTCGCTCCGGTGCCCGCCGACAGACGGACGCGATACGTCCAATCGCCGCCGGGCCACAGGTCCAGGTGGCGCCGAATCTCGCTTTGGAAGCCTGGCTTTTCGAAACTCAGTTGAGTGGCGCGACCATCCCGCGGGCATGGCACGAGAAGTTCGAAATAGCCGCTTTCGTCCGTGATGACTTCGATGCCGGACGGCGTTGCTCGGACCCGCACCTGCGCGAGGGGGCCGCCGGAGTTATCATCGGCAACGAACCCCAGAAACAGGGTTGAATCACCGCGGGTTTTGCCCAGGACGGTTTCCGGGTGCAATTCCGCACGGGACCGTTCGGGGGCCAGTCGAAGAACAATCGGTAAGGTGTCGGCTGCGGCGAGGTCGATCGAGGCTGCGGCGGGGTGGTATCCAAGAGCCTCAAGAATTATGCTATGTCGGGTTGGCGCGCCGCGGAGGAACATTCGGCCTGGGGAGGCGTCATGGACTTCGAGGTTTGGGAGGCTGCTGGCAGAACGAACGGTGGCGGTTACAGCGAAGCCGGTATCAGCGTCAACTGTCCGAATCTCTGTGGCGACAACCCCTTGGGCGCAAACGCCGGTCGGCGACTCGACCCCCGCGAACCCAAGCAAGGCGACGAACAATCCGCACAAACGCCGTGGGAGAAACATCGGTCCTATTGTGCCTGCAAACCCTAGGATCTCCAATGGAAAGTGCCTCCCGAACCGCAATGGTGAGCCAATCCGGTGCTGCACCTGCAGCGTGGAATTGGCGCCATCCACGGCGCCGAGTTGGCATTCTGGCGCGTAGTTGCGCCGTCCCATTGCCAATTCAAAGGGGACCAAGGATGGCCTCCCAAAAATTCCTCGCATAAAAACCTGCTCGCCTCCGTCAATAAGTACCGCTATATAAATCAGTAGCGTCAACAAAGCATCAGCATCGCCACTATGAGCAAGCCGTTCATTCCCTCCTGGTGTAACAGCCCTGACCACGTCTGGCGTCCCAGCCGCCGCGAGTTTCTCTTCACCGGCGTCATTGGCACGCTGGGATTAACCATGGGTGACCTGTTCAAGCTGCAAGCCGCCGGCACAGCCGCCGGTCAGGCTCCCAAGGCCGTCGCCCAGTCCGTCATCCAGATTTACCTACCTGGTGGCATGTCCGCCCAGGAAACTTTCGACCCAAAGTTGCACGCGCCCATTGAGTATCGCGGCCCGTTCAACCCGCTCAAGACACGGCTGGAAGGAGTTCACTTCTCCGAGGTCATGACCCAAACCGCCAAGGTGGCGGATAAGATTACGGTGGTGCGTTCGATGACCCATGGCGAAGCCGACCACGATCGTGGCACGCACAATATGTTTACGGGCTACCGACCCAGCCCCGCCCTGCAGTATCCGAGTTTCGGCAGCATCGTCTCCCACGAACTCGGGGCGCGAAATGACCTGCCGCCGTACATCTGCATTCCGAGTCAACCCAATACCTTTGCCGGCACCGGCTATCTGGGCTCGGCTTATGGCCCCTTCAGCCTGGGCAATGATCCCGCCAACAGCAATTTCAAGGTCCGCGATCTCAGCCTGCCCACCGGAGTCGACGAAAGCCGGTTTGCCACCCGCCGGGAAATGCGGGCCACCGTAGACGCTCACTTCAGCGCCCTGGAAAAATCCGATGCGCTCGAAGGCATGGATTCATTCTATCAGCGCGCCTATGCCATGCTCTCCTCCGACAAAGCCCGCGCTGCCTTCTCCCTGGCCGATGAACCGCAAAAGATTCGCGACGACTATGGCTCGGGGACAGCCGGCCAGCGCATGCTGCTCGCGCGGCGCCTTGTGGAAGCCGGCGTCCGATTCGTGTCCCTCACTTACGGCGGCTGGGATCACCACGACAATATCAAGAACGCCATGACCAGCCAGATGCCCAAGTTCGATCAGGCTCTGGCGGCCCTCATCCGCGATCTCGATCAACGCGGCCTGCTCGATTCCACTCTCGTCATGGTGACCACGGAGTTTGGACGCACGCCCAAGATCAACGGCACCGCTGGACGCGATCATTATCCCAAAGTGTTTTCCATCGTCCTGGCTGGAGGCGGCATCAAGCGTGGACATGTCCATGGCGCTTCCGATCCGACTGGAGGCGAACCTGAAAGCGAACCTCTCATGGTCCCGGATTTGGCCGCCACCATCTACAATCAGCTCGGCATCGATCCCTTGAAAAAACTACTGGCCCCCGGCAACCGGCCGATCGCCATCGTCAAGGACGGCGAGGTGCAAAAGGGTCTTCTGGCCTGATCGTTGGCGGCACGCCGATTCGCCTGCCGCACGTCCAACCGGCCTAACCAATGAAAACCCATCCTTCATTGACCGGTTCCACGGAAAGCCGGTCGATCGTCCTTCGATTTCCGTGCCCGGCTGTCCTCACCTTGCTGCTTGGCATTGTCTTCCTGTTTTGCCTGCCGGTGCATGCCATCGCTCCGCGCCTGGGCAACATCACGCCCACCGGCGGCCAGCGTGGCACGGAAGTGGATGTCGTTTTTTCCGGCCAACGCCTCGACGATGCAAAGGAAGTTGTGCTGTACACCACCGGTCTCTCTGTCCGAAAGTTTGAGGCCGGCAAGGATCGCGTGAAGGCGACCCTGGCCATCGCCCCGGATTGCCGTTTGGGCGAGCATCAAATCCGCCTGCGCACAGCCGGCGGAATTTCCGAAGTCCGGACGTTCTGGGTGGGCTCGATGACCAATGTGGCGGAGACCGAACCCAACAACGACACGGCCAAGGCGCAACGGGTCGCGTTGAACAGCACCGTCAGCGGCACGATTCAGTCTGAGGACGTGGATCAATTCATCGTTTCCGTGGAAAAGGGACAGCGGTTGACCGCGGAGATCGAAGCCATGCGCCTCGGCCGCGGCGCTTTCGATCCCTATATTGCCATCCTCGATCCAAAGGGCGGATTGCTCGCCGGCTGCGAGGACAGCGCCCTTGGCTTTCAGGACGGGATCGTGTCGATCATCGCACCGGAAACCGGCGACTTTCTGGTCCAGGTTCGCGACACCGCCTACGCCGGCCGGGACGACTATTATTATCGGGTGCACATTGGGACGTTTCCGCGCCCGATGGCGGTTTATCCGATGGCCGCCCAGGCTGGCACCTCCCTGCGCGCAAAGTTTATCGGAGACCGGAAAGGCGACTTCGAACAGGACCTTAAGATCCCATCGGTCGCCCAGGAAAAATTCGGTGCTTTCGCCGAAGGCGCACCGTCCCCGAACTGGATGCGAGTGACGCCCTATCCAACGGCCCTCGAGGTCGAGCCAAACGACACCCGCGAACAGGCCGGAGAATCGCGCGGCCTGCCCGTCGTCTTTAACGGCATCCTGTCGAAGGCGGGGGACCAAGACTGGTTCCGCTTTCGGGCAACCAAAGGTCAAAACCTCCAAGTCAGCGTCTTCGCCCGCCGGTTGCGTTCACCGGTCGATTCCTCCATCCAGGTGGTCAATGCCAAGGGAAGCGTCGTGGCGGATAACGATGACGCCGCAGGTCCGGATAGTTCGCTGAACTTCAAGCCCGACGAGGATGGCGAGTATACGCTTTTGGTTAGGGACCACCTCAAGCGTGGCGGCGCGGGCTTTGTCTATTGCGCCGAGGTGGCGCCCGTGCAACCGAGCCTCACCATCAAGATCCCCGAAGTCGCGCGCAACGACTCGCAGTCGCGGCAATATATCGCGGTGCCGCAGGGAAATCGCTATGCCTCGCTCATTTCGGTCAAGCGCACTTCCGCGCCGGGAGATTTGAATTTTCGCGTGGACGACCTGCCCAAAGGAGTCCGGCTTATTTCGAATCCGATGCCTGGCAAAGTGGATCAATTCCCATTGGTGTTCGAAGCCGACGCTGATGCCCCGATTGACGGCGGATTGCTGGACCTGATGGCCGTGGCGACAAACGGAGTGGAAGGACATTTTCAAAACGACATCGAACTAGTGCAGGGGCCGAATAATACGAGCTATTACGGGACGCGAGTGGACAAGTTGATGGTGGCGGTGACCGAGGCGGCGCCGTTCAAGATCCGCATCGTGGAACCGAAGGTTCCGCTCGTGCAAGGCGGGCCGATGAATTTGGAGATCGCGGTGGAACGGGAATCCGGCTTCGACGAGGCGGTCAATGTGCGCCTGGTGTGGAAGCCGCCGGGCGTAAGCGCACTGCCCGACATGACCATCCCCAAAGGCTCGAACACGGTCGACTACGTGTTGAACGCGAAAGGCGATGCGGAGATCCGCGACTGGCCTTTGGTGGTCATGGGTTCAGCCAAGGTCAAGGATGGTGAGCTTTACGTTTCATCACAGATTGCCACGCTCCACGTGGCGGAACCGTACCTGACGGCCACCATGGAACGCTCGATCTGTGAACCCGGCAAGTCGACGAATATTGTCGTGAAGCTCGACCAAAAGATTCCCTTCGAAGGGAAAGCCACGATAAAGCTCATCGGCCTTTCTGAAAAAGTGTCCGTTCCGGAAATGCAGATCACGAAAGACGATCGTGAAGTGGTTTTCCCGGTGAAAGTCGACCCAGCGTGCGGAGTCGGGTCGCAGCGAAATCTCTTTTGCACCGTGACCGTTCCCGTCAACGGCGTGGTGATACCCCACAATGTCGGGCAAGGCGGGAGTTTCCGCGTGGTCCCGCCCAAAGCCGCGGCGAAGAAAGTTGCCAGTCGCTGAACTGATCGACGTTTGACAGCCATGATTCGGAACTTTTATCCATGGGTTCGTAAGGCACAGGAAGTATTTCTCCTGCTCGCGCTTCTGACGACATCGAGCCTGATCGCCTCCACGGCGCCATCGCCCGTGGGGTTGACGGTCTTTCCCACCAACATTCACCTTTCCTGCGCCCAGGATCGGCAATCACTAACCGTGCAGACCGCCTACGTGGATGGCACGACTCGCGACGTCACCGGCGAGGCGGCGTTCACTGTGGCGGATGGAGCGGTAGCCGAAGTGGCAAACGCTACAGTGAAGCCACTAGCGGACGGACGCACCGTCCTGAAAGTGAAAGTTCAAGGTCAGGCGGTCGAGGTTCCCATCGTCATTGAGCACGCGAAGGACGACCGACGGACCAGCTTCAAGCTGGACGTTATCCCGGCCCTCACCAAGGCCGGATGCAACAGCGGGGCCTGTCACGGGGCATCGCGAGGCAAAGACGGTTTTCGACTGTCGCTCTTTGGCTACGACCCGGACGGCGACTATCTTCGCCTGACCCGGGAACAGATTGGCCGGCGGCTGAATTTCGCGATTCCCGACGAAAGCCTGATGCTGGAAAAAGGCCTCGGCCTGGTGACCCATACCGGAGGCGAACGCTGGACCAAAGATAGCCCGCTCTACCGGACGGCGCTGCGATGGATTCAGGATGGAGCGAACCGGGACGAGACAAATGTCGCGCATGTGACCGGCATTGAGATCGGACCGCGCCAAGCCGTCCTCGAGGGATCGAACGTCACGCAACGCCTCGTGGTGCGTGCCCATTATTCCGATGGCAGCGATCGTGATGTCACCTCCCTCGCCATTTTTATCAGCAACAACGACCCGACGGCGGCGGTGTCGGAACAGGGGTTGGTCAGGGCGGGCCAACGGGGTGAGGCGTTCGTCATGGCGCGGTTTGATTCCTATACGGTAGGTTCGCAGATCATTGTCGTGCCGAAGGGGGAATCCTTTGAGTTTCCGAAGAACGTCGCGCGCAACAACTACATTGATGAACACATCGACGCCAAGTTGAAGAAGCTGCGGCTCCGGCCGAGCGAAGTATGCGATGACGCCACCTTCGCGCGACGCGCCTACCTGGACATCATTGGCACGTTGCCGCCGGCAGCCGAGCTCAAACGGTTTCTCGCCGAGACGAGCCCAGCCAAGCGGGAGCACCTGGTAGAGTCGCTGCTGAATCGCCCGGAGTTTGCCGACCTCTGGGTCATGAAATTCGCCGAACTGCTGCAAATTCGCTCGCGCAATGATCAGTTCAGCCAGAAGTCCGCGCTGTCCTATTATAATTGGTTGCGGGAACAGATGCTGGCCAACGTGCCGATGGATCGAATCGCCCGCGATTTGCTGACGGCTTCCGGAAGCACGCTGGCGGAGCCGGCCTCGAACTTTTATCAGGTCACCACCGAAACCTTGAAAATCGCGGAGAACACCGCGCAGATTTTCATGGGCATGCGTATCCAGTGCGCCCAGTGCCACAATCATCCTTTCGACCGGTGGACGATGAATGATTACTACAGCTTCGCCAACTTCTTCGCCCAGGTCGGCCGCAAACAGGGTGAGGATCCGCGGGAATACATCGTCTTTGATCGCGGGGAGGGTGAGGTGCGGCACCTCGTCTCGGGCAAACCGCTGCCGCCGAAATTCCTGGGTGGCGCCCAACCGGAACTGAAAAAGGGAGAGTCCCGCCGGGAAGTCCTGGCCCGCTGGCTGGCCTCCCCGGAGAATCCGCAATTTGCCAGGAATCTGGCCAACATTGTGTGGGCCCATTTTCTCGGCAAAGGCATCATCGATCCCGTCGACGACGTGCGCATCAGCAACCCGGCCATCAATCCGGAATTGCTCGACGCCCTGGGCGCGAAGTTCACGGAGTATGGTTACGACTTCAAGCGGCTCGTTCGCGATATCTGCAACTCCCGCACGTATCAGCTCAGCACCAAGGCAAACGAAACCAATGCCGGCGACGATCGAAATTTCTCCAAAGCCGGTATCCGGCGCCTGCGGGCGGAAGTGCTCCTGGATTGCATTAATCAAGTGACGGCGACGCAGAACAGGTTTACGGGATTACCGCGGGGGGGCCGGGCCGTGCAAATCCCCGATGGCGCAACCAGCGGCTACTTCTTGACCACCTTCGGGCGCGCTTCGCGCGAGACGGTCTGTTCCTGCGAAGTCAAAGTGGATCCCAACCTCTCCCAGGCCCTCCACTTGCTGAACGGCACCACCATCGAAGGTAAGATCAAGGAAGGCGGAGAGATTCGCGCCCTCGTCAAAGCTGGAAAGAATCGTGAGGAGATTCTTGATGAACTTTATCTACGGACGCTCAGCCGGCCGCCGACCGAACCCGAGAAAACCAAGCTGATGGGGTTCTTCAATGATCCCAAGAACGACGAACAGGTGTTGAACGACCTGTTCTGGGCGCTGCTTAATGCGAAGGAATTCGTGTTCAACCATTGAGCCAATCTCGATTGGGGATTTACGATGTACGATTTACGAGCGTCCCGTGGTTCGGCAATTCCCGGAGGGCACGTCTGCTTCAAGACGATACCATCAGCGATCTGGTGGCCGTCTCTGGTCGCTGTCGCGGCCTTGAACTTTGCGGGCGCGGCCGGCGCGCAGCAAAAGACAACCTATGTGGACAATGTCCTTCCGCTTGTCGAACAACACTGCTCGCGTTGTCACAATCCGGACAAGAAAAAGGGCGACCTGGATCTAACCACGCATGCCGGTGTCCTAAAGGGCGGCGGGTCCGGGTCGGTGGTGGTTTCGGGCAATCCTGATTCGAGCAAGCTCATTAAAGCGATCAGCCACGCGGAAGAGCCTTTCATGCCGCCCAACAAACCGCCGCTCACGGAAAAGGAACTCGCGGTTTTCAAACTCTGGATCGCCGGCGGCCTGCTGGAAACTTCGGGCTCGAAAGCGGTGGCGGCCAAGCCGACCGCGGATCTTTCGTTAAAGGTTTCCGCGGTGGAAAAGCCGTCTGGCCCTCCGCCCATGCCGCGAGGGTTGCCGATGGATCCCGTAGTCCACACCAAGCGCTCCGGCTTCGTCGAAGGAATGGCCGCGAGCCCATGGGCACCGGTGCTGGCCATGGCCGCGCAAAAACAGGTGTTGCTCTACAACACCACCAATCTGGATTTGGCCGGGATTCTCCCCTTCCCCGACGGAGATCCCATTGATGTCAGATTCAGCCGCAGCGGAAAAATCCTCCTGGCTGGAGGCGGCCACGGCGCGAAATCTGGACGGGTCACCCTCTGGGATGTTGAGACTGGCCGGCGGTTGGCCGTCATCGGCAACGAATACGATGCCGTGCTCGCGGCGGACATCAGCCCGGACCAGAGCAAGGTCGCGCTGGGAGGACCCGATCGTCTGGTCAAGATTTACGCCACATCCAATGGGGAACTTCTCCACAAAATAAAGAAGCACACCGACTGGGTCACGGCGCTGGCATTCAGTCCGGACGGCGAGATGCTCGCCAGCGCCGATCGCAACGGCGGGATCACCGTTTGGGATCCGGACAACGCGCAGGAATTATTTACGACGGCGGGACACAAGGGCGCCGTTACCGCCCTCAGCTGGCGTATTGACTCAAAGCTGCTCGGGTCATCCAGTGAGGATGGCAGCATCAAGCTGTGGGAATCCAGCGAGGGCAAGCAGTCCAAGACCTGGAATGCACACAACGGTGGCGCGATGTGCGTGACCTACAGTCGCGACGGGCGCTTCGTCACGTGTGGACGGGATGGAAACGTCGTCACGTGGGATTCGAACGGCAACAAGTTGAAGACCATGGCGACCGGCGGAGAGATTGCCCTGCGTTGCGCCTGGTCTCACGACGAGGATCGCGTGTTCGGGAGCGATTTCAACGGGAAGG
>Ga0070689_100000683_pt1 | contig 20628 bp, 11 predicted proteins | sample KBSS23HmetaG_FD_64669 | JGI IMG/M metagenome (GOLD analysis project Ga0070689, IMG submission 64669) | Switchgrass rhizosphere microbial communities from Kellogg Biological Station, Michigan, USA - KBS S2-3H metaG | ecosystem: Host-associated > Plants > Roots > Rhizosphere ...
GAAGTCTTTCTTGGCCTCGTAAAGGGCCGCCGACCGAGCCACCGCCGACAGCCGGTACGGATGGTCGCGATCCGGGGCGGCCATGGCGGACTCGTAAGCGCGCAGCGCGGCCGTGATCTCGCCCTTCTGCTCGTAGAGGCGGCCGACCCGGTAATAGATCTCGATGCCCAGCGACATCGACGGCTTGTGATCGAGCGCGGTCTTGAACTCTTTCACCGCCTCGTCGACGTTGCCGGCGGCTTCGTCGAGATCGCCGAGCTGGAAGGCGACTTCGGCGGCGCGCGAATCGTTCGGGAAGTCCTTGCGGTACTGCTCGAGCGCCACGCGCGCCTCGTCGGTCTGGCCGATCAGCCGGTTGCAGAGCGCGAGGTTGTAACGCGACGCCGCGCGCACATCGGGCGCCGCCGAATCCTCGAGCACGCGGGTGAACGAGATCGCCGCCTGCGCGTAGTCCTTGGCCTCGAACCTCATGAGCCCGAGCCGGAAGTACACGGTCGGCGCCAGCTCGCTGTTCGGGAAAAACGACAGGAACTGCTCGTAAGCGAGCTTCGCATCGTCGTTGGCCTTGGCCAGCGCGTAGGAGTCGGCGAGCAGGAACTGCGCGTGGTCCGCGGCCGAATAGCCCGGGAACTGGCTCACCACGCGACGGAACTGCTCGGCCGCTTCGGCGTACTTCTTCTCTCCGTAGAGGCGCTTGGCGATCTGGAAGCGCGCGTCGGCCGCGAAGGGGCTGTTGGGATACTGCTCGACCAGCTTCTCGAGCGTCTGCGAGCCGCCCGCGGTTTGGCTCAGACGGTAGAGCGCGCGCTCGGTGCCGTGCGCCGCTTCCTTCGCCGCGGGCGTGCCGGGGAAGCGGTCGCTCACCGCCGCGTAACCGGCCAGCGCGTCGGCGTCGTGACCGGCGTTGTACTCGCACTGCGCCAGTCGCAGCATCGCGAGCGATGCCGCCGAGCTGCCGGCGAAGTGCTGGAGCAGTCCCTTGTAGGCGCGCTTGGCCTCGGTGTAGCGCTCGGCCTGGAAGTAGACGTCGCCGGCGCGCGCCCACGCGCGCTCCGCCAGCGGAGAAGTCGCGCTGTCGCGCATGATCGTCTCCCAGCGGTCGACGGCGTCACCCGCGCGATCGATGCGCAGGTAGGCCAGACCCGCCTGGTACAGCGCGAGCAGCCGCTTGGGATGGCCCGGGAAGCGCTTGAGGAAGTCCTCGTACGCGGCCGCGGCGTCGCGATAGCGCTTCTGATTGAAGCGCTCGTGCGCGATGTCGAGCACCGCCGCCGAGATGATCTGCGCGTCGCCACGCGCTCCCCAGCGCGCGAGCAGCCGCTCTTCGGTGGCGATCGCCAGGCTGTCCTGTCCCTGGCGGGCGTAGGTCCACGCCAGCAGCTTGGTGGCCGAAGCGCCGACAGCGTGATCGGGGAACTCCTTCATCAGCGTCTCGAGCGTCTGCTGCGCCAGCGGATAGCGCCCCATCGCCGCCGACGCGTCGGCGTCGATCAGCAGCGCGTACGCGCGCCACGGCGAGCGGCTGGTCGGCATCTGCTCGAGCAGGAGGTGCGGCGCCCCCGAGAGCTGACCGAGATCGCCGGCGCGGTGATAGCACAGCTCGAGCAGGCACAGCGCCGCTTCCACCAGCTCCTGGTGCTCGGGCTTGGCGAACACCACGTGCCCCGCCTGGTCCTTGGTGCCGGCGTAGCGGTCGAGCACCAGCTGGAAATAGGGCGCCGCCGCGATCGGCTTCTTCTGATCCATGAGTCCCACGCCCGCCAGGTACGCGGCCGCGGGAGCCTCGGGCTCGAGCGGGTAGCCGGCGACGACCGCCTGATAGCTGCCGGTGGCGTCGGCGCGGCGTCCGAGCGCGTCGAGCGAGCGCGCGACGCGATACTGGGCGCTGGCCGCCACCTTGTGCTGGAAGTATTGCGAGAGCACGCGATTGAACTCGACGATCGCCTCGGCCGGCTTGCCCTGAGCGACGAGCGCCTCGCCCACGAGGAACTGCGCGCGCGCCGCCACGTCGGTGCCGGGGTGCGATTCGGCGATGCCGCGCAGCAGGCCGAGCGAGGAATCCACGGCGCCGGTGAGGAACACCGAGCCCGCGGCGCGGAGCTCGGCTTCGGCCTTGACCACCGGGTCCTTCACCTTCGACGCGACGCGGGTGAACTCCTCTCCCGCGCTGCGATAGTCGCGCGCGGCGAGAAAGGCGTTGGCCTTGCCGAGCAGCGCGTGATCGCGCAGCGGCGAATCGGGATAACGCTCCGCCACGTCCTGGAAGGCCGCCGCCGCCTTGAGCCGCGAGCCCGAGGCGTCGAGACAGAGCGCCTTGAGGTAGGTCGCGACCGCACCGGTCGGCTTGGGCCCGAGCAGCACGAGCGCCTCGTCGGACTTGCCGGAGAGATGGAGCGCCACGGCGCGCGCCAGGATCAGGCGCGGATTCTTCTCCATCCACGGCGCGCCCGCCGTCGCGGTGGCGAGCAGCTTGTTCGCGGCCGGCACGTCGCCGCGCCGCATCGCGTTCCAAGCCTGGCCGAGCCGCGCGGCGGGGATCAGCGGGCTCGTCGGGAATCGCTTCTCCCACCTCGCCCATTCGCGCGCGGCGTCGGCGTCACGGCCCGCCGCCTCCAGCGCCTCGATCGCGGCGAAGGCCGCGTCGTCGGCGAACGGCCCTTTGCCGTCCCCTACCGCTTCGGTGTACGCCTGCGAGGCTTGGGCATAGTTGCCGAGCTCGTATTCGACCGCTCCGGAGAGGAATCGCGCCGCGGCTCGACGGTCGGCATCCAGGCCACCACGCACGACCTGCGCCACGGATTGCTGGTTCTGCTGGAGCGCGGGAAGACGGTCGGCTTCTGAAAGCAGTCGGTTCTGTTCGAATGCATTGCCTACCTCCTGGAGCGATGGCGCGGCCTCGGACGGGCGCCGCGCGCCATGCACCGGTGCCGCCGCCGCGAGCACCAACGCGGCGGCAGCCACCACTTCTTTCGCCCGGACCGGGCGCATTACTTGTTGTCCTCGGGCACTCCGGCGCCCTGCGTCGGAATCACCGGAACGGTTCCTTCCGGACCCGTGGTGGAGATCTCGAGAGTGTGGGAGGTCGCCAGCAGCGCGCGGCCCTCACGGTCCTTCACCGAGAGACGGTAGTGGTAGACGCCGTCCGCGAGCGGAAGGCCGGTCTCGTCCTTGCCGTCCCACTGCACGTGCGCCGGGGGCTGACCCTTGCCGCTGAAGCGGCGCACCACTTCGTCCGACTTGTTGACGATCTCGAGCGTCCACTCTTCGGGATCGGCCTTGGTACGGGCGTTGAGCGTGATCTTGGTGACCGCACGCTCACCGGTCGGCGAGAACACCGAAGGCTCGGCCTTCGAGCTGGCGAAGAAGCCGCCGAAGCGGTAGCTGATGCCCACGCGGTGGGTCATGCCGAGCGGCTGATCCGCGATCGCGTAATCCACCTGGTACTGCGGCATGAACCGGTAGCTGAATCCGCCGGTGCCGTACGCGTCGTCGTAGCCCACGCGCAGTCCGAGACCGGGCTGCACCCAGTACTCGGCGCCGGCGTGGAGACGCGTGCCGAGACCATCCGACTGATCGACCTGCGCCGTGATCATGGCGCGGCCGTTCAGGATCTGCGCCGCGGCGCCGCCGCGGATCTGGGTCGGATAGGCCTCCTCGACGTCGCGCAGCTTGAGGTTCGGACCGCCGAGATTGGCGACCGAGAGCCCCATGCGGATCGTCGGCGTGATGTCGTACGTGCCGCCGAGATCGAAACCGAAGCCCTGACCGCTGTAGTCCTCGACGGACTGCTGCACCAGCTTGAGATTGGTGCCGATCGCCAGGCGCTTCGAGAACGCGCGCGATGCCGTGAACAGATACGCCGTCTCGCCATTCTTGAAGGTGCCGAGGTCGTCGTTCATGTCGTTGGTGCGCTCGAAATCGCCCGACCCGAGCGACACCATCGTGAGACCGAAGCTCGGCAGCCAGTTCCCGGGCACCGCGAAGCCGAAGGCGTTGATCGAGGTCTGCTCGAACAGCTGAGCGTTCTCGAAGCGCACTTCGTTCTGATCCATGGCCGAGAGACCGGCCGGATTCCACAGCACGCCGAGCGGATCATCCGCGGTCGCCACGTAGGCGCCACCGAGTCCCAGGGTGCGGGCGCTGGTGTAGCGCGCCAGCCATTCGCCGGGTCCACCAGCGATCTCTTCCTGCGCGAGCGCGGGGACGGCCCATGCCAGGGCCGCCACCACACCCGCCCGAATCCATGTCGTGCGGTTCATGACGCCTCCTAGCGGACCACCGCGAGCTTGCGGCGGATGACGTGTAAGGTGGCTCCCTTGGCTTCAGCTTCGATGAGCGCGATGTAGCCGCCGCTGGCGACCACGTCGCCGTTGCCGTTCTTGCCGTCCCAGGTGAACTCGTTGAGTCCCTGCATGCCGCCCGGGCCTCCGCGGTCGAAGCTCTTGCGCAGCACCAGGTCGCCGCTCATCGTGAAGATGCGCAGCGTCACCGAAGCCTGATCGGAGAGCTTGTAGGCGATGATCGTGGACTGCTGCGGCGGGTGGAACGGATTGGGGTAGTTGGTGACGTGTCCGCCGGCCGCGTTGGGATCGACGAACGCCGTCTCCAGATCCAGGTCGCTCTGCAGCGCGCCCGAGATCGCGCGGATCATGTCGTGGCCGGGCTGACGCGCGCTCAGGAAGTCGGCGGTCGCCACGCCATTGGCCTGCGTGATGCCGTCGATCGGCGTGAGCGTGCCCTGGCCGCTGAGCAGCTGGAACGCCATCGCCGCATCGGGAATGCCGTTGTCGAAGGCGTCGATCAACCGCGCGCGGATGTTCGCGTGCTTGTTGCCGCCCACCCAGCTCGGCACGCTGGTGAGCTGGATCTGCGAAGGCTGGCCGGGCGTGATGGTGATCACGTTCGACGTCGCCGGCGCGTTGCCCGCGTCGTCGGTGGCGATGATCACGATCGGCTCGACGAAGGTGTAGGTCTCGGAGACGTTGCGCTGTCCCTGGAGCAGCTGAAACTGCGTGGTGAGCAGCGTGCCGCGCCCCGGCTGCTGGGTGGACGCGTTCTGGATCCGCACGGTGACGAAGGAGTTGATCTCCTGGATCACGCTGCCGGCGTCGTTGGTGACCCGCACGTTGAGCGTGAAGGGCTCACCCGCGCGCGCCGTGCTGGGCGTGACCGACGCCTCGAGATGGAATCCGCTCGAGATCGCACGCACCTGCGTGCTGCTGCTCGGGATCGAAGGCTGCGTGACATCGGAGGCCGTGATCTGGTTGTAGCCGCCACGCGCCAGCTTGACCGGCAGATCGACGGCGCCGTTGACCAGCGCGGTGTTGGGAGGCAGCGTGGCCAGCGGATCGTCGGACGTGATCCGCACCACGTGGCTCACGTTGGTCACCGGGTTGTACCAGTTGTCGGTGGCCAGCACGGTCACGTTGAACGAGTAGTTGATCGACTGGTCCGTCGCCGTGCCGGAGCGTCCGTTGGGCGCGCCCGGAGTCGCGACTTCGCCCGGCGCCAGGATCAGCAGCCGCGCGAACGGTCCGCCGTTCACGGGGATCGCGCTCGACGTGTCGGGACGCAGACCCGTGTTGGTGATGTCGTCGGCGTAGATCCGCTGGCTCCCCACCCGGTACAGGGTGGTCGAGATGAGCGCCTGGCCGTTGGTGAGACGGATGTGAGCCGGCATTCCGGCCCCGAGGTCGGTCGAGCTCAGCGCGACGCTGTCGCTGACGGCAGGCACCAGGTTCCAGAACTGGTCGACGGCGCGCACGGTGATCGTGAACGCGGTTCCAGCCTGCTGCGTGGTCACCGTGCCTTCACGGCCGTCCGTCGTGCCGCCTCGCGGCTGCTCGCCCGGCACCAGCACCTGCACGCCGGCCAGCGGTCCGGGATTCACGGCGAAACTGTTGCTCGTGCCGGTGTGCGGCGGCGCCGAGAAGTCCGACGCCGTGATCGAGACCGCGCCTCCCGAGCCCTTGAAGATCATCGGCCCGGTCCACACGCCGTTGGTGAACGTCACGAACTCCGGCGCGATGCTGCCAGCGCCGGTATTGGCCTGGACGATCGCGTCGCCCGCATAGTTCGGAATCGTGTTGCCGCTGGCGTCGGTGGCGCGGATCGTGACCGACACCGCCACACCCGCGGTCTGCGGCGAGCTGATGGTGTTGATGACGAACTTGCTGACCCCCGCGGGAATGACCTGGATGCCGGGGCTGGTCATGCCCTGGATGCCGCCGCTGGTGAGGTCGGCGAGGGTCAGCGTCTGGGTGCCGACCGTGCCGAGCGAGACGGCGAACTGGCGGAAGCCGTTGGTCATCACGCCGGTCACCGGCGTGCTGGCCGCCGGATCGCTCGAGGTGATGCGCACGTTGTCCGCGCTCGGCACCGGGTTCCAGTAGGCGTCGGTCGCCCACACGCTGACGGTGAAGTTCTGTCCCGCGCTCTGGGTGGCCGGTGAGCCGATCTTGCCCGACACGCTGCCGGGCAACGACGTCTCACCCGGAACGATCAGCTGCACGCGCGCGAACGGCGCCGGGTGAACCGTGAACGGATCGCTGGTGCCGTTCTTCTGCGGCGCCGCGTCGAGCAAGGCGTAGAGGTTGACGTTGCCGCGGTTGATGCTGGTTTCGTCGGCGCGGTACATCGTGACGTTGCCGCTCCACTGGCCGTTGCTGAACGTCACGAATTCCGGAGACACGCGGCCGTCGCCGTAGCTCGTGATCTCCTTCAGGTGCACCTGGCCGTTGAACCCCGTGACCGTGCTGCCGCTCGGGTTCACGGCGCGCACCGTGATGCTCATGGGCGTGCCGGCATACTGGTTCTTCTGGTTGATCGTCGAGAACACGAAGCCCTGGAGCACGAGAGCCGGCACGCTCGACGAGGTTCCGTCGGGAATGGTGCCGTCGGTCTGGTCGTGCGCGAACACGGTGAACGTGCCGCCGGCGTTGAACGTGACCTGGAAGGTGGCCGTTCCCGAGCTGAGCAGCTTGGGCGTCGGCAGCGTGGCGCTGGCGTCCGAGCTCAGGATCTGGACCTGGTTGGTGACCGACGTGACGGTCGCCCACGTGTTGTCACAGGCGCGCACCGTGATCGTGAACGGCACACCGACCGTCTGCGCGGTGGGAGTTCCGGTCTTGCCGCTCCCGGTCCCGGGAGCTGCGGTTTCGCCCGGAAGCAGAACCTGAAGGCGACTATAGGGGCCCGCGAACGCTGGCGCGGCCCACATGACCGCGGCCAACAGCGCCCATGCGGCCATCCGAGTGACACGTGATCCCCTGCGCAACGTCGCACCTCCCTGGTTCAACTGCTCCATGTTCGTCATCGAGCCGGCGAGCCATCGCTGGCGTCGCTCGCTCCTGCGCGAGCGACGGTCACGACGCGCCTGCACCCATGGATGGGCGGACGCGTCCGGGGCGAGGGCATGGCAGGGGTTGTGCCGCGACCACTTGCGCGATGCGACCACGCAGCGCCCGAGGTCGCCGCCACGATGACACTTGGGGTTGCGGCGCTTTCGCTCGAGCTTCGGGGCCGCATCGAACCGAGTTGAAACAGCGACGACACGCGCCTGGGTCGATTCCCCCAGCGGGTTTCGTGCGAAGCGCATCCAGGTCGACTGCAAGTCGCGAGTGGGCTGCGGTATCTTCCCCGCCCATGCTCGACTCCCTTCCCCGACCGGCGACGGCCGAATCGGCGTTGCGCTGCCGCGGTCTGATCAAGCGCTACGGCGACGTCGTTGCCGTGGACGGCCTCGACCTCGACGTGCGAGCCGGAGAATGTTTCGGATTGCTTGGCCCCAACGGCGCCGGCAAGACGACCACGATCGAGATCCTCGAAGGCCTCAACCATCCGGACGGCGGCGAGGTCACGGTGCTCGGACGGTCATGGAAGCGCGGCGAGGAGCGCGCGCTGCGCGAGCGTCTGGGCATCCAGCTCCAGGAGACTCGACTCCACGAGAAGCTCTCGGTCGAGGAGACGGTGCGCCTGTTCCGCAGCTTCTACCGGCGCGGCCCCGAGCCCGCGGAGGTGCTGCGCCGGGTGCAGCTCGAAGAGAAGCGCACCGCGTGGGTCGGCAAGCTCTCCGGCGGGCAGAAGCAGCGGCTCTCGGTGGCGTGCGCTCTGGTCAACGATCCCGAGGTGCTCTTCCTCGACGAGCCCACCACCGGCCTCGATCCGCAGTCGCGCCGCCAGCTCTGGGATCTGGTGGACGACTTCAAGCGCCGCGGCGGCACCGTGCTGCTCACCACCCACTACATGGAAGAGGCTGAGCAGCTCTGCGACCGGGTGGCGATCATGGACCACGGCAAGGTGATCGCGCTCGGCACGCCAGGCGAGCTGATCGCGTCATTGGGCGCCGACCACGTGGTCGATTTCTCGGTGGATGGGTCGCTCGACCTCGAAGCGGTCAAGCGCCTCCCCGGCGTGGTGGAGGCGCGCCAGGAACCCCGCTCGATCGCGCTCACGGTGCGCGAGCCGCACGTGACGATTCCAGCCTTGCTCGCGGAGCTCGGCCGGCAGCGTGCGCCGCTGGCGTCGCTCACCACTCATCACGCCACGCTCGAAGACGTGTTCGTGAGCCTCACCGGAAGAACGCTGCGCGATGAGTGATTCGCGAGGCGTCTCGCGCTCGGCTCTGGGCCAGCTCTCGCTCACCCGCATGCTCGCGTTTCTTCGCGAGCCGGAAGCGATCTTCTGGGTGTTCGCGTTCCCCATCCTGCTGGCGCTCGCGCTGGGGATCGCGTTCCGCAACCAGGGGCCATCGCGCTCGACGGTGGTGATCGCGACCGGCGCCGGCGACAGCGCGCTTCGGCAGGCGCTCGGGCGCTCCCCCGATCTGTCGGTGAGCGTGCTTCCACCGCAGGACGCCGACGCCGCGCTGCGCCGCGGCAAGGCGCAGGTATTGGTGCGTCCCGGCGACCCGCCCACGCTGATCTACGACCCGAGCCGGCCCGAGACGCGGCTGGCGGAGCTCACCGTGAGGGACGCGCTCGAGCGCGCCGCCGGCCGTGAAGACCGCCTGGAGCTGCGCTCCGATACGCGAATGCGACCGGGCTCGCGCTACATCGACTTCCTGATTCCCGGGCTGATCGGTCTCAACCTGCTCGGCACGGGCATGTGGGGCGTGGGCTTCCCCATCGCCAACGCGCGCCAGCTCAAGCTGCTCAAGCGACTGGTGGCGACGCCGATGCGGCGCAGCGACTACCTGCTGTCGCTGATGGTGGCGCGGCTCGTGTGGCTGGCGCTCGAGGTGGTCGCCATCGTCGCATTCGGCTGGCTCGTCTTCGGCGTGGCGATGCGCGGATCGTGGCCGGGCTTCGTCGCCGTGGCGCTGATCGGCGGATTCGCGTTCTCGGCGCTGGGCCTGCTGGTCGCGTGTCGCGCCCGCACCATCGAGGCGGTGTCGGGCCTCATGAACGTGGTGATGATGCCGATGTGGCTGATGTCGGGGAGCTTCTTCTCGGCCGATCGGTTCCCCGCCTTCGTTCAGCCCTTCATCCGCGCTCTGCCGCTCACCGCCGCCAACGACGCCTTCCGCGCCCTGATGAACGAAGGCGCCACCTTCGCCCAGGTGATCCCTCAGCTGGGGATCCTGCTGGCGTGGTGCGTGGTGAGCTTCGCGCTGGCGTTGTTCTGGTTCCGCTGGGAGTAGAACTCAGGCCGCCAGGTCCGCAATTCGCGGATCGGAGAATGCGAGCAGCAAGTCCGCGGTCAGGTTTCCGATCACGAGCATCGTCGAGACCATCACCAGCCCGCCCAGCGCGAGAGCCTGGTCCTGCGTCATCAGCGCCTCGTAGGTGATCCTCCCGAGTCCTGGCCAGGAGAAGAGGATCTCCGCCACGAGCGAGCCCGAGAGCAGCGCTCCGAGCGTGAGGCCGAAGAGCATGATCAGCGGAGGAACCGCATTCCGGAGGGCGTGTTTGTAGACCACCGTGCCCTCGCCGAGACCTTTGGCTCTCGCGCTCGTGACGTACTCCATTCGGAGAATGTCGAGGAGGCCGCTGCGCGTCTGACGCATCTGGCCGGCGAGCGGAACCATCGCGACGACCAGGGCGGGCAACGTCAGATGCCAGATCAGGTCGATCACTTTGTGCGCGGCGCCGAGCTTCTCCCAGTCGCCGGAATGGACTCCCCCGAGCGGGAACAGCCCGGTTCGAGACGCAAACAGGAGGAGCACGATTCCAAGAAGGATCTCCGGAGTCGAGAGCCCGACCACGACGGCGAACCGAGCCAAGCGGTCGACCCACGAGGACTGACGCATGGCCGCCACAACGCCCAGCGGGATCGCGAGCCCCCAGGCGACGAGCGTCGCGGCGCCCTGGAGGAGCAGCGTATTGAGGGTGCCCGCGCGAAGCACGTCCAAGACCGGCCGCTGGTACGAGAACGAATGACCGAAGTCGAGATGGAGGAGAACGTTCCGCAGATAAAGGGTGTATTGCACCCACCAAGGACGGTCGAGGCCGAAGCGGCGACGAATGTCTTCGAAGAAGCTGGGTTGAATGTTGGGATGATCGGCCAGCGTATTGGTGAAATCGCCTGGCACGAGCTGCATCAGCGCCCAGGAGATCGTGATCACCCCGAGCAACAGCGGGATGGTGTGCAGCAGGCGACGGAGGACAAAGGTGCGCACGGCCGTGGACGAGCGGTGCGACCTGACTCAAGAGTCCTGGAGGGTCGACACGGTCGCCGCCTCCGGACCCGCGACTACCGCCGCACGAGGAGCTGCCAGGCGAGCACGCCGTAGAAGGCCAGCTTGCCGAGCAGCGCGATCAGAAAGAGCGCGAGCGTCTTGCGACTGGTCAGAGCGCGGCGCAGCTTGATCGGGAGTCGTGCGGCGATCCGATCGAGGCGCTGCCGCCAGCGTGGCGCGGGCGCCGATGCTGAAGAAGAAACCGAGTGCCTGGAAATCATCGAGCCCTCCGGAGATGACCTGAACCGGCCCTCGGAGGGCGCTGGCGGCATTCTAGGATGGGACGCGCGCCACCGCCACCAGAACCTGAGGCGTGCCTTCGGCCGCGGTCCAGGCGAACACGATGCGATCCCGCGTGCGCACCATGCGCGGAATACCGGAGGCGCGAGTCGACGACGTGCGAGCCACGGTCACGGAAGGACTCAGCTGCGCCGGGCTCACGCGGCGCACCCGGAACATGCCGTCCGCACCCCGCGCTTCCATCCATCCGACCAGCGCCGAGCCGTCGTCGAGCATGATCACGCTCACGCGACCCAGGGGATGGCCGTCGTCGATTCGGATCGGCGCGCCGAACCCGCGGCCGTGATCGTTCGAGAACGCCACGTAGGCTCGCGCGACGTCGTCCTTCTCCGTGAACCACGCGACCGCGAGCCGGTCTCCGATGGCGTCCATGGCTGGACCGTTGACCGGGCAGCCATGGATCTTCCAGCCGTCGGGGTGAACCGGCGCCGGATCGCTCCAGCCATGCTCGTCGAGCCACGCGATCGAGATGTCGCGGACCTCGTCACGCGTGCGGTCGCGGTACACCACCAGCGCCCCCGAGCCTCGCCCCACGGCGGCCGTCGGACAGCAGTCGCACACGCGGTCATCGACCTCTTTCTCATCCTTGATCGATCCATCCAATCCCATCCAGGCGGTGCGGAGCGACGTCTCGGCATGATGATGCTCGGCGCTGTCGGCCGTCGCGCTGTCCTCCTCGGCGGAGGCCTCTCCGTATTTCCGGCCATCGAGCCAGAACACCCGAACACCGCCTTCCTCGGCCGCGACCAGGGAGACGAAGCCGTGCTCGGTCGGCGTGTCGTCGCGGTGTGGAATCATCGGATAGGTCCAGTGGCGCCCCCCGTCCACCGAGCCCGACATCCGGATGTGATACGCGCCGCGCTCGCCGCCGCTCAGCCACGGCCAGGCGACCATCAGCTTGTCGTTGCCGAGCGCTGCCACGATGGGAACGTCCGCGGCGTTGACCATGAACGAATCACCCTCGGCGACCGTCAGGGGAGCGCCCCACGTGTTGTTGGTGAGCCGCGATACTCTGAGCGCGCGCGCGCTGCTGTCGGCGGCTTCGAGCCAGCTGAGGAACACGCCGCCTTCGGCCGCGACCGCCAGGTAGGGCTGCCCGGAGCCGACATGGGCGGGAGTCTTCAGCGCCTTGAGATCGACGATCGGCGGGGTGGGACGGGTGGCGGCATGCGCGAGCGCGCCGAGCGTTGAAGTCAGCGCGAGGAGCACGATCCACGGACGCCTGAGCCGCATGACGCGCGACCCTATCACGGAACAGGGAGTCCAGCAGGCGTGCGTGATGCCAGTATTGCCGCTCGCCTCGTCCGTCCTAGCTCGCTGATCCCGCCGGAGTGCCGCGCGCGCCCGTGCGCCACACCTTGCCGATCAGTCCGGCGCCGTCCTCGAGCAGCGTATAGAGGCACGGCACCAGCAGCAGGGTGAGCAGCGTGGACGCCACCAGGCCGCCGATCACGGTTCGAGCCAGCGGGTAGTAGAGCACGTCGCCCACGTGATTGCCGCCGACCGCCAGCGGCAGCATGCCGAGCACGGTGCACATCGTCGTCATGAGAATCGGCCGCAGCCGGTGGCTGGCCGCCGCCAGGATGGCCGGCGTGCGCTCCATGCCTCGCTCCCGCAGCTGGTGGATGTGGTGGACCAGCACGATGCCATTGTTGACCACGATACCGATCAGGATGAGCAGGCCGATCTGCGCCATCAGGTTGAACGGCGAAGCGGTGAGGAAGCTGATCGCGGCGATTCCCACGAACGCGAACGGCAGCGCGAACATGATCGCGAACGGATGCAGCAGTGACTCGAACAGCGCGGCCATCACCAGATAGACGAGCACGAGCGCCAGCAGCAGGTTGATGAGCATCTCCTTCTGCGTCTCGTCCTCCTCCTCGAAGCCCTGGCCGAACGACCAGCTGTAACCGGTCGGGAAGCTCATGCCGTCCATCATGGCGCGCACGCGCGAGCGCACGTCGCCGGCCTTCTTGGAGTCGTAGCTTCCGCGGACCGAGACGATCGAGTGTCGCTGCTGCCGCTCCACCGCGGCCGGCGTGCGCACGGTGCGGAAGTCGGCGACCGCGGCGAGCGGGATCGCATGCATTCCTCCGCCCGGCTCGAGCGGCATGCCGCGCAGACGATCGAGGCTCTGCCGGTCGGCTTCGGCGAGCCGCGCCTGGACCTCGACCTCGCCCTGCGGACCACGGAACCGCGCCAGCGAACGGCCGCGGAAGAACTGGGCGACCGAGCCCCCGACTTCCGCGGTCGTGAGCCCGTACTGCATGGCGCGCTCGCGGTTCACGACGACTTCGACCTCCTGGCGTCCGCGCTCACCACCCACCACGACGTCCGTGAGGCCCTCGACTCGCGCCAGCCGGCGCTGGACTTCCTCCGAGAGCTGATCCATTCGCGACCCGGCTTCGCCGTAGAGTCGCACCGCCAGCTGCGAGGACTCTCCGGAGTTGCCCTCGTTGTCCTCGAGGTGGAGCTTGAGCCCGGGCAGCTCGGGCAATCCCTCGCGCAGCATCTTGCGCACCTTGCGCGCGCCCTCGTCATCGGCCCATCCGTTCGCGAGGTAGGCGCGGGTCATCGCCTCGTTGTTGCCGAAATAGGAATAGGTCGATTTCACGTGCAGCGAGTCCTTGCGCGGCTGGATCCACTCCTCGATCCGGTTGACGTAGCGCTCCGCCTCCCGGTAGTTCACGTTGTCCGAGAACTCGTAACGCAGCTGCACCGCCTCCACCTTGGTGGCGGTGAAGGTGCTCTTGTCCACCGGCAAGAACATCACGATCGCGACCACGAACAGCCCGACGGCGATGCCGGCCGCGGCGGGGCGATGCCGAAGCGTCCACGCCAGCACGCGCTGGTGAAGGTTCGCGAGCGCGACCAGGATGCGCGCCGGCTTGCCGACGCCCACGTCGAGCAGGCGCCCCATCGCCAGCGGAATCAGCGTCAGCGAGAGGAACAGCGAGGCGATCAAGGTGAAGATGATGGTGCGGCCGATCTCGCCGATCCACGTGGTGATCTCGGTGCGGCCGCCGAGCACCAGCGGCAGGAAGACGATGATCGACGTGGCGGTCGACGAGATCACCGCCGGCAGCACCTCGCGGCTGCCGCGCAGCGCCGACTGGATGCGCGACGAACCCTGCTCGCGATGGCGGTGGATGCTCTCCAGCACCACGACGGCGTTGTCCACGAGCATGCCGGTCGCCAGCATCAGGCCCATCATCGAGAGGATGTTGAGCGAGCGGCCGCCGAAATAGAGCACCGCGGCCGCGGCCAGCAGCGACAGCGGGATGGCCCCGGCCACGACCAGCGTGGTGGTCAGACGCCGCAGGAAGAAGAAGAGCAGAACCGTGGAGAGCACGGCGCCGATGATGCCGGCGTGCAGCAGGCCCTCGAGCGAATTGCGGATCTGCTCGGCCTGGTCGGTGAAGGTAATGACTCGCACGCCGCGCAGCTGGGGATCCTCGCGCAGCTCGCGCAGCACGCCGTTGGCGCGCTCGGCGACCGCCACGGTGTTGGCCCCCGACTCCTTGATGACGTTGAGCCCGATGGCGCGGCCGCGGTCGAGGTGGCGCCCGTAGTCGAGCTCGGGCTCGGCCAGCGCGATGGTGGCGACGTCTTCGAGGCGAAGGCCGTCCGAGGTGATCGGGAAGCGCTTGAACTCCTCGAGGCTCCCGAACTGATTCACGACCCGCAGCGGCCATGCTTCCTCGCTGCGCCGCAGCATGCCGGCGCTGATGCTGCGGCTCGAGGCGTCGAGGCGGGTGAGGATGCGGTTCGCGTCCAGCCCGTGGCGCTGGAGATCGGCGAGCCGGAAGTCGATGCGCACCTGCGGCGGCTCGACGCCGTAGAGCTCCACCTTGGCCACCCCCGGCACGCGGCGCAGAGGATCGGCAACGTGGCGGTTGAGCAGCTCGTAGTCGCGCGACAGATCCCGGTCGGCGGCGATGCGGCACTCCAGCACCGGGATGTCCGACGAGCGGAAGCTGTTGACCATGATGCGGTCGACGTCGACCGGAAGCTGATCGCGGATGCGCTCGAGCTTCTCGCGGGCCTCGACTCGCAGCGGGGCGATGTCCTGTCCCCAGTCGAACTCGACGTTGATGTTGGCGCCGGTCGGCGAAGACCACGAGTTGATGCGCCGCACCTTGCTGAGCGTGGCGAGCGCCTCCTCGGCCGGGCGGGTGATCTCCTCCTCGACCTGGGCCGGGAGCGCGTTGGGATAAGGAATGCTGATCTCGAGCGATGGGAAGCTGACCTCGGGCAGGAACGCGAGCGGAAGCTTCGGCGCCGAGATCGCGCCGAGCATCATGAGCGAGGCGATCGTCGTCCCCGCGGTGACCGGGTTCCTGAGGCTCCAGCGCGGAAGATTCAAGGCTTCCGATCCAGCGTCGCGTAGACGACCGGGAGCACCACCAGCGTGAGCACCGTTGCGCTGGTGAGGCCGCCGATCAGGGTGAGGGCCAGAGGCGCGCGCATCTCGGCGCCGGGACCGAAGCCCATCGCCATCGGCAGCAGGCCGAGCACGGTGGTGAGCGCGGTCATCAGGATCGGCCGCATCCGCACCTGTCCCGCCTGGATCAGCGCCTGCTCCTTGGGCAGGCCTTGCCGTTGCAGGCGCCGCGTGTAGTCGACGAGCACGATGCCGTTGTTCACCACGATCCCGGCCAGCACCACGGTGCCGATCAGCACCATCACGTTGATCGAGGTGTGGGTGAGCAGGAGCGTGAGCACCACGCCTCCCACCGCCATCGGGAGCGTGAACATGATGACGAACGGATGGAGCAGCGACTCGAACTGGCTCGCCATCACGAGGTAGACCAGGAAGACGGCGAGCAGCAGGGCGAAGCGCAGGGAGCGGAACGAATCCGCGAGCTCGCGGTTCTGTCCCGCCAGGACCACCTTGGCGCCGGGCGGCACGTCGAGACCGGCGAGCGAGGCGTCGATCCCGCGCGCCGCCGACGCCAGGTCGCGGCCCTTGATGTTGCAGGTCACCACCGCGGCGCGCTGCTGGGCGATGCGCCGCACTTCGCTCGGACCGCGAGTCACGGAGATCTGCGCCACCGCGGCGAGCGCGACCGGCTTGCCCTGGCTGCGCCCCACCTCGAGATTGTCGAGCGAAGCGACGGCCGAGCGCTCCGATTCGCGCGCGCGCACCCGCACGTCGAGCTTGCGGTCGAGATCGCTGAACTGGGTCGCGGCCTCGCCCTGCACCGCGTTGCGCACCAGTTTCGAGGCCTCGGCCGGATCGAGGTTCATGGCCGCCAGCCGATCGCGGTCGAAGGCCACCTGCACCTCGGGATCTCCGAGTCGCATGGACGACTGCACGTCTTCCACGCCCTTGACCCGCGCCATGCGCTCGGCCACCGCGGCCGACAGCGTGCGGAGCGTGTCGAGGTCGTAGGCGTAGACCTCGACCTCGATCGGGCTCTTGAAGGTGAGCAGCGCCGGTCGATCGAACTCGTAGCTCACGCCCGGCAACGCCTCGAGCTCGCCGCGCAGCCGGTCGGCGACCTCCTCCTCGGCCTTGTGATCGGCGGGATTCTTGAGCGCGAGCGCGATCTGTCCGCGATTGGCTTCGCGCGCCGATCCGGCAAAGGCCGACAGATCGATCTGACCCGCGGTGGTGTAGACGAATCGCACGCGCGGATCCTTCTTCACCGTGTCGGACAGGTGGCGCAGCGTCTGGTCGGTGACCGCCAGCGCCGTGCCTTCCGGCAGATGGACGTTGAAGTGGAACTCGCCCTGCGAGAGCGGCGGGAACAGGTTCTGCGGCAGGAACGCGCCGACCGCGAGCGCGGCCACCAGGCTCGCCGCCGAGATCCCGAGCACCTTGAGGCGGTGATGGAGCGCGAACCTCAGCATGCCGGGATAGATCCGCTCGAGCCAAGAATACCCGGCATCGAAAGGCCGCAGCATGCGATCGACGACCGGACCGAGGCGCTTCCCCAGCCAGGTGACGCCCTGCACCACCAGGCGCGGCACCAGCAGCGCGGCGAAGACGATCCAGCGGATGATCCGCCCGCCGCGGCTGGTCGAGGGCGGCGCCGAATCGAGATGCGGCATCCCCGCGCGCGCGCCGATCGCGGCCAGCGTGGGCACCAGGGTGAGCGCGACGGCCAGCGAGGCGATCTGCGACACCGAGATGGTGAGCGCCTGATCGCGGAAGAGCTGGCCGGCCAGGCCCTCGACGAACACCAGCGGGAAGAACACCGCCACCGTGGTGAGGGTGGACGCCGTCACCGCCATCGCCACCGTCGAGGCGCCCTCGGCCGCCGCCTGCTTCGGGTCCAGGCCTTCCTCGCGTTTACGGAAGATGCTCTCGAGCACCACGATCGAGCAGTCGAGCAAATGTCCGATCGCCAGTGCGAGCCCGCCGAGCGACATGAGATTGAAGGACAGTCCGAAGCGATACATGATGATGAACGTCGCGAATACCGAGACCGGGATGGTGAGCGCCACGATCAGCGTGGTGCCGAGCTGACGCAGGAATGCGAACAGCACCACCACCGCCAGCAACGCGCCAAGCCATCCCGCGCTGGTGACGTCGGCGATCGCGTCCTCGATGAAGCGCGACTGGTCGGCGACCGTCACCAGCTTCATCTCCGCCGGCAGCTGCAAACGGTGAATGCGCTTTTCGACCGCGCGCGCCACCGACACGGTGTTGGCGTCGCCTTCCTTGTAGACCGAGATCTCGACCGCTTCGTCGCCACCGAGGCGGGCGATGACGTCGCGATCCTTGGCCCCGCGACCCACCTTGGCCACATCGGACACCCGGATCACGCCCGGAGCCATGGTGGTCCCCCCAGGGGCCGCGGGCATGCCGGTCACCCCGTCGCCGGGCTGGCGCACCACCAGGATCACGTCGCCGATCTCCTCGGGCGTGAGGAACTGGTTGCTGGCGCGGATCAGGTACTCAGCCTGGCCTTCGGTGAGCGAGCCGCCCGCGAGGTTGACGTTCTCTTCCGACAGCCGCCGCGTCACGTCGCTCAGCGAAAGACCCACCGCGTTGAGGCGCGCGGCGTCGACCTCGACCGAGATCTCCTCTTCTTCACCGCCCACCACCTTGACCGCGGCGACGCCCGGCGCGCCTTCGAGGTCACTCTTCACGGTGCGGTCGGCGATGCGGCGCAGGCGCTGCAGATTGCCGCCGCCCGAGAGGCGGAGACGCAGGATCGGGTCGAGCGAAGGGTCGAAGCGAAGGATCGCCGGGCGCCTGGCCTCGCGAGGCAGCGTGACGAGGTCGAGCTTCTCGCGCACCGAGAGCGACGCCAGATCCATGCGGGTTCCGGTGCCGAACTCGAGCGTCACCTCGGACTGGCCGGGCCGGGAGACCGAATGGAGCCGGGTGAGTCCCGGCACCACGCCCGCGGCTTCTTCGATGGGACGGGTGACGAATTGCTCGACGTCGCCGGGCGCGGCATCGGGCAGGTCGGTGCGAATGGTCAGCGACGGATACGAGATGTCGGGCAGCAGATCGACAGAGAGGCGGCCGCCGGCCACCAGCCCGAAGAGGACCACCCCGAGGGTGACCATGAAGACGGTGACCGGGCGCTGGATCGAGCCGGAGACGAGCTTCACGGCGGACCTAGAGCCGAACCGGCTTGATGCGGGCGCCTTGCTTGAGTCCGCCCTGTCCCACCGTCACCACGCTGTCGCCGGCCACGAGGCCGGCGATGATCTGCGCCGTGTCGCCCGAGATCGCGCCCACCGTGATCACGCGCTTCACGACGGTGTCCCCGCGCGCCACGTACACGTAGCTCTCTCCATCCTCCGAGAGCATGGCGCGGCGCGGGAGCACGACCGCGTCGCTGAAGCTGCCGGTGCGCAGCTGCACCTTGGCGAAATTGCCGGGGCGCAGCACGCGCGCTGGATCGTGCACCTCGAGCGTCACCTTGACCGTTCCATTGGCGCGATCGACGACGGGATTGACCAGCGAGACGCGCGCCTGGAACTGGCGTCCGGGAAGCGCGTCGAGAGTGAGCGTGGCCGGCTGCCCGACCTGGAGTCGCGCCAGCTCGCGCTCCGGGAAGTAGAGACGCGCGAGCAGCGGATCGAAGTCCTCGAGTCGGAAGCACTCCCGTCCCGCGGTCACGGTCTCGCCGAGGTTGATCATCCGCGCCGTGACCCGGCCCGAGAAGGGCGCGGTCAGCCGGGTTTGGGTGAGGTTGTAGCGGGCTTCGTCGAGCGCGACCTTGGCGGTGCTCTGCTTGAGCTCGAGGTCGTCGATGTCCTTTCCGCTCATGAAGCCTTGCTGGCTGAGCTGCTTCCCGCGCTCGGCCTCGCGCGCCGCGCTCTTCAGCGTGACTTCGGCCCGCTCGACCGCGAGTCGCGCTTCGGTGTCGTCGAGCTGGGCCAGCACCTCGCCCTGATGAACGGAGCGGCCTTCTTCGGCCGCGAGCGCGCGCACCTGTCCGGTGCGGGTCGCCACCAGCGTGGCGGCGTTGCGCGCCTCGAGCGTCGCGGTGGTCTCGAGGTACGTGGTGATGTCTCCGCGCCGCACTTCGGCGACTTCGACCGGCGCGGCGGTCGGTCCATCCTTGTCGCCCTTCTTCTTGTCCTTGCCGTCACCGCGACCGTTCTTGGCGAGCAGCAGGCCGACCACGACCGCGACCACCACGAGTCCCGCCAGCGACCACAGCCACCAACGCCGGCGAGGCTTCACCGTCCGAGCCTCCATCGCACCCTCCAACCTGGCAGCCTGCTCACGCGCTTCCGATCCGAGCCCCTCGCGATCGGACGCGGCCGTCCGTCGGGACTCCCCCGTTACGCAGGGGATGCGAAACGGGTTGCGAAGTCCTGACGTGAGATTGGACCGGGAATGCCGTGGACCAGGTTTCGCTAGCGAATCGAAGGCGGCGCTGGCTCGTCCCAGGAGCCCTCGAGCAGGTCGCGTGTCTCTTCGACCGCCACCTTCCACAACGCGTCCATCTCGCTGTCGGGGCGTTGGTAAAGGCCGCCGAAGCTGCCGTCACCGAGGCCTTCGCGGATGGCCGCAGGCTCCCGCGACGCGAGGCTCGGCCAGTCGACCATCGGCTTGGCGCTCGCGGGTGGATTCGCTGCCGCGACACGGGTCCAGGGAAAGCTCTCCATCCACGAGGCGTGGGTGGCTCGAGGGTCGATGGACCGAGCCTTCTCCCAGGTCCGCGGCGCGTTCCACCAGCTGTGGAATCGCACCCGAGACCCCGGCCGCTCGCTCGACCAGCTCTCGCACAGCGCCTTCGCCGGAGCGTTTCCGCCGTGACCGTTCACGACCAGGATGCGCCTGAACCCGCTCTCGGTCAGCGAGTGCAGGATCTCGCGCACGACCTGAAGGAAGGTCTCGACGCTGAGCGTGACCGTTCCCGGATAGGCTCTGAAGGAGGGCGTGAGTCCGTAGGCCAGGACCGGAAACACCGGCACGCCGAGCGGGGCTGCGGCTTCGACCGCCACGCGCTCGGCGAGCAGCATGTCGGTGGCGAGACTCAGGTAGGCGTGCTGCTCGGTGCTGCCGATCGGGAGCACCGCGCGATCGTCGCCGCGCAGGTACTGCTCCATCTGCATCCAGTTCATCTCGGCGGCGCGCACCATGTTTCGGCTCAGGGTCCGAGGTGAACGATCTTGCGCGCGGAGGTCATGCCTTCGGCTTCGAGCACCGCGAAGTAGACGCCGGGTGGACA
>Ga0070689_100000686_pt1 | contig 20524 bp, 17 predicted proteins | sample KBSS23HmetaG_FD_64669 | JGI IMG/M metagenome (GOLD analysis project Ga0070689, IMG submission 64669) | Switchgrass rhizosphere microbial communities from Kellogg Biological Station, Michigan, USA - KBS S2-3H metaG | ecosystem: Host-associated > Plants > Roots > Rhizosphere ...
CCTTGACGGCGCCCCGCGCCTCGCTGCAGACCCGGAGACCGATTACCCTCCTCGCCCGGGAGAACGATGACGAACCCCATCGCATCCATCGGCCGGCCCACGTCGCGCCAGCTCCTCGCGCGCGTCCTCGATGAGCCGGGGCTCGCGGCGCAGATCCAGGCGCTCGATCCGCCCGTGCTCGCGCGGCTCATCGATCGGGTCGGGCTCGAGGACGCGGGGGAGATCGTCGCGCTCGCGACCACCGAGCAGCTCACGCGCGTCTTCGACGAGGACCTGTGGCAGAGCGATCGCGCAGGCGAGGACGAGCGCTTCGACGCCGATCGCTTCCTCGTGTGGCTCGAGGTGATGCTCGAGGCCGGCGCGTCGTTCGTCGCCCACAAGCTCGTCGAGCTGCCCGAGGATCTCGTCACGCTCGCGTTCCACAAGCACGTGCTCGTCCTCACCACCGACTCGCTGCAAGCGGCGCTGCAAGACGAGGACAGCGGAACAGCGACGGAGAAGGCGTTCGAGAGCTGCCTCTACGAGGAGCTCGACGACTACCACGTCATCTCGCGACGGATCGACGGCTGGGACAGCGTCCTCGACGCGCTCCTCGCGCTCGATCGCGAGCACCACGATTTCTTGCAGCGCCTCCTCCGCCGCTGCTGCCGCATGAGCGCCGAGCACATCGACGACAACGGCGGCCTCTACGATGTGCTCACGTCGGAAGAGATGCTCGAGGGCGACGTGGCGGGCGAGCGCGAGGAGCGCCGCGCCGAAGCCGGACACGTCGCGCCGTCGACCGCCGCGAGCTTCCTGAAGCTCGCGCGCGCCGGAGGGGCCACCCCGGCGACGACCCGCGATCCGGTCACGCGCGCGTACCTCCGCGACCTATCGGCGGAGACGTCGCGGGGCCGGCCCGCCGAGCCTCGGGTCGCGAAGGCGGCCGGCGAAGGCGGCCTCCTTCGCGCGCTCCGCGAGTCCGGGATCGCGACGCCGGCCGCGCCGCCGCCGCTCCTCGGCGCAGGCGCAAGCGCGGGCGCGGAGGGCGCGGAGGGCGCGACGCTCTTCTCCGACGCGATGGCGGCGCTCCGGCAAGACGCTCCGCGCGTCTTCGCCGAGCGGAGCGAAGAGCTCGCGTACCTCGCCAACGTGCTCGCGGCCGGCTGCTCGTTCGAGCGCCGCCGCTTCCGGCCGATCGAGGCGATCCGCGCGGCGCTTTCGACCTGCAACCTTGGGCTCGAGATCGCCGTGGCGCCGGCGCGACGCGAGCGCAGAGGCGACCTTCACGCGCGCGCGGCCGAGGCGCTAGCGGCGCACCCGGCCGACGCCCTCTTCCGCGCCGCGTGGTCACAGATCCATCGCGACGTGATCTCCGCCGCCGCGTCCGTCGCGGTCGCCCTCCTCCGCGGCGCGGCCGAGGCCGCGGGCAGCGTGGACGGGAAGGCGCTCGCGCGCGCCGCGTCGCGCGTCCAAACCGCGACCGAGAAGGGCGAGCCATGGATCGCGATCGGCTCGCTCGACGCCGCCGAGGGGCTCGTGGACGCGTCGACGCTCGATGTCGTGCGCTCGCTCATGGGCGAGTGTCCTTGCCTCAACGCGGACGCCGTCGGCGGGCGCCCGCCGCGCGAGGACGCGACGCGGTTCATCGCGACGCTCGCGGACGTCGCCGAAGCGCGCGACCTCCTCTCACGCGCACAGCGCAGCGCGACGCGCTCGGACGGCGACGCGCCCGCGCCGCGGCCCCGCCGTCGTCGCTGAGAGCGCCGCCGCGGATGGCGATCGTCAGCCGCGCGGCTTCTTGGTGGGCTCGGTGAGCGGCGTGACGTCCGTCGCCACGCACGAGAGCCCCGTGATCTCGCCGGTCGTGTCGCGCGTCGGCTCGACGAAGACGTCGTAGAAACACCGCTTCGTGCCGAACGTCATGCCGATCCTCCGCCGGGCCGCCGCCCGCGTCTCGAGGACGCTCCGTTTGAACGCGACGAGCTCTCTTGCGGCCTTCGCGCCGAAGACCTCGACATCGGTGCTCCCTTTGAGCCGCTCCGACTCACACCCGAACACGGAGGCGAACGCGTACGACCACGTGTACCGGAGCTCGCGATCGTGGCCGAACATACACGTCGGCGAGTTCGAGAGCGTCTCGAGCAGGTGGCGCTGCTCTTCCTGGAGGCGCCGCATCTTCGTGATGTTGACGAAGGTGAGGACGAGCCCCTCGATGACGTTCTCCGTCGTCCGGTACGGCAGGATTCGCATCAGGTACCACGCGTCGCCGCGCTGCCCGCGCACCTCGATCTCCTTCGGGACCAGGTTCCGGAGCACCTCGCGCGCGTCCTCGAGGAGGCGGTCGTACTGGAGCATCGAGACGAGGTCGGCGATCGATCGGCCGATATCGGACGGAATGAGGCGGATGACCGTCCGCGCCTGCTCGGTATAGCGCTGGATATGGAGATTGTTGTCGAGGAAGACGGTCGCGATGTCCGTGCTGTTGAGGAGGTTCTTCATGTCGTTGTTGGCGCGCGACAGCTCCTCCACCTTCCCCTGGAGCTCCGCGTTGACCGTCTGCAGCTCCTCGTTGAGCGACTGCATCTCCTCCTTCGACGTCTCGAGCTCTTCGTTCGTGCTCTGGAGCTCCTCGTTCGTCGACTGCATCTCTTCGTTGGTCGATTTCAACTCCTCGTTCGCCGTCTCGAGCTCCTCGATCGTGGTCTGGTGGCTCTCCTTCATGTACTGGAGCTCGCGCTCGAGCTCGAGCAGCCGATCCGGAGGGTCGAGCTCGACGGCCCCCGGGTTCGGAGACGACGCGCTCTCGTGCCTCGCCGTGCTCGAGTGCTCGAAGGTGATGCAGAAGAGGCCGCGCAGCATCTCCGGCTCTCGGATCCGGCGGATCCGCACGTCGACGAAGCCGTGCGAGCCGTTCTTCCGCACCTGCACGCCGTGGTAGATGACCTCGCGGTCTTCGGCCGTGGCCTGGCGCATGCCGGCCGCGAGCGTGATGTGGAGCCCCTCGCGCGCCATGTTGAAGATGTTCGTGTTCGCCTGCGACCCGGGCGCGGGCTCGAGGAACTCGCCCGTGCGCCCGAGGATGTGGACGACGTCGCCCCGCTCGTGGACGAGGACGGTCGGCGGGACCAGCTCTCGGAGCAGCACCCGATCGGCGATCTGCCCGAACGTCGCCTGCGTCCCGCCGCGGAGCACGCCGCCGGTCGCGAGCGACGGGAGCTCCAGCTCGGCGCGCGGCACGGGGAGATCGGTGACGTACGTCCCGTTCGGCACCTCCTGGCGGCGGAAGATCTTCCACTTCTTTTCCTCGACCGAGAAGAGCTCGCTGAACGAGCCGATCGACTCCGACGAGCCGAGGAAGAGGAGCCCCTTCGGCCGGAGCGAATAATGGAAGAGCGGCATCAGCTTCTTCTGGAGCGTCGCGTCCAGATAGATGAGCAGATTGCGGCACGAGAGGATATCCACCTTCGTGAACGGCGGATCGGCGATGAGGTTCTGCGGCGCGAAGACGAGCATCTCGCGGATCTCCTTCTTCACGCGATAGCCGCCATCCTCCGCGGTGAAGAAGCGCGCGAGCCTCTTCGCGGACAGGTCGTTCGTGACGCCGCTCGGATAGACGCCGGCGCGCGCGATCTTGATCGCCTCGGCGTCGAGGTCCGTGCCGAAGACCTGGATATCCATCGAGCGCTTCATCGCCTGCGTGCACTCGCGGAGGAGGATGGCGAGCGAGTACGCCTCCTCGCCCGTCGAGCAGCCGGGCACCCACGCGCGAAGGACGTAATCGTCGGGCTTGTCGGCCAGGAGCTCGGGGAGCGCCGAAGACAGCGCCTCCCACGCCTCGGCGTCGCGGAAGAACGACGTCACGCCGATGAAGAGCTCCTTGAAGAGGAGGTCGATCTCCGTCGGGTTCGCCTGGAGGTAGTGGACGTACGCCTTCACCGTGTCGAGGCGGTGCACGTGGATGCGCCGCTCGATCCGCCGGCGGACGGTGCTCTGCTTGTATTGAGAGAAATCGTGCCCGGTGCGCGCGCGCACGAGGACGAAGATCTGCTGAAGCGTCTCGGGCGGCTCCTCGCTCGACCCGCCGCGCTTCGCCTGCGGGATGGACGCGCGCATGTACTCCATGAGCTGCTGCGGCATGTGCGCGGCCGGGAGCACGTAATCGACGAGCTGAGTGCCGATGGCGCTGTGCGGCATCCCCGCGTGCTGCGCGGTGACCTCATCCTGCACCATGACCATCCCGAGCTCACCCTTGATCTCCTTCAGCCCAAGGGTGCCGTCGGTGCCGGTGCCGGAGAGGATGATCCCGACGGCGCGCTCCTTTTGATCGTGCGCGAGCGACCGGAAAAAGAAGTCGATCGGCATGGCGGGCTGCGCCTTCCGCTTCATCGGCACGGTGCCGAGGAGTCCATCGCGGATCTGCACCTGGTGCCCGGGCCGGACGGTATACACGTGATCGCGCTCGATCCGCCGCGGCGCGGAGAGCTGGACGACGGGCATCCCCGTCTTGCGCTGCAGGAGCTCCGCCATGAGGCTCGGCCGGCCGGCGTGCTGGTGCGTGACGACGACGAACGCCATGCCGCTCTTCGGAGGCATCGCCTCCAGGAATTCTTCGAGCGCTTCGAGTCCTCCGGCGGAGGCGCCCAGTCCGACGACGAGGCGCGGCGAGCTCGGCCTGCCCGTGGCGGAGGCGCGCGGCCGCTGCTGCTTCGGACGCGGGCGCACGCTGAGCAGATGTTTCCGCGCCGGGTCCGGCCGGGCCGATCCTTCTTTTCCCCCGCTCTTCTTCGTACGATTCGTGGGCATCGAACGCTCCATCGCTCTTGGGTCGGCGCCCGTGGATTTACGCCTCACGACGCGGCCGTACAAGGAGACCGCGCGGAGGGCACGGTGCGCTTTCCAGTCGTCACTTCGACACGGGCGACCGCGCGTCGTACCCTGCGCGCGCCGATGAGGAAGATCTTCCTGGGCGACAACGCCGACGTGCTTCCGACCCTGCCCGCCCAGTTCGCGCGCCTCGCGTACATCGACCCGCCGTTCAACACCGGAAAAGCGCAGAAGCGCGACCGGATCCGCGTCACCGCCACCGACGGCGCGGGCGACCGCGCCGGCTTCGGCGGCCGACGCTACGACGTGAAGAGGCTCGAGAGCGGCTCGTACGCCGACGATTTCGACGACTTCGAGGCGTTCCTCCTGCCGCGCGTCGAGGCGGCCCTCCGCTGCCTGACGCCGGACGCGTCGATCTTCGTCCACCTCGACTTCCGCGAGGTCCACTACATCAAGGTCGCGCTCGATCGCCTGCTCGGGCGCCACCGGTTCATGAACGAGATCGTCTGGGCGTACGACTACGGGGGCCGCCCGAAGAGGCGTTGGCCGGCCAAGCACGACACGATCCTCTGGTATGTGATGAATACCGAGGACTACGTCTTCAACTTCGACCAGATGGACCGGATCCCGTACATGGCCCCGGGGCTCGTGTCGAAGGAGAAGGCCGAGCGCGGGAAGACGCCCACCGACGTGTGGTGGCACACGATCGTCCCGACCAGCGGGCACGAGAAGACCGGATATCCGACGCAGAAGCCGCTCGGGATCGTGAACCGGATCGTCAAGGTCCACTCGCATCCGGGGGACGTCGTCCTCGACTTCTTCGGCGGCAGCGGGACGACCGGCGAGGCGGCCGCGATCCACGAGCGCGGCTTCGTGCTCGTCGATGACAACGAGACCGCGGTCCGCATCGCGGCGGCCCGGCTCTCGGCGTACGACCCCGAGTGCGTCGGCTTCGCGCCGTCGTCCGAAGCGCTCGACGCTCCGAGCGGAGACGCGCCGATCGAAGGCGCGATCGACGCGCGTGCGGACGACGACGACGACGGCGGCTGCGCCGCAGCCCCCGGCAGCGGGTGAGACGCCCAGCGGCGCCGAAGGCGTCCGCGTCTAGACTAGCGCTTTGCGGCCGCGCGGAGGTACGGCTTCAACTGGAAATCGAGGCGCTCCTTGAGCGCCATCTCCGCGCCGGGCGCTTTCCGAATGAGGTAGTGCGTGAGGAGGTCCGGGAGCGACTTCGGCTCGACGACGAGCTTCCCTTCGCGGCGCGCGGTGACGTGGAACGTCGAGTATTTGCGCGAGAACCCGCGGAAGTAGAAATAGCTCTTCTCGCGGAGCACCCACGCGGTGAGCGCCGACGCGGCGATGCGATACACCGTGTCGGCGGGGCGGACCGCGGCGTCCCCCTCCTCGATGACCGGGAGGGCCTCGCCGAACTCGATCCGAAGGTACCGCTCGTCACCATTCGGGAACACCACACCCACCGCATAGCTCGTCTGGTGCTGGCGGTACTCGGCGACCACGGGATCGGGCGTCGCGTAGGCGGCGTGCACGAACGCGGTGAGCCGTTCGAAGCAGCCGCTCACCGCGCTCTCGATCTTCTCCGGCGGGTATCCGTCGGGGTTCGGATCGGAGAGGGGCGGGACGGGCGCGGACGGGTCGTATCGAAGGAGCGCGGTGTCGTCCTCGACCATCGACGCGAGCGGCGACGCGGCCGGGTGGCGCGTGACGGCGCCGCGCTCGACCTCGAAGACGTCCCCCGGGTTCGCGATCGACGTCTTGAGCTGCGGCGCGACGCGCGCGAGATCGTCGAGGAACGCTTCGCGCGACACCGGGAAGAGGAACGCGTTGCACCACTCGAACGGGCCGCCGAAACGGAAGCCGGCCGATCCGGGGACGACCATCTTCGCGCCGATCGCGGCCGCGTTCGAGAGGTTCATCGCGTGCATCGCGTGGGGGAAGCCCGCGCTGCGGCCTTCGAAGAAGTCGAAGTTCTGGCTTGCGTACATCGAAAAGTGAAGATCGATCGCGCCCACCTGCTTCCGCGTCATGTCGATCGTCTCGGGCATGAGGACGGTGTCGACCTGGTTCCAGAACGTGCCCGACGCGTCCTTGAAGATGACGCCGAACTCGACGACGTTCGTCACGTGCGAGCGCGTCGTGAGGAGCGTCGTCCCCTGGAACGGGATGACCGCCATCGCGTCCATCGGGTGGAGGTTTTTGTACCCGAGCTGCTCGAGCACGTACGCGATCGCGTGGTCCTTCGGAAAGACCACGTGCGCGGCACGCGGCAGCCGCGCGAGCGTCGGGATGTCGAAGTGGTCGAGGTGGCTGTGCGAGATGACGATCAGGTCGATCGCGCCGAGCTTCTCCGGGTGGATGACCCGCTTCGGGCACGAGACGACGGCGCCTTCCTCGAACGGATCTTGAAACACCGGATCCATGATGCAGCGCGCGCCCTGCATCTCGACGAGCACCGACGCATGACCGAGCAGCGTTACGCGCATGGACGCCTCATGCGATCCTTCTTATCACAGGCGCCGATGCGACCGTCGCGTCAGCGCCCCGCGCCGGGCTCGATGTGCGTCGGGTACCAGCGCACCTCGATCGCGACCCCGTCCCGATCGTCGAAGTAGAGCGAACGCCCGAAGCCGCGCGCGCCGAAGTTGTGGTCGGCGCGCCTCGTCACCGCGACGCCGCGCTCGGCGAGCCTCGCTTCGATCGCGTGGAAACCTGCTTCGGTCGTCGTGAGGCACAGGTGGTTCGGGTTCTGCGCGCTCGATCCGCGCCAGAGGGGCGGCGGAAAGAGATCGATGATGGTCGCGTCGTCGACGCGCACCGACGGGAACTTCACCTCGCCCGCGCGATACGCGTCGAGCCTCACCGGCGCGAGTCCGAGGACCTCCTGGTAGAAGGCCGCGGCGCGGTCCGCGTCGCGGACCTCGAGGACCAGGTGATCGAGCCGCATCGTCGCTTCGCTCATGGGCGCCTCCTCGGGGGCCGCGGCTTCGTTCGCGGCACGACCGAAAACGTGCGCCCGCGCGCCCGCCGTCGAAGGCTCCGCGCCAGACCGTTGGCCGTTCTCCATTCCATGGGATCCGGCGGAGCCGACCGCGGCGCGTCACGGTTCAGGCGACTAAAGCGCCCCGAGCCGAAAGGTGAGCATCGGTCGCCACGCCGGTTGGCTTGCGGGCGTTCACGCCGTCATGTATTCCCATCGATAATGGGACATGCGCCGTCCCGGCGGCGCAAACCCGATTCATCATTCGCCGATGCGATCGTGGACACACGCGTGTGGTCCCGCGATTCGTACGACCTCTGCCCTCTCTGCCCAACTCATCACCTGGAGACGCCCTTGTCACAATCCACCGTAGGCGAGTTGCTCACACCGAGGATGCGCGCCGATCTCGCCGATCTGGCCGAAGGCGTATTGCCGCTACAGCGCTGGATTGAGCAAAAACCCTACGATCCGCGGACGGATCCGACCTTCGAGGGCCAGCGAATGCCCTGGCGCGACCCGGGCCAATCGCTCACCCCCGCGAAGACGGGTTTCAACGGCTTCTTCACCGGTCTGCTCCGCGAGACGTCGGACGACGTCCAGGCCAAGGCCCGGTGGCAGCGCGCCGCCGCGGCGCCCCTCGCCCGCTCACCCATCGCGGACGTCGCCACGTGGCGCGCCGAGCGTGGGCTCGACGAGGTCGCGAGCTTCGGCATCGTGCAGTCGCAGAACGTGCTGCTCGATATCCAAAATCAGCAGATCGCCCGTATCTCGTTCTATCGCGATACGCTGCCCGACCTGGCCTACTGCCTGGACATCGATCGGCCGAAGACATCGGCGGAGTGGGAGGCGCTCGCGCGCGCGCTCTTGACCGACCATGTCTCCGCCTGGCCGAATACGGTCCATCCCGCCAGCGTCTTCATGAACCAGTTCGCCGCCGACGTGCTCTACGCGCTCCTCGGCATGCGCAACTTCTCCGCGGTGCCGGGGGAGCCCACCTACGCGACCGCCGTGCTCACCGAGCTCGGTCAGGCGCGCCGCCGCGGCAACGTCAACACGCCGGCCCAGGCCAAAGTCGCCGTGGCGCGCTTCATCGCCCAAATCCACAAAGACATGCAGCAGTCCGACCGAAGCACGGTGTGAGGGGAGCGCGCGCATGACCGAATCCATGGTTGACTTCGTCATCGTCGGTACGGGCGGAGGCGGCGGCACCCTGAGCTGGATGCTGGCCAAAGCCAAATTCAAAGTCGTCGTGCTCGAACAGGGCGCCGACTGGGCGCTGCCCAAGGACGAATCCAACAAGCCGTTCGATCCGACGCTCCACGACGAGTACCGCTTCCAGCAGCAGAAGCCCGACGGAAAGCGGCAGCCCCGGGGCGACTACAACACGTTCCGCCCGACCGCGGGGATGCGCGCCCGTCCGATGAGCTCCAACATGATCGGCGGATGGAGCGCGACCACCCTGGGCGGCGGATCGAACCTGTGGGGTGGTTGGGCGGTCCGCGCGCTCCCCATCGACTTCCGGCTTCGCAGCCATTACGAAAAAACAGGGCAGCTCGCGGAGCTCGAGCAATGGGGGTACGACGTCGCGGATTGGCCGGTCTCGTACGACGAGATGGAGCCTTTCTTCAACGTGACCGAGGCGCTCATGGCGGTCAACGGCGACCGCCGGGAGATGAACCATGCGCTCGTCGGCAGCCCTTGGTACAAAGCCTTCGAGACGATCAACCCGGACGTCGCGAAATACGGCCGATGGGAGTCGACCTTTCCTTATCCCTCGCCCCCCTATCCGCAAAAGCCGGTCGGGCAGTTCTATTTCGACGGCGCGAAGGCCGCCGGCGTCCGGGCGCTGCCGATCCCCACGGCGCTCGTGAACCCGAGCCTGCGCAGGTACCTCACGCGCGAGGAGCTCGCCAAGGCGGTCGCGACGATGGACGCGCCGCACGACTCGTTCTGGGGCCAGGGCGCCGCCTCGCTGTGGTCGGACCGCGTGCGCGACGCCTGCAACATGTGCGGCTTCTGCGAGGACTTCATCTGCTGGGGGAGCAACGCCCCCAAGAGCGGCGTATTCTCGACGACGCTGGTCGAGCTCCGCGATCTTCCGGAGTACGCGGACGTCCGGCCCAACTCCAAGGTCTACGAGGTGCTCTACGACGACCGCCTGCGCCGCGCGACAGGCGTGCGCTATCTCGACACGACCGATCCCGACAACCCGGTGCAGCGCGAGGTCCGCGCGAAATACGTCGTCTTGTCGTGCGGCGCCGTGCAGTCCGCGCGCCTCTTGTTGATGTCGGGGCCGCCCGAGGGGCTCGGCAATCGCTTCGGCCTCGTCGGCCGGAACGTGATGTTCCACCTGTTCAACATGAGCTCGAGCGTCACGTTGCCGGCGCAGTACCAGGGCCTCCTCCACCCCGAGCTCGGCAACATCGGCTCCACCACGAGCTACGACAATTACTTCATCCCCGACGACGCGGGGCGCTGGTGGAAGATGGGCATCATGACGGCGGCGGAGAAGAAGAATCCGCTGCACGGCGCCGTCAACTCGCTCCAGACCGGCGCCATCGGGCTCGACCTGCTCGGGCAGATGGACACCTATACCCGCCAGCTCGATCTGCGCACGACGGGCGACGACCACCCGATGCCCGAGAACCGCGTCACGCTCGACCCGACGTACGTCGACGAGTACGGCTTCCCCGTCGCGCGCATCACGCGCAGCTTCGGGCAGCACGAGCAGCTCGTCTTCCGCCTCATGAGAGAGCGCTTCCGGGAGATCTTCGCCGTATATGACAAGATCGGGATCGATTTCACGTTGTCGGATCCCCAGCTCTTGACGCTCTTCGGCGATCACCAGATGGGCACCTGCCGGATGGGCGACGACCCGACCACGTCGGTCCTCGATCGCCATTGTCGCATGCACGAGGTGCAGAACGTCTTCGTGGTCGACACGAGCTGCTTCCCGACCTCGCTCGGCGTGAACCCGATGGCCACGACGATGGCCAACGCGATGCGCGTCGGTACGTATCTGATCAACGCCATGAAGCGCGGCGACGCGCTCACCTGAGGACGACGCTCATGATCTGGCAAAATTGGGCCGGCAACGTGACCGGCGCACCGTCCGCCATCGAGGTCCCGGAGACGCGCGAGGCGATCGTCGCGCTCATCGCCAGAGCGCGCGCGGCGAAGCAGCGCGTGCGGGTCGCGGGGAGCGGGCATAGCTGGGGCCCGCTCGTCCCGACCGACGGGGTGCTCGTCCGCATGACGCAGTTCGCCGAGCTGTCTTTGAGCGCCGACAAGACGATCCTGACGCTCGGCCCAGCGGTGACGGTCGATCAGCTCGCCGCGTTCATGATCGAGCACGGCGTGTGCGTCCCGTCGAGCGTCGGCATCGGCCTCGGCGAGGCCACGATGGGCGGCGTCTTTTCGACGGGCTGTCACGGCTCCGGGATCGCGCTCCCGTCCGTCTCGGACTGGATCGTCGGCGTCGAGCTCGTCACGTCGAACGGCGACGTCCGCGAGTTCTCGCTGAAGCGAGACGGCGCGGAGGTGATGAACGCGCTGCGTCTCTCGCTCGGGATGTTGGGCATCGTCACGCGCTACCACATCCAGGTGCAGCCGATGTTCAACGTGCACGTGGTCGAATCTGAGGCGCCGGTGCACGAGACGCTCGCCGGCGTCAAAGCGCTCGTCCTCGAGAACGACTACGCCGAGGTCTCGTGGATGCCGTTCAACGACGGTATCTGGGTGCAGAAGGCGAACAGGACGACGCGGCCGGCGACGCGCCACGGGTTCACGCCGCCGCCGAACGCGTTCCGCGACAAGCTGTACGAGCTCGGCAGCGCGCTGGCGCTCGACGCGATCGAGACCAACCCGGCGCTGATCCCGGACATCCTCCGCGCGAGCTTTCAAATGCTCGACCCGGGGGACTACGTCTCGTCGATTACCCACTACATCCACAACGCGGACTACGGCTTCTTCCTCGACCGCTACAAGCTCATCGACACCGAGGTCGCCTTCGAGATCGACGAGAGCTTCGACGCGGTGCGCCGCGCCTTCGCCATCGCGGCGCGGAAGATCGACGAGTGGAAAGCGCGCGGCCAGTACCCGCTCAACGTGACGCTCGGCTTCCGGTTCATCAAGAACAGCGACGCGCTGCTGTCGTCGTGTCACGGCAACCAGCGGAGCTGCCTCGCCGAGATCTTCAGCTACCACAAGACGCCGTTCTTCGCGGAGTTCGCCGGCGAGGTCTTCTCCGCGTGGCTCGACGAGCTGCCGCGCGCCCGCGTCCACTGGGCCAAGGCGTTCCAGTACGTCCCGGACATGGTCACGCGACTGCGCGCGGCGTTCGGCCGTCAGTTCGACGATTTCCTCGCGGTGCGCGAGCGCATGAACGTCGACCCGCACGACATGTTCGTGAACGAGACGCTCGCCGCGCTCTTCGGTCTCCCTGCGCGCTGAGCGCGTGACCTTACCGGCTCGGCGCGGTCGTCCATCGAAGCGTTGAGGATCCGTTCGCCGAGCTGCCCGCCCGCGCTGCGGCGCCGCTGCGCGGTTCGAGCAACCTCGTGCAGACGTCGCACATCCCCGTCGCTCGAATTGCGCACGGCACGCGCGATCGTGCGGACTCCCCGCGTGGATCGCTGATTGCTCCAGGGTGCGATGACGGCGCCCACCGCGAAGATGCTCACGAGGGCGCGACACTCGCGCGGCCGCATCGGCCGTCGCGTCGCGCCGCGGTGCGGGCGCCGTCTTCCACCTCGACCACACGCCCCCTGGAGACGAATCCGATGAATCTCGTTACGAAGCTCGCCGTCACTGCGCTCGCCGCCCTCCCCCTCGCCGCGTGCGGAGGCGCACCGGACTCGGCCGCCGAGTCGAGCGAAGCGCCGATCGTGCTCATATGCCCGGCGTGCAACCTCGCGCCGGCCCCCCAAATCGCGTATTCGGAGTGGTATCAATATCAAATTCACACGCACAACACGGCGAGCGGCGCCGACGTCGCGCTCCCCCTCTACGGCCGTCACCCGGTCCTGAGCCCCGATCGCTCCAAGGTGGCGTTCGTTCCGACGGACGGGAACATCTACGTGGCGAGCGCCAAGGACGGATCGGGCCAGGTGAAGCTCACGTCCAGCGGCGGCTTCGACGCCCCCTCGTGGAGCCCGGACGGGTCCCAGCTCGTGTTCGCCTCGGTCGGCACCGCGGGCTACGCCGCCGACATCTACAAGGTGCCCGCCGCGGGCGGATCCATCGTGAGGCTCACGGCCAACGGGTCGGCGAGCTATCCGACGTGGTATTTCAATCCGAAGTTCCTCAACGCGAGCACGGTCGTCTTCCAGGTGGATCTGACCGGCCAGGCGAGCTTCGGCCTCGTGTCGATCCAAGCATCCAACCAATCGTCGATCAATTATCTCGGCGTCGGTGGGGGGCTCGGCGATCTCTCGGTATCGCCCGATGGGACGAAGGTGGCGTTCACCAAGCTCCATGGGAGCTGCGGCAGGCAGGCGGTCGTGATCGGCAACGTCAGCGGGACGACGGTGACGAACCTCCACGAGCTGATCTGCTCTCCCAACGACGACTCGAACTATCCGAGCATCGGCGCGGGCGGGCTCGTCGCCTACCAGTGGGGCGCCCCCTACGGCACGAAGACCGTATTCACGCTCCCGAGCGGCGGCGGGACGTCGAAGTCCCAGGGGATCTCGGCCGACGCCTACTCGCTCGACATGTCGATCCAGTGACGCGCGTCAGTCGAGCGTGCCGGACGATGCCGAGAGCGATCCTGGCGTGAACGACGGGAACGTGTCGGTGACCACGCGGCCGTCGATCGACGTGACGCGGAGCGTGAACGCGCCCGCGCCGAAGCCGCCGGGATCGGTGAACGTGCCGTCGGTGCCGCGCGTCAGCGCCGTGAAGCTCGGGTGATTCGCGCTCTTCACCTCGAGCTTCGCGACCGGTGAGCTCTCGCCGCGCACCCAGAGGCTCGTCCAGTAGACGTTCGCTCCCGTCTGCCACTGGTATTGCATCGTGGTTCGCGGGCACGTCACGAGCTGCCACGTCATCCCGCGCGCGCCGCTCGGGTCTTTCACCACGTCGTACGCCTCCGGGCTCAGATCGACGTCGTTCGGTCCCACGGTTTGCCCGTACGTGACCACGCGCGCGACGACCTTCGCCCCGGTGTGCGACGTCACGAGGATGCACGCGTCGCAGAGCTGGAGGCTCCGAGCGGTCATCGACGATGCGCTCCAGCACGGCTCGGGCCGCGCGCCGGTGCGCTCGTGGAAGTGCACGGAGAGGGACTCGAACCCTCACGCCTCGCGGCGGCGGAACCTAAATCCGCTGCGTCTGCCAATTTCGCCACCCGTGCCGAATCGGTGCTTCGCTTCGTCCTTCGATCGTATCCAGTGTTCCTTGCGTCCCGTTCTCTCCTTCGAAGGTATCCGCCGCAGCGCGACCCGCCGCACCGGGTCGTAAAGGATATCCGCCGCGCGCCGCACGGTCGAGCGTGCTGAGCGCGAAACGGATCGCGGCGCCGAGCATCACGCGGCGGAGCAGATCCCGGTCCGCGGCCGGCGCGGCGCCGACGGTGGTCGGCGGGGTGGAGCGGATGGGGCGCCGAGGTCGTGTCGCGGCGCGGCGCCGTCTGGATGCGGACCGTTCCATCGGGGGGGCGCATGCACTAAGTAACGACGCGCCATGCCCCTCGACGACGATCTGTCACGCGCCCTCGGGCGCACGTTGAACGAGACGCACTTCGACGCGATCGGCTCGCGGTACGAGGGGAAGGTGCGCGACAACTACACGACCAGGGACGGGCGACGGCTCATCGTCGTGACCGACCGCGTGAGCGCGTTCGATCGCGTGCTCGGTACGGTGCCGTTCAAAGGGCAGGTGCTGAACCGGCTCGCGGCGTGGTGGTTCGAGAAGACGAAGGGGATCGCCGAGAACCACTTGATCCGCGTGCCCGATCCCAACGTGCTCGAGTGCGTCGAGTGCGAACCGATCCTCGTCGAGATGGTCGTCCGCGCGTACGTCACGGGGTCGACGTCGACCAGCATCTGGACGCACTACGAACGCGGCGCGCGCGTCTTCTGCGGCCACGCGCTCCCGGACGGCCTCCGGAAGAACCAGCGCCTCCCGGCGCCGATCCTCACGCCGGCGACGAAGGCGCCGAAAGGCGAGCACGACGTGAGCGGGTCGCGCGAGGAGATCCTCGCGACGGGGAACGTGACGGCGGCCGACTTCGACGCCGCGGCGGCGATCGCGATGCGCGTCTTCGCCGAGGGACAGCGCGTCTGCGCCGAGCGCGGGCTCATCCTGGTCGATACGAAATACGAGCTCGGGAAGACCAAAGACGGCAAGGTCGTCCTCATCGACGAGATCCACACCCCCGACTCGTCGCGGTTCTGGATGGCCGACTCGTACGACGAGCGGTTCGCGCGCGGGGCCGACCCCGAGCCGCTCGACAAGGACTTCATCCGCCGCCACTACACCGCGCAGGGGTACCGCGGCGACGGCGCGCCTCCGCCGCTCCCCGATGACGTGCGCGTCGGCGCGGCGAAGCGGTACATCGAGGCGTACGAGAAGATCACGGGCGAGCGGTTCGTCCCCGACACGGACGAGCCCATCGCGCGCATCACGCGGAACCTCCACATCGCGGGGGCCGCGTGAGCGAAGGGCTCTGGACGACGGACGAGAGCGAGGTGCGGACGTGAAGAAGGCGACGGTGGTGGTGCGGCTCAAGCCGGAGGTGCTCGACCCTCAGGGGGATGCGGTCCGCCGCGCCTTGGGATCGCTCGGGTTCGAAGGGGTGAAGGACGTCCGCGTCGGGAAGATCATCGAGATCGAGATCGACGACGCCGCGGCCGGCGCCGATCTCTCGGCCCGCCTCGCGAAGATGGCCGACGAGATGCTCGCGAACCCGGTGATCGAGGACTACGAGATCAGCACTTAGTTTTACTCGGGCCCGTCGGCCCTCGTGGGCGCGAGGCCCTGGAGGACGGTAGACCGGACGTGGCCCCGTGCTACCTGCACGGGGCCTTCGCCGGTCACATCGACATCGGCGTGGGCATGAAGAGGAGCGCGAACATGACGAGCGTGAGCACGGCGATCGCCGTGCGCCCGCGATCGAGCGGCGCCGATCCGGTCGCGGGGTGATCCATGAGCGTGTGCGGGCGGAGGACGCCGCCGCGCACCTCCATCACGAGAAGGACCGCGAGCCCCGCGAACCAGGCGATCCACAGGAGCCAGGGGGCGCGCTCCTGCTCGAACGCCGGGAGGAGGACGAGCCCCAGTGTGGCGACGAGGCGCGTGCGCAGCGTGAGCGCGCCGGGCTCGTCGGCCCGCGACGGGTTCGCGACCGCCCCGAGGATCGCGAGGACCTCGAACCACCCGAGCCAGAAGATCGAGTTTCGCACGTGCGATCCGATGCGGACGAGCCCCAGCCCGGCGCGGAAATCACGCGTCACGTAGCTCGCGAGGCTGACGAAGAAGAACGCGAGCATCGCGCGGTGGATGATGACGGCGAACCGATCCTGCCGCGGCCCGAAGAGCGCGTACGCGACGTGCCCGCCGTCGAGCTGCCCCACCGGGAGGAGGTTGATCATCGTGACGAACATCCCCGCCCACGCCGCGAACGCGACCGGCGGGAGCTCGAGCTCCATCCCCGGCGGCGCGCCGGGCGCCGCGAAATGATCGAGCACGCGGAGGAGGAGCGACTGGCCGAGCTCGACGCTCCCCTCGAGCGAGACCGGGACGAAGCGGCCGTGCGACGCGCCCCAGAGGTAGAGCGGGACGGCGAGCACGAGCCCGGCGAGCGGCCCCGACGCGCCGATGTCGAGGAGCGCCTTGCGCGTCGCGATCGTCCCGCGCATCCGGATCACCGCCCCCATCGTGCCGAACGGGGAGACGATGGGCATCGGCAGGAAGAACGGGAGCGACGCGTCGACCTTGTGGACGCGCGCCGCCACGTAGTGACCGAACTCGTGCGCGAGGAGGATCGCGATCAGCGCGCCCGTGAACTGCGCGGCGTGCACGATGGCCACGTGCGCCATTCCCAGCCCCTCGGCGCGCACCCACGTCGCGAAGACGCTCGCGACGGTCGCGACGAAGAGGACGAGGTTCGTCCGCCAGACGAACTTCCCCTGACCGCTTTGGACCCCGTCGTCAGCGGCGGAGGGCGTCGCGGAGGGCGGCAGCGAGTCGCTCGAGTTGTGGGGTGAGTCGGGCATTCAGCGGTCCGAGGTCGGTCGTGAGGAGGAGGGCGCCGCGCGAGAGCTCCGGGTTCTCGCGGACGGTGACGTGGTCGCGAGGGAGTCCGATGGAACCAAGGTGATTCGAAAGTGCCGCGGCGTCGAGGGGGTGGGCTTCGATGATGGCACGCCGCGCGCCGCGCGCCTCCATCAGTGTCTGCCGCGCCATCCCCGCGATGCGCTCGGGGTGGATTTCGAGCGCCGCGCCGACGAGGCGCTCCGCGAGGAGGACCGCGAGGTCGATCGCGCGGTCGACGTCGCGCTCCGCCTGCGACTCTTCGCGCGCGCGGAGCGCGAGGAACGCCGCGGCGAGGCGCGCCTCGCCGGCCTCTCGCGCCTCCTCGGCGGCGCGCGCCGCCGCGGCCACGGCCTCACCCCGCGCACGCGCGACGATCGCGTCGGCGTCGCGCTCCGCCTTCGCGATCCGCTCGCGCGCCGCGCGCTCCGCGTCGTAGACCGCGGCGACGACGCGCCGGCCAACGTCCCTTCGCGGCGTCTCGGCGGTCGACAAGGGCCGCGCGCGCGACGCGGACGGCGCGTGCAGCACGCGGCCGCGCGTCAGCGCCACACGACCTCCATCCGCTCGACGTCGAGCGCGATCGCGGCGATGGCGAGCGCCAGAGCCCGCGCGCGGCGCGCCTTCTGGTCGGGGCGCCCATCGGTCGGGAGCTCGAGGCGATCGGCGACCCCGACGACGTCCTCCGGCTCGCCGAGCGCGACGCTCATCGCCACGAACGCGGTTTCCCAGCCGCCGCCCATCCTCCATGAAGCGCCCGGCGCCGCCCTCGCGTCAAGCCGCGCGCGACGCGCGCCATCGCCCGTCGCGCTCCTCGACGCGGCGATCGGCCGCGAGCTTGTCGAGGTGCGCCCGCAGACTCAGGATCGCGATCGGCCACAGGAGCGGCGATGTGTCGGAGTACGCCACCGAGACGAGCTCCCGGTCGGTGGCGCCGCCCGGCCCCGCCGCGTCGACGGCGGCGAAGACCTTCGCCTCGCGCGCGATGCGGTGGATGATGTAGTGCCGAAAGAGCTTCGACGGCGCGTCGATCGGATCGCCGTGCGCCGGGAGCGCGACGCGGGCGCCGAGCGCCTCGAGGCGCGCGAGCTGCTGGAGGTAGGCCGTCATGTCACCGTCGCCCGGCGCGATCAGGATCGTCCCGACGCTCGCCACCATATCGCCGACGACGAGCGCGCCGGACGCCTCGTCGTGCAGACATACGTGTCCGGGCGCGTGCCCTGGCGTGTGGAGGACGCGCCACGCCGCGGGGGTCGGGCCGGCGAGCGTCAGGAGATCGCCGTCCTCGAGCGCGCGATCGACGCGGCGCGGATCGGCGAGGCGCGACGCGGTCTCGCGGTGCGCCCACACGGGGAGGCCGAGCTCGCGCGCGATCACGTCGACGCCGCCCACGTGATCGGGGTGGTGGTGCGTGAGGACGATCGCCATCGGCGCGCGCCCCTGCGACGGCAGCGACCGCGCCCACGCGAGCCACTCGCGCTGCTCGTCCTCGTACGGCGTCGCGGGCTCGACCAGGAGGACGTCGCGCTCGCCGAGCGCGTAGCTGTTCGTGTGGGTCGCCGGCGCGAGCGTCGGCGTCAGCGCCGGGAACGCGGCGATCGACGGCGACACGGCGCGCGGACGGATCATCTCGGCACGCAGCCTAACGCACGGCGCCCGGGCGATCGAACGCGCCGGCCGCGGCCATCCGCCGGAGGTCGCGCGCGAGCTCCTCCGTGAAGAGGCGCGCGCCGCGCGCGTTCAGGTGCTGCGAGTTGTAGAACAAGGACCGCTGCGTGCAGAGCGGCGACGCGCTGTAGTCGAGGAACGGCAAGCCGCGCAGCGCGGCGATGCCGATGAACGTGCTCATGACCTCGACCCGGTTCCGCATCGACACGCGCGCGTCGGCGAAGTCCGGCGAGTAGACGAGGACCACCTGGCTGCCGCGCCGCTCGAAGAGCGTGAGGAGGCGGTCGAGCACGTCGACCGCGGCGGGCTCGACGGGGAGCGTCTCACCGGTCGGGTGCTCCTTCAGCCACGCCTCGAACGTCCCGTCCCACTCGCGGTCGACGGCGAGGAGCGGGAAGGTCGCGAGCCCCAGCGGAGGCGACGGCTCGAAGAGCCCTTGGATCGCCGTCTGCGTGAACGTGAGGCCGAGCACCGCGAACGGGTACAACGGGACGTCGCGCGCGCGCTTCATGTTCGGATCGTGCTCGACCGCGAGCGCGTAGAGGCGCGGCTCGTCGAGGTGGCCCATGTAGAGCGCCGGATCGTTCAGATCGCGCCGGATGCCGAGCGCGAACGGATCGAGGCTCACGAGCGCGATCTCGGGGGCCCGGTTGTGCGCGAGGTACGCCTCGATGAACGGGAGCTGCGAGCTCGGCGCGGTCGCGTTCTCGCCGACGTTGAGGCACGGCTTCGAGAGGGCGCGCGCGAGGATGTCGCAGTCGAAATGGAACTCGGCGCGCGACGAACCGACGACGAGGACGGGGTGGCCGGCGCGCCCATCCATCACGGCATTCCATACGCCGAGCGGCCCGGTCGCCACGCGCCGGAGGCCGAGCCGGAGCAGGCCGTCGACGCCGATGATGAGGGCGACGCCGATGCACCAGAACGCGGAGGCGCGGAGGAGACGGTTCTTCAATGCACGCGGCCTCAGAACTGGAAATAGATGAACGCCTGGTGCGAATAGACGCCGAGGAGGACGACGCCGAGCACCGCGCCGTACACGAGGCCCCACCTCTGCCACGTGGGGAGGCGCGCGACGCGCGCGCGGATCCTCCCGCGGCGCTGCGCGAGGTGGACCCCCTCCAGGACGGCGAGCGCCACGAGCGCCACACCGAGCTCGATCGGGTTCATCGTCAGCGGGCGGATGGCGCCGCGGAGCGCGGCCCCCGACGCGAGCTGCGCGCCGACGCCGGAGAAGAGGTGCGTCGCGACGTACCACGCGTCGCCCAGCGTCTTCGCGCGGAAGAAGATCCACGCGAACGTCACGAGCGCGAACACGACCGCCACGTCGAGGGCGCGCCCGAAGCGCGGAAGCGCGTCGAGCCCCGACGCCGCGCGGAGGCGCGCGCGGAGGCCCGACGTCCAGATCCCCACCATCAGGTACGTCCCGTGGATCGCCCCCCAGACGACGAACGTCCAGCTCGCGCCGTGCCAGAGGCCGCTCACCAGGAAGACGATCATCAGGTTCATGCTCCAGCGCCCGCGCGACACGCGGTTCCCCCCCAGCGGGATATACAGGTAATCTCGGAACCAGGTGGAGAGCGATATGTGCCAGCGGGTCCAGAACTCGGAGATCGTCTTCGAGAAATAGGGCCGGCGAAAATTCTCCATCAGCTCGTATCCCATCACCTCCGCCGCCCCCAGGGCGATATCCGAGTAGCCGGAGAAGTCGCAGTAGATCTGGAGCGAGAAGAAGAAGACGCCGATGAGGAGATCGAGCCAGCCCGCGACGCCGGGGTTCTGGAAGCGCGCGTCGGCGAG
>Ga0070689_100000691_pt1 | contig 20475 bp, 11 predicted proteins | sample KBSS23HmetaG_FD_64669 | JGI IMG/M metagenome (GOLD analysis project Ga0070689, IMG submission 64669) | Switchgrass rhizosphere microbial communities from Kellogg Biological Station, Michigan, USA - KBS S2-3H metaG | ecosystem: Host-associated > Plants > Roots > Rhizosphere ...
CCGGCGCGTCCCGCGTCCTCTCGACGGCGAAGCCGCTATGACGAGCCGCGCGCGTGCCCTTGGGTACACCGCCGTCGAGGTGCTCGTCGCGCTCACGCTCTTCGCGATCGGCGCGGCCGGCGTGATCAGCATGCAGCGCGGCGCGGTGCTCGGGAACGTCGACGCGCGCCGCCTCGACGCGGCGAACGCGATCGCGCGCACGTGGACGGAGCGCCTGCGGCGCGACGCGGCGCTGTGGACGCTCCCCAACGCGTCCAACCCGGAGAAGAACAACCGCGCGAAGGCGCTCCTGATCGCGAACGTCGCGCTCCCGGCCGACGGCGCGTGGACGCGCCCGGTCGCGCGCTACGCGTCGGAGGGGATGAGCCCCGGCTTCGACATCCTCGGCGGCGACGTCGACCCGGCGAGCGCGTATTTCTGCGCGCAGGTGAAGCTCACGTGGCTCGTCGTCGAGCAGATGATCCGCGCCGAGGTGCGCGTCTTCTGGCCGCGCGGCCTCGACGTGGGCGCCGACACGAACTACTGCGGGCGCGATCTCGACGTCACGAACCTCACCGACCGATACCACTTCGTCTACGCGGTGACGTCGCTCCGGAGGAACCCGGCGCCATGATCGCGCGATCCCGCGGGTTCACGCTCGTCGAGCTCCTCGTCTCCCTCGTCGCGGGGCTCATCGTCGCGCTCGCGGTGGTGGCGCTCTCGAAAGAGGCGACGAATACATTCTACGAAGAGTCGCGCGCGGCGACGGCGGAGATGTCGGTGCGCACGGCGATCGATCGGCTCCGCGCCGACGTGCAGCGCGCCGCGTTCATGTCGAGCCCGGCGATCCAGCGCGACCCGACCGTCCCGCTGAATCCGCTCGGCACGAAGCCGACGGTCGGCGGCGCGCCGCTCGTCGAGATGGCTGGTCTTCGCCTCTTCGATCAAGGATCGAAGACGAGCACGCCGCTCTCCGCGCTGAACGGGTTCGCGGCGGACGCGATCCAGATCACCGGCAACCTGACGACGTCGGATCAGTACGTCGTCCGGAGCGCGACGAGCAAAGGGGCGAACTGCGGCGGCCCCGTCTTCCAGCTCCAGCCCGATTCGGCGGCGATGTACCGCGCGTCGACCGGCGCGAACACCGACGCGGTGCTCCAGAACATCTTCCAGCCGGTCGCGAATCACCCGTTCCTCGTGCGCATCGCCGACGATCTCGGGCGGACCGAGTACCACCTCGGCTGCTCGAAGCAGACGGCGGGCGTATCCAACGGCGTTCCGTACGTCGAGCTCGCGAGCGGCGAGGCGTTCGACAGCACGCCGTACGGCACGGTGGCGGGGCGGCTGACGGTGAACCCGGTCACGACGGTGCGCTGGGAGATCATGCCGCTCCCGGCGGCGGCGTATCCCCAATATGCGGCGCTCGACACCGAGCCGAACAAGTACAACCTCGTGCGGTCGTGGATCGACGCGGCGGGCGTCGTCGTGACGCCGCCGGAGCTCGTCGCCGAGCACGCGGTGGATCTGAAGTTCGCGTTCACCGCCGACCTCACCGATTACTCCGTGACCCCGGCCGCGAACGGCTGGTCGCAGACGGTCGTCACGTACCCGTTCGGCGACGCGAACAACGCGGCGATCGCCGGGTCCGTCGCGAACGCCGGCGCGGCCGCGAAGCCGCAGCGGATCCGGACGGTGCGGATCCGCCTCTCGACGCGATCGCCGATCGCCGATCGATCGCTGCCGCTCGGCCTCCCCGAAGGCGGGTCGTACCCGCTCCGCTATTGCACGAACCTCGAAGCCGGCGTGTGCAACACGAGCCCGAACGTGACGACGCGCGAGTGGGCGCGCCTCCGCACGGTCACCACCGAGGTGGCGCTCCCGAACCAGGCGAGGGCGTTCTTTTGATCCTCGGCGCGAAGCTCCGCGCGGCGAGGCGCCGCGGCGCGCGCGGCGCCGTCATGTTCATCGTCGCGATGACGCTGGCGGTGCTCGCGTCGATCGGTCTCTTCGCGCTCGGCTCCGCGACGACCGAGATCAAGACCAGCGGCTTCGAGCGGCAGAACGCGCAGTCGCACTACCTCGCCGAATACGGGATCATCGGCGCGGCGCAGAATACGAACTCCGACACCGCCTCGGTCTACATGGGGATGATGCTCAACGCCGCGCGGCGCGACACGAACTGCGTGTCACTCCCGGGCGTCGCCAGCACCGCGACGCGCACGTCGCAGGCGTGCCGCCGGATGGGGTCGGACGAGCTCTCGAAGCTCTGGCCCGGATCGCCGGGGGTCGCGTTTTCGCCGAAGCCGCTCGGCCCCTTCCCCGTCAACGCCGACTTCTTCGTCGAGCTCACCGATCCCGTGCAGTCGCAGCCGCCGCCGGGGTTCGATCTCAAGCTCGGCCTCTGCTTCGCCAAGCTGACGGTCACGTCGTTCGGGCTCACGCAGCCCGCTCTCAACAACCCCTCCACCGATCTCGCGGCGCTCTACGGCGCCGAAGGGATCGAGATGGCGCGCGCCCGGATCACCGCCGGCCCGACGCGATGCGGTCCGTGAGGTCGTTCGATGCGTAGACACACGATTCGCCTCCTCGCCCTCGCGGCGGCCGCCGGCGCGTGCCTGTCGGCCGCCGGGGCCGCGCGCGCGCAGCAGATCGACGTCAACCCCGTCCTCCCGAACGTCGTCTTCCTCCTCGACACGTCCGGATCGATGGAGATGATGGCCGACGGCACCGACCCCGACGCCGCCACGGCGAGCGCCTGCAAGATCAAGCCGAGCTTCGTCGGCGACGCGACGTCGGTCCCGAACCGGTGGGGGAGCGCCGTGCAGTCGCTCACCGGATCGATCGTCGTCCCGGGGGGGAGCACCGGCTTCGCCTGCGCGACGATGTCGCGGAAGGCCACGAACCCGACGTCGACCGCGACGACGCTGACGAGCGAATACGGGATCAACGGGAAAGCGCCGTACGACGCCGACTATTACCTCCCGTTCCACCGCCCCGTCTCGGGGACGTGCGTCGTCTCGCCGGGGAAGCTCCCGGGGCTCAGCACCGCGCTCGGCGGCGCCGGCGGGAACGCGACCGATTACGTCGCGTCCGGGACGAATCAGTCGATCGTGACGCGCGATTACCTGACGGGGGCGACGGGGTGCTCGTTCACGCAGCTCCCCGACGGCGCGCTCGACGGCGCGCGCGACATCATGCGCGTCGGCCTCATGACGTTCGACACCGATCCGGGCGCGGGGACCGGCGTGACCGGAGCGTCGACGACGCTCGCCACGAACGTCGTGAGCCCGTTCCTCGGCACGTGGAGCTACTTCCCGGGCTGGGACAACGCGAGCACGAGCGGCGCCGCGGCGGGCCGCCCGGCGGGGTGCCCGACCGATCTCGCGATGGAGGTCGGCGCGCGGAACCCGGGCGCGCCGCCGTGGGAGGGGCGGCTCGTGCGCCTCCCGAGCAACCCGGACGCGACGGTGCAGGAGGTCGACGCGACCAACGACCAGGTGCAGCTCGCGATCAGCGCGATGCGCCCGTACGGCGCGACGCCGATCGCGGGGATGCTGCAGGACGCGAAGTATTACTTCTGGGGCGACACGGCGGGGCCGCAGAAGACCGACCCGTACGTGCAGGGGAACTGCCGCGACGAGTTCATCGTCCTTCTGACCGACGGCGCGCCGAACATGGACCTCCGGCCGGCGTGCGCGGCGACGGGCGGCACGTGTCCGTTCGACCTGCCCGAGAACATCGCGAAGCAGCTCTATGGCGACGGGCGCACCACCGGCACCGACGGGACGTACAGCGGGCGCGTCATCACGACGTACGTCATCGGCTTCGCCGTGAGCAAGATCGACGACAACACGCCGGTCGAGTGCGACGTCCTCGCGCAGGACCAGGCGACGTTCAACGCGAAGTGCAGCGACCCGTCGCCGGCGACGCAGGCGGCGTACGGGCCGTGCTGCACGCTCGAGAAGATCGCCCTCGCCGGCTCGGGGAACCAGCAGCGCGCGTTCTTCGTGAAGACGCAGCAGGACCTGTCGAACGCGCTCGGGACGATCGTGTCGAACATCGCGCGGAAGACGACCGCGCGCACGACGCCGGCGTACTCGCCGCAGGTCGCCGACATCACGAACGACCCGAACAGCCCGATCACGAACGCGTCGCTCTACCTCTCGTCGTTCAAGCCGGTGCCGGGCGGCACGTGGTCGGGCAACGTGATTCGCCAAAGGTACGTCTGCGACAAGAAGCAGGCGATCACGACGCCGGCGGCCGCGCCGGGCGACGACTTCGCGAACGACCTCAACAACGGCGGGAGCGCGCTCTATCCATCGCGCGTCTTCGCCACGGTGCAGCCCGCGCTGGTCAACAACGCGCGCGACGCGACGGCGACGATCCGTCCGTTCGCCGCGACCGCCACCGACGGGATGGGGACGTACGGCGGCACGTACGTCCCGCCGACCGGGGCGACCGCGCTCGTCGGCGCCGTCACGCCGGACGCGCTCAAGATCACGTCGACGTCGTGCCCGAACGTCTTCGGCACGCGCTACCTCGGCGATTCTTCGCGATTCCCGAGCGGCCCCGACGCGTGCAAGGCGCTCGCGCTCAACTTCGCGATGGGGCAGGCGACGACGAGCCCGGACCCGAAGGCGCTCGACTCCACGTTCGCGGCGTTCGTGTCGCGCTCGAAGAACGCGCTCGGCGACATCTTCCACTCGACGCCGACGGTGGTGGGCCCGCCGAGCGCGCTCATCCGCGACGACAGCTACCAGAAGTTCGCGACGCGTACCGGGATCATCGATCGCCCGACCCTCCTCTACACGTCGACGAACGACGGCCTCCTCCACGCGTTCGACACGAGCGTCCCGTCCGACGCCGCGCAGATGAACGAGGTGTGGGCGCTCATCCCGCCCGCCGCGCTGCCGAACCTCCTCTCGGTGTATCCGACCGGGCACGCGCTCCTCCTCGACGGCGCGCCGATCGTGAGGGACGTCGTCTTCGATCGCGAGCAGGCGAACATCGGCGACGACACCAAGTGGCACACGATGCTCGTCTCGGGCTTCGGCCCGGCGTTCCCCGGGTACTACGCCGTCGAGGTCACCGATCCGCGGCGGCCGACGCAGGCGAACGCGGGGCCGATCTTCCGCTGGCAGATGACGCGCGTCCCGACCGGCACGAAGCAGATCTTCGGCGCCCACTCGGCGACGCCGGCGATCACGACCGTCTTCGCGAAATTGAACGACGGCCAGTCGTCGAACGCGCGCGAGATCGGCGTGGCGATCCTCCCCGGCGGGTACGACGCCGCGCCCGGGAGCGGGTCGTGCGCGCGCGACGCCGACAACGCCGACGCGCCGCTGAGCAAACAGAGCGGCGCCGCGCCGAAGACGAGCCTCGCGGCGCGCACGAACGTCCGCTGCTGGAACGCGGCGGGGCGCTCGGTGACGATCGTCCGCCTCGACACCGGCGAGATCCTCAAGACGTTCATGCGCACCGCCGACGTCCCCGCGGGTATTCCGTTCCGCCCGACGCCGCTCGATTCGCCGATGACCGGCACGCCGGTCGTGTATCCCAACACGGTCGGCGCGATCGCGCGGAAGTTCTTCATCGGCGACGCCGACGGCACGGTGTGGCGATTCGATATCAGCGACACGAACCCGGACAACTGGAAAGGCGAGCTCTTCCTCGATACGTACAACCAGGACGTCGACAAGAACGCGGCCGCGTACGCCGACGGCCAGCCGATCGCCATCCCGCCGGTCGTCGCGCTCGATCGCAGCGGGAACCTCGTCGTCGAGATCGCGACGGGCGACCAGGAGACGTTGACCGCGGCGGGGACGAACTACGTCTATTCGATGACCGAGCAGATCTCGTTCGCCGATACGCCGCCGCTCCTCCGCGCCACGCCGAACTGGTGGGTGCGCCTCCCGAACACCGGCGAGCGCGTCACCGGACCGATGGCCGTCTTCGACGGTGTCCTCTATTTCGCCACGTTCGTCCCCCCCACCGGGAACGTCTGCGCCAAAGGGGTGCCGCACCTGTACGGGTGGGATTTCACGCAGGCGGCCGACACGACGGATCTCACGAAGGGGGGAATCCCGCGGCTCAATCCGCTGAACGCGTCGCCGATGCCGGCGTTCTACGATCCGGTATCCGACCCGAACCGGAACCCGGACGACTTCGCGGGCAAGATCATCCCCGGCGTCACGATCAACGTGACGCCCACGTGCGCCGACACGTCGCGCTCCACGACCGACCCGTACGTATCGGGCAAGGTCACGCACTACTTCGCCGACAACATGACGTCGAGCGCGCCGTCGCTCTTCGCCGAGGTGGGCGGGTCGAGCACGACCGGCGCGCCGCTGTCGATCAAGGTCGATCTGCCGCGCCCGGTGACGGCGACGACGGTGGACTCGTGGGCCGCGGTCGTCGAGTGATCTGCGCGGGCGCGCGGGCCGCCTTGGCGATCGCGATCGCCGCGGCGTGCGCCGCGTGCGACAAGAAAGAGACGGCGGAGGGAAACGACGCAGCGATCCCCGCCGCACCGAAGCCCGTGGACCACCTCGAGAGCGACGAGCTCGTCCCGGGGGACGGGCGCGCGTTTTCGCTCGCTCTCCCGAGCAAGGCGGCGGTCGCGGGGCGCTTCGTCGACGTCGTCTACGCCGACGTGGACGCACCCGCCGAGGCGCTCGCGAGATACGTGGCCGCGCGCGTCCGCGAAGGGACCGAGCGGACCGGGATCGAAGGGTCGACGTTCCGCGACGTCCGGATCCCGGGCGACCCCGGGAGGGTATTTCGCATCGAGATCACGCCGCGCGGCACGGCGCGAAGCCGCCTCGAAGTGCGCGACGTCACACCACCGCCCGTCCCCGATCTCCCCGACGAAGAGGCGCGCTGGCGCGCGGTCGGGATGAAACCGAACGGCGAGCTCCTCGATCCGAAGACGCTGCATTAGGGCTGCGCCGCCGCCGCGTGCAAGACCAAGTCTCGACGGAGCGCCGTCGGGCGACACCGCCGCGACGAGGAGGAAGGAATGAAAAGGCCGCGGCTGGTGTCAACGCGCGGAGCATTCGCATGACACTCCGAACGGGTCACGTCCTTGGCCGATTCACCGTCGTTTCGCTGCTCGCACAGGGTGGAGTGGGCGCCGCCGCGCTCGCCGGCTGTAAGTCCGCACCGGACCCGGCGTCCGTCGCGCCCCCGGTCGCCTCCGTCGCGCCCGCGCCCGAAGCACCGGTGTTCGCTTCGCACGATCCCCTCCGCCCTTCGGTGGTGGCATTTCGGAGCGGGCCTAACGAGCTGCACGGCTTTCTGTACCGCCCAGCCGGCAATGGCCCGTTTCCGGCGATCGTCTTCAATCACGGGAGCGAGCGCCTCCCCGGCCCCATGACCGGCCAGGCGGAGTTCTACGTGAATCACGGCTTCGTCCTCTTCGTCCCGCATCGCCGCGGTCACGGGCGATCGAGCGACGTCGGCCGGTACATCGAGGACGTCCTCCGCGAGAAGAGCGACGACCCACAGGTGTTCGTCGACGAGCTCGTCGCGCAATTGGACGACGTCATGGCTGCGATCGCGTACGTCGGCTCGCTCCCAGGCGTCGACCCGAAGCGCATCGCCGTCTCGGGATGCTCGCTCGGCGGCATCGAGTCGCTGCTCGCCGCTGAGCGCGGCGCGGGCATCGTCGCGGCGATCGACTTCGCGGGCGCGTCGGTGACGTGGGCTTCGAACGCCGCGCTCCAGGAGCGGATGAAGCGCGCCGCGCGCAACGCGAAGGTGCCCGTCTTCTTCCTCCAGGCGGAGAACGACTACGACACCGCCCCGAGCAAGGTCCTCTCCGAAGAGATGCGCCTCGCCGGGAAGCCGGCGCGCGTGCACGTGTTCCCGCCGCGCGGCTCGACGCCGGACGAGGGGCACGGGTTCTGTAGGGGCGGCGAGCGGCCGCCGTGGGGCGAAGAGGTGCTCGCCTTCTTGAAGGAGGCGATGACCCCGCGGTGACGCGCGTCGGCCCCCGTACGCGCGAGCGCCTTCGACACGAGCGTCGCTGCATTAGGGAGCCAGCTAGAGCATGCCGTGGGCACGCGCGACCGCCTCGATGCTCGCGCGACGCATCGCGAGCTCGTCGAAGTCCTTGACGGGGAGGAAGCGCGAAGACGCTCCTTCGCGCGGGACCTCGAGGTACCGCGAGGGCATTTGCGCCGTGATTTCCTGGAGGAGGCGCTCGAACTGGATCGCCGTCCTGCCGTCGACCGTCTTCTCGACCTCGAAGTACGTCCAATCGAGGGGCTGGCGGAGGAGCGGCTCCGCGGCCACGAGGAACGTATTCGTGTTGAAGACCTTCACCGAGGTCGGATCGAAGTCGCCTGGCAGGCGGTACTCCTCGAGGACCTGGACCCTTCCGTCGACCCTCACCGGGACCCCGCCTCGGTCGCCCTCCTTCCGGCAGACCTCGCACTGAACGTCGATGCCATCGTCGACCGCGGCGATGAAGTGTCCGAGGACGACGGGGTCGATCGACGCGCCGAGGTTGTCGATGTTCGTGATCCACACGTACTTGCCGCCGCCCTCGACGAAGATATCGAGCAGCTTGCTCCTCCGGAGCGCATCAACGAGATCGCCGTGGCCGGTGGCGTACACGCTCGGCTGTCCGTCGTCCCCGCGGAACAGCGAGCCGTCCGGGGTCAAGCGGAGCGAGAGGTTCTGCTTGAACACCGCGACGTGCGCGGGCGCGCCCGCCTCCGCGAGCGCCTTCACGATGGGTCCATGGGTCGCCTCGCTCGTCATCAACCAGAGTGGAATCGGCGTACCGGCGCGGGTGCTGGCGGCGCGGTTCTCGGCGAGTCGCATCTCGAGGAACGTGTGGCCCTCCGTGACCTCGGCGAGCGCCTTGACGATTCCTCCCATTCGCGTCGCCATGCCCCCCACCATCGCGCAGAACGCGAGCTCGCCCTTCCGCATCGCCTCTTCTCCTCGGGCGCGGAGGGCGTTCCGCTGCTCTCGGCTGGTGCTGGGAGGCAGCCTGGCGATGTCGTCGAGCTGCGGCGCCTCGACCTTCCCGGTCACGTAGTTGCGCATCCGACGTTGCCGCGCCGGTTCGCCAGCGCGTAGCGGCGCGGCGAGGCGCAGCAGATGCACGGGCTCGAACCCCGCGTTCGCGAGCCGAAGGAGAAGCCCGGCGTCGAGCGTCGCCAGCGTGGCGGCGAGCCCCGCGGTGGGCGCGCTCGCGGCCGACTCGGTCGCTTCCGGCACCATTTGTTGAATGAGCTCGGCCCAATTCTCCAGGGCATCGATGCTCAGGTATTTCTCGCGGACCTGCTCGTAGCCGGCCTCGCCGAGACGTCTCCCCAGGGCCGGATCCCGGAGCACGCGCCCGAGGAGGCGACTCAGCTCCGCGGGGTCGGCCGGATCGTGGACGAGCAACCCTTGGACGCCGTCGCGGATCTGATCCCGAATACCGCCGACGGCGCTCGCGATGACCGGTCGCCTCTTCCACATCGCCTCCGTCACGGTGAGCCCGAAGCCTTCGTGCAGGCTCTTCTGGACGATCACCGTCGCGTGTCGCTGGAGCGCGTTGACCATCGCCGCGTTCTCCTCCTCGTCGTCCATCGGGAGCTGGGCGATGTGCACCTTCTCGCGCACCGAGTCGGGCAGCGCGCGCCACGCGTGCTCGACGCGCTCGAGGCCCGGCACGCCCTCCGGATCATCGATCACTCCGCGTACGGTCGGACCCGCGAGGACGAGGTGGGCACCCTGCGTAGCGTCCGCACGGACCGCCTCCGCGAACCCGAGGAGGACGCCGACCGGGTCTTTGATTCGATCCCAGCGAGAGACCTGCACGACGAGGGGCGTGTCGTACGACGGAGCGCGGCCGAGGCGAAGCACCTCGGCCTTGCGATCGACACGCCCGGAGCTGCCGTCGTCGCGGGAGAACGTCGGCGCGCCCGTGCCGGGATCGTCGATGAGCCCGGCGTTCCCGAGGATGGCGCGGATCGATCCCTCGGCGAGCTGCTGGTTCTTGGCGGAGAAGGGATCGATGTTGGGAGGGAGGACGACGTATCGCTTCCGCGGGAGCCACTCGGGCGCGTAGTCGTCCCGCGAGAAGACAGCGACCGGGACACGTTCGAGGTACTCGCGAAGGAACTGCCAGCCTTTCTCGACCTCCTCCGTGTGCTTGTCGTAGCCGATGTGGCAGCGCCAGACGACCCCGACGTGCATCGCGAGCAAGTGGGGCACGAGCCCCGCCGTCTGGGGATCGTGACAGATGACGATGTCGCCCGGCTTCACGAGCGAGTCGAGTGCGACGATGTTGTCGCGCAGCACCTGCTCGTACACGCGCCTCTCGACGGGCCCGAGCGGCGAGCCGTCTCCTTTCGAGTTGTGGAGCGCGTTGTGAATGCGCTTGGTGATCCGGAAGAACTCGGGCGTCCCCTCCACGACGAGCCACCTCACCTGAACACCCATGCCGCGCGCGTAGCGCAGGAGCGAGCGCAGCATCTCGGCGACGCCGCCTCCAGTGGCCGTCGAGTTGACGTTCCAGATCGCACGCGAGCCACCGAGGAGCTCCCGGACGGTCGCGGCCAACCTCTTCACCGATTGGACGCGCTCCACGCCGACGAGCTCGGCGAACGGGTCGACGTCCCTGCTGCTGACACTGACCTCGAACATGATGACCTCGTGCGACGGGTCTGTGAACGCAAGCCACGTTCCGCCCCATCGCGCTCGAGCTCCTCGAGCAATGCCCGAGCGTTCGGCGGACGGCGCGCCGGGTAGACCGACAACGCGCGCGCGAGCACCTCCTCCCACGCCCCCACGTCGACGCCGGCCTTCGCGGGCGTCGGCCGCCTCGCCTCGTCGAACACCGCGGACACGCGCGCGATCGCGTCGTCCGGGTAAGGCGCCCGATCCGTCAGCACCTCGGTCAGCATCAGCGCGAGCGCGTAGACATCGGTCCAGGGCCCCGTCCGCGCCCCCGAGAGCTGCTCGGGGGCGGCGCACACGGCGGAGAACGCTCGCGACCACCTCTCGGTGGCGGTCGTCGCCGCGAGCGGCTCGCCGTCGAGCATCTTCGCGGTCCCGAAGTCGACGACCTTGAGGGGCGTATCTCCCGAGGGCAGCACCATGACGTTGCTCGGCTTGAGATCGCCATGAACGACGCCGGCGTCGTGCGCATGGACCATGGCCTCGAGCACGGGGCGCAGGAGGACGAGGGCCTCGCGCGGCGCGCGACCGCCCCGGCCGCGCCGGGCCTCCAGGTGGTGTGCGAGCGTCTCCCCGTCGAGCCACTCGAGGACCATCCACGGGACGTCGCGCGAAAACGCGTCGACCCACGTGACGCCGGCATCGACCACGTCGACGATCGCAGCGTGCCTCAGTCTGGCGATCGTCTTCGCCTCCTGAAGGAAATTCGCGCTCTCGTCTGCCCACGGCTCGGAGCTCGCGCACGACGTGGGGCGAAGTACTTTGATGGCGATCGGTCGCTCGAGAGCGAGGTGGAATCCCGCGTAGACGACGCCGAAGCCCCCCTCCGCCACGACGCGGTCGACGCGGTATTTCCGCTCCAGGATCGACCCCGCGAGGCCGAGCAAGTCACGGGGCCGGCAACTCTCCCTTTGGCGTTCGACGAGGTGGTGCGGCATCTGGTCTCCCTGGCTCTCGCCGATCTCGTCGGGCGGATCGCCCGATGCCAAGGGTGAACGTGCCGCACCAAGGCGCGCGCGGCATCGGGAGGGGTTCCCTATTTTGCGGCGCCCAGATCCCCAGATTGCACGAGGGCGCGGTATTTCGCGGCGGCTTCGCGGCGGCTCAGCACCTTGAGCTTCCCGAGCACCGCCGAGACGTGGTGGTCCACCGTCTTGGCCGAGATGAAGAGGCGCTTGCCGATGGCGGCGTTGCTCGCGCCCTCGGCGACGAGTGTCAGCACCTCGACCTCGCGCCGGGTCAGGCCGAACGGATTGGCGCGGGTCGTGCGACGAGGACCGCGCGGGAGCTGCCGGACCCCCATGGCGCGCAGGCGGCGTGCGACCTGCGCGGCGGCGGCGGGGGCGCCCATCTCCTCGAAGGCCGCGAGCGCGCGGCGCAAGGAGGCCTCGGTGCCGACATCGACCTCCGCGTACGCCGCGTCGACGATGCAGCCCTTCTTGCGCCAATGCGCGGGCGCGGCCGCCCGTCGCGCGCCGAGCGCCGTGCGGCAAACGGGCGGCAGCCACGCCGGCGTGGACACGCGGCCACCGGCGCGCCTTCGCCAGAGCAAGAGGCCGGCCGTGAGCCACCGCTCGTGCGTCGCGCGCGCCAGCGGGAGAGCGAGATCGGCCTCCTCGCGCGCGCGGGCGTCGTCGCCGGCCAGCCACGCCGCTTCGCTCCGCGCGAGGCGCACCGGGCCGATGCGCTGCACCTCGTTCGTCCGCTGCGCAAACGCGAGCGCCTCGTCGAGCAGCTCGCCCACGTGGGGATCGCCGCGGCGCGCGCGCACGACGCCGAGGACGATGAGCGGGAGGAACCGGTTGATGGCGGACACCGTCGGGTTGCGGAGCAATTCGGCGGCGCGCGCGGCGGCCTCGTCGAGCCGCCCTCGATGGAGGAGGCAGACCGCGCGCCAGCCGACGAGGTACGAGCCCCACGCGTAGAGATCGCGCTCCACGCAGTAGGCGATCCCCTCCGAGAGGTAGCGCTCGGCGGCGTCGAGCTCGAGCTCCTGAACCATCTGCGAGAGGTTGGCGTACCCGCGCGCGACGTGCTCTTCGAGGTTCGCCGCCTTCGCGAGCGTCAGGCTGCGAAGGAGCAGCGCCTCTCCCGCGCGCTCGCCGGCGTTGAAGCGCGCCGCCCCCATGTTGTTCAGCGCGTGGACCTCGATGTCGACGCGCCCGAGCGCGCGCGCCAGGCGCTCGGCCTTGCGGCCCCAGCGCAGGGCCCCCGCCTTGTCGTGCGCGAGCATGGCGAGCTGCGACCGGTTGCTGTACGCGTACGCCAGCTCGGGCCCGGGCGGCTGCGGTTCGAGTAGCGCGATCGCCGCGCGACCGTTCGCCTCCGCTTCGGCGCCCGCGCCCGAGAACCAATAATACCGCGAGAGCCATCGCAGGTTGTCGCCCTCGCGGACGGCGTCGCCGAGGCGAGACCACGCAAGGGTCGCCTCCTTCTGCGCGACGATGGCCTCTGCGTGGCGGTCGGTCAGGTAGCACTCGTACGCGAACGCCTCGTGCAGGCGCGCCTGCGCGTCGAGCGGTAGCCCGCTCGCGGCGCGCCGCGCGCGGTCGTAGTGCGACGCCGCCTCGCGGTGCGCGCCGAGCGACGCGGCGTGCCGGGCCGCGGCGGGGGCCAGCTCCAGGACGGCCTCCACGTCGAGCGCGGCGTCGGCGTGGTGCGCGAGCGTCGCGAGATCCTCGGGGCGCATCGGCCGCGCGCGGAGCACGCGGAGCACGTCGGCGTGCAGCGCGCGCCGCCTCTGGGCGGGCAGGACGGCGAGCACGGCGTCGCGCGCCAGCTCGTGGCGAAACGCGAGCGCCCCGCCGTCGTCGCGGAGCAGCCCGACGGCGACGCACGTCTCGGCGTCGAGCTGGGGGCCGAGCACGCGCGCGAGGAGATCGAGATCGACCCGCGTACCCGCGACCGCGGCGGCCTCGAGCGTCGCTCTCGCAGGACCGCCCAAGCGCGTCGCGCGCGCGATCACGGCGTCGCGCACGTTCGCCGGCACGCTCTCGCCGGGCGCCGCGAGCGCTTCGGTGACGAAGAACGGATTCCCGCGGCTGCGCCGATACAAGACGTCCGCGTCGACGGACGTCCCTTGCGCCAGCGAACGAACGGCCGCCTTCGACAGCGGTTGAAGCGCGATGCGCTCGAAGGATCCCACGGACGAGAGATCGCCGATCGTGGTTCGCAGCGGATGCTGCGGCCCCACTTCGTCGCCGCGAAACGTGACGACGAGGAGCACGGGCATGTGCACGAGCCGCCTCGCGAGAAAGCGCAAAAGGTCGAGCGTCGCGGCGTCGGCCCAATGGGCGTCTTCGATGACCAGCGACGTCGGGCGATCGCCCGCGCGCAGGACGTCCGCGACCTCGGCGAAGATCTCGTGCGCCGGCCGCGCCCCGAGGAAGCTCCGGTGCAGCGCGCCCCCCAGCTCGCCCGCGACGTCGAGGAGCGGTCCGAGCGGTCGCGGCGTCGACAGAGGGTCGCACGCGCCGACGAGCACGCGCTCGCGCCCGCGTGCGGCGCGGACGAGCGCCCACACGAGTGACGTCTTTCCTATGCCCGCCTCCCCTTCGAGGAGCACCAGGCGACCGGACCCCGACGCCGAGTCGGCGCGGAGTCGCTGCAGCTGTTCGAGCGCGACTTCACGCTCGAGCAGCGTGTTGGCTCCCGGCGCGACCTGGCTGGCGTTCACGGACTTGAGAGGATGAAAATACTCGTTTCGCGGCTCGCTGGCGAGGCGACCGAGGTCTTTCTCGCGCAGGCTGCGAAAGCAGCCGAGCCGCCCCCTTGCGCGGCAACGCGGCACGGCGGATGCTTCGCGGCCACCATGCGAACCACCTTCCTGCGCCTCGCCGCGGCGGTCTGCGCCGCGTCGCTCTTTGGCTGTGCGAGCGTCGATATTCCGCAGGCCCACAAGGGCCGAATGTTCGATCGCACGGGCGCGCTCGCCCTGTGGATCGGCGGGACCGGCTTCAAGGGTCCGGTGCTCGGCCCGGGCACGTATTTCACCGGGACTTACAACGAGATTTACATGGTCGACTGTTCGGTGATGACGATGCGCGAGCCGCTCACCGCCCTCACGAAGGACGGCGTGCAGTTCGGCCTCGATATCTACGTGCGCTTCTCGGCCGATTGCGACGATCGCACCGTGGAGCAGCTCCTCGCGACCGGCGTCCCGGACCAGGACCACACGATCAGCGCCGAGCGCCTCTACGCCGGGCTCGTCCGCCCCGCCGTCGGCGAGGCCGTGCGCCAGGTCGTCTCACCGTACCGCGCGAACGATCTCAACGAGAAGCGCGAGGAGGTGTTGAACGGCATCCGGCACCAGTTCCAGGACATCATGAACGCGCGCGAGAAGCACATCATCAAGGTGTACGAGGTGAACCTCTCGAACCTCGACTTCCCCGACGCGATGGATGCCGCCAACGTCGACCGCGCCGTGCAGGCGGTCTTGAAGGACAAGGCGATCGCCGAGCGTGAGCGCGTCCAGGCCGAGATCCAGACGACGACGATGAAGCGCGAGCTCGCCGAGCGCGAAGGCGAGGTGCAGGCGGCGAAGATCGAGAAGATCGGCGCGGCGCTCCGTCACAACCCCGAGTACCTGCAATACGACATGCAGACGAAGCTCCCGGACATCTACCGCCAGGCGGGCCAATACGGGAACATGGTCATCACCGCGCCCGCGCCGAACGTCGTCGTCTCGCCGAAGCCCGTCCCCCCTCCGCCGCCCGCCGCGAAGCCGACGCGCGATCAGATCACGAACAAGGAAAACCCGGTGGGCGAGCACGAGCGCACCGCACCGCCGCAACCGTAAATAGAGAGATGGTGCCCCCACTCGCGGCTCCTCGGCTGCTTCGCAGCCTCCGGCGCCGCGGTCTCCCCCACATCGCGTGCTCGGCTGCTTCGCAGCCTGCGCGCGCGATGGGGGAGACTGGGAGAGGACTGATTAGAGGCCGAGGGGGCGGCGGCGAGGCGGGGTGAGCGCGGGGGCGCCGAGGATCCGTGCGAGCGTCGCGCGCGGCGACTTCGTCGCAGCGTTCTTCGCCGCATCGGGGTCGAACGGAAGCGTGACCTCGAAGCGCGGCGCCTGCCGCGCGCCCGTCACGTGCTCGAAGCCCGACGCGAGGCGGATGAGCGTGGGCTCGCTGTACGCGCGGCCGATGAAGCTGAGGCCGAGCGGGAGGCCGAAGGCGAAGCCGGCCGGCACCTGGACGATCGGATATCCGGCGATCGCGGCGGGGCCGGAGCTCCCGCCGAGGAAGTGATCGCCGTTGACGAGGTCGGTGGGCCACGCCGGCGACGACGTCGGCGCGATCAGCGCGTCGAGGTTGAACTGGTTCATCACGGCGTCGATCCCGTCGGTGGCGCCGAGCTGCTTGCAGCGCGCGAGCGCCGCGTCGTAGTCGGCCTGCGTGAACGGATCCGACTCCGCGAGCTCGAGGAGCTCCTGGAGGAAGAACGGCATCTCCTTGTCGGCGTTCGCGTTGTTGAACGCGATGACGTCGGCGAGCGTGCGCGCCGGGATCCCGGTGCGCGTCGCGAGGTAGGCGTTGAGGTCGCGCTTGAAGTCGAAGACGAGGACGGTGGTCTCGGAGGGATCGGTCGTGAGCGTGTCGGCGGTCGGGAGATCGGCCGGGTCGATCACGATCGCGCCGGCGGCGCGGATCGCCGCGATGTTCGCCTCGAAGACGGCATCGGTCGCGTCGCTGTAGCCGGTGAACGTGTTCCGCATCACGCCGATGCGCGCGCCGCGGAGGCCGTCGGGGTTCACGAACTGCGTGTAGTCGGTGAACGAACGCCCGGCGCTCGCCGCGGTCTGCGGGTCGCGCGGGTCGACGCCGGTGAGCACGCCGAGGAGCGCGGCGGCGTCGGCGACGGTGCGCCCGTGCGGGCCCACCGTGTCCTGGACGTGCGAGATCGGGACGACGCCGGCGCGGCTCGTGAGGCCGACCGTCGGCTTGATCCCGACCACGCCGTTGAGCGACGCGGGGCACACGATCGACCCGTCGGTCTCGGTGCCGAGACCGGCGGCGCACAGGCTCGCCGCGACCGACGCGCCGGAGCCGGAGCTCGACCCGCACGGGTTGCGGTCGATGATGTACGGATTGCGCGTCTGCCCCCCCTGCCCGCTCCACCCGCTCGTCGAGTGCGTCGATCGGAAATTCGCGAACTCGCTCAAGTTGGTCTTTCCGAGGATGACGGCGCCTGCGGCGCGGAGGCGCGCGGCGACCGTCGCGTCGCGGCTCGCCGGCGCACCGAAGAGCGCGAGCGATCCTGCGGTGCTGCTCATCCGATCGCCGGTGTCGATGTTCCCCTTGAGGAGCACCGGGATTCCGTGGAGCGGACCGCGCGCGCCGTGCTCGCGGCGCTCGCGATCGAGCTGCTTCGCGATCGACCGCGCGTCCGGGTTCAGCTCGAGCACCGAATTGATCGCCGGCCCGCCCCGATCGATCCGCCGAATGCGATCGAGGTAATGCTCGACGAGCTCCTCGGCGCTGAGCCGCCGCTCGGTCATCGCGCGCTGGAGGTCTTCGATGCTCGTCTCGACGATGTGCGCGTCGCCGCCTTCGAGCGCCGCCGCGCCCGACGCGGCGGCTTCTTCCGTGGCTTGCCCCGCGCCGTCGCATCCGCCAAGCGAGGCGGTGGCGCTCGCCGCCGCGCCCCACGTGAGGAGCGAGCGCCGGTTGAACGTCCGCCCTTCGAGCTCGTTATTTCTCGACATGGCAATACCTCCTTCGCAAAAGGGTGCGCAGCCTACCACGCTGATCGCGCGCGACCGCGGCTGATGGCCATTCGGCGATTCGCTTGATCGTGATTCGAAACGACACGGAAACGACGACCGAACCGACCTGGAACGCGCCGTGATAGCGTCACCCCGTGCCAACGTCGTTCGTCGGTCCCGCATCGCAGCGCTCCCGCGTCGTCGCCGCCATCGCAGCGATCGCCGCGCTCGTCTCGTCGTCTGCGTTCGCGGCGTGCGGATCCACGGCAGAGTCGCCTCGCCCCGCCGCGTCGTGCCCGCCGCGCGACGCGCTCGTCGCCGTGAGCGACTACGCGTCGAGCGGTGTCGGGGCGATCTCGATCGACGGCGGCGTCGACATCCGCGTCGCCGCCGACCTCGGCAAGGACCCGCAGCTCGAGTCGACGAACGGGCGCGCGTTCTTCGTCGCCCGCTTCGACGACGTGCTCTTCGAGCTCGATCCCGCGTGCGGCGCGGCGCGCGCGAAGCTCGGGACGCACGACCCCCAATTCACCGGGACGACGAACCCGCAGGACGTGGCCGCCGCGCCCGACGGTACGCTGTGGGTACCGCGGTTCAACGAGCCGTCGCTCCTCGTCCTCGCCGGAGACGGCGGGACGGAGCGGGCGATCGATCTCTCGCCGTACGATCCGGACGGGAACCCGAACGCGAGCGCGATCCGGATCGTGCCAATGGGCGGTGCGCCGAAGGCGTTCGTGGTGCTCGAGCGCCTCGACGACAAGGACCGCTTCCGATCGAAGCAGCCGTCGGCGCTCCTCACCGTCGACGTGGCGAGCCGCGCGATCGACGGCCCGCCGATCGCCCTCGCGACGCGGAACCCGCTCCTCTTGATCGACGAGGCGCTCGGCTCGTTCTTCCTCGCGTCGCCCGGGAACTTCGACGACGTGACGGAGGACGCCGCCGGGATAGAGCGGTTCGAGCCCGCGGGGCCGTCGACGCGCCTCCTCGTCTCCGAGAAGGCGCTCGGCGGGAGCGCGACGCTCGTCGCGGTGACGCGCGGCTGCGGCGCGGCGATCGTCGCCGACCCGACCGACGTCAACGCGACGAGCCTCGTCACGTTCGACCCGGACAGCGGCGCCGTCTTCAAGTCCGCGGCGAACCCGGTGCTCGCGACCGCGGGGTTCGATCTGAAGGCGCTCGCGTGGCGCGGCGACGCGCTCCTCGTCGGCGACGCGCGCCGCGCCTCGGCGGGGTACCCGATCCACGTCTTCGATCGCGCCGGCGCGACCGGCTGCGACCTGACGATGCGCCCCGACGCGATCTTCGTCCCGCTACCGCCGGTCGGCCTCCGCGCCATCCCTGATTGACGAGCGAAACATCCCGTCCCCATGTTGCGTGGATGCCTGTCGAGATCAGCGTCGGGCCGCCGGTCCTCGCCACCAATCAGGACGGCACTTTCATGGTCACCGATCTCGGGGGCGAAATTGCTGCCGAGAGCGAGCAGGGGGTCTTCGCGGGAGACACGCGCTTTCTGAGCTATTACGCCATCTCCGCCAACGGCGAGCGATGGGTGCGGCTCAGTTCCAGCACGGTCTCCTACTACGCCGCGCGCGTCTATCTGACGAACGCGCCGTTCTCGACCGAGGAAGGCGAGGTGCCCGCCGGAAAGCTCGGATTGGTGATCAGCCGAGCCGTCGGAGAAGGCATCCACGAGGACCTCGACATCACCAACCACGGGCTGGGCGCGGTGCGCTTCAACCTCGAGATTGCCGTGCGATCGGATTTCGCCGATCTCTTCGAGGTCAAATCGCACAAGTTCGTGCGTCGCGGTCGCATCGAGAGCGAATGGGACCCAGAGCGTCGCGAGCTGCACGCGACCTACGCCAATCGAGACTTTCGCAGATCCTTCGTGGTTCGACCCGTCCACAGCACCTCGCCGCCTCACTACGCCAACGGGCGCATCACCTTCGAGGTCGCGCTCGCTCCGGGCGAAAGCTGGCACTCCTGCTGTCACTACGTACTCGTCTTCGACGACAAAGCTCTCGAGCCGCTCCACGGTTGCGATCATTTGAGCGGTCAGCTCGAGGTCGACGCGCTCCAGCGGCAATGGCAGGAGCGCGCGACCCAGCTCACTTCGGCGAATGAGGAGGTCTACCGGCTCTACCGGCAATCGGTCGAAGACCTCGGAGCGCTTCGCCTCCACGACCATGACTGCGCGCCCGACGTCTGGGTACCCGCCGCGGGAGTGCCGTGGTTCGTGGGCCTCTTCGGTCGCGACAGCTTGATCGCGAGCTTGCAGACCATGCCCGTCGACCCCGGGTTTGCGCGCGGTGCACTCGAGACGCTCGCCAAATATCAGGCCACGGCGCTCGACCCTTGGCGCGACGCCGAGCCGGGCAAGATCCTCCACGAGCTCCGGCTCGGTGAGCTCGCGCACTTTCACAAAGTGCCGCATACGCCCTACTACGGCACTGCGGACGCGACGCCGCTCTACGTCGTCGCGCTCCACGAAGCCTGGAAATGGCTCGGCGACGACGCGCTCCTTCACCGCTATCGACCGGTCGCCGAGCGCTGCCTCGAATGGATCGATCGCTACGGCGACCTCGACGGCGACGGCTTCCAGGAGTACCGGACGCGCAGCCCGCGCGGCTATGAAAACATGGGGTGGAAGGATGCGTACGACGCCGTGGTGTACCCCGACGGCAGTCAAGTCCCACCGCCCAAGGCGCTCTGCGAGCTCCAGGGCTACGTCTTCGACGCGTGGATGCGAATGGCGGAGATTTACGATGCCTTGGAGGAGCCGGAGCGGGCCATCGCCCTGCGTCGAAAGGCGGCCGATCTTCAAGAACGCTTCGAGGAGCGTTTCTGGAGCGAGGAGCTCGGCTTTTATGCGTTCGGCCTCGATCCGAAGAAGGCGCGTGTCGATACGATCGCGTCGAATGCGGGTCATTGCTTGTGGAGCGGCATCGTCCGGCCCGACCGCGCCGCGAAGGTGGTGGCGCGCTTCTTCCAGCCCGACATGTGGAGCGGCTGGGGGATCCGTACGCTCTCCGCGAAAAACCCGGCATACAACCCTCTCTCGTACCAGCTCGGCTCGGTGTGGCCGCACGACAACGGCATCATCGCGCTCG
>Ga0070689_100000698_pt1 | contig 20399 bp, 24 predicted proteins | sample KBSS23HmetaG_FD_64669 | JGI IMG/M metagenome (GOLD analysis project Ga0070689, IMG submission 64669) | Switchgrass rhizosphere microbial communities from Kellogg Biological Station, Michigan, USA - KBS S2-3H metaG | ecosystem: Host-associated > Plants > Roots > Rhizosphere ...
CCTCGTCGTTCAGGCCGTGCCACACGAGCCACTGGTCGGCCGAGCCACTGACGAGGCGGGCTGCCTCCGCGCAACGGGCCTCGAGCGTCTGGCGCCGCACCGCCACGCGGTCGGTGATGCCCTTCAGACCGCCGAAGAAGAGCTGGCCCTCGGGCACGTAGTCGGTCGGGATGAACGACGGCTCGATCGACAGCGGCGGCAGGGCATAGCCCTCGTCCGAGAAGCCGATGTCGGACGGCATCCGCACCGCCATCCCCCACGATGCCAGCCAGCGAAAGAACGCCTCCTCGGCGTGGCCCTTGAGGCGCCAGCCGTCCTTACCCGAATCATCGGAGCCGTGGACGAAGAAGGCCGACAGCATCTCGCGGTGCGTCAGGACGCCTAGGAACTCGGCGTGGTTGCCGATCTCGGCCAGGTCGTTCGGGGCCGGCGTCGCGGTGCAGCAGAGACGCAGTGGTGTATCGGCAAACATCTCCGTCAGCCGTCGCCGCGTCTTGCCGTCGAGCGCCTTCAGGATGCTCGACTCGTCGAGGACGACGGCGCCGAACTTGGCTGGGTCGAAGTGTTCGACCATCTCGTAGTTCGTAATCGTGATCGGAGCCAGCGGCGTCCCGTCCCTGGAATACCTCACGATGAGGCCGATCTTCTGAGCCTCACGGATGGTCTGACGAGCCACCGACAGCGGCGCCACGATGAGCGTCCGCTCGCCGAGCAGGCGGGCCCATTCGAGCTGGATGAACGTCTTCCCGAGTCCCGTGTCGGCGAACACGGCCGCCCGGCCCTTGCGTACCGCCCAGCGGACGATGGCTGACTGGAACGGGAACAGCCGCGGATGCGGTGCCATGCCGTCGAGGTCGCGCCCGACGACTGGACTCGTGAGCCGCTTCGAAGCGAGGAAGGCCGCGTAGGTCACTCCCGCCCCTCCACGCGTGCGAGCCATGCCTGGTGCTGCCACGTTCGCCGGTGCTGCCTCACCGTCCACAGCACCTGCACCGAGTTCGTCGGGTCGGCCACCAAGAGGCCGCCGCACAGGCACGGCTCTACGCGGACAGGTCGGTATTCGAGAGACACGTCCGCCTCTGGATCTGCGCCGTTGACACGCTGCGCGTGGCGCATGGGACTCCCCCGGGCCCGCGGGCCCCTGACTACCGCTACTTGTTGGGCCAGACGCCGCCGGCGTTTCGATGCGGCCCGCTGTGTCCCGGCAGGAGGCTGCACTCACCGGTGTCGAGGCTCTTGTCCTCGGCGCCGCACATCAGCGGGATCGCCGCCGACTCGGCCTCGGTCATCGGGTCACCCAGCACGTCGGGCTCGCCGTCCTCGATGGCGGCCGGCGGCAGCACGCCAGGCGCGACGATCCGTTCGGGCGCGATCTCCTCGCCCGTCTTGCCCTCGTAGTAGCGCGTGACGGGCTTCTCGGGCGTGCCGCCGAACGGCCCGGGCGCGACATCGTGGTTGGCCGCCAGCACGTTGCGCTTCTGGGCCACCCGCTCGGCCAGGCTCTGCGGCGCCACCGGCGGCTCCGGCAGATCGCGGTCCCAGCGCTCCTCAACGATCGGCGCCGACACGTCGAAGGCCCGCCGCAGCGCCATGACTTCGGCGACCTTGATCGCCATCTCGGGAGCGAAGCGGGCGTTGCCGCCCTTGACCGGGTAGCGGCCGGGATAGACGAACGGCTTCGACATGTCCTTGCGATAGACCGTGGCCGTGCTGCGCCAGTAATCGCCGTCGAGGACTGGTTCACTCACCTCGAGGCCGTCGAACTGCCCTGAACGGTGCGCGATGTGAAGAAGCGCGTCGCGGGTGATGTACGGCCTTCCGTCCACCAGCACCAGGTGCTTCAGCATCAGGTCGAGGTCGTAGCGCTTGGCGATCGCCAGCGCCAGGTCGCGCTGCTCGGGCGGCACGCGGTCCAGGCCGACCGCCTTCAGGATCGCCAGCCGACGCCGCCGGTCGCTGTCGTCCTGCTCGGTGGAGACGGTGATTTCAGTTGTCATTGCTGCTCTCCTTGCCACTGCAGCCGGAACGGCCTCGCGCCGGGGCGGACAGTGGTGTTCAGTGAAATGAGGGCCTCGCGCTGCTCTTCCGGCAGCGTCGTGAGAAGCCCGGTTGCGATCGATTGCCAGTCAATGAGCCGCGCATCTTTCGACGTTTTCCATGTCACGATCCAGCCGTTTCCGACGAGCTTTGTGGCCTCTGCCATGCGACTTTTCACCGCGATCTCGACGAGATCGATGGCGTTTTCGACGTCTTCCCGTCCAGTTCGGAGCCGTTTCAGCTCGCGAATGGCCTCTTCCAGCTCCGCATCGGCAACGATTTCGGTGCCGTCGTCGGCCGGAAACCGCCGCCGGACGCTGTCCACGGACTGCGCGAAGGGCCCGCCGGCTGCCAGCCGGGCCCGGAAATCGGCAGCCACCTCGACCATGCCCGCGAAGACGGCCTCGTCATGCTCGACGGGGTAGCGGCGCAGCTCCTCGCCGCCGATGAGCACGGCCACGTCGGCCTGCTGCCAGCCGAGGACGCCCAATTGCCACCTGGTCTGGGCTTCCACGTCCTGCGGCAGGCCGTCGGCGAAGCGGGCCCTGCCGGCCGTCCACTTCGTCTCGACCAAGAGCCGCCGGCCCATGACGCGGTAGTCGGGCGACGCCGCCGCCCATGAGAGGGTCGGGTGGACCTTGAGGCCGTGGAAGCGCCGCAGGGTGTAGCCCGTCTGGGCCTCGTACTCGGACGCGATCAGCGGCTCGAGCACCTGGCCGATCCGCATGCGCAGCGTCGACTCGGTCGTGCGCTCGCCGGCCTTCTCGGCGGCCACGTCGGCCTCGCACTTCCACGGCGAGACGCCCAGGAGGGCGCCCATGTCGGTCGCCGTGATCCGCTGCCGACGGGCTTCCAGCCACTCGTCCGAACCCTGGATGACGGACAGGCGCGGCGGGCTCATGCCGCCGCCTCGTCGTGGGCCGCCACGATCGCCTCGATTGCCGCGACGTCCTCGGGCGGGCACTCGCCGCTCTCGAGGTACAGCAGGGCCAGGATCGCGAGGTTGCGGCTGGCGCTGTCGGCGGTCACCGGCCGTAGACCTCGCGAAGCTCGGCCTCGGACCAGGAGCTGGGCGACGGGGCGGCGGACACCGGGAGTGCTTCCGCCCCGTCGCTCACGCCGCCCTCCTCCAAGGGCGCAGGCAAAGGCTTGACCAGCGGCAGCGTCTCGCCGTCGCGCAGCAGGTAGCGAGCGATGCGCTCGACCCATTCCTCGGTCGTGGGCCCGCGCCAGGGACCAACGTCCACTACCACGCCACGCTGACCCGCAGCACGCCCGTCGAGGGCCGTGCCAGGCGTGCGAAGTCACCGACGTGGAGATCGACGACGCGCCCGAACGGACACGCGCACCAGTCCGTGAGCCGCACCCGCAGCCCGTTGACCCGGACGTACCGGCCGCGCCAATGGGATCCCAGCGCGGCCCGCAGCCGCGGTCCCGCCGCCGCCTGCCCCGGGTGGTAGCGGTACCACGTGGCGGCACCGACGAGGCGGTGGCCGCTCGCCGATGCCACCTGGCGAACGGCCACCGCAATCTTGGGCTGGTGAGCACGCCCGCGGAGGGGAACAGTCACCGTCGCCTGCGAAAACGACGGTCCCGTGGCTATCGGCTGTTCCACTCCGCTGGCGCCCGCACCGACGCCGATCGTCGAGAGAAGGACGCTGGCCGCGACGAGGATTACCACTGAACGTCGTCCGGCGCGAGCTCTTCGACGGCCAGCCGGATCCGCTCGGCCATCTCGGGCGTCAGCGTCCGGAAGCCCCGCAGCAGCCGGTTGAGGTGGCCGTCATTGATGCCGACGCGCTGCGCCACCCGGTCCTGGGACACCTCGGCCACCCGCATCGCCCGCCGCAAAGTGGTGCCCACGGTCAACGGATCGAAGCCTTCGGGCTCGGTGGCTACTTGTAGTCGCATTGGCAACGAATACTCTGTGCTGGCAGCGCTGCTGTCAAGAGGATTTGTTGTTGCCGGGAGCGACAAGCACCGCGCGGCTAACGATTGCCGTGATGACTACGGAGGAGGATCAGAGACGTCGACGCGGCTACTGGTTGCGGCTGGCCCGCCAGCGATCAGGCCTTACGCTCAAGCAGGTGGCCGTCGAGATGGGCTACGCGCTCCGGTCACAGACCACGATCCGGCTCTGGGAACTCGGCCAGCGTGACCCGTCCGACATTCAGCTGACGCGCATCGCCCGGGTCTATCGCGTCCCGGTGAGCGTGTTCAGCGAGCCACGCCACACGGACCAGGAATGGCTCGACGATCGCGTCCGGGAAGCCATCCGCAGCGGCGAGATCAAGGATCCGCCGGCAGGCGGACTCGACAGCCACAAAGCGACGGGGTGATACCCACCTCGTCGATCGACAAGACGAGGTGATAGGTGATCAGGAAATCAACGGCACTCGTGTGCCTCGTGGCGGTCATCGTGGCCGGCTGCACGTCAGCCGCCGGTGGCGCGCCCGCAGCGACCAATCCGCCAGCGGCGACCGACGCACCCACGCCGACCGACCCGCCGACCGTCGAAGGCGGGACGGGCATCATCAGCTTCGGCGCCAGCTTCAACACGAACACGCTCAAGATCATCAAGCCCGCGACGAGCTTCAAGACCAGCAGCAAGCTCATCGCGTGGAGTGCCGATTTCACCGAAGCCGCCGGCGACACCGCCATCAAACTCACGCTGGCGTCCCAGACCTCGGGCGGCAGCGAATCCGTGATCTACCGTCTCGACATTGAACTCGCCGACCCCGAATCCAACATCGTCGCCAACAAGATCGACCTGGCGGCCCTGCTCGACCGGAAACCGGGCACCTACGTCATGCGCTACCTGCGCGGCGGCACGACCCTGGCCGAGGGGACGTTCCGTCTGGTGAAGTGACGAAGCCCTAGGCCACCTTGAGGAACAGGATGCGGGTGCTGCCCGTATTGGCGGTGTTGAGGCCGCCCGTCTTCTGGAGGACGGTGAAGGCGGTGTTGCTGGCGGCCTGGAGCTTCACCGTCGTCGTGCCCGACAGCACGATCGGCAGGCTCACGAGTGAGAACGTGTCCTCGCCCGAGACGCCCGTGCCGTTGAGGGTGTAGCGCTCCACCGCGTACTCGTTCGTTCCGTCCGTCACCTTGAGGTGGACGAAGATCGCGCCCGCGTTCGCCGTCGAGCAGTCGGCCGTCACCCAGCACAAGTACGTTCCGGCCGCGAGGCTCGCCGAGCATCCGGTCACGTCCGTGTACGTGGACGTGTTGGGCACCGACGTGTTCGCCGAAGAGGCGGCGTTCGTGTATGAGACGGTGCCGGTTGACGGCGTCTGCCAGGACACGCCGAGGCCGACCGTCGAGTCGGCCGTGAGCACCTTGCCGTTGGTCCCGACCGGGATGCGGTCCTCGACCGTGCTGTAGCCGAAGATGTCGCCCTTCGTCGTCAGCGGCGAACTGCCGGCGCCGGGCGCCGTCGGTGCCCAAGTGGTGCCGTCGAACACGAGGATGTCGCCCGTCGTCGGGGTGGTCGTGTCGAGGGGCGTGCCGCCGAGGCCCGACACGACGGGCGTGGCCGTCGAGCCCGACAGGTCGCCACCGACTGCCGTCGGTGCGCGGTGCGGCGTGGGCGGCGGCGTGATCTTCATGCGGACTGGTTGGCCGGGTAGGGGATGTCGGGCAGCGTCACGCCGGCCGGCAGGCGGATCGCGATGCCGCACCAGTTGATGTGGGCGTAGGGCGTGCCGGTGTTGGCGCCGGTGACGCGGGCCGACGCGATGCCGCCCGTCGGCAGGCTGATCAGCCAGCCCCAGTTCTGGACGTTGCTGGTGACGGTCGTGTCGTTCATGTGCGTCGGGCTATGGCTGCCGGGAATGGTCTGGATGGGCCCGCGCAGGCTGGAGCCGGCGCCGAGGAATGCCGACGCGGTCGGCGAGACGGCGGCACCATGGCCCGTCGCCAGGGCCCAGTTGACGACGGCGATGCAGTTGCCGCTGATCGTCGGCAGCGTCGCCGTGGACGGGTTGCCGCCGCCGTCGCCGTCGGCCTCGACGAAGGTGCCGTCGGGCGGCGTGGCCGTCGGCAGCTCCCACAGGAACGTGAGCGTCTGGCTGTCGGTGATCTCGGTCGAGAACTGCGCGGGTTTCGTCGTCACCTCGCCAGGCGCGACGTGGCGCCACGCGGCGGCCACCATGAGGCCCGAGGTGCATGTCCCGGCCGCGCCGTGGTACGGGCCGCCGTAGCCGGCGCTGCAGGGCCCGCCGATGTTCTGGCCCTTGTAGTCGGTGGTGGCGCTGCCGATGATCGTCCAGGCCGCCGTCTGGCCCGTCGAGAAGGGCGGCGTGGCCGCGCCGGCGGGCGACACCGGCGGGTTGTCGAGGGCCCGGAAGGCGGTCGGGAAGCGGGTCGTGTTGCCGGCCGCGAACATGATCGCCAGGAGCACGTTGCCGGGCGTCGAGGGCCGCGGCAGGCTGGGCGTGCCCGAGTAGCTGACGCCGACCATGCCCGCGTCGGCGGCACCCGACGGCTCGCCGCGCATCGGCGTGCATTCGTAATCGACGTTGTAGAAGGCGTCCGTCTCCTCGTCCTGGGCGACGGTGCGGCGCACGCAGCGGACGCTCGTGAACTCGGACAGGTCGAGGGCATCGGTGCGCAGGTGGGAGAAGCGGACCTGCGCGTACTGGCCCTCCTTCCAGTCGTTGACGTTGGCGGCGGGCAGGCGCATGCGGAACGTGAGCCGCGCGTCCTCGGTGGCGTTGTCGTCGAGGTAGCGGTCCAGGCGCGCCTCGGCCTTGGCGACCGTCTTGAGGTCGGGCGTGGCTACGTCCATGTCGCGGTGCGCGAACTTGTACGACGTGGTGATGAGCTCGCGCGGCACGGCCGTCTTGCCGACCATCGTGTGAGCCGCCGAGACGACGCGCATCGGATCCACCGCGAGCTCGGCGTCGAGCGACGGCGGCCAGGTCGGGCCCGTGAACTCGCCGCCCGTCCGGTCGCAGTCGCTCAGCACGTTGGACACCCGGAAGTCGGGATCGTTGGCCGGGTAGACCGGCAGGTAGCTGAAGTCGTAGAAGAGGCCGAAGTCGCCCGCGCCCGGGGTGTAGGCGCCCGTCTCGTCATAGAACACGAAGAAGTTCCGCCCCGACGCCTGGGCGCAGTCGTTGAGGACGTCGATCGGGCGCTGGCCGGTGTAGTCGACGGCGTCCATGTCCACGCCACCCGAGGCCGCCACGAGGCCGTCGAACAGCGTGGTGCTGACGTAGAACACGTCGAGCAGCGCCTGCACCCGCTCGATGTCCGTCTCGGCCGGCCGGTTGAAGCTGGCGTCACCCGAGGCGCCCCAGTCGACGAGCAGGCGGAAGCTCAGGAAGGCGTTGATGTCCTGGAGGTTGACGTCGATCCAGCGGGCGGCGTCGGTGATGAGCGAGGGCCGGCTGCCGTCACCGCGGCGGTAGGTGCGCGGGCCCACGTAGCCCGTCCAGATGAGCCGCCGTCCGACGGGACACGCGGACTCGCGCCAGTCGAACTGCTTGAGGCCAACGATGCCGTCCGCGTCATGGCCGACGTCGCTGTCCGGATCGTCGATGCCAATCGAGGAACCGTCCACGCTGCCGAGCTGGGCTTGCGTCGAGAGCCCGGCGATCTGGCCGAGGCGGACGGCCTGCGTGCCGAGATCCTCCGACCAGCCGGCACCCGCGGGCGTCGTCGGGCTGCGGTAGGTGAACGTCCCGCTCATATGGCTCCGGCGTCAGCGGGCGTCGGGCCCATCCGGCCATGCGTCACGGCGGCCTTCGTGAGGCTGTTGTGGCTGACGTTCACGTTGACGCGGACGTTCGCCAGCGTGCCGCCGCGGTTCTGGCCCTCGCCGCTCTTGGGCACGGTCACGATGTCGGTGCCGCCACGACCACTTCGCTGACGCTGCTGCGTGCCCGTCCGGGTGACGCCGCCGCCGTTCACGCGCAGGTTGATGTTGTCGATGTGCGGGATCAGGGCGAGGACGGCGCCGATGATGCCGCCCGAGTTGAGGCCGGTGCGGATGGCAGGCCCGATGCCCTGCACGGCGCCGATGATGGCCTTGCCCTGAGCGGTGGCCGCGTCCTGCTTGCGGATCTGCTCGGACAGGTCGGCGTCCATCGCCCGCAGCCGGTCCAGCGCCTCACCCTGGACGAGCGTGAGGAGCGGGTTGCTCGTGATCTGGTCGATGCCGGTGCGGACGGCGTCGAGCCCACGCTGAAGGTCGTCGCGGCTCGGATTCTTTTTCAGCCAGTCGGCCTGCTGCTTCTGGATGTTGATCGCCTGTTGGGTGGATTGGGCATTGACGTCCTGCCACGTCTTGAAGACGGCGAGGGCCTCGGTGGCGATGGCCACGACCGACACGGCCTGGACGACCTTGCCCGCGATGCCGGCGAGCTTGCCAGGAACGGCTGTGGGCCCGCCCGCAACGCCGCCGATGCCGACTTCCTTCGTAAACATCGGATTGGCCGGGCTGCCGCGGCTGAAGATGCCGCTTGCAGCGCCCGTCACGGCCTTGCGGGCGATGTCGAGCGGGTCGAAGCCGATCGTCATCTTGAGCACTTTGTTGGCGACGAGGCCGCCCAGCAGCAGCTTGCGGAAGTCGGCCGGGATGCTGTTCCAGGCGTCGGCGATGCCCTTGGCGATGGGTGCCAGCCCACCGATGGCGCCCGCCAGCTCCTCGGCGCCCTTCACCATGCCCTGCGCGAAGCCGACGATCTGGTCGCTGTTCTGGTCGAAGAACGTGGTAAGGCCCTTGAGCGCCTTTGTCAGCGTCGGGATGAGCGCCACGCCGATCTTCACCTGGACGTCGCCGAGGCTGTCGTTCCAGTCGCGCTGGACATCGAGCAGCTGCTGCATCGACTTGATCTGCTTTGGCGTCAGCTTCAGCGCCGACCCGAACTCCTGGTCAATGCCCTTGCGACCCTTGAGCAGCAGCGGGATGAGCGTCTGCCAGCCCTTGCCGTAGAGCTTCGTGAGGGTGGTCGCTTTCTGGGCTGCGGTGGCGTTGCTGTTGAAGAAGTCGGCCGAGCGCTTCAGCAGCTCATTGGCGCCGACGAGATTGCCCTTGTTGTCGGTCAGGCTCAGGCCGTACTGCTTTGAGAACTTGGTGGCGTCCTTCTGCGTCTTGGTGAACTTGCTGGCATTGACAAGCAGGCGGCTGTAGGTCTTGACCGCCGTGTCACCCGTGATGCCGAACTTGTCCAGGACGTCGACCCACTGCGAGGCCACGGTGACCGAGGTGCCGGTGATGGCGGCGAAGTTGCGCGTCGCCGCCGCCATGTCGGTCGTCTTCTCGATAACCGAGCTGATGCCCGCCGTCACGCCTGCGATGCCGAGGCCGATCCCGAGCAGGCCCGCCGTGCTGCCGGCGAACTTGGTGAGGTTGCCCTGCGCCCGGCCAATTCCCGCGCCGACCCGGCTGAAGGACGTGGTCGTGCGGCGCTCGAAGCCGCCGAGCGCCTTGTTGGCCTTGTTGATGCCCGGCGTGAACTTGTCCTGGAGCTCGAGGCTGGCGATCAGCCTCGCCGTCTCGGCGCTAGCCACGCATCCTCCGCAGGCGCGCTACCTGCGCGTCCTCCATCAGTGCCGCTTCTCGCACCCGCTGGCCCACTTCCATCTCGGCGATCACTTGCAAGCGCCAGCGCGCTATGCCGAAATCTCCACGGTGCCGCCCGTCGGGGTAGTGGAGGTCGAGGATTGCCTCAAGAGCTGCGGGCGTGGCTGTTCCGAGCCAGTCGTCGCTGACGTCGATTCGTCGGTCGGCGTAGGCGGCGATGAGTTCGAGGCCCTCCTCAGCAAAGGGAGCATCACCGCCTCGGCGTACAGCTCGTCGGCACGGTCGGACACCTCGTCGGCCTCGGGCCGCGACAGCAGCGCCGACCGGATCGTTTCGGCGCTGACCGGCAGCGGCTTGCCGTCGGCGTCCACGAGCGTCCAGGACTCGATGCCGTACAGCAGGTAGCCCTCGGTGAGGGTCGCTAGGACGAGCGCGGCATCGGCCCGCTCAGCGTCCTCGAGAAGCTGCACGCGGTAGCGCAGCGCCTTGCCGTGGACGAAGTCCATGACGTCGCGCAGGTTGACGGTGTCCCGTTCGTGGGGCGTGCCGGGACACACGCACGCGATCTCGACGGCGCTCACAGCGACGTGCTGGCGAGGCTGTTGATCACCGTCGAACGGAAGACGCCGTTGAAGTCCTCGGGGTCGTACCAGGCGTGCGCCGTCAGCACGACGACGGTGTTACCGCCCACATCGCCCTCGGTGCGCGTGAAGTAACGCGCCGGCATCGAGAAGACCCACGAGTACGGCGTAGCTGCCTCGGCCTCGACCGTGCTCTCGAAGCGCATCTGGATGTAGCGGTCGACCGACTGGTCGCGCATCCAGGAGTCCGATTCCGAGCCGATGCCGACGGTATCGGTCGTCTTGGCGTAGGTGGCCTCGAGTTCGATCTCGCGCGGCCCGCGGCCGTAGCCGCTGACGTCGAAGACCTGGGTCGCGTTGGCGAAGCGCTTTTGGTCGTAAGGCTGGTTGATGCGCAGCGTGAACGTGTGCAGCGCATCGCTGATCTGGCCGGCATCGAGGTCGTAGGCACCCGACGCGATGTAGATGCCGCCGTCCTTGAGGTAAACGATGGCCTCGTTGGGCGCCACGTCGAGCGCCGTCGGCACGGTCGGCGCATCGGGCGCATCGGTGCTGCCCGAGCTGAAGATCGAACCCATCCGCCACGTCATCGACGTGGTCAGCGGCCCGAGATCCTCGGGCCCCGTGATCTCGAGCGTCTCGAGCAGTGAGTCGCCGTACTGGAACCAGTCCGTCGTGACGTCATCGCCGAACTCGTAGGTGTAGGTGTCGATCGCGTCGACGGTCGTGCTTGACGGTGCGAACGACCACGTCTTGGCCGTGCCGGCGCCCGTCGGCGTGACAGCGTCGCCGAAGACGGCCGAGAGCAGCAGCGGCAGGCTGTTGTAGCGGAGCGCCGGATCGGTGAGTGCCGCCGTCAGGTCGGGCGCCAGCCGGTACGGTGCGGCGACCGGGTCGATGGAGCCGACGTCGATCTCGGGGTCGGTCCAGTTGAGGTTGTGGTCGGGCACGCCGCTGAAGGGGTAGGCGCGCTTCGCCGCGATGCGCGTCCCGATCGCCGCCTGCCGCCCGAACTGGTGCTTGCGGAGCCTTGTGAAACCCTGGATTGGCATTGGCGTCTCCTTCCGAAGGGTGAGTGCGTCGTACCGTCCCGACGCTGGACATGGAGACGTGCGTGTCTCTACGTCGCGGCGAAGCCCTCCAGGACGATCCGGGTGCCGTAGTACTGGCGCTGCTGCTCGGGCGGCTGCCAGTCGGGCACGAAGACGGGGATGTCGGTGACGTCGGTCACCGCGACGAGCGTGTTGGCGCCGAAGGCGTGGTAGCGGTCGGCCACCCAGTCGAGGAAGCCGTCCACGAAGGCGTCGCGCTGGTCGACGGTGTCGCCGTAGTCGAAGACGCCGTGGAGGACGATGACCTCGACGGATGGCACCCGCTGGCGCGTCGCCACGAGGAACTCGGTCAGCGTCTCGTTGATGCTGTCGACGAAGGCCGTCGGCGGGTTGATGCTCTTGGGCCGGCCGCGGTAGATCTGGAGGCCGATCCCGCTGGCGGCCTTGTAGTCGGTCAGGAGCTGCACGGCGCCGGCCCGGGCCGCGGCCTGGAAGGCGACGCGGGTCGGCATCAGGCGGCCTCGTTCCAGAGCTTGATCAGCTCGGCCGCCATCGGGTTCTTCTCGAGGGCGGCGATGGCCGCCGGCTTCAGGAACGGCTGCGCCCGGGTGGCCGGGTGGTGAACGCGCTTGGCGAAGATCGTGCCCTGCGCCTCGAAGCGCATGACCTTCTTGCGGCGCGGCTTCTCGTCGTGGGCCTTGGTGCCGCCCTCGATGAAGCGGGCGCCCCACCACGCCTGGACCGACGCTCGCTTCATGGACGCGTTCTTGATGCGGATGCTGCGCCGGGTGGCGCCGGTGCGGACGGCGACACGCGCCTGCGCACCGTGGACGGTGTCGGTGGCCCACGCCTTGCCGACAGGCTTGAAGGTCTGCTTGATGGCACGCATCCGCGCCCGGAGCTGCGGCGTGCCCTTGACGCTCATGCGATCCCGAAGCTACGACGGTGGCCGAAGAGCAGGCGGAAGTACGTCGGGTCGCCCTGCGTGCCGGCCGCCGCCTCGGGCCGCAGGGCCATCAGCTCGGCCATGCGCAGGGCGGCCTGGGACAAGGCCTCGTCCGGGGCGTCAGAGCCCTCGTCCCAGTCACCCACGTCGAGCTTCACCCGGGCGATGGCGGCCTCGAGGAGGCGCGTCAGGCGGGAGGTGGACCCGCCCGACGCTTCTTCGCCATCCCACTCGTCGCCCGTGATGTCGAGGATCTGCTTGAGTTCCTCGACATCGGGCCAGTCGACCATCTAGCTGCCGAGGTCGTACGTCGTGAACGCCGCCGGGTAGCGGGGGATGAAGAACAGGATCGACACCAGCGCGATGTCCCGGCCGGCCAAGGTCGGGTTGTCGGCGCTGAGTTGGAAGCTGCCGTCCTCGGCCCACGCGAAGCCTGCCGACGGGCCGACCATCACGTCGACGCTGGTGTTGTTGAGGGCCGGCACGTAGACCGGGCGCAGGGCCGACACGCTGCCGCCGGGCGCGTTGCCGGCGCCGAAGTTGCCGTTGAGGGTGAAGTACAGCGAGCGGTTGGTGCCGTTGTCCTTGGCGTCGATGAAGGCCGCCACGCCTGCCGAGCTCATCCAGATCGTGTCGGGCGGCTGGCCGTAGTTGTCGATCGAGTTGGCCCACGCCTCGCCGAGCAGCAGGTCTTCGGGGTCGATGTTGGCGCCGCCGGGCGTGGTGCCCGCCGCGAGAAGCGTGGCGATGGCCTCCTCGTCGCAGTTGCGGGCGAGGGCGGTGCCGAGGTCGCTGATGAGCAGGTCGAGGTAGGACCGCGTCGCGCGGCGGATCATCTGGATCGACACGTCGGCGCCGCCGGCGATCGTGATGGCGTCGAAGCTCTGGCTCGTCACCTTGAGCGGGTTGGACGCGATGGGCGTCTTCTCTGCTGCCTGGACGCCCGTCTCACTGCGTGACGGCCCGAGGACCGGGACCACGATGCTCATGCCGGTGTCGGGCGCGGTGATCTGGCGCGTCGACTCGAGGAAGGGCCGGCTGCGGTCGATGATGCCGATGATGTCGGTGCTGACCGCGTCGGGCACGACGCCCGGGTTGTCGGCCGTGATGATGTCGTCGAGGGCGCGCTCGTGGAGCTGCGCCGCGCTGTAGGGGACGCCCGAGAGCGTCTTGAGCGCGTAGTCGGCCCAGTCGAGGAGGCGCATCTTGCGGTCGGGCTCGGCGGGCTGGCGCGGCATGATGATCGCCGAACGATCGCGCTCCTCGATGGCGTTGAGACGGTCGAGCATCCGCTGGCTGGCGGTGTCGTTGCGCTCCTGGAGCGCGGTGATGGCGCTGGTGACGGGCGTGAGATCGATGGCCGCCGCGGCCTGTGCGACGTCCTGCTGTTCAGACACCTTGTCCTCCGCTTCCTGCTCGTTGCGCATGGCGATAACCCCCGCCTGCTGGTACGCCGGGCGCCACGTCAGGGCGACGTGGTCGACGTCGATGTGCTCCTGGACGCGGACGCGCTGGCCGGCCCGCTGCTGCACTGAAAAGCCGCCGGCCCGCTCGACGAAGCCGACGGACGCCTTGGTGACGACGCCGTCGGAGACGAGCGTCAGGGCCTCATCGCCCGCCTGCGTCTTTGAGACGCGGAAGGTGATGACGGCGCCATCGGCGTCGTCGCGGCGCGATAGGCCACGGCCGATGGCGACCGCGTTGTGCTTGCCCTGCGGGTCGGGGCCCTTGAGGACGACGCGCGTGGGGTCGACGCCATCGAGGGCGCCCCTGGCGAACATCTCGGGCCCGAGGTCGTGGCTGATGACGACGTCCCACGGCACGACGCGGATGTCCAGCTCGCGCAGCGAGGCGTCCCGCAGCTCGACCGCCTGCTCGCTCTCTGTGTAGCGGATCTCGTCCAAAACAAAGACCTCCCAGAGTCTCAGGGACTCGGAAGGTCCGCAGGTGTGACGGCCGGGGCGCTGGGCCCGCTGTTTCAGTTGCCGCGCACTATAGCGCCCTACGCCGCCAGCAGCAGCACCGCGATCGCCAGCTCGTCGTCGTTGTAGTCGCCGGTCGCCGCGATGGCGGGGGACGCCAGCCTCACGCCGCCCGATCCGACGACTTCGAGGTAGCCCCGTCCCGCGATAGCAGGGCCCGCGAACGCCACGCCGCCTGAGCCGGTGACGGCCCGGATGGGCCGTGGCTTCAGCCGCAGGATGGAGACAGGGCGCTCGGCAGCCACCACGGCACCATCGCCCGCAATGGCCGGCCCGCCGATGGTGACGGCGGCCGTGCCCGCGAACTCGCCCGCCGCGGTGAGGACGCCGAGGCCGTCGATCTCGGGATGGCCGATGCTGACCGAGGCCGTCGCCGTGAACGCAAGGCTGCCGCTTGCGGCGATGGCCGGTGCGCCGATCGTCTCGGACGCCGTGCCGGTGACGGACTGGCTGCCGCTGCCCGAAAGTGCAGGCGCCCCGAAGGTGACATCGCCGGTTGCCGCGGCGCCCTGCGTCCCTGCGCCCTGCAGGCCCGCCAGGGCCACGGAGACGGCAGCGGTGCCCGAGAACGTCTCTGTGGCCGTCCCGGCGATTGCGGGGCCGCTGAAGGCGACTGTGGCGGTACTGGTGTAGTTCTCCGAGCCAGTGCCCGCCAGGGCGGGCCCGCCGATACTGACGGCGGCGCTGCCGCTGAACGTCTCGACCCCGGATCCGAGAAGGGCGGCGGCGCCGAACGTCTCAGAGCCGCTGCCGCTGAATGCTTCGCTGCCCGCCGCTGCGATGGCCGACGCGCCGAACGCCTCGGTCGCCGTGCCCGAGAAGGCTTCGGTGCCCGAGGCCGCCAGCGCGAGCGGGCCGAATGTCTCGCTGCCGGTGGCGCTGAACGTCTCGGTGCCGGTGGACGCGATGGCCGCGACGGCGAAGGTGACATCGCCGGTTCCGGTGACAGGCGCGGCGACGGCCTCCGGCGGGAGGATGCGCCGGATGCGTTGCTGGAGGTGGTCGGGCCCCCGGCGGAAGGACACGGCGCTAGTTCAGTTCCTCGAAGGTCACGCCCGCGGTCCAGTTGTCGAGCACGGTCGGCGCGGCGATGAGCTTGAGGGCGATGGCGCTGTCGGGAGTGAGCAGGATGTACTCCTCCTGCGTCGGTATCCAGAGCCAGCCGTTGAGGTTGTTGAAGCCGTCCTCGATGATCGGCGTGAACGCGCCTGCGCCCTCCGCGCTGGCGTCGGTGCCCGAGGTGGCGGCGGCCCCCGCCGTGCCGCCAGCGATAGCTGATCCCACGCTGCCGATGGCGTGGCCGACAGGTGCCGTGCTCGTGTAGGTGCCGAACGCACTCACTTTCTGGCCGAGCGCGACCCCGAGTTGCTGGGACGTCTCGCTCGCCTCCTGCGAACACCAGGCGCGCAGGATGCGGATGTAGCTGGCGCGCGATGAAGCCGCCGCCGCCGCCCGAATGAAGACGAGGGTCGATGCGCCCGCGATGGTCTGGTTCAGCATGACGACCGAATACGCGGCCACGGCCCCTCCTCGTTTAGTGCGGCAGGACTTGCGGGTAGACGCTGCGCCGCGGCAGCGGCGGCGTGGGAAGGACTTCGGTCAGCGCCTGGGTGAAGGTGAGGTAGGTGTCGCCTGTAGCACTGGCAGCCCCGGCGTAGTAGAGGGTGCCGGTCTGCCCCGAAGTCATGGCGATGTTGTTGACGTCGTCGATGGAAAACCGGATTCGCAGACGTTGACCATTGGTCACCGCGGTATCGGTGCCGGCGACCATGAACGACGAAGCAGCCTCACTGGCAGCGAGCGCCAAGCCCGGCCCGCCGCTGGCCCACACGACGGGGCTGGTGCCATCGCCGTTCACGACCGCCGCCTCGCACCGTATCGAGATGGAGCCGAAGCTCGCGGCGCACCTGACGTTCACGCGGACAGCGCCGCCGAGCGTGAACGCCGTGAGCGGTCGGGTGAACCAGTCGACGACGGTGCCGCCCGCCGTGTCGGTGAACTGGACGGGCGCGGTCCAGCCGGTCACGGAGTTGACGACATCGGTCTGGACGCCCCCACCGCGGCTCGTCCACGCCTCGCGGTCAACGCTGGCCGTGCTGACCGCTGATGCCGTGTCGGTCGGGAAGATCTGCGTCCCGGCGGGCTCGGCGGCGAAGGTGAGATTCTCGGTGAGCTGGAACCAACTGTCACCGTTCGCGGCGGCGGTCGGGCCGTTATAGGCCATCACGAAGCTGAAGCCCGTCGCCATCGTGCCTGCGTCGTCGCCATAGATCCTGACTCGAAGGCGGTCACCCTTCTTGCAGGCCACACCGGCGGCAGGCGTTTCGGCGAAGTTGATGGCGCCATTGATCGTCGGCATCTCGATCGTGCGCGCCGTGGCGTCGATCAGCGTGATCACCCCGGTCGCGCCGTCGATCACCTCCAAGCGCCCGTTGATGGCGACGTTGGCACTGGCGCTGCTCTCAAAGCCCCAGATGTTCCATGTGATGGAGCCCGAGATCGTCACGGCGGCGGCGAGCGGCGGCGAATACCACACCGCGCCGCCGGGCGTCCCGACCCTGACTTCCACGCCGGCGGTGGGCCCCGCCACTGTCGCGGTGGCTACGGTGTTGTTGGCGGCAGCGCCCGCCGCAGTAGCAAGCGCCAGCGGATTCCACGTCTGCGCCGTCCCACGCAGGTTCGCGTCGTTGTTGGCGGTCGCCCAGTCGCTGAGCGCAATCAGAAAGAACAGCTTCGTCGCCACGGGCCTACGTCTTGGACTGCGTATACGTGAGCGACGTGACCGACACCGCCGCGCCCGAGCTGATGGCGACCGAGTTCAGGTTGAGGTTGGCGCCCGATGTGCCGACAGAGCCGTCGAAGACGACCGTGCTGCCGTCCGACTTGAGGGCGCGGAACCAGGTCGCGGTGCCGGTGTTGTCGGCGCTCGTGTCCCCGGTGATGGCGTTGGCGGTGGACACGCCCGCGACGGCGGCGCCGAAGGCCGGGTTGCCGAAGGTCAGCTCGGCGAGCAGCACCTGGGACACGATGGCGGTGTCGGCGTCGGTCGGCTGGGTGAGGCTGTAGATCCGCAGCTTGCCCGAGTTGAGCAGCGTGCAGGTCGCGTCGGCCGCGGCGTTGGCGCCGGTGTTAGACAGCTTCGGGTTGAGCGCCATCGGGGACGTCCTCCAGTCCGGTGATGCGGCCGGCCTCGTCGCGGGTGACGATCCGCTTGCGGGCCCGCGCCTCGGCGATATGGACGACGGGCGCCGCCGTCTCGACGAGGTTGACGGCCCCCTCGACGACCGGCGGCGGGATGACGTTGTTGACGACGATGGGCTGCTGCTCGCGGGCCATGAGCCGATCGATCGCCGCCGCCACGAGCGAGAGGTCGACGACGACGTCGGGCAGGCGCGCCTCGGGGATGCTGTTGTAGACGTTGATGGCCGGCTGCGGCTGCTCGCTGCGTTCACTGCGGAGCTGGATGTCATCGGTCATCACGATGAGCGTGCCGCACTTCTTGCACTGGATCTCGGCCGGCCCGCCGACGCGGCCGTTGAGGCGGTTGCACTTCGGGCAGCGGACGTCCTGCAGGCTGCGGACCTGGACGGGGAGGCTGGCCGGCACTGCCGCGGGGGGCGCGAACGGCACCGGCCTGTTCTCCACGTCGCCCGGACCGAAGCCCTCGGCGGCGCGGGCCTCCTCGACGCTGATCACGCCGAGCGGGATGCCCACGTTGTAGACGTCATAGCGGGTGCGGATGTCGGCCCGCAGCAGGGCCTCGACGTTGAAGCGGCCGATCGTCGCCCGCGTCAGGAGATCGGACATGGCCTGCTCCATCGGCTCGAGGTAGTGCGGCAGCAGGCACTGGCGCAGGAGGTCGTCGGCGACCTGGCCGACGTTCTGGTAGGTGATGGTGCTGCCCTGGACGGCGTAGTTGAGGAGCGTGGAGGGGATGCTGAACATCAGCGCGATCTCGCCGTTCGCGAAGTTGCGCGCCTCGGTCATCTGCGCCCGCTCGGGGTCGGTGCCGACGTCCTTGACGTCCTCGATGAGCGGGCCCGTCACCTTGGGCAGGTTGAGGCTATCGGCCATCCACTGGCTCTTGATGCCCTCGGCCTCGGCCTCGTCGATGTCGACCGCGCTCTTGATCCAGGTGTTGGCGGGGTTGCCTGCGAACCAGTCGGCGGCCCATTCCTGCGCCTCGACGGCCACGCTGACGGCGGCGCCGCAGGCCTGGAGCGGGCCCCAGCCGCGGAGCGGGTTGTTGGGGTCGGGCAGGTAGGTGATCTGGGTCATGTCCTCGTTGGGCATGCGCGCCTCGCGCCAGTGGATGACGGGGCGCATCGGATCCCGCGTGTTCTCCTCGACGTTGACCTCGCGGGGGTCGACGGGGATCAGGCTCATCGGGCTGCCGTCGATGTCGCGCTTGGCGGTCCACCACCACGCCTCGCCGAGGCGCGCCATGTTGAAGGCGCTGTCGCGCCAGAACTCGTGTGGGCGGGTGAGCGGGTTGGGCCTGATGACGAGGCGCGGCGTGTCCTCGACGGGCAGCTTGGCGCCCGCGCGGTAGCCCTCCATGCTGAGGCTGCCGACGGTGTTGCTGATGAGGCTGACGGCCTTGAACACGGCGGGCACACCGAGCGCCTCGCGCTGGCCGGCCGCCCGCCACGGGCTGTTGCGGATGGGCCGGATGCGGCCGATGAGATCCTCGAGGCTGCTCGGCGACGAGCCGTTGAGGGCTGTGCTGATGGTGGCGCGGTCCTGCGTCGGGTCGCGCCCGACCAGCCAGCGGAAGCCGTCTCTCAGTCCCATGTCTCCCCCTCAGAAGACGCGCGGCAGCGCGGCGACGGCGGGCACGAGGCCGACCGCTCGGATGGCGGCGAGAACCGCCGTGATGGGTCGATCGTCCCTGGCCTTGACGGCCATCCATGCGCCCGAGTCGTGGTTCTTGCGGGCCGTCCACGGCAGGTCGGAGCTGATGGCCTCGGCGTCGTCCCAAACGAGCCGGCCGCCCTCGGCAGCGCCGATGAAGGCGAGGCAGTCGCCCGCGAACTCGCGGCTGTTGACCGCCTTGGCGTTGCGGAAGTGGCGGGCGAGCTCGGCGTCGGTCCAGGGGTCGAAGCCGACCGTGATGGCACCCATGCGCATGGCCTTCTGGGCGAGATCGGGACCGATCTTGTCGATGTTGACCGGGTCGTCGGTGATGTCGGCGACGACGCGCAGCCCCACGGTGCCGTCGGACTGGCGCCACGCGATGGCGGCCGAGACGCGGTTGCCCGAGGGGTCGACGCTGATGCCCATCGCCGGGCGCACCGGCTTCTCGAGGCGCTGGCGGCGGCAGTTGGCCCACGTCGCCCCGTCCACGACGGCGATCCGCATCGTGGTCACCCAGCGACAGAGATGCTCGGTCTCGAAGACGGCCATCTGGCCGATGAGGCCGTAGCTCGTGAACTTGCGGCGGAGGTAGTCCATCTTGCCGGGCAGGTAGCCGACGCCCGGGTTGGCCTCGAGCCATCCCGCGACGTCGTCGTCCTGGCGCTCGGGTGCCGCGCTCCACTCGAGGTAGGCCACGGCGGGGTCGCTCTGGGCCCGATCGCGGAGGCCGTTGAGCACGACGCTGTTCTCGGTGCCGGCGTTGGACAGGTAGACCATCTGCGGGTCGGCCGCGCCCGACAGCGTCGGCTCGGCGGCGGCCAGGAACTCGGTGTCCTCCATCTCGCGGAGCTCGTCCACGATGACGAGGTCGTTTGACGGGCCGCGGGCACCACCGCGGGTCGGGGCCACGATCCGGTACGTGCCGCCGTTGCGGAACTTGATGTTCTCGGTGCCGGCGCCGAAGGAGATCCCGCGCCTGTCGCGGAGCTGCTCCGGGTAGTGCTCCTCGATGGTGCTCGTCAGGACGTCGAAGAAGTCGCGCGGCAGGCTGCGGTTCTGGGCGGTGTGCATGACGCGCCTGCCCTTGAGCATGCGGCTGATGACCAGCGGCAGCAGGAGCGTGGTCTTGCCGTTCTGGCGGCCGACGACGATGGCGACCTCGGCCCACTGATGGGTGCCGTTGGGCTTGCGGGCGGTCAGGTAGCGGGCTGCCGTCTGCTGCCAGGGGAACAGCGGCCAGCCGATCGCCTTGGCTAAATCGCCGAACGCCTTCGCATCGCTGATTGCGGGCATCGGCGGCGCGATCCTCGGAAGGGTGCGTCCCTTCTGTGATTTCGGCGACTTCCGCGGACCAGCGTCGACTGCCAGCATCTGTCAGCCGAACCTGACGATCTTGGCGCGCTTCGGTGGATG
>Ga0070689_100000705_pt1 | contig 20340 bp, 14 predicted proteins | sample KBSS23HmetaG_FD_64669 | JGI IMG/M metagenome (GOLD analysis project Ga0070689, IMG submission 64669) | Switchgrass rhizosphere microbial communities from Kellogg Biological Station, Michigan, USA - KBS S2-3H metaG | ecosystem: Host-associated > Plants > Roots > Rhizosphere ...
TCCGTTGGGTTCACTGGAATCGCGCGCGGAATTTCTTCGCCTCTTGCGACCAGGCCGCCTTCGTATTTTACCGGTTTGCCGCGTTTAATGGGGAACTTCCAATGATGCCCGAATTTATAGAGAGCATAGTACATGGTTTTGGATTCGGTCGCGCCAACCCCGCTGCAACGCATGGCGTAATAAAACATCCGGTCGCAATCCTGCCACGGCCGCTTGCGTTCGCCGTACGCAACATCGTGCAGAACGGAAGCGTTGCGATATCTGCCTTCAAACGGTCCACCCATAATCGACCAGAGATAACGTGGAATCGATGCGCCATCGACGACCGAACCGATCGGGGCCACCCAGACTTCCCCGTGCGGATCAGTGTAGCGCAACTCAGTTAGCAGCGTCATCGTTCGCCCGTCCGGATTCCATTTCGTCACTGGTTCGCCGTTGTAATGCCCCCATTTGGTTGCCCCCGGAATCGTTTGATCGGTCCCGGGCTGGGCATCCGCGCTGTTGCTTGAAGCGCACCCAGCGAAAGCGCTCGCGAACAGAGTAATGAGCGCGAACAATTGAATTGCCTTTGCGTTTCCCATGAACTGGAACGTTCATCGCTCAACGTTCAAGATTCAACTGTCAGGTTGATGCCTGATCGATGCGCGCCTCACAAATCCGGGTCGTTTTCGATTGACACTTTTCATGGCGTGACGCGACGCTTGAAATCGTTGAGTTTGGCCACTGATGGAGATTGAGTCGTTAGCAACAGTCGCGGTTGACGGCGTTCAAATTGTTTATCGGCGAATCGGAAAAGGGCGACCGCTTCTGGTTTTAAATGGCTTCGGCGCGACAAGTGCAGACTGGGATCCTTCTTTCATTGATCGACTCGCGTCGTCGAACGAACTCATCCTGCTGAACAACCGAGGCATCGGCGGCTCGACAGATGATGGACAGTCATTCGACATCGAGAAACTCGCTGCTGATGCCGCGCATGTAATCGAGACTCTCGGCATCGAACACGCGAGTGTGATGGGCTGGTCAATGGGTGGATTCATCGCGCAGGCATTCTCGGTGAAGTACGCGGATCGCGTTGACAAACTCGTGCTGCTGTCGACCGACCCAGGAGGAATCGAGGCGGATCTTGCCTCACCCGACGTGTGGTCCACACTGCTTGACGCGTCCGGCATGCCTAACGAGCAAGCGAGGCGCATGTTGTTCCTGCTTTTTCCAAACGACGTCGCTGAATCTTTTTATCGTCAATTCGGAGACATCGTAGCGGCGGCGCGCGCGAAATTATCCGCTGAGCTCTTGAATCGTCAGGCAGCGGCGATGGAGACATGGCATCGCAATGGCCTAACGAGCCAACTGAGACATTTGCGCGTGCCGGTCCTAATTGCTACCGGAATGCAGGACATCGTGATTCCTACTTCGAATGCCCTCAAACTCGTAAACACAATTCCTGGCGCCTGGCTTGCTCAGTTTCCTCACGGTGGCCATGCCTTCATCGCGCAGTATCCACGGGCGCTCGCCGATCTAATCAACACCTTTCTGACGACTGGTGAGGCCGGGTCGGTCGCATGAAGACAAGCCTTTTCTCGAAAACAATCATCCAGTATCGGCGGATAATCGCGCCGCCTTTGGCGCATGAATGACCGGATCGCGTTTCAATGTTTGCTCACATATGTGAGCAAACATTGAAATGGTTAGATGAGTCTGTTTTTCGGGTTACGCGCTGCCGTTACGAACGCCGACACTTTTTGCAGATCTTTGGTATGAGTGCCGTCGTTGCTATCGGTTTTGGTCTTGGAGTCGACGCCTGCCGGGCGCGCGACGCAAATAGCGTCCTTAACGTTCTCCGGTCCTAATCCTCCGGCAATGATCACCGGAATGCGCACGCTTTCGATGATGCGCCGGTCCAGCTCCCAACTATGTGTTACGCCCAGCGCTCCAATCTGGTGATCGCCGGGTTCGTAGCTATCGAGAAGGAGCCAATCGGCGATCTCGTCATAGGAGCGGGCAAGGCTAATGCTGTTTTCGTCAACGACAGGAATGCTGCGCATCAACGAGACTTTCGGAAACTCGACTTTGAGTGTCCGCAATTCAGCTGGTGAAAAGTACTCTGGCGCCGCGCCGAGATGCAGGATGTCAGGCAGGAGCGCTGCAGAGATGCGCGCGATGAGGTCCACATCGTGAGAAAGCGACAACGCGGAGGTCTTTGATCCTGCGGGGATCGCCGCAAAAATTTCGCGCGCCTTCTCGATCGTCTGCTCGCGAGGAAAGGAGCCATCGCCCACCAAAACACCGATGTGATCGACGCCCATTGTCCAGAGCGCACGAGCCTCTGCAGGGCTCGTAACTTCGTAGATTTGGACGATCATGCCGCGCCTGAGATTTGCCGGCAAATTATCCAGCTACCATAGCGTGAGCACGACAATTTCTGCGCTCACATCAGCTTGCTAACTTTGAAAGTTTGCTCGGCGTTCCGACCTTGTAGCCGGCAGTCCCAGATGCGGCTTTACGGATTCGGACAGCGCTTAGCGCGTCCAAGCTCTCCAGCGTTTGCGGATCGGTTTTGCGTAGCGTTCCACATCCATTTTTTTCAACCGTTTAACGCCGTTTCGCATAACATCCTCCGATTTTTCCCGGGCCGACTTGAACAGCGGCCAGAGAAATGGCAGCGAAAGAACGCTCCAATTGAATTTCCCCCAAGGCGACTCCAACACGATTTCCCGTTTGCGTTCGCTGGGAGCGGCGTAGCGGATGGCCAGGCCAATGGCAATTCCGATGCCGAGTGCGCTGAGAATCGTTGGCACAGGATTTTCGCGCACGAAATGCTCGGTACGCTCGAGTGCCTGGCTCGCCTTCTCCTTCGTTTGGTCCCACGTATGGCTTATTTCCGTGGAGGCTTTTTGTGTTGCTCGACGAAACTGTTCACGCCCAGTTGAGCTAATGCCTTCTTCGTGTGGCTGAAACTGCTGCCCCGGAAACGGTTCGTCCCTCGTAAGATCGTTTTCGTTCGGATTCATACAAAATTCTATCGTATGCCGAGGTGCGATTGCGTCTCTTTAATGTAACCGTTATTGTTGTGACAGGGAATCGGCTACAGATTTTGGCGATACGCGTCGTAAACGTCTTCGCCCCAAACAACGAAAATCACTTTCTGGATCTCATCGCTCGCCGAGAGAAATTCGTGCGTCGTTTTGAACGCAATGCGCGCGGCTTCCTCAATGGGATAACCGTAAGCGCCACAACTGATCGCCGGAAATGCGATTGTTTTGATTTCATTTTCCACCGCGAGGTGCAGCGAATTGCGGTAGCAATCTGCGAGCTTCTGCGCTTCTCCATGTTTTCCGCCGTGCCAAACCGGGCCAACTGTGTGAATGACGAATCGAGCAGGCAAGCGATAGGCGCGCGTAATCTTCGCTTCGCCTGGGCGACACTCGCCTAGCGTGCGACATTCAGCGAGCAATTCGGGGCCTGCCGCGCGATGAATCGCGCCATCGACTCCGCCACCGCCGAGGAGCGTCGTGTTTGCTGCGTTCACAATCGCATCGACCTCGAACTTAGTAATGTCCCCGCGGAGGATTTCGATCTTTCCCATATTGAGTTCTGGCTGGCGTGCTGTTGCGCTGCAACGCAAAACTGGAGTGATGGAGTGTTGGAGTATTGTTGAAAAGAAAAATCAATACTCCGTTACTCCAGCACGTCATTTCTTCCTCTGGTCACGGTGCGAGCCGATCAATTTGCCACGATCCGTCGGCTTGCCGCGTGTACCGAAACCGGTCGTGCAAACGGTTGGGGCGGCCCTGCCAAAATTCCATTTTATCCGGCCTGAGCCGATAACCGCCCCAGTTCGGCGGCAATGGAATTGGCTTGTCGGCGAAGCGCTCGGTCATCTCCGCCATGCGCGCATCGAGCACACGCCGCGCATCGAGGACCTCGCTTTGGCGCGAAGCCCACGCGCTCAACTGGCTGCCAACAGGACGCGAATGAAAATAAGCTTGCGATTCTTCGCGCGAGGTCTTCTCCGCTTTTCCACTGATACGAATTTGCCGGTCGAGCTCGATCCAGTAAAACCCAAGCGCGGCGTACGGGTTCGCCTTGAGCTGTTTGCCCTTCGTGCTCTCGTAATTTGTAAAGAACACGAAGCCGTCTTGATCGAAACTTTTCAGCAGAACAATTCGCACGGACGGTCTGCCATCTCGCCCGGCGGTGGCGAGGCTCATTGCGTTCACGTCGCGAATGCCCGCCTCAATCGCGGCGGTGAACCAGTTTCCAAATTGTTTGATCGGATCGCGACTTAGATTGCTTCGGCGCAGACCTTTCCCGACATGTTCGTAACGTGAAGCTGCAGGGTCACGTGAGACTTCCATCGCAATAAAAAACTCGTCGTAAGATCATGCCGCAAGAGATTTATCAAAGAGCCGCGGTGTCCGTCCGCAGTTGAGGCTGCATCGAGGCGTCAGTCCCAGATGGACGGCGGCAGGAATTCGAAGTAGCCGACGCTAAGTTGGCCGCCTTCTTCGACGAGAACGAGTTTGACATTGAGATATGGATCGAAGTCTTCGTCCTTCTTCAACTCTTCTACGCTGATCCCCTCTCTTTGCGCCACATTTTGAAGTTCCTGCGGTGAGAGTTCAGTGGCGATTTGCCCGCGTAAACTTGCCTTCCGGATATCAGCGGGAATCCACTCGGGCATTGCGCCGATGGCAAACATGGAGTCCACCGCCCCGAATTGCTCCTTGCTGCGCCGGTTCAAGACGTCGGGATCAGTGGAATACACGTGCAACATCTTGGGCGCGCGCGGTGCGCCGCGCGCTGCTTCGACGTATTGCATCAAATAGGCGAATTGTTCCGCCGTCACATTGTCATACGGACTCTGTTCGTATTGCTGGTAAGTGGCATCGTCCTCAGCAGGCGTAAACTGGTTAAAGGACATGCGCGCTTTGGCATACCTGGAGAGCAGCGCGTAAGCATCTGCATATTTTCGGTTGGCGATGGCGATCAAGAAGGGTTTTGCCGCCAATAGATATTTGCGTTCATCTCCTTTGGCGTCTTTGTCCAAAAAGTCATCCTCGCTTTTTTGAACGGTTTCTTTCTCGCCGGCCTGACCTTTCTTGCTGCAAGCAGTTAAGAATAGCGGCAATAGGATTGCCACAGCTAACCTAATGAGGGTCGCAAAATACTTTCGCGTGACTCTGCCGCGCATCTGGGGTTGGGGATCGGCCGAAGCATTATGAAATTTCCCGTGTCGGGTCGAGCAGAAAACATGAGGCGCTAATTGCTCATGCCATCCACGATAATTTTTGCGTCGGCGAGTTTGCCGCCACTAATGGCGCGCACGTCCCACTCACCAGCGGCGAGTTGCCAGAAAACTCGGCCGTCGCGCTCTGGCGTCACTCGCTCTCCATTCACGAACCATTCCACGTCGCTTGCGCATGCTGCAGTGAGTTCAATCATCTGCTGTGACGGTGGCAGGACGGGATCGATCTGATAGTGCGCGTTCTGTGGCGGACTCGTGATCCTGAAATCGGATCGGACATGCGCGCCGATCGTGTTATCGCGGCTTGCGCACCAGCGAGCGTATGCGTCGGGCAAGATTAATTTTCCGTCGTTCGCAAAGTAATTTGCCGAATCAGCGCGCGGCTCCGTTCCCGCAAGAAACAGCTCGTTCATGCTTGCGGTGCTGAAACGAGACGGCAGGAGTCCAGTCGTTTTGCAAATCTCCCGGCGCAGGAGTCCGCCTGAGGACGAATTCGCCGTGGCGAATTTCTCATTTTCTACCGGCGGATCGACCGGATGATCTCGCCTGAGCAATTCCTGCATAATGGTTGCCCAGAGCGGTGTAGCCGCCCGGACGGCAAACGTGTCGCGCATTGGTCGTCCATCGAAGTTGCCAGCCCAAACGGCGACGGTGTGTTCTTTGTCGAAGCCAACCGTCCAGGTGTCGCGGAAGCCGCTGCTGGTTCCAGTCTTTGCCGCTACGCGTTGTTCGAAGGCGAGCGGTGAACGCAGCCCAAAACTTTTCTGGCGCGCCTCGTTATCGCACAAAATATCGGTGACAATCGCTGTCGCCGCTCGCGAAGCAATGCGCATAAGCGGCTGGTGTTCTGACCCCAAAAATTTCGCGCGCATGGCTGTCCCGCCGCGAGCGAGCCCGGCATACGCAGCGGCGAGATCAATGAGGCGCGTCTCAGCATTTCCTAGAACGAAACCCGCTCCGTACTCATCGAGGCCCTGTGGAAAATTGAAACCCCACTTCTGCAACTGATAGAACGTTGGCCGTGCGCCGAGCTGGCTCAGCACAAACACCGCCGGCACATTCAACGAACAACCGAGCGCTTCGCGCAAGCGCACCGGCCCGAGATAACGATGACTGTAATTTTGCGGATCGTAATCGGCGTACTCGTTGCGAATTGCATCCGGCGTGTCAGGCAATAAGCTTGCCGCGGTGAACAACCGTTTATCGATCGCTTCGAGGTAAACGAACGGTTTCAGCGTCGATCCACAACTGCGCGGTTGCGTCGCTCCGTTGATCTGCGACACAGCATAATTTTCCGATCCAACCATGGCGCGGATTGCGCCCGTCGCGTTTTCGATCACCACGACAGCGGCCTGCGTAATATCATGACGGTTTAGCGCTGACAAATGTGAGCGCGCCAAACGTTCGACCGTCGCCTGCAGATCAAGATCAAGTGTCGTCTTGATTGTGCCGCGAAGTCCCGGGTTCTGCGCCACGACTGCATCCACAAAATGTGGCGCAAAACGCGGTGGATCGTTGCGCAGAATTTTTGGTGGCGCTGCAAGCAGCGATTGCTGGTCGCGCGCGATAACGCCCAAATCAGCAAGGCGTCCCAGCGATCGCGCGTACTTACGATTTGCTTCCTCCGGATGACGCCAGGGATTGAAGCGGGTTGGTGCCTGCGGCAGGCCGGCCAGGAAAATTGCTTCGCTCAAGGTGAGATCGCGAGCCGGCTTGCCGAAATACGCGTGAGCAGCGGCCTCCGGCCCGAGTCGCCGGTTTCCATAGCTGCTGCGATTCAAATATTCCGACAGAATTCGCTGCTTGCTCCAGTGCCGTTCCAATTTCCAGGCGACGATTGCCTCGTAGAGCTTGCCGCTCCAGCTGCGTCGGTCACGGCTTCTGGCGAGTTTCACGAGTTGCTGGGTGATCGTGGATGCGCCCGAAACAATTTGCCGGGATCGTAGATTTCGTGCGCACGCCGCAACGGTCGCCCGCCAGTCAACGCCGCGGTGTTCGTAAAATCGCCTATCTTCCAGCGCCACGGTTATGCGTGGCAGCCACGGTCCCATTTGCTCGAGCGCGACTGGGAACTGGGTGCGCGCTTCCGGCGACGCGAGTTCGGCAATTCCGCGGCCGCGACAATCCAGCAGCGTCAAAGTCCCACTGGGTGATCTTTGCAGGTCGTGAGGGATCGGTAACCACCACGCAAAGGCAATGGCGATTACAAAGACTGCAAGAACAGCAGCGAGCAATACTCCGGGGAGCGCATGCGCCCTCGCGTGCTGGCGAGCGCGTCCCGCGATCGCGAACTTTTCTTGTAGGTTCTGCTCAACGCTGGAATTCGCGTTGGAAGGAAAGTTCGTTTCGGCGGGACGCCGAAACCAGGCACGCGAGACGCGTGCGCTCCCCGGAATTAATCGGCGGAGACGACGCATACGCTAGAGGGCGACAGGCCGGAGAAACGGCTGTCGTACATGGGCGCGACTTGAGTGGCTGGCCAGCGGAAGGTCCCCGCGGCTGTTGCGCGGGCCAGAATCGAGTAGGTGCCTGAGCCGGGATCGACAGTGTCAAAATAAAGAAGCGCCGAGCGATCGCGCATCTCGGAGTACGACAATCCGAGCAGACGATCCTGCGGATCGGGCGGCGGCAACTGGTAGAATTTACCAACGAGCGCAAGATTCGGATTCACCACTTCCACGCCCGCTGGCAACGAATCTTCCAGCGCGACGAAATTCTGAAGCTTTCGTGTGTTCAGCCGATACGTAACGAGAAGTTGATCTCCCAATCTTAACGGCGCATTTGGGGTGCCCACGCGCGTTGCATCAGTGAGATTCTTCACGACACGCTCTATTCGGAATCCGCGATCCACGCGATTGGTGTCAACTTCATTGGTGGAATATTCCGCCTGCATCAGAAAAGTAAGCGCGCTCTTATTCAGGCCCTTGATTACAAGATCATTTTCCAGTTTGTGATCGACCCACGCCGCCGAACGGCCATTTTTTGAAACCACGGTCGCCGCCGGCTGCGCCGCGTGCAGTTCCGGCGTTGTTTCGGCGCCGATCATTGATGTGAACGCCAGCAGAAGCCACAGGTTTTCCTGAGTCGAAAGTGAACCGGCGTCTTCCATCAATTTCGACATGCGTTCGCGAGCCTGTTGTTTCCGTTGCGTTGTCCACGTCGGTGGCGCGATTGTGTTAAACGCGAACGCGCGCATCGCCTCAGCGCGCGTCATTGATGTAAACGTGGCGGGATTAAAGGCGCGTTCCTTGATGGGCTTATCGATCTCGCGAAGAAGTTGCTGCTGCTCGTGCGCCATGATGTTTTGCTGATGCAATGCGATTGCGATCAACGCGCGTTCTTCATCGCTGCCTTCGTTTCGGTGGAGATACAACTCTTGCGATTCGTTTTTGTAATCGTCGCCGCTTTCAGTTTGGGTCAGCACGAAAAGCGCGAAGGATTTTTCAAATCGCGACGCAGGCAGCTGGCCTTTGACCATTTTCTTTACAGCGCCTGCGAGCTTCTCTTGCAAATCCGAGGGCGACTTAAGACCGGCGTCGACCGATTTGTTGACGGACCAAAGTGCTTGGCATGTGACAAAACCATTTCCAGTGTTGCCGCCGGGCCAGTAGGGCAGCATGCCATCCTCCCGGATCGAGTCCGCGTACTGTTTCATGCCGCGCTCGAGAGTGGCGCGATACTCAGCATCGCGTTGCTGAAAATCCGGCAGGTAAGCGAGAACGTTCGCCAGCAGACTGTACCCCAGCAGCTTCGTCGAAATTTGTTCAAAGCAACCGTGCGGATATTCCAGAATCACCGGAAGCCCCGACATCTGTGGCAGCCACGGCGACGTTGAAATCGTTGTGGTGAAATGCCCGCGGCCGCGTCTCCACAGTTCGGGCATCGCGCGGTGAGTATCGAATCCCGACTTGTCGGGATTGAATGAAGCCGCCACGCTTTCCTTGCGCACAATCGTCGGCGCTTGCACCGGAATGGTGATCTCTACCGCGTCGGACATTTGTTTGTTCGAGCCCGAGACCGCTTCGAAGCGCACCTTTGTCGGCGCCAGATTTGGGTCGGTGACTTTTGCCTTGAAACGGAAAACCGTCGGCGCATCGCGTTGCGCTGATTGCGTGGTCACATCGCCGCCGAGCAGCTTAAGATTCGCATCCGTAACACAGCGCGTCGTGACGCCGTCGCTGTCGGCGAAGTTTTGCCGGACAACGGCGCGCAATTCAACTTCATCGCCCTCGCGCAAAAAGCGCGGCAACGCCAGATCGATCAGGAGCGGCTTTGATATTTTCACCGTCTGAGTCGCATCACCGCCGAATTGATTCGCCTTGGTCTGGCCGACGGCCACGATGCGATATGTGGTCAGGTTATCCGGCGCGACGAATTCGAACGCGACCTTGCCATCCGTGCCACTTTTCAAACTCGCCTGCCAAAATGCGAGAGTGCGAAATTCTTTCCGAACATTTTTGGTGTTCGAGATCGCTTCCTCTCCGCCGCCGCCGATGACGAATCCCTTTTGGGTCAAACTGAGCTTGGCGAGGTTTTCGATATAACCGTGCAGCGCCTCATAAGTGCGCACGGAAAAAACATTCCTTGGGTAAAAGCCCGCTCCGATGTTCGGCAGTTTCCAATCGCCCAGCGTAAGGACGGCGTCATCGACTGCGAACACGAGCAGATCGGCGTCGGCAACCGGCTTGTCTTGCGATGTCACCAGCACTTCACCGCGCACGACGTCACCCGGTTTCGCGGTCGTGCTGCCGAGATGCGGCGCAACTTTTAGTTCGCGATCAGGTCTGCGAACATCGATCTCGGTGTACGCGAACCGTTCAAGAGGGAGCTCGTTTTCGCCGCCGGGCTTAACGAGATAGATCGAAACCGTCGCGTTCGGTGCATAATTTTCTTTGATTGGCAATTCGATCCGACCGGCGTTGCCTTTTACCGGAACGAGCAATGTGTCCAACACTTCATCCGTCTCGACCGATACCCATGCGACGCCACCGAATGGCGCTTGTATCGTCAATGCGGCTTTCTGGCCCGGTAGAAACGGCTCGGCGTGACGATCGATTTTGAAGGTGGTCTCGTTGACCACCGGTAATTGGGCCGGTTGTTCACCGGTAACAGTGGTTTCATCGCTGACTAGTGGCGCTTTGACCTTTGTGGCGTTGACCGCCACAACGTAACGGCCGGTCTCGGTTGTTGGGAAAACAAGTTCGGCGGGCGTTTTCGACTCTTGCGATGCAACTTTCGCGAACTGGTCAGTGTTACGATAACGATAAACAAATGGCGCGAGCTGCTCTTTGACTGTCTTTGTGGTGACGTGGAAGAGATCGGCGCGAACAAGGACGCCGTCTTGTTTCTCGTCCTCGGGATTGAGCGCGTCGATTTCGACTTTTATTCCACGAGGTTCTGTAACCTGCTCTTCTGCGCGGACACCCAGACGCGTCTCTGTTGCGAAAAGCGTAGCCGTGTCGCCGCCGCTAAGAGTTTGTCCGTCGATTGAGGTGACGTCTGCGCGCCAGATAATGTCCATGCGGTTGACCGCGGGATCGTCCTTAAACGGGGATTCGCAGGCGATGTTCGCGAAGCCATGGGCGTCCAGTTGCGTGTCGCCCTCGACTGTTTTGATGTCCTCGCTGTCAACGTTGAGGCGTGGACCAACCTCGGAATAAGAGTTGAATCGTTTTCGATACGGTTCGTCGGAATCACTGAAGTAATCCTGCGACGTCGTCCAGCTCGCTTTCCAGTGCACCCGCGCTCCTGCGTTCGATGCGCCGTGAAAATAGGCAGAGGAAATCTTTGCATGCGCCGTTGTACCGACCTCAGGTGTGGTTGCTTCGACCATTACCGAGAATAACGGGACGCGATACTCTTGAACGTTGATTACTGCCACCCCTGCGTAATCGCGACCACCGACAGCGCAACGAATCTCGTAACTTCCCAGTTTTGCAGTTGCCGGCACATTCCACTCCGCTTCCCATCCGCCATAGGATGAGAGCGTCGTGTCGCCTTCACCAACGACGCGGCTTCCATAGCTTTCGCTTATGCTCCAATGCACAGCAGCTCCGACTGGAATCACGAGGCCTTTAGAGGCGGTCACGTCCCGCGCCAGCCCCTTCATCTTCACGGTCTGGCCCGGGCGATAGAGATTGCGATCGGTAACGATCTCGGCCTGCGGCTTGTTTGCCGAAGGAGCGGAATCAATTCCCGAGGAATACGCTGTGGCTTCAGCAAATTGCAGTGCAGGTCCGCTCACAGTATCCGCAATAAAGAGATGCGTATTCTTCGCCTTAGGATCACTCTCTTTTGGGAAGACCTTGTCCTTCGGGAGTTCTGCGATGCCGTTCTTGTCAGTGACTGCGCGAGCCAGTTCGATGTTGTCTTCTGTAACGGCGCGAATTGTCACGCCGGTTACGGAGCTCGCGTCGGACATTTTCGCGAGGCGCATGAGCACCGTGGTCGGCGTTCGCTTCTGCGTGAGCAGGTAATCGTTAACGCAAATGATTGATCGATTTCCAACGATCCGGCCATCGGATAGAGTTGCGCTCGCTTCGAAAAGATACGGACCGGCGAAGGCTTCATTCGTCGGCGGAACGCCTGCCTTCGCCGAGGCTTCGGCGGGTGTACAACGCACGTCGCGTCGTGTTTCCGTATCGTTGCTCGTGGCCTCGAATGTGCCACTGCTCGCCACCGGCAGTTGAAACGCGTCAACGAGCAATTCAGTCTGAACCTCTTTCGCGAATCCTGTGCGTGGATCGATTACCACTTTCCCGGTGACAGGATCCGTGGCGTCTTTTTCAAATTCCTTCACCCGCGCGGTGACAGCCGAAAGCTTTTCCGCTGGAATGCGCGCCAGTTTCCATGTCACCTGCGGCGTGTTGACCTGGAAAAAGGCAAAGCGCAATTCCTGGCGCGCTCGGGCAAACACCTGCCTGGATGGGAAGATCAGGCACGATTCCTTGGGGTGGAACGTTGCGCCCCAGCGCGATTCAGACGGGACACCGTAGCCGCGGTCGCCCTTTAGTTCCGGCGAAATGCTGACTTTGTAGCGCTGCTTGAGATCGAAATCGCCCGTGATTTGAATCTGATCGCCGCTCGCAAGCAGTTTCATTTTCCCCACCGCAGGATCGACACGGATTCGATCCGGCGTCACTTCCACAGGATCGATCGAGTCGTCGAATTTGATGCGAATCGTGGGGTCCTCCAGCTCATGATTGAACCCGCCGAGCCATTCCACTTTCAGCGGTTCGGTTTTACCCGAGGGCATCACTTGCAAGTACGGAAGCGGCCGCCGGCTTTTCGCATCGAGCAAGCCATTCACGATGAGGTCGAATGTGTGTCCGACTGGAAGCGGTGCGCGCGGTGTGACTCGAAACCCGGTCGCTTCCAACGACCCTGCGGCTTTCCCTTCAGCGGTTTGAATTACTTCGATTGGAAAACGCTGGTACGCCTCGCGATCTTGAAAGTAAATGTGCTGCGCCGCTTCATCCAGGCGAACCGCATAAGTTGAGTCGAGATAGATTTGGGGGCGCGCCGGCAACCGTTTGCGCTCGGTGAATTCTGTGGTGATCGCGAATTTTGGAGTTCTGAATTCGGCGCTCCAATCTTTCGCCACGAACGGTTTGCCCGTCGCATCCTTCAGCCCCGGAGCCAGGGTCAGTCTATGACGCGCTCCGGCGACAACGCCGCTCACTGTGAAAATGCCTTCGGTCTGACTTTTCCAGAGAAACGTGCCGTCGAGCTTCGGCTCGCTGACAAACGGAGTTTGCTGATTACCAACATCGATGAGGTCGGCCGCGACCATCGAGACGGGAAACGTGATCGTGATCGTGATACCTTCAGAGATCTTCCCGCTCGACGGCTCGATTACAATGCCGCCCGCATCGGGTTTGGCATTCGATGTTTCTTCTTCCTCGTCGTCTTGCGCGAGAGCGGTGACAGAGAGACAGATAACAAGAGTGCTGGCAAGGAGTAGTAGGAAACCGCCGTTGAAAGCGGCGTCAAGCCGCCGCACTCCAAAGCGCGCTGCGCGCGCAAAATAAAACCGCCGACTCGCCCATTCGCGGTCTCGCCGTTTCATTCCTCTCATTGCTTCAGTTGTTGAATCTGGCGGAGATCCGCATCAGCTTCCGCGGTCTTTCCGAGGCGGCGTTGGCATTGCTCGCGTTCGGTTAATGCGACACGTGACTCACTAATTTCAATTGAACGCGTTTGGGACGCGACGGCTCCCGCGAAGTCTGCGCGCTGCCGTTCGAGCACGCCGCGCAGGAACCACACGTTTGAATTGTGAGGATCCAACTCTGTCGCGATGCGCGCGTGCAACAGTGCCTCCTTTTGCCGGTCCAGACCGTCGAGGTCTTGTGCCGCCTCGAAGTGTGCGGCTGCCGATTTATCATTGATCGCCAGCGCGGCATTCGCGTCCGCGAGGGCGAGCGTGAATTGACGCAGGTCTCTCAGAATTCTAGCGCGTGCGACCAGCGCGTCAGCATCCTTGGGATTTGCTGATAAACGAGCGTCCAGTCGTCCGAGTTCCCGTAGTGCCTCGTCGCTAACGTGTTTGTCCTCTCCACGGCGAAGATATCTGTCGACCTCGAGCTTCGCGGCGTCCTCAGGTTTGCCTGCATCCAGCAATGCTTCGGCTAGTTGAATGCGTGCACGCATCGATGCGGGCTGAAGTTTGAATGCGCGCTCGGCATCTTCGATCGCCAACAACGGGCGGCCGGCCAGAATCAAAACGCGGGCCCGTTCAAGCAACAGTGTCGCTACTGCGGGATCATTTTGTGATTTTCCGATCTGCGCATCGAGCGCTTTGATTTGCGGCAGGAATTTTTGCAATCGCTCGAATTCCGGGAGCCACTCCTTCACTTGCCGATCGGTGGCATCCATCTTGTTTGCTTTCGCCATATCGGCGTAAGCGGCGTCCCAGTTACGCAGGCGCAGGAAAGCGACCGCACGCAACACGCGGCGCGCGGCAGTGTCCTGCGCCGCGATTGCCTTCGCCCGGTATGCGGCATGATCTGCCCAACGCGACTGTGCTGCGCATAGTTCCGCAAGGTTATCGTAATCGGTCGCAACATCGGCTCGCGGAGGTTTGGTCGCGATAAACGCAAGCCAGTGCTGCTCTGCGCACTGATAATCCTTGCGCTTGAAGCACAGCCCGGCGCGGAAATCTTCGATCGCTACGGGCGGTTTGTTGGATGCTTTTTGCCACGCCTCGAGCGTACGCTCCAAGTCATCGAGTTCCTCGCTTTCGAGTTGCGTCTGCGCGAGCGTGTCCCATGTCCCGGAATCATTCGGAGCGACGGCGACAATGCGCCGGCTCAGTTCAATGATTGCGGACTTGTCTTCCGCGTCTTGAGCTTTCTTCAGTTGGTCCCGCAACTGTTGAAGCTCTGGCGCTTCTCGGGCGGCGAAAGCACTGCCGGTCAGCAGAATAAGAACCGCGATCGCGAGCGTTCTCAAGAGGTTCGCGATCTTGGACATCGCGATCCAAACGTTCAAGTATTTTCGGAATCAAGGAGCCGTCGTTCCGTGGGGCTGCGCCTTGCCAGTGCGTACGAAGATCTTTCCGCTGGGACAAAGCTTGAACACCTCGCACCGGCTGCAGTCGGGCTTGCGCGCATAACAACGGCGGCGCCCGTGCCAGATGAGCCAGTGACTCCAGTCTGTCCAATGTTCGCGGGGCACCAGCTTCATCAAATCGAGCTCAATCTTCACCGGATCCTTTTGTTTCGTCAGGCCCAGCCGCTGCGATAACCGGATCACATGTGTGTCGACGACGATCCCTTCGTCTTTGTGAAAGGCGTTGCCCAGTACCACGTTCGCAGTCTTCCGGCCGACGCCCGGTAGGGTGTATAATTCCGCCATTGTGTCGGGCACTTTTCCGCCGTGTTTCTCGGCGATTTCGCGCATCGCGCCGCGAATGCTTTTCGCTTTGTTGCGATAAAACCCGGTGGATTTGATCGCGTTTTCTAACTCGGGGAGTGGCGCGTCCGCATAAGCTTTCGCAGTGCGATATTTCCGAAACAGAGCAGGCGTGACCATGTTGACGCGTTTATCGGTCGATTGCGCCGAGAGAATTGTGGCTACCAGGAGCTGTAACGGGTTGCAAAAATCCAGCTCGCAATGCGCGTGTGGATAAATTTTTGGCCAGGCCCTCAGAAGCTGCACAACGCGTTCGCGAATGGTCATCCGGCTATTATTCTCCACGCCTGCTATGCATTTCAATCGGCGCGACTGTAGCCGGGGTCGATGACCCCGGTCGGATCTCGAGCCACGGCGCAAAACTCAGCGCCGAATTTCCACCGCCCGTGTGAACTGGCTGGAATTTACGTGGATTCCGTGGACATGCTTTGGTACGCTCGCAGTCTCGCCAAGCGCGACGCGCAAATTCATCGGTCAATTTTGGCCGAGGCGTGTAAATAGCCTGGATTTATTGCGGCGTGGGTGACGGACTTGGCGAAGTAGCCCCCGCGCTAGGATACACGGCCCCAGGAGCTGCTGTCGTGGCGGGGGCGGGAAGGTTTTGCATTTGTGCCCGCCGGGTTCGCTGTATTCGCTCTCTCAGCTCGGAGCTGTCGGGGGGATTAAGCAGGGACTTAAACTGGGGAGGGAGCTGTTGTATTACCCTCTCTCTTTCGGCTTTCAGCTGCGCGGGGTCGCGAGTCTGGCCCCGCGACTGAAGATCGGGGGCAATCGGGCCGGACTGAGGGTTGGGGGGGGTCGGGATGGTGCGGCCGTTCGCTAAGGCTTTCCCCTTTTCGGCCAACGCTCGCTCCCTTTCATTTAACACTGTTTCTCTTAAAGCTAATTCTTTCTCTCTTTGATCTAACGTTTGCTCGCGCGCATCCAGCTCCGTTTTCCGTTGAGTAAGTTGTCGTTCAGCGGCCGAATCTTGTTTTTGGCAGGCGCAAATCATCGCCAAAGAGACGAGCATCGAAAGGATAAACATTTTTTTCATATCACGACTAAACTCTAATTGGTCTTCCGTAATTCGGAAGAAGCAAACAAAAGGTCGATGCCTAGTCAAATAAAACATAACGCTCGAAACGAATCCGGTCTCGCCTGGGGTAGCCGGCGCTTTCCACGCGAATTTTTCCCGACCGTTCGAAGACGTGCTTCAACGCGACAGGTTGTAGCCGCCTCGCTGTGCCTGCCGTGCGATACAGCTCCGAAGGCCTTCGCGAGGAGGCCGCCGTGGCTGCAACGCGTTCCAGTCCAACGGCGCCAGTGCTATCAAGGAAACGGGGTTGTAGACGCGTTCATGCTAAACGCCTGAGGCGAGGGCAAGGTTGCAGAGGCATTCTGTGGCGATGAATAAAAGAGTAGGCGCTTGACACAAACGGCTCTACAACGTGAACTACTCGGCCGTACCCGAAACGGAAACGGCGTTCGCCCAACGGGCGAACGCCGTTCCAAACACGCCTCGGTGCCTGGCACACAAGGCCGATTCACATCTCAGCTCTACGGCTTGTTGACGACGACTTTTGCCGCAGGCTTATTCACTTCAAGCTGGGCACTCACTTTCTGGATTTGCGCGGCCTGCTCTTTCAGCTGCGCCTTAAGCTGCGCGACCGTTGTTTCTAATTCTTCAACTTTGCGATTGAGCATGTCCTGGGCCTTCCGGGTCTGCGGGTTAGCCGGATTAGATTGAGCATGGCCTGGGGCCTGGGGCAGACCCTGGTTCTGCCCGTTAGACAAATTACTACAATCGACGCCAATATGGCTGAAAGCGTCCACAGTAACTTGACAAATGGTAAAGCCGTTAGCGACCGCGACGTGCGAGTTGACGCCGCCGATGAAACACTGCGATGACTCCGCGGGAAACTCCGGCAGGTTGTCGCCGATCCGGATGGTATTGTTGTCGCCTGCAACCCCAACGGTTCCAGCTGAGTTTAGGGCGCCGATGACAATATTATTGGTTTCGCTGCCAGTATAGTTGACGCCGGCTAGATCACCAACAGCAGTGTTTCGAGCGCCGGTCGAAGGTCCCGCGAGCGCATTGTCGCCGACAGCTGTGTTCTGGCCCCCGGTGGCCGCACCGAGCGCATTGAATCCAACAGCCACTGAAAAGCCCAAATCGACATTGGCAGCGAGGGCGTTCCAACCAACCGCCGTGTTCTCTGAACCGACAGTGTTGGAGAAGAGTGCAAAAGCGCCCACGGCTGTGTTGTCGTTCTGATTATTGTTCTCAAGCGCAGCCCCTCCAACGGCGGTGTTACCGTCGCCCTGGCTCAATAACAGTGCCGCCGCTCCAACGGCCGTATTAATACTGAATCCGTTGTTGAGGTCCAGTGCTGCGGCGCCGACAGAGGTATTGAAGCTACCATCTTGGTTGGCCCAGCTTGAAAACCAACCAAATCCTGAGTTTCCAAAACCGCTGGCGTTAAAACCAAGAGCGTTGAGCCCGTCCGCCGTGTTGAAGGCGCCGACACTCCCTGGATCTGGTGTGTCTGTGGCTGCCTGCAGTTGTTGGCAAACCGCAAAACTCACCAGCACAGAGAGGAGTGCTCCAAATATGATTTTTCGAGTTTTCATGATTTAATTTTTTCCTTTTCTTCTTTTATTGTTTTCGGTCTTCTCTGATTTCTCCCCGCGAGAATCCATTTCCGACCGTTAATCTTACCTCGCCCTAGGTAAAAACGTTGCCCCGAAACCTTCTTTGCCAGAAATGCAGCAGAGGTGTCAACAAGAAAAATTCACTTTTTTTTTGGGTGGCGGAAAAAGCCCGAAGGCATGGCAGGCACCGGTGTGGCCCTTGGCGTCCCAGGACAGGGCGCCCCAATCCTCTCCCATTCAGCACAAGGGAGAGGCGGGAAAAAAGCCAGGATGAGCTACGCCTGAGCATGGGATTCCCTGCCGTTCGCAAAACTCTTTTGCTGTTTTCCTGATTAGCCTAGTTTCCGGTTGTGCAAAAAATGATGAAGGCCGTCGTGAAGGCCAAACCGGAGCCGAGTCTCTGGCTCGAGGAAGTTCCTGTTCCAAAAGTCGGCGGCCACGATGTGCTCATTCGCGTCTTGAAAGCATCGATTTGTGGAACAGACGTGCATATCTACAACTGGGACGAATGGGCGCAGAAAACGATTCCAGTGCCAATGACAATCGGCCATGAGTTTGTGGGCGTCGTTGATGCTGTGGGCGATCACGTGAAAGGTTTTGCGCGCGGCGATCTCGTGGTGGGCGAGGGACACATCACCTGCGGACATTGCCGCAATTGTCTGGCAGGACGGCGGCATCTTTGTCCAAATACGCTAGGCGTCGGCGTGAATCGCCCCGGTGCGTGGGCAGAATTTGTGACGATTCCGCAAGAGAACTGCTGGCACGCCGACCCATCGATTCCGTTGGATGTGCTTTCCTGCTTTGATCCGTTAGGCAACGCGGTGCACACGGCGCTCTCATTCGACCTGGTAGGAGAGGACGTTCTCATCACTGGCGCAGGCCCAATCGGTTGCATGGCGATTCCGATTTGCAAACGCGCGGGCGCGCGTCACGTCGTTGTCACCGATGTAAATCCGTACCGGCTAAATCTCGCGCGCACAATGGGCGCGGATCTCGCGCTCGATGTACGCACCGAAAAACTCACCGGAGCGATGCAGAAGCTGGGAATGAAGGAAGGCTTTGATGTCGCGCTGGAAATGTCCGGCAACCCGAAAGCGTTCGCCGACATTTTGCCGAACATGTTTCACGGCGGCAAAATCGCCTTGTTAGGTATCATGCCTGGCAGCGCTGCCATCGATTGGAACACGGTCGTATTCAGCGCGCTCACCATCAAAGGCATCTACGGCCGCGAAATGTATGAAACCTGGTACAAAATGACTGCCATGATCCAAAGCGGGCTGAATATTTCCCCCGTCATCACTCACCGCTTTCCCTATACGAAGTTCAAGGAAGCCATTGAGCTGATGAAATCCGGTAACTCCGGAAAAATTGTGCTGAACTGGGGCGAAGTATAAACAGCAACCACGCGTTCCGCGGATTTCGGGGATTCGTGTAGGGAGCGCGAGCGCCTCGCTCGCTCTTTTCGGCGCCCTCGCCGAAAAGCATTCTATGCGGGCCGCGATTCTCTATGCCTTTACCTGGAATCGGCTGAACTCCGTTTTAACGCAGTGACGCCGCTTCTTTCTCCCGGCCTTCGAGTTCGAGCACCATCCGTTTGATGTGCCTGTAATCCTGGTGCCGGCGCAGGAACTGCAAGCTCTCCTCCGGATCGCCCCATTTCAGAACTTCGATCGTTTCGTGACGCGCACCCCAATTGTTCATTTCACGCTGGTTGGCCATGTAAAGATCGATGGTGTTTCGTCCTGAAAGCGCCCAGCCATAGTCTTCGACGCGATAGTTTTGTCCGGTCGAGAGCAGACGAAAGACTGTGCCAGCGGGCCAGCGCGACCAATCGGCCGCTGCGCTGCCGATCTGCGGCGGCTTGGCAACTGCTACCGCCCGCTTCACGCTGCGCGTTGGTTTTACAGCGCGAGTTGTTCTCGGCGCACGTTTCGGACCGGGTGTGACAGGTTGGCGTTCTTCCATGGAGAAACGCTGAAGCGGCGGCGAATACGAACCGTTCTCGTCCACGGGAATAGCGCGCTGAACTTCGTAGGCCAGCGTTGCGCGCGCTACAATTTCGGCCCGGTGAATCGCCGGACCTGCAGCGCGCAATTCTCCACCGAGAGCGTTGCGATTACTGTACTGGCGATGGTCAGATTCAGTATGCGTGTACGCAGTCGTTTTCACGTGCTGAAAATTCGTCTTCGCCAGCGGCGCCTCGTACGCCGGCAAGGCGGTGTGATGGGTGGTGCCGCAGCCGGTAAGGAGAATAAGGGCGATGAAGACCGCCAGCAGGATTAAGGCGAGGTTCCGACGCTCAGCGTAGGTCAAGGCGTATCACCTGCCGGAGTTATTAACAGTTATTCACAAGCACGCAAGAACTATTTACGGGCCGGGTTTTCACGCAGCGGACGTAAAGGATACCAGCTTTGGAATCCACTCAGTTAGTCTTCGCGTCTATCGTGGACTTTGTGTGAGATGATTTGTAACTTTGGCTTCGCTATGATCGCTAATTTCGACGAACAGCTTTCCCAGACACTGGAGGACATTAAGTCACAAGGCCTCTT